>Ga0326728_10006747_pt1 | contig 30501 bp, 27 predicted proteins | sample MB3enrmetagenome_FD_207602 | JGI IMG/M metagenome (GOLD analysis project Ga0326728, IMG submission 207602) | Lab enriched peat soil microbial communities from McLean, Ithaca, NY, United States - MB31MN | ecosystem: Environmental > Terrestrial > Soil > Wetlands > Peat | place: USA: New York...
AAATTCTCCGCTCATGTTTGATTTGACGTAGATATTCTTGTAGATTGGTTCTATCGATGGGAAGCATCCTGCAATGTTTGAGATTGTTGCGGTTGGCGCTATCGCCATACAGTTTGAATTTCTCATTCCATACTTCTTGATCGCAGATCTTACTGCGCTCCAATCCATTTTTGCGGTTCTTTCAACATCTATGGCTATGCCTCTCTCCTTCTCAAGCAGATCCATGGTATCAAGTGGTAATAATCCGCGATCCCACTTCGATCCTTTGAACGTTTCATAAGGTCCTCTTTCTTTTGCTAGTTCTGTTGATGCAAAGATTGCATAATATGATATTATCTCCATGCTTTCGTCTGCGAATTTCAGCGCTTCCTGAGAATCATGCTTCAGGTCGAGCATGTATAATGCGTCTTGATAGCCCATAATGCCCAGACCTACAGGCCTGTGTCGTATGTTTGATGTCTTTGCTTCTGATGTCGGATAATAGCAAATATCGATAACGTTGTCGAGCATGCGCATTGCTGTGGATACAGTTTCTCTTAGAAGCTCGATATCGAGACTTCCGTTCTTTATGTGCTTCGCCAGGTTCAAGGAACCAAGGTTGCATACCGCCGTTTCGTCTTTTGTAGTGTTTAGGGTTATTTCAGTGCAGAGATTTGAGCTGTGAACTATTCCAATATGATCCTGTGGAGATCTGATGTTTGCTGGATCTTTGAAAACCATCCACGGATGAGATGTTTCGAATAGTGAGGTTATCATTTTCCTCCAGAGAGTCTTTGCCTTCACTGTTTTGAAGAGCTGTAATTTGTTTTGTCTAGCCATTTCTTCATAGGCTACATACTTTGCTTCGAATGCTTTTCCATATGTTTGATGAAGTTCAGGAACTTCGTTCGGTGAAAATAGTGTCCAATCAGCATCAGCCATTACTCTCTTGATGAATAGATCTGGAATCCAGTTTGCAGTATCCATGTCCTGCGTTCTGCGTCGTTCGTCTCCAGTAGTTCTTCTCAGATCGATGAAATCTTCAATGTCAAGGTGCCACGTTTCAAGATATGCGCATGTTGCACCTCTTCTTTTGCCGCTTCTGTTTATTGCAACTGTAGCGTCGCTTGCAATTTTGAGAAAGGGGATTACTCCTTGACTTTCAACTTGGGTGCTTTTTATCAGCGAGCCTGTGGCCCTTACGTTTGTCCAATCATTTCCAAGGCCGCCAGACCATTTCGATAATTGCGCATTATCTGAAACTGCTTTGAATATGTGATGAAGGTCATCTTCCACTGTAGTAAGGTAACATGAGCTCAGTTGCGGACTTAATGTTCCTGAATGAAATAAGGTAGGAGTGGATGGAACAAATCTCAGCGATGAAATTATTTCATAAAACCTCATCGCTGCGTCGTCCCTATCTCTTTCGTTAAGAGATAGTCCCATTGCTACCCGCATCCAGAAGAATTGCGGCGTTTCTATCGGTGTTTTTGTTACTTTATCCTTCATAAAATATCGGTCATATAATGTCTGAAGGCCGCGATACTCTATCAGTTCGTCACGTTGCATCTCTAGAGTTCCAGCGAGCTTCTTTAGGTCAAAACCAAGCATCTCCTTTGAAAGGGTCTCCTGCTTAACTGCGAGCTCGATCGAATTAACGAATGATCGAGCGTATGATTCTTCGGCACGATCTGGCCGAAAATCTTCAGAGAGCGTTTCACTGTAGAGGAATGATAAGAAGAGTCTAGTAGAAACTATGGAATATATCATTGGTTCGTATTCAATGTAAGACCTTACGGTAAGTATAGCAAGCTTAGCAATGTCTGAACTTTTTATCCCATCGTATACTCCTAACTCGCATTGCCTCAAAAAATCTTCAACGTTTGCGACTCCTTCATATCCACGGAACGCTTTGGCTATGTGTTGCCGTAACTTATTTTCGTCGAATTTTTCTTTCCGTCCATCCCGTTTCGTTACAGATATCAGTCCTTTGTCTATCTGTTGAAGTATCTCTTTCTCACGCGCCTCTCTCATTTCTCTATGTCTTTCTCGGTATAGGATATATGCCCTGGCGACATCAAACAATCCGAATTCCATAATTGATTTTTCAACTATGTCCTGGATTCCTTCTACATCAGGAGTCTTGTATCCAGCGTATCTTGTTTCTATGCCCTTGAGCACATGATCGGTCAGACTGCTCAAGTCAATATTGTTGGCATCGCCGCGTGTAGCAACAATTGCTTTTCTTATAGCATCAGTTATCTTATTCCTATCGAACTTGACTATGATTCCGTTCCGTTTCTTCACGTTGGCAAATCTTGCGATCGGATCACGCGGATTAGATTCTTCAGACAATGTCGAACTTTGCACCTAGAGGGATCAAATTATCGATGAACGTTTACGATACGATTCAGGTTCAGTTACAACCATCTAGACTGTTAGCGTTTGATTCTCTTGGAAACCGAGTATTCGAGTCTAGATTGTCTAACGCGAATTGGTAACGGAGCGGATCCAACTCAATTGGATTATAATAATGAAGAGACTTTGGTTTCGGGGGAGTTAATTCGAGTCGAGTCAAAAGAATCAGCAGCTGAATTTGCCTTTTTATTCATATAAAACTTCCTAATGTGTTCACAACAAAAAAATGTACACTGATCCCATAACATTGACCTCGAGATGGTGGGACCCAACCCTTCATCTGCAGCCTCCATCAACCACTATGCTGAACTTGAGATGGTCGGCAACCTCCCAGAGCAGAAGGAAGCTCTGTTGCTGTTGGCGATTCAAGACGAAGGATATCTGGGTCGGTACAAGCTCGTCTTGATCCTAGGTCTTCCCGACGGCGTAACGAGAGGACTATTGATCAAACTCGCAAGAACGGGTTACGTCAAGACCAGGAAATTTGTTGGACGCTCACTTACGCCGAAAGGCGAGAAACGCTTGACAGAGCTATTGGCAAACCTCAATGTGCACGCTATAAGGGAAATAGAAGTCGGTGATCTTAGTCTAGGGCCGAAAAGTGTAGTAGCGCATATTCGAGATGGAGCACGATCAGTTCGTTCAGGTATTGAGCAACGAGATGCTGCAATTAGAGCAGGCGCTGCTGGCGCGATAACCGTCATCTACCGTGATGGAAAGTTCCTTCTTCCTCCTGATAGCTTCGACATTTCAGAGAAAAATCAGATCATCACCGAGAAATTTCGAAAAGAATTTGATCTGTTGGAAGGTGACGCTCTAGTGATAGGCTCGGGAGTTGATAAGTGGAAAGCTGTGGGAGGCGTTCTTGCTGCTGCGGCGGAGACGCTACGCTAACATCGAGTAGCGTTTCTCAGCTTGGCGTTGTGGGTTTCTTCTCGGTTTGAGGCTTGGTAACCGGATTTGGTGAACTTGGGATAGCTGATTGTGTGGTTTGTGTTGGCGTGATTGTCTGAGGCGTAGTTGACGGAACGGTTGGAGGTGGCGTCGTGGAAGGGCTTGCTGGCTTCGGAACTGGTGGTGTGGCCGCAGGTGGCACTGGCCGCGGCACGGTAGTTGGTGGAGCTAGTACAGATGGTTTCGCTGCCGGAATGGCCGGTTTAGCTGGAACAACCGGCTTTGGAGGTGGAGGAGGGGGTGGAACATATTTCAGTCCGAGGTAATCATACAGCAATTGAATGCCTTCTTCATTCATTGCCATGAATATCTGATAAGGACCATGAAGGTCCGTTGCAATCTTAGCTACACCATCCGGTTCTATGCCAAGTGAAGCTGTAAGTTTCACTAAGACATTCGGATTCTTGGCTATCACATGATTAACTCCGTCCCATAGAACCTCAACGAGGCGACCGGGTAGCTTGGAAGGGAGGCCCCCGAATTTCATCATCGTGTAGCCACGTTTCTTCGCTAACTCGTTAATTTTCTTGAAATCGATATGACGGTTGAAGCGTACCCAAAATTGATCGCCGGTCGGATACGGGACATGCTCTACTTTTTCGATACCATCGACGAATCTCAGTTCGTTTAATCTCGTTTGTAAAACGCTTGACATGGTAGTCCGTTCCGAAGTATTGGGCTTGGGAGGTGATGAAAATGCTTCTTAAAGTCGTTTGCTTTTCCGTTTCGTTACAGTTACGTCTGTTTATTATTTGTCCCAGTATGGTCTTGTGGTTATGAATTGTAGTTTTGCTTCAAGCAGGTCTCTATAGAACGATTTATCGTCGTCATGCATTTTCGCTAGGAGCCTGCTTGCGGTTTGTGGACCGATACCGTATACACATTGTGCGATAACCGCTCTGCGGCCGTAAGATAAGACGAGGTCAGCGGAACGTCTGGTCCGAGCTAACATTGAACGTTCGTTCTCTTCGATTACCTGGCCTTTCAGTTTCTTGCGCAGTAATTGAGCTACGTAATCAGTTGACCAAGATGATACGGCCAGTAATCCTGAGCCACATGATTGGCACGATGGTTTGGTAGGTAGTGATTTCACTACAAGGTTCTGAGTTAATTCGCCGCAGTCAAAACAAAGAAGGTCGACCGTCATGTTATCTAAACTGAATTTTAGTCGACTTATAGTATCTTTTTCGATTGTTTCTGGGGCTATTAGCTCCGGAATGTCGATGTGCTTGTACAGTAGATGATAGGCTATCGGGGTCGGCTTGTCTCTGGATTGGAAGCTTTGTATTTTGATCGAACCGTTCCTAATCGACTTGTAGATTTCTCGGACGGAGGGAAAGTCGACATGGAGGAGTAGGGCTTCACGGATTGTGTCGTCATAGATTGGAGTCATGCGGAACCTTAGAGCTAGTTCTCTTAGGTTGTCTCCGGTAAACATCAGTCCGCGGCGGAGTGCACCGAATCGTTCAGCAATAAACTTCATGTAATAACCGAACGGGAAATGTCGGTGCAGAATCCCGTTGAATATTCCTTCCATTACGCCAGGCTCTAGGTCGAATAGGGTTGATTGAATTTCATCGAGCATAAGGCCAGAGGGGTTAGAGGTTAATTCGATTAAGATACGATAGCCATCTGCCCACCATTGTCTTACTATACCTTTCCGCGAGAGAAGTTCTTCGTAGACCTCTCCGAGGGTATTGTTGATTTTGTCTCCGAAGCATGCGTGAATTATAAGGTAATTTCCGAAGGCCTCCATGACGACACGTTTGTGTGTTGGAATAGGGGCTCCGGTTTTCTTGTGGTCAATGAGTTCTTCGACGATTTTTCTTATTCCAAATCTTTCCGTCATGTTTTGTTTGGCTAACTTCTTGATGAGTTCCTCTTTTTCGTGATCTTCTAGCTGATTATCGATTTCGGCGCGAAGATGGCCTACTGTTTGAGCGAGGTCAAATGGAAGCGGAATCATTTCGCCATCCCATCCCGGAATCGCAGCGGTGGGATCTTCCACTGGGGTTACGTAGACGCGTGCGTCATCGGAGATTTGTTCTATCTGCCAAACTTTGCCTTTGACGATAAAATGCAAGCCAACTTTCGCTTTTGTTGCCATAAATTCTTCTCCGAGTATTCCGACAGAGTGTTGGGTTGAGAGGTCAATGACCAGGTATCGGCGCTCGTCAGGAATCATTGAGAGATTTTGGAAATAGTACTGGCGAGTTCTGGTTCCTCGGCGAATATATTCTCCATCCACTGTTACGTATTGCATCTTCATCTGGAAGGTGAGTACTTTTTCGAGTTCTTCGCGTGTCAGGTTGCGGTAAGGGTATGTGTGATGTAGAAGGTCAAGGAGATCTGTTATTTTCACGTCACCGTTGGATTCAAGAATGATTCCTACAATTTGATGTGCTAGTACGTCTAGAGCTTTTTCATGGATTTTGATTGGTTCAACTTTCTTCTCTTGGGCCATTCTGACGGCCGCGATTGATTCAGCCATGTCGTCTGTTGAGACCGCCATTATCGTTCCCGTGGAAATTCGATCCAGCTTGTGACCAGATCGGCCGACTCTCTGAATGAGAGAGGACACTCGTCGAGGAGACATGTACTGGATGGTTAAGTCAACCGATCCGATGTCTATTCCGAGTTCAAGTGTTGAGGTGCAAACAAGTGCTTTGATTTTTCCGTTTTTGAACTCGTTCTCAACTCGTACGCGTTCTTCTCTTGGCAACGAACCATGATGAACTCCGACGTTTCGTTTTAGCATGAGAAATTTTGAGCCGAGTGTCTCAGCGTTGGTTCTACTGTTGACGAAGATTAAGGCAGACTGATGGCTTTCCACGAGCTCCCATATTCGATTAAGTCGAGCCGCTGCTTCGGGTGCAGTGTAAAGGCTCTGCGCTACTACAACATCCTCGTCAGTTGGGTGCGGATATTCGACAAAATATTTCGCTTCTTTCCGTAGTGAGGTCTGGACGACTTCGATCTCTCGGTTACCTGCGATGAAGGTGGATATTTCCTTCGGATTTCCGATTGTGGCTGACAGTCCGATTCTCTGAAATTCATGATTGGTGATGTTACGAAGTCGCTCGAGTCCAACAGTCAACTGTACTCCTCGTCTTTCTCCAGCAAGCTCGTGGACTTCATCTATAATCACCCATCTTACGTTCCGCAGATGGTTTCGCAACAGTCTACCTGGGAGTATGGCTTGCAACGTTTCTGGAGTGATGACGAGGAAGTCGGGTGGTTTGAGTGACTGTCTTCGTCTTTCTTTTTGAGATGTGTCTCCATGTCTAACTTCTACGGTGAACCCTAATTTTCTGCTCCAATATCCGAGTCTGATCAGTAAGTCTCGGTTCAATGCTCGGAGCGGAGTAATATACAGAACAGAGATCCCTTGGCGAACTTCTAGTTGCGTTAGTAGGCTAAGGATCGGGAGAAGTACGGCTTCGGTTTTGCCTGAACCAGTTGGGCCAATTAACAGGACGTTTTTTCCTTCCAGAATTTCTGGTATAGCTGCGGTTTGCGGTGGGGTAGGCTCTTTCATCCCAGCAGCAGCCAGTGCTTCCTGAATAGGCTCCGTAAGTTGAGAGAATACCGTTTGTGACAATTAATTCGACCAACTCTGGCCATTTAAAGGGAAACGTCGATGGAGAATTTGCGTTCGTTTTAAATAAACTGCAGTGAGACGTTAGTAGATAGTGATTAATGATGTATGAGTACCACGGGGTCAAATTGAGTTGGCTGGGTCATGACGGTTTCAGAATCCAGAACGGAAAAGTGGTCTACATTGATCCTTTCAAGATTGCAGGTGGACCTAAGGCCGATATAGTCCTCATAAGCCACGAACACTTCGACCATTTAAGCCTCGACGATCTGAAGAAAATCGTCACACCGAACACTACAGTTGTAGCCCACGCCCAATCCGCCGGTGAACTATCGAAACTCAAAGTCAAGGAAACAAAAATTATGAAACCGGGAGACAGAATAAAATTAGGCGCGATAACTATCGAAGCAGTCCCTGCCTACAATCTTAACAAGGGACCGGAACCAGGAAAAGTTTTCCATCCAAAGGAAGACGGCAAACTAGGTTTTATCGTGACCGTCAATAATGTCAGGATATACCATGCCGCTGACAGTGATCATATTCCGGAAATGAAGGGACTAAATCCCGACATAGCACTCTTACCGGTATCCGGAACTTACGTTATGACACCTCAGGAAGCAGCTGAAGCAGCCGTCAGTGTTAATCCGAAGATCGCAATTCCCATGCATTACGATGCTATAGTCGGAACCAAGAATGACGCTGAAACATTCAAGAAACTTGTCAAATGTGAAGTCAAGATACTCGAGAAGGAAGAATGATACTCAACCGAACGTTCTTCCTTCCACTTGATCAATAACGCCACGGAGATTAGCTGGGAATTTTTCTTTCAGCTTGTCCAGTGTAAGTGATCTGATCCCATTCTGCTGCCTTGTACGGTTTGTCAAAATACATCTGCTCATACGCGTGAGCGACTAAGCCTGGCGTTCGGCTCACAATAAAGAACCCTTTCCCAAGCCGCCAATCGAAACCCATGTCTGACATTATCGCAGCGATACAGCCATCAACGTTCAAAATCAGGTGTCTCTCGAAAAATTTCTCCGTTAATTCCTCAATCATCAATGCGAGCTTCACATGGTCACCGTAGAAGTGGTTTTGATCGGCAATTTCTAGCAGGCGTTTTGTCCGAGGATCGTTTGTATGTGTAGGGTGACCATAACCTGAAATTCTTCGATCCGAATCACTGTGAGATCGTAAGATTTCTTCCGCAACAATCTCTCCCGATAGATTCATGCTTTTTTCGCGTGCGACTCCATCTTGGAGAAGTTTTGCAGCTTCTTCTATTGCGCCACCATGCCATTCACCCATTGCTGACACCCCTGCTGAAACTGCGGTTTGCAGTGGTACGCCCGAAGATGCGACGAAGATTGTTGCATCCACCGAAGGCGAATTAAGGCTGTGTTCAAGGCAAACAGTCAACAAGGCATCCATCATATGAGACTGTTCACTTGACGGTAGCTCACTCCGCCAAAGTAAGTATGTCAGGTCCGCGTAACTATATTTTCCAACGAGTTCAGTTAAATTGTATCCGCGAACAAGTATCTTGTTAGGTTCAACTTTTGAAATAGAAGTTTTCCAGAAGGGTTCTGCCAAATCAAATTGACCTCGCGTTCATACTTTCGAGAACTTTGGCACATATTGGGTCGTGCCGTCTGGAAGCTGGGTTGCGGTAAAGTCAGCGTATAGAAGCGGATAATCTCTAATGCAGATTTCCGCCACCTTATCGAAGACAGTTCGAATTTCAACTTCAGCACTTGGATGGGTACGCATTTCTATGACCCATCGTAAAGTGCGATGGTTAGCAGTCCATATTATGTTCGTTGCGATGCCGTCAGGTAGTATCCTTCGTAACGCTGAGGTTAGGCGTTTTTTCTTTTCGAAAGACATCTGGTCCCAATTGAATCGTGCTTCGAAATCGTGATATTTCTTGGATATCTCATCTGCAGTTTCCTGAAATTCTTTCGAATAAGATTCTAGGTCAGGAGGTATCCATAAATCGATTTCACGAGGTCGGACGTAACGGAGGCTTTCTTGGCTGATTGCTGTGCCTGCCCGGTGTCTGACCAATTCATGCGTGAAGATTCTACTAACATTGAGGAATGCGAAAGTTACTGATGCGTGTTCGAGTATGCTTCCGTCTCCTTTCTCTAGAACGTTTGTTAGGTAATCTTTGGAATTCTCACGTATGCGTGTGACGTTTGGGTTAAGTCCGACGCCGAAGCTCTTGTAACATGATCTACCGGCCAGTTCGATGAGAAACTCCGAATTGTTAGGTTGTGTTTCTCGGGACTTCTCAAACCATTCTTGGGCTGAGTAGAACTTTGCAAATTGTCTTACTCCTTCCTCGCTAAGATTGGTTTCTCCGAGTTTGATTACTTGTGGTTCAACTCGTTTCATACTATCAACCGCATCTAAGTGAAGCATGCAGCATTACGTACACAATTAGCTTTCGCATAATCAGCTTCACGTTGTGATCGTTCTCGCGCCCTCATCGTTGTCCTTTCTTGGGAATAAGGCTAAATTCGTGCCGCAGTTACTTCGATCTGAAAGGTCGCGCTGACATTGTCTTGGGCTGAAGAGAGAGCAAAGGCTCTGGATGAAATTAGGAAACTTGAACCGAAGGATAGATTGGGGCTTTACGCATCACTTATCCGGATGAATTCGGCGCTCTTCGAAAGTGTAAGAGGGTGGGATACATGGCTCAGAAATCCCACTTTCATCGACACCTTTACGGAAGAAGAATTGAAAGAAATCTACAAGCAATTCAAGGACATCTGCGTGAAATTCTTGGAAGAAGACGTCAAGTGGACCGGCACAAAAGAGAAGAGTTTGCCAATGGCGACAAAAGTGACCAAGAACGAACGCAGTGAAGTCGAGAGACGATACACATAAACGACAGATAATTCTGGTTTGAGTAGGTACTTCAAATGAGCGTTGCACCGTTCGTTCAAACTCCGCTGGAAGTTGCAAAGAAAATGCTCGAGCTGTCTGGGCTGAAGCAAAGCGAACTCCTTTACGACTTAGGCTGCGGCGACGGCAGGCTGATTATTTTAGCTGCTAAGGACGTTGGCGCTAAATCTAAGGGGATCGACTTGCGTGAGGATCTCATCGAGAGAGCTAAGACGGAAATTAAGCGACTGAATTTAGAAGACAAGGTTACTATAATTCGAGCTAACTTTTTTGATGTTGATATTTCAGATGCTGACGTTGTCACACTCTATTTGACATCTAGCGCGAACGAGCGTTTGAGGCCCAAGTTCGAAAAAGAATTGAAAAAAGGTTGTCGTGTGATTTCGCACGACTTCAAAGTTCCAGGCTGGAAACCGCAAGCCATATACGACGAATTGCTCGGCCATACAATCTATACTTACCGTATCGGCGAGCAACTTCCTAGCTCTCCCAATCAGTAAATGAACATTCTACGAGGTAGGCAGGATGGCACAAACTCTGCCATCGGCCTCTTGATTATCTCTAGCGCGCTTTGGGGCAGCGGTTTTGTAGCCGTCAAGATAGGATTGAGTTACATCAATCCATTCCTTTTCGCATTCTTACGAATGGGCGTTGCGGGAGTAATTCAGCTCGGCATCTTAGTGTCTCTAGGTGGGCTGAGACTTCAGACTCTGAAAGAAAAATCTGTATGGGCTCTGGGGTTACTCAACGCGATGGGATTCACTCTTCAATTTGTTGGAATGCAATTCACTACAGCAGCAAAGACCGCGCTCTTAATCGATATGAACGTCGTATTCGTGGCTCTACTGAGTAGAAGATTTTCTAACGAGTCATTCGGATCGAGAAAACAGATCGGAGTTGTACTTGGTATCGTCGGAGCCGTAATGATCACGACCGGTGGTGACCTCTCAACTCTGACCCAAGGTCAGCTACTAGGAGACGCATTGGTGTTCTCCGCTGGACTGGTTTGGGCAGGTTTCATGGTGCTCCATAAGTCTGAGCAGACAAGGCATGAATGGAACGCTGTTGAATTATCAGCTCTAGTAATGCTGATGACAGCTGTGTTGCTAATCCCCGGAGCGCTTGTGCTTGGCGGCTTGAACGCGGCACCAATAACGACGATAGGTTGGGAATGGGTTGCTTATACTGCGATCGCGACGACAGTCGTGCCGTACGCTATTTGGATCGTGGCCTTGAGAGCGGTTACAGCTACTATAGCTGCGGTTGTTGGTATGATAGAAATCGTTACCACGATGATCCTATCATCTCTTCTACTTGGGGAAACATATGGAACAGTTACACTCGTGGGAGCAATCCTCGTGTTGCTATCCTTGATGGCCGTGGCGGAAATCTGAACGGTTTTATATCATACTAACGGTTAGCCGGGAAGTGTTTGTAAAATGAAAATGGGCCGACGTGCTTACATAGCTGAATTTATCGGAACATTCGCGTTAGTCTTCTTTAGTTCAATGTCAGTGACGATATTCACTGCAGTTCTGGGTTTATCGTCCGGCGCAGCATCACTGCTCGGAATCGCGTTTGCGCGCGGATTGATTTTGATGGCTATGGTTTACGCTATTGGCTGGATCTCTCAATGCCACATTAACCCTGCAATCACCATAACAACTGTCGCACTTGGGAAAATGCATGTTGATGACGGTGTTGGCTATCTTGTTGCTCAAGTCCTTGGCGCCACGGTCGCAGGCTTAGCAAATCTATTGATTCAACCTGGAAACGGAGCGTTGACCGGTTTCGGGGGTCCGTCACCCGGCGCAGCAATAGGAGGAAGTGACATTATGGCTTTGCTGATCGAACTGATCATAACATTCTTCCTGATGTTTTCAGTCTACGCGGTCCTGTTTACTGGGAAGGTTCACCCAGCTGCTTCCGGTCTTCTAATTGGCATGACGTGGATGGCAGACATACTTATTGCTGGTCCGTTGACTGGAGCAGCAGCAAATCCCGCAGTAGCCCTCGGCCCTGCTATTGCTTCTGGAAACTTCTCAAACCTCTGGATCTACTGGGTAGGACCGATTCTGGGAGCGTTACTTGCAGGATTCGTTTGGGAATACTTGCTCATAGAAAAGAAGACACGGGGAACGGAAACTGGCCGAAGTGGGACGAAAGAATGGAACGACTGATTATTTCCAGGACTTACCGAAAGTCTCGTTGATGTCAGCCACTCTTTCCACAACTGTAACCTCTATACCCTTGCTCTTCAAAAGCATGGGCAACTTTCCAGTTGCACTTGATCTCGAGCTCAGTTTTCCTAGAATTGATTTGTGATTCTCTAAATGTATCGCACTAGCTCTCATCAATGCTGTTACGGGCGGATTTGAAAGAGCGTTTTCGATTATCCTGACCCAGTGCTCTTCTCTCCCAACATTAACTTCCTCCGGCTTAATCTTCTCTTCCAAGAGTAACCTGTAAGGTTCGAATCCTTCATCGAGAAAAATTGCTCGTTTAACGCTGGATGGATTTTCTGGAGGTCGTACTCCTACATATCTGAAGGCCTGTTGGAGTTCCATATTATCGAACGGTACGCCTTCACAAAACAGTAACTCTGGTGCTATTGATTCGACTTGCCTTTGGCCCGCATAAGCGTTGTATACCGCGTTTGCGATAAACGCGAAGCTTACTCGTAGGATCCGAAGCATCTCTTCGTCGCCTTCAGAGTACACTTGAATCGTTCTCATGGCTTCCCGATAGTTCTTTTCTGAAGGGGTAAATTCGTAGAGTAATTCTAGAGCTTGTTTCATGACGTCGAGGGCTGAATATTTCGTCATCGTTTTATCCGGAACCCTGAACCTTTTGAGGTTTAGCTGAAGAAGTGAATTTACGGTTCGCTTCATGTCTCTAACAAGTAGTGCATCGAACGGACGACTTTCAGCGACGACTAACAAAATTTTTCCCATTCGAACGTGCCACGGGCCTTCGATTGATCAGCTCAGAACGTTTTTCGAGATTAATCGTACTGTTGTTGATGCTCAGCAGTCAAAGTAGTGGAGATGAGTGCAGCGTCAGATCGAGCTAACGTTTGGTCATCATATTGAGCAGTGCTTCCTCTGGTCCTGCAGGTGTAATTATCCAGAAGGCGTGGAGGGTTTCCTTACCTGAATTGATTATCTGATGTTTTGAACCGGCTGGTGCACAGACGACTACACCTGGCTCGATATCGACTTCATTTCCATCAGCGTTGACCTTCCCGTGTCCCTTTGTAACAATCCAGAATTCATCGGAGGTCTCGTGAATATGGGCGTCACTCTGACTACTAGGGGGAATCGTTACTGTTCCAATTGCGGCTGATTTCATCCCCTGAAGCTTACTTGAGAAGAGGACCTGTCGATGCCGCTCGTAGGGCGCAGGGGTGGCGAGAAAATCCGTTTTCCATGGTTCTACCTTTATTGGTCGCATATTCGCCTATTCCCTATTCTCGAGTATATCAATAAAATGTGGACTACTCGGGAGGAATTTCTCGTACTGCTTGAAGGAGATCTATGCCTCGTCCTTTTAGATAGAGGTACCTAGCTACGAAGATCACACCGCCCACTGCGAAAATAATTCCCAGAATCACATCTGAAAAGGGCGTAGACGGACCCACCGCTGGTGTTGTAAATGCATAAAATAATGTAATACTCATAGTGACAAGGCAAAATATACCAATTATGGAAATTAACGGTACCGGCCACGTACTTCCAGGCAGAGTCGATGCAAGGTCTTTTCTTTTGTATGGGAAGATGATGGCTGCTACGCTCACCAGAACCCATACGATTGCAAAGATGGCCGTTGCGTTTAGATACGTTCCAATGTACGTAGTGAAGTCTGTGAGATAAATGAAGACCACTCCGACCACTACGCAAAGAGCCATAGCGTTAATCGGGAACTTGTAGCGCTCACTAACATCCGCAAAACGAATCGGAAGCATGCGATCAAAAGAAAATGCGAACACGTAACGAGAAACTCCGAACATAAGCGCTCCTACCCACCATAACCACGACGTCAGCCAACTTAGTTGAATCAAAAATAGGACGACCCCGTTTTGAACGACCATCGGCGTGAACAATGAAAGCCACGCTCCCGTCGCGAAGGGCCACGTACCATTGTTGGCCATCCAAGTTGCTGCTTGGTTAAACTCGTAACCGACCATGTTAATCCCCCAATAAACACCTAAGAGGTTGAGTATGGCATCAATTATTAACGCTCCAACGATACCCCATAACATACCAACTTTCACATTTCGAACTTCCCCTGCAGCAGACGCTGACCAATTGAAGCCATTGAACCAAAGGATTCCAAACGGTATCGCAAGCAGAGTGGCACCAGTGTAAATCGGAGTATAGCTCCAACCTGCAGATTTTGCTTGCTGAATAATGCCTTGGTAAGTCACGTTCACCCCGCCGTAATGATTGAAAGCAGCCATAAACGTCTGGTTGGATGTTGTTGCTAGAACATACAAGGCAAGGAATGTCCCGATCCATTGAACGACTGCCAAGACGATCATCGATTGACGATATACCCGTGCGCCCCGACTGTTTATCAGTATACCACATCCCAAAAACAACATGGCAACTAGGAAAATTACATATGGATTCGAGAAATTGGAAGCGAAACTAACATACGAAGGTATGTTCCACGCATAACCTAGAGACACAAAGAAGACAGGTAACACTACCGAAGCGAAGATTACCGAAGTTCCAGCAAACAAAACAATCCAGGCCACCCACATCCCCCATCCTCCCAGGAACCCTAAAACAGGATTGACTATACGACTCAGCCAAACGTAGTCTCCGCCGGATCGTGGCATTGTAATAACGAACAAGTAGTACATTACGCAGAGAGGCACCATGAAAAGCAAACCTATGATGCCGGATAGCACTATGTCAGCCCCCGGGTCAACTCCGCCTACGAAATTCATTTGCAGAACAAAGCTGAGGTAATTAGGCCCCGTTACTGCTAGGCTCATGAACAGTACGTCGATCGAGCTAAGAGATCTGATAAGGCCCGTGGCTTCTCTCACGAAAACCGGTGGAGGTTTGGGACATAGTTCCTTTGACGTCATTTTCAATTCATTCCAAATAGAGATTGAGCTAATTTTGACGGCGCCTGATTCTTTTGCTCGTTAGTTAATTTAATTCCACGTTCTTTCGCGCTTCTGACGAGATACGCTCTACATGAACTATTTTTGTTGCAGTGAGCACAATCTGCCACGTGCTCATACCAAACCTGCATGCCGTCGTGTTTTGTGACTGAGATTACGGCCTTTATCGAAAACTCCCTGCTCCATCCGCTTAATATCCCGGTCGCCGAGTCAATGCTTTCAATCTCGATCTTATTGATCGTAGCAGTCTCTGTTAGCGCTTTAGTTACCTTCCCGGTTGCTTCTTGAAGGGCCTGATTGACTGCTTGCCGCGAAATACCCAACTTATCCGCTATGTTTGTTTGCGGTAAACCTGTCCGAGCCATATCCCATATATGGAAAAGGCGCGGATTCAGATAAGCCGTAACGATGCTCATGAGTCAGACGCTACTCGTAACTACCGTTTGCAACATACTTAAAACTTGTCAACCTGTTCACATTGACTCGTCAATGTTTCCAGCTTGACACGACAATGTGCCTTGAACAAATCACCTACATGTCTCTAACCCAATCCGACGACGAAACAACATGCAATTGGCATGCCGGATATAGAACCAAGCGATCGCTGAGAGAGTTCATCAAGTCATAAGAACAAGTTGATGATGATAGTGAGCTCGCCACGCAAGCATTCGACTGAATCTTATCAACACAAAGGTCGCCATCCTTTAGTTGGTCGATAATTGCTAATCATCATTGACCTCCTCTGACGAGGTCGATCCCTCCGGTTATATTGATCGATTCACCGACAATGTAACTTGCTTTGTCTGAACAAAGAAACACTACTACATTGGCTACTTCGCTTGTCAGCCCAAGCCTTCCTATAGGAATTGGTTCTGCGTATTTCTTTTCTGCAGATAGTTTAGGCAAATCTTCCGCTTTAGCAGTAGCTTCAATATCTGCTTGTGCCATTTTCCCTTCAATTCTCCCAGGACAGATTGCGTTGACTGTGATTCCGTAGGGAATCAGTTCTAGGGCCAAGCTTTGTGTGAAGCCGATGATCGCAAATTTGGACGCGCTGTAGTGGGCGGCATCTTTGAGACCAACTTTCCCACCTCTTGAAGATACGTTGATTATTCTTCCACCTTTGCCTTGCTTTATCATTTCTCTTGCGGCATATTTGGAGCAAAGAAAAGTACCGGTTAGATTCACATCGATTACTTGGTTCCACTCATCCTCGGGTAGGTCTGTAACTGGCGAAAATGATATCGTTCCCGCATTATTTACCAAAATATCTAGTCTGCCCCATTCTTTCAGTATCTTCTTAATCATTTTTTTAACGTCTTCTCGTTCGCTTACGTCTGCTTTGATCGCGAGAGTGCTCCCTCCATCCTGCTTGATGGCCCTTGACGTTTTCAGTAACGTTTCTACCGATCTTCCGCAAATAGCTACATGGGAACCATCGCGAGCCAACGCCACAGCAATGGCTTGTCCTATATCTCCTCCGCCACCCGTAACCAAAGCGACCTTGTCTCTAAGCAAAATAGTACCTCGATTGTTTGACGGCATTAGGCGTTAGATGCATACGAGTGTCTCAGATTTAGAGTGCTTGCGTCTGTTCATATTCGGCAGCTCAAAATTCCATTCATGCAACTAATGCAACCTGGCGATTCATAGGTCGATGTAGTCTTCTCTTCTCGCAACGCCACGAAGAGGTTGTTTCTTCAAGTACCTTATGACGTTCTCCACAGCATACTCAAGCACCATTTCCTCTGTCTCCTTTACGCCGTCTGCAAAATGAGGCGTGCCTAAGAAATTCGGCAAATTGAAAAACGGATAATCTTGCATGAATTTTTCGTCTGCTGAAGGATACCTCCACCACACGTCCGAACCAACCTTAAGCGTGGGACGGTCCAAGAGAACATTGTACAATGCCTTCTCGTTGATTATGGCACCACGAGACACATTGATTAGAATACAATTCGGCTTTAACAGTCTCAGTTTTGTGCTATCAAGAAGATTTCGCGTCTTGTTCGTCAATGGTATCGTCACAACCACGACATCGGAATTAACCAAGAGGTAGTCTAGCTTATCGAGGGTAGAGACACTGTCAAAGTAGTTGGTGCTTCTTCCGGATGAGTTTATACCAAGCGTCTTCATCCCAAAAGATTTGGCTAAACGAGCGACCGCCTGGCCGATTCCACCTGCGCCTATGATCCCTATCGTCTTCCCTTTTAGGAAGACGCCTAGGGGAGATTTCTCGAAGACTCCGTTCTTCAACTTCTGATTGTGCTCAATCAAATTTTTGGCAAGGCATAAAATCATTGCAAAGACATGTTCTGCGATAGGATCAGAGTAAGGTCCTGAATTTGCGCAGACAGTCACTGCTGGAGCTAATGATCCGAAGTCTACATGATCCAAACCAGCGGAAGTCGATTGTAATAGTTTGAGATTTGTCATGCGTCTGAATTCGTTACTTGTCAGGGTCCCATTTGAGTAAACTATGACTTCGACGTCGGCGTACCTCCCAGACGGCACGCTTCCCAATACCAGTTCCCGCGAACTGTCCATAGCGTTTCTAAGCTTCTCCATGACGTCAGCCCTAACGGGAACCGTTGAAAGCAAGATGTTCTTCGACATTGTCCGAAGTCTGCCTTGAGATCTTGTCGAGTAGTTGATAGATATCTGCGAGAGGCGCGTTGAGTACTTATTGAGAGTCGATTGACCCACGCAAAGGGCGCATCCGTAGTAACAAAATGCGAAGTGGGTTGCTCAAATTGAGGTGTAACCTCCGTCGATAATTATTGAGGTCCCTGTAACTGCACTTGATTCGTCAGAAGCGAGATAAAGTGCGAGATTCGCTACCTCTTCCGGGGTTATGAGTCGCCGTATTGCCACGTTCATCTTGGCGGTTTCATCGAGGAATTTCTGTGGATCTGGAGTGAGTTCGGCGTATCTCCTTAAGAATGGTGTATCAGTGCTAGCAGGGCAAATGCAGTTTGCACGGATACCTTTTAGCCCGAAGTCAACTGCGATCGCTTTAGTAAGCATAATGATTCCGGCTTTAGAGGCATCATACGCCGCTTCATCAGGGCCTGTCACCAGCCCACTAACCGATGACATGTTTACAATACTACCACCACCCTGACTAATCATGTGAGGAATAACGTACTTAGTACAAAGGAACATGCTCTTTAGATTCGTATCAATAACATTATCCCATTCCTCCTCAGTCAGAGTTACGACGTTGCCGAAACTTACTATTCCCGCGCAGCAAAAGAGAACATCCAATCTGCCGAATCGTCGGATTACCGATTCAACCGCCTCCTTGACTTGGGTTGATTTCGTCACATCGGCTCGGATAGACAGCAACTCGCTGCCATGCTCAGGACTTAAAGTCCGTTCGGCTTGACTCAAATCCCTGTCTACCATGGCGACCTTTGCTCCTTCGTTTGCAAATAGACGGACAGTGGCCAATCCCATCCCTGAGCCGGCACCAGTAATCATAGCGACCTTGTTATCTAGCCTCCCAACTTTTTTACTCAATAGTTTCTGCTCCTACGAAATTCATAGTCCATCGCTTTCTTAAACCATATTCTAATGAACAACATCTGCCATTGAAATTTTGTGGTAAATCATGAGAGAAGAAAGATTGACCCCCAAATGGGGACCGGAAGATGAGATCGGAGCCGTTAACGAAATTACTCCAGCGAAAGTTTTGGAGGCATCACAACTGATTCGGACAGGAAAGATATGCCGGTTGGCTCAGATATTTGAGTATGGGATGCCACACGACTGGTTTCACGGCGAGTTCACATATTGCACATTCCGTAGTCATGAAAATAGTTCGAAATTATTCGCTTCAAAAAATAAGCTTGGAGCAATGAATTTACGGCTAGAATTGGCGGACCATACAGGCACTCACATAGACGGATTGAACCACACATCGATCGACGGACGTCTATACAACGGATTTTCGGCGAAAGAGATTACAGGAACCTTCGGGACTTCGAAACTTGGGATGGAGAAGACACCTCCGATTTTTACTAGAGGAGTTCTGATAGACGTTGCGTCATTACATAAAGTGGAAAGGCTGGAGCCTGGCTACGTAATCTCAGCTAAAGAAATCGAGTCGTATCTAATTGAAAGAAAAATGAACATCAAAAGAGGAGACGCTGTCCTGATTCGGACAGGTTGGGGACAACTCTGGATGGTCGATAACGAGAAGTACGTGGGCTCTTGTCCAGGAATCGGACTCTCGGCTGGGCAATTGCTGGTCGATTACGGTGTCGCAATAGTTGGAGTAGACACTTCTAACGGCGAAGCTGCACCATGTGAGGACCCGAAAGAGATGGATGCGGTTCATCAATTGCTCATAGTTAAGAACGGAATCAGAATAATCGAAAACTTGGAACTTGAGGGCCTTAGAAAAGCAGGAGTCGCGGAGTTTGCGTTCATTTGTTCGCCACTCCCCATCAAAGGCGGAGCCGGATCTCCGGTTAGTCCTATAGCCGCGTTTTGACAGAAGTCTTTAGCAGCTGCCGGTTCGGTATAAGATTCGAGGTAGAATCCCTGGTGATGTTCCTGTGAGTGCTGCAGAGTATGACACACCCGCTCTGATGCTAGATATGGACGCTCTGGAACGAAACATAAAGCGAATGGCAGACTATTTCCGAGGCAAGAAGGCAAACCTCAGGCCTCACGTAAAGCCCCACAAATCGCCACTGATAGCGCACAAGCAAATTGCCGCTGGCGCAAAGGGAATAACGTGCGCCAAATTAGGAGAAGCTGAAGTAATGGCCCGCGCTGGCATTACCGATATCCTCGTTGCGAACGAGGTTGTTGGCGCAACTAAACTAAGCCGACTCGCCAAACTCGCTAGGTATTGCGATATTATCGTGGCAGTTGACAATGTGAAAAACGCTAAGCAAATTTCAAAATTCGCGGTCCAAGAAGGATCAACTGTCCATGTGTTGGTTGATCTCAATCTTGGTGGCGAAACGCACTTGGAGGGGATTCTTGACAGATGCGGAGTCACACCCGGCACACCCACCGTAGCACTCGCGAATGAAATAGCGAAATTGAAAAACGTTAGATTCAAAGGGCTTATGGGTTATGAAGGAGGGCTCCGACAATTTCCAAATTTTGAGCAGAAGAAAGTAGCTGCCACAAAAGCTCTGAATCTTTTAGTTGGGACCAGAGATTTAATTCAAGATTCAGGATTGCAGGTTGACATCGTAAGCTGCGGAGGAACAATGTCCTACAATATAGCTGGAGAATTCCCAGGAGTTACAGAAGTTCAAGCTGGAGGGTACGTGCTTATGGACGAGAGTTACAGGCGAGCAGGTTTGGGCTTCGATATTGCAGCCACGGTATTGACAAGCGTTGTGAGCACCCCCCGGCCAGAGAAGCTCATAGTCGACGCTGGATTGAAAGCAATTACTACTGACCACGGTTTGCCTGTAGTAAAAGACAGCCCTGGATTGGAAGTAATCGCAGTGAATTCTGAGCACGGGCATATCCACATCAACGAGCCAGGAATCGCCATAGAAATAGAAGATAAGTTGGAACTCATACCTGCGTATATAGATACCACAGTCGCTCTCTACAATGAGTATGTCATGACGCGCGGAAAAGAAGTGGAAGATACATTAGACGTAGCGGCAAGAGGAGAAATACAATAGGAAATCCACGATGACTCTGAAATCGCTCCCCATTGGACCTACCGATAATCGTGTACAGCAAGGTCCGACGTTAGTTTACTAGACTGCTTCGAATGCGGCGTACGCAGGTTTGAGTGTCCAAGCCTGTAATCTTGTCAAGGTGATTTGATTCGAAGCGAAGAATCCTAGTTATGCTGAGTAGAATTTCATCGGCTGCTGGAGTGATTAAATCCTCGGTATCGAACCAAAGGGTGACAGGAATAAATGATTTCAAATTATTCATCTACCGTGCGGATGGTCATTTTGGGTAAATGAGGGTTCCATGCGAGTCATCTCATCGCTCGCCCTCCCGATACTGTTAAGATTTCGCCGGTGATGAAATCGGATTCATCGGATGCAAGGAAAAGTGCTGCACGCGCTATCTCTTCTGGCTTTCCGAGCCTCTTCAAAGGTGCTTCTTCAGCCATCAACTTCTTCGCGTCAGGTGTAATCGATGCGGACATTTCTGTCACAATTGTGCCCGGAGAGATCGCATTAACGTTCACGTGTGGTCCCAGAAGTACTGCCAATGAACGGGTAAGTCCAATTACTCCTGCTTTTGAGGCAACGTAATTCGGATAGCGTAGTCCTGATGCTTGTGCAAGACCAGAGATCGAAGCAATATTGATGATTTTGCCTTTCTTTCGATTCAACATTAGTTGCGCGACTTCCCGACAACAAAGATAGGTGCCTTTCAAATTAACGTCTAAGATCTGATCGAGTTCCTCCTCCGAAGAATCGAAGAAGCCTTTACGAAATAGGATTCCAGCATTGTTCACTAGAATATCGATTCCGCCGAAGGTGCGAACGGTCTCAATTACCATTTGCTTCACTTCTTTGGAGTTCGAGACATCCGCCTTTACCAGCAGTGCTTCGCCGCCCATTTTCCTAATCCGATTGAACAGCTCTTTGGCTTGCGTTTCGGATCTATTGTAATTGATCGCAACTTTCGCGCCTTCCTCAACAAAGAGCATTGCTATTGCTCGGCCGATTCCTCGACTTGAGCCGGTGATCAGTGCAACTTTTCCATTTAATCTCGAAGACATACCCGTTCCATCTCGCAAGCCCTACACAGTCTACAAATCCATCTCTTCTCTACGTAGCGCGACACGGCAGACCTACTTCCATTAATTCAAAAGACACACAGAACATTCTTCGCGAGAGCCCGGATTTGTTTCTTATCGCATCCAGTATAGATCGAAACCTCGTTTACGCCAACTTCCTGGTAAGCTTCGATCACTTTGACGACATTTCTCCAGTTCTTGCAGAAGTGCATGTTTCTCTGGAGATCGTCCACTGTAACTCGCTTTCCCGCATCTTCCACTGCGACCGGATTTGGAATGCTCCAAGAATCCTTGTGACAAATCCCAAGCGTCTTCCAAGCCTTCTTTAGGAGATCTTCCGGTTTGTCGAAGCTGAAAACTAACTCTACCGCGACTTTTCCTAAACCAACCTTGTTAGCTTCACTTCTACCTTTCTGGTATTCAGGCAAAATAATTTTTTTCAGTTTCTGGGGATCGTTTCTTGGGCTTACCGTTATCAGCCCATCTGCAAATAGCCCCGCCGCGTACGCGGCTTTCCTGCCTATCGCTGATGAGTAAATCGGAATTTTTTTCCTTGGTTTTGTGTATAGGAAATAGAAGTCTGATGAGAAGTATTTTCCTTCAAATCTGAACGGTTCTGTTGCATCCCACATTTGCCGAATTAATTTGACGCCCTCAGTTAGCCGTTCCATTCTTTCGTCCCACTTCGGCCAGTTTCCATTCCAGAACGGTCGCTCGTTCAACGCCTCACCCGTACCAATTCCGAGCAAAATCCTTCCTGGATACATATTGTCTAAAGTTGCCGTTGCGTGCGCTATGATCGCAGGGTGATATCGTGCTCCGGTTGGCACGGTTACCCAAGGCCCGACTTTAATTCGATTCGTCTTCTCTAACGCGACACTCATCACGGACCAAACGAACGCTGATCTCTTCCCCGAATGGTACCACGGAAAGATATGGTCGCCGAACCAGACAGTTCGGAAGCCAAGCTTATCGGCAAAGACAGCTGCGTCAACGAACGCTTGTGGATCATAATTTTTCTCACCAACGTTTACTGAAATCTCAACTTTCCTCATTGAAACCAACTCAAAACTAAGCTTCGAGTAACTAGAACTTTGTCTACCGCAATGGCAAAGGAAATTTGTGCTGCAGGAATTTCCTGATTCCTGCAGCTTTTATTGGCTTGAATGTGCTCGAATTTTGTTTTCGTTATTTCCGTTTACTCAGGAGGTATCTCCCTTTGGACGTGGATTAGGTCGATTCCTTTGGGCTTGAAGTACAAGTACCGCGCCAAAAAGATGACCAAACCCGATCCGAATATCACAATCAGCAGGATGGTTGAGTAGGGTGTTGAGGGTCCAATCGCAGCGTTGGTAACAGACCAGTAGAACGTCATTCCCATCGTTATGATTGTTAGAACGCCAAAGATCGGAAGGAGACGTGCGCCTGCCATATTCTGAGCTAAGTCCTTTCTGTAGTATGGGAAGATTATGGCTGAAAGACCGACCATGATCCACACGATCGCCCAGATTGTTGTTACGTTCAGAAGCTGTCCGATGTACGTTGTGTAGATAGCGATGTATGTTAAGATGACAGCCAATACGAACGTGAGTCCAATCGCCTTCAGCGGAACACGGAACCTGTCATTTATGTCGGCAAAAGCAGTTGGCAGTACTCGGTCGAAAGAGAACGCGAATACGTATCTGGAGGTACACATTGCAAGCCCAGCCGCCCACCAAAAGTTGAACAGGAAAAAGCCGAACTCAACAAAACTTGAAAGGTATGGATTGTTGAGCACCGCAGGCATGAAGAGAGGAGTCCAAGGAGATACGCCTAACCCAAATGTGCCAGCACCGAACAACGCGAACGCCGCTTGTACGAATTGGTAGCCTTCCGCATTCACCGCGAAATATAGTCCAGTCATATCTAAGACACCACAGATTAGCAGGGCTATCAGTACACCCCACAGCATGCTCTTCTTTACGTTCTTAACTTCACCAGAGAAATAGGTTGAGTAATTGAATCCGTTGAATAGCAAAACTCCAAACGGGATAGCCAGTAACGTAGCTTGGAGGTTGACAGGCACATATGCAAAGCCTGCCTTTTGGGCTTGTGCAATCACTCCACTATAGGTTACAGTTCCATTCGTCATAGTGCTGAGCCCAGCAGCAAACGAAGCAGGCGTCGCCATCGCCAGTCCACCGATGAAGACGAAAGTTGCCAGAAATATGATGCCTGCGAGAGTCAGCATGACTCTACTGTACATTCTAGGGCTTAAACTGGTGATTAGAATGGCGACTACTATAACGGCAAGCGTGCCGACGAAGAGGTTTGTATTGCTACTTGCGAAATTCTGACCTAACGCGATCAATCCTGGGTTGTTCCAAACGTATCCCCAGGCCACAAAGACATCTGGAATAACAACTGCAGGTTCAGTTACGGATGCAGATGCTAACAGGGCGATGAATGAGATGAACATCGCCCAGCCTCCAATGAATCCTAAAACTGGGTGTAGGCTTCGCCCTACCCAAATGTAGTCTGCCCCAGAACGAGGCATCTGAACCGAAAATAGGTAATAGAGCACTCCAAGAGGGATCATGAATATCAAACCCATTAGTGCTGAGGTGACAAAGTCGGCTCCAGGGCCATTCGGAGCGACATAACCCATCTGAGAGGAGATTCCAAACATAGTCGGGCCGGTTACGGCCAGGCTGAGAATTACAGCGTCGTACCAACTAAACGATCTAACTAAACCAGTAGCTTCCCTAAGGAAGGTCTTGTGTTGTGTGGTCGCCATTATCTCACGGTCGAACAGGTCGGTTAATGTTGTTTATAAAATCTACCAACCTAAAGCCCCTAGACCAGTTGTTGCTAAGGCTTATAGCCTAGTGAAAGCACCGCGCGGTCGGCGGTAGGAATACCGTTGCTTACCATGTCCTCCATCAAACTTGACCAGATATCCCCATCCGAACTCAACGATCTTAAGAAGAGAGTCGTTGACGCGGCTCAAGGACTGTTCGATAATCATCTAGTTATCTCCACGTTCGGAGTCGTGAGCGTTCGGATCCCGAACACGGACTATATACTAATCACCCCAAGCGGCTTTAGCAAGTCAAGGGTTCATCCAGACAATCTAATAGTAGTAGACTATGACGGAAAACTGGTTAAAGGTAATCTTAGGCCGTCTGTCGAAACGCCCATGCACACGTACATTCATCGCCATCGTCCCGACATAAACACTGTAATTCACACCCATTCGCCAATGGCGTGCGGCTTCGCCGCGGCAAACATCGACATTCCATGCGTCTCCGCGGAGCAAGCGTTCTATCTTGGTGGAAGAGTGCCGATCGTCAGAAAATATTCTTTGCCAGGCACAACGAAACCTATGGAATTGGCCGCCATCTTGAAGGCGCTTGAGAAAATTGATGCCGTCCTACTACGCAAACATGGGGTCGTCGTTGTTGGACGAACCCCGGAAGAAGGACTGGACACTGCGATTGTGCTTGAAGATGTAGCGAAACAAGCGTTTTACTCAATGCAATTGGCCAAACCTAAGGAGTTCACAAAGAAGGAACTCGATTACCTACGAGTTTTCAAGAAAACAAAATATGGACAAGCCGGGTATTTGCCACAACCATCCTAGTCACCATATCAATTATGGCTAGAGTTGACATAGTTTGACTTACCTAGCCGCAATAGACGCTGGCACCGGCAGCGGCAGATGCGTAATTTTCGATTCAAACGGCAATCAAACAGCCTTCGCCTCTCAAGAATGGTCACATCCATCCATCCCTGAATATCCCGGATCACAAGTATTCAACACGGATGAGAATTGGAAAATATTATGCTCATGCGTCAAACAAGCAATTCAAAAAGCCGCTATCAACCCAACCGAAATCGCTGGCGTAAGCGCAACAAGCATGAGAGAGGGAATGGTTCTTTACGATTCCGAAGGCCACGAAATTTGGGCTTGCCCGAACGTTGATTCACGAGCGAGAAACGAAGTTACACAATTGGTCAGGAAGGGGCTCGCGAAGAAAATCTATTCACGGGCAGGAGACTGGCTCTCGATAACTTCTCCACCACGATTCCTATGGATAAAACATCATCGACCCGAAATCTTGAGACGCACCTCGCATATGGGGATGATAAGCGACTGGATCATCTACAAGCTTTCGGGAAAATTTGTAACCGATCCATCAGCCGGCTCCAGCTCGGATCTATTCCAACTTTCCAAGAGAACTTGGTCTAAGGAAATAATCAAATGGTGTGGCCTACCGAACCAGATATTCCCTGAAGTGCTGGAACCTGGAACCGTCGTCGGCGAGGTTACAACGAAGGCATCCAACGAAACAGGACTACCTATTGCCACAAAGGTCGTAATGGGAGGAGCGGACACACAACTCGCATTGATCGGAGTAGGCGCCGTGGACGCGTACTGTAACACTACTATCGGAGGAACATTTTGGCAGCAAACCGTTGTAACAGAAAAACCACTCATAGATCCCAAAATTAGACTGCGAACTCTTTGCCACGCAGTCCCAGGCCAATGGATGACAGAAGGAATCGGATTTTACTGCGGGCTCACAACACGCTGGTTCAGAGACGCATTCTGCCAACATGAAAAAGAATTAGCTCAAAAAGAAAACGTCGACACCTACTACCTCCTCGAAAAACAGGCCGCAGAAGTCCCCCCCGGCTCAAACGGCATCATTCCAATCTTCGCCGACACAATGAACGCGAAGAGATGGATGCACGCTGCCCCGTCCTTCATACAATTCGACATTGAACACCCAAACAAATCTGGCAAGAAAGAATGTTTCCGAGCAATCCAAGAAAGCGCCGCCTACGTTTCGTTAGGGCACATGAAAATTATCGAAACAATTTCACACCACAAAACAAAGGAAGTAGTATTCTGCGGTGGAGCTTCCAAGGGATTCCTCTGGCCCCAAATATTAGCTGACGTATTCGGTGTCAGAATCAAAGTGCCAACCGTAAAAGAGTCCACTGCCCTAGGAGCAGCCATTTGCGCCGGCGTCGGTGCAGGAATCTTCCACGACATCAAATCTGCTGGAAAAAGCTTGGTAAAATGGGAGAGAACGTTAGAACCAAACCAGAATAACCACACAGAATACCAAGCCCTATTCAAGAAGTGGAATGAAGTCTACAACCACATGTTGGACCTTGTCGAAGAAGGAATAGTTCAACCCATGTGGCGTGCCGCAGGAACATAGCAGCTCAGATCACTTTCGCAAAGTGAAACACTAAAGTCCAAGTCTATATCTACAAGGGCCGGGACTTGAGGTACGTGACAGCTACGATTCGAGAAGTATCGCAGAAAGACTTCATCAATTATGGTCTTACTGCGGAAAAACTGACCTACATGTTTCGCAAAATGGTTTTGCTAAGAAAGTTTGAGGAGAAGATAGAAGAATTATTTCTTGTGAAAGGCGCGCTGATAGGCCCCTCTCATCTGTATCTCGGACAAGAAGCAATAGCGGTAGGTGCGATGACCGCGCTCGACCCGAACGATCTTACTGTTACAACCTATCGAGGACACGGCCACGCACTAGCGAAAGACGTCCCACCGAACCTGTGCATGGCCGAGCTCTTCGGCAAATCTACTGGAAACTGCAAGGGCCTGGGTGGATCAATGCACGTAGCAATTTATCCTAAAACAGGCTCCTTGTACGCTACAGCCATAGTGGGCAGCGGAATCCCCATAGCCGCAGGAGTTGGTGTCGGGTTAAAGCATAAGAAAAGCCAAAACATCGTGGCCACCTTCTTCGGTGACGGAGCAGTAAATACCGGCGCATTCCATGAAGGCATGAATCTTATCGCCCTCTGGAAGTTACCCGTTCTCCTCTACTGCGAAAACAACCAATACGCTATGTCAACCCCAGTGAGCAAAGCAGTTTCAAGCCGCAGCATCGCCGAACGAGCAAGAGCATACAATATGGAAACAGTTGTCGTTAACGGAAACGACGTCCTCTCAGTGTACGTCGCCACAAAAGATGCCGCCAAAAGGGCTAGAACAAGTTCACAGCCCACGTTCTTCGAATGCATCACATACAAAATGAAGGGACACGGGGTTTACGATAAAGGCGAATACCGCCCTCGTGAAGAAGTTGAAAAATGGTTAGCGAAAGATCCGATCAAAACATTCGAGAAAAGACTAATTGACGAAAAAGTGCTGACCGAGAACACGATTCAAGAGATTAAACAATCGGTTCAAAAGGAAATTGAGGACGCCGTCAAATTCGCAACCGAAGGCACGGCTTTACCATTCGATGAAATTCTGAATTACGTATACGCCGGAGACGATTAAATTGCGAGAACTTAGCTACGCTGACGCTTTACGGGAAGCATTAAGAGAAGAAATGCTTCGAGATCCAAACGTTATCTTGCTCGGCGAAGAAATCGGAGTCTTCAACGGCGTATACAAAGCCACTCGTGGATTATTGGATGAGTTCGGACCAGAACGAGTGAAAGATACACCCATATCTGAAATCGTAATTGCCGGAGCAGCGGTCGGTATGGCTCTGGTAGGATTGAAGCCAGTGGCTGAAATCATGTATATGGATTTTCTACCGATCTGCATGGATCAATTATGTACGCAGGCCGCGAAAATGCGATTCATGAGCGGCGGGCAACTCAAAGTCCCTATGGTTCTCAGAACTCAATACAGTCTAGGTCGACAACATGGATCACAACACTCACAATTCACCCCAGCATGGTTCATGCAAGTACCAGGCCTCAAAGTCGTTACAGCAGCCACCCCATATGATGCGAAAGGATTGTTGAAAACCGCAATACGCGACAACAACCCCGTACTCTTCCTAGAATGTGGACTACTATACAGAACAAAAGGTCCCGTACCAGAAGAAGAATACACGATCCCGTTCGGGAAAGCTGAAATAAAAAGAAAAGGCGAAGATGTAACAATCGTCGGCATCTCAAGAGTCGTCGGTGAAGCCATCACCGCTGCAACAAAACTTGAAGAGAAAGGCATCTCCGTAGAAGTAATCGACGTCAGAACGCTGCAGCCGTTAGACATTGAAACAATTATTGAATCAGTCAAGCGTACATCACGATTGATAATCGCATGCGACGACATCAAGACAGGAGGAGTTGGCGCAGAAATATCCGCAACGGTTCAGGAATCCGCTTTCGGCTACTTGGACGCTCCAATCCAACGAGTCGCATGTGCTCTAACACCAATCCCATTCTCACCGCCGCTTGAACACATGTACATGCCGAACGCCGATCGAATCATCGAAACTGCGACTAACATGATTGGTAAGTGAACCATATGACAGAAGTTGTAATGCCCCGACTTGACCCTGGCATGCAGAGCGGGAAAATTGTTGAATGGCTCAAGAAAGAAGGCGCACAAGTAAAGAAGGGAGAACCGATCCTGGTTGTCGAAGGCGAAAAGACCACCTTCGAAATAGAAGCACCTGAAAGCGGCCCATTAACACGAATCCTAGCAAAACCAGGAGACGATGTACCGGTAACACAGGCAGTAGCGATAATCGGCGAACCAACTACAAAACCCGAATCACTACAACAACAAACTACAGAGATGCCTTCTCTGGAAGTTGCGGCTCGAACTCCAACCACACCACTATCCGCAAAACAACAAGTAATCGCCTCGCCGGCCGCCAGACGGCTCGCTCAAGAACAAGGTGTAGACATATCACAAGTAACCGGCACCGGACCAGGAGGAAGAATAAGCAGCGAGGACATCATGGCTGCTACTAAGAAAACTGCACCCCAAACTACAACTCAATCCCGAAGCCCCACCGTTTTAAAGCGAACCAAACTGGAAGGCATAAGGAAAGCAGTTGCAGAGAGATTATCCTACAGCGCCAGAAACACAGTAGCAGTCATCATCACAATGGAAACCGATGCCACGACGCTAGTTAGCCTGAAAGAGAAGGAAAGCCATATCGCGTTCACAGCATTGGCTGTAAAAGCAATCGCAAAGTCACTCGAGAAGCACTTAATCGTCAACTCGTCTCTCGAAGGCGACGAGATCGTAACGTATTCTCAAATCAATGTCGCATTGGCAATACATACCGACCAAGGCCTCGTGGCTCCAGTAATCCAAAACACTAACAAGAAGACAGCACGCGAAATCAACGTCGAAATCAAGGAGCTCGCCGAGAAAGCGAAAGACAATCGACTAACCATCGAGAATCTAACCGGAGGAACGTTCACAGTCACAAATCTAGGCGCAAACGACGTTGAATCATTCGCACCCATAATCAACCCTCCTCAATGCGCCATCCTAGGATTGGGGCGAATCGCCTACAAACCAGTCGCAGTCGGAGGTCAAGTAGTGGCTAAACCCACCACAACGCTAACCCTTGTCTTCGACCATAGAATCATCGACGGAGTACCAGCCGCTCGCTTTCTACAGGAAGTCAAGCGCAATCTCGAAAACGCTGAAGGTCTTCTCTGAAAACCAAATCTAAAGTATTTTATCACCTCCAGCAAACAATAACGGTGTGAGATCACATGAAAAAATCAGTACCATCCGGCATGAGAATTACTCAGGTTGCGGTAGTAGTGAAAGACTTACGCAAAACCATGGAAGCCTATCATAAAGCACTAGGATGGGGACCGTGGAGCGTCTACGAACATAAACCTCCAACACTACACCACACTACATTGCATGGCAAACCAACCGACTACTCAATGATCGGAGCGGAAGTGCACTGTGATCCCATAGACTTTGAGATCCTACAACCACTCGAAGGCCCAAGCATATACAAAGAATTC
>Ga0326728_10006748_pt1 | contig 30498 bp, 23 predicted proteins | sample MB3enrmetagenome_FD_207602 | JGI IMG/M metagenome (GOLD analysis project Ga0326728, IMG submission 207602) | Lab enriched peat soil microbial communities from McLean, Ithaca, NY, United States - MB31MN | ecosystem: Environmental > Terrestrial > Soil > Wetlands > Peat | place: USA: New York...
GACCCTGCCACAGACGCGTCGTGAGATCCAACGCCTGTTGTTTACCTGGACCGGAGAGTGCGCGTATTGTGGCAGCGTAATTCGCAAACGAAACCGTCCACCTTAACTTAACGTAGTAGTACTAGCCACTAACCACTAGCCACTAACCACTGATTGAGAGACGATTCTCTCGACCAGTGAGTAGGGATCCGCGCGATGCTGGAGCAGGTCGTCAACGAACTGCTCGAGGGAACCGTCGCGCAATCGTTCCCTGGCAACTTTCTCAAAGAGATTCCGACGCAGCAGTTCAAGGAGACGGCTGCGCCAGTAACCCCTTCGGCGCTTCTCCTTCCCAGCACTCTGCTCTTGGAAGGCTCGGAAGTGATCGAGCGCTTGCCTTACTTCTCCAACGCCCGAACCCTTGGTGGCAATCGCCTTGACGATGGGGGGACGCCAACCGTCCTCACGGGAAGCCATGGAAAGCATCGCCTCGACTTCCTGCTCGAGGCGGTCAGCGCCGGGAAGGTCCGTTTTGTTGATAACGTAGAGATCGGCAATTTCCATAACACCGGCCTTGAACGCTTGCACGTCGTCACCCATACCCGGGACCAAGAGCAGGGCTGTGGCGTCTGCCAGTCGAGCGACTTCCACTTCGTCTTGTCCCACTCCTACGGTTTCAATCAGCACCACGTCGCAGCCCGCCGCGTCGAGGATGGTGACCACGTCGTGGGTGGTCGGCGCCAGGCCTCCCAACTGTCCGCGTGTGGCCATGCTGCGGATGTAAATTTCTTTGTCGCTCGCAAGGCTCTGCATACGGATGCGGTCACCCAGGAGGGCGCCGCCCGAAAACGGGCTAGTCGGGTCAACCGCGATGATTCCCACGCGCGCACCGGCACGTCGATACTCGCCCGCCAGCTTCTCCACCAGGGTGCTTTTCCCGGTACCGGGAGACCCCGTAACCCCGATGACTTCCGCCTTTCCGGAGGCAGGAAACAGCCTTTTCAAGAGTTCTGTGCCGTGCGTATCGCCGGTCTCCACCGCAGAGATGGCGCGAGCGATGGCCCGCCGGTCTCGCGCGAGCACTTTCGCAGCCCAAGTCTGGATTGAATCCCTCATTTGGTGGCAGGGCCCGCCCTGGTTTCGGCCAAGCGTCTCGCGGGCTGTTACCTTGCGCCGACTATCACCGGTCCCCTCGCTTCGTTTCATCTCCCCAAAGTCAAGGCTATACCACAAGCCAAGAAGCGTCAAGAAATTGGCCATGCTCGGTTGCACTGCAGGGGCACCCCTTGTGGGTGCCCAGGGCGGCCACAAGGGCCGCCCCTACAGAGCAGAGCGTGCCGTGCTAAGATGCATTAAGCCCGCGGGGCGGCGACATGCGGCTTTTCGGGGTTTGCCACTGAACCACCTAAAAGCCGGCACGGGGCCGCAGGGGCTAGAGATGGGCATCGACATTCATGAGCAGATCTTTCCTGGCCTTCGCCATCTTGCTGCTTCCTGCCAGTTTTTACCCTCTCATTTGGAGTGAGAAGGCTCACGAGCAGGCGTCAGCGCAAGTGACAGTGCGCGCGCGTGGGCCGGGTTGTTCGGTGGACCTCGACGATCAACGGGTGGGCAAAACGGATGACCGCGGGGTACTCGTATTGCCGGAGGTTGAGCCTGGAGACCACTACCTCCACCTCCGCTGCCCCAGTGAAGACGAGAAAGCCTTCTTCATTTCGCCTCGCTCCGGCGAGAACGTGGCGCTGGATGGGAACAAGGCAGAAGGGGCTTCCAACCCTCAAGCCAATCCGGCGCTCATCCCCGCCGAAACAAAGATTCAGTTGCGCCAGTTGGTTCAGCAAGCAGTGCAACTGCGGGCGCGGGGCAGGCTGGATGAGGCCGTTGAACATCTGCGGGCAGCGGTCAAACTCGATGCCGAGAATTCCGATCTTCACCGTGAGCTGGGAATCACGTTCCTGCTGGGCAAGGACTGGAAGCGGGCACGAGTGGAGATGCTGGAAGCCATCCGGCATGACCCGACGGATGCAGACGCTTACAACGGCCTTGGTTACGCACTGGAAAAAATGGGCGACTTGGACGAGGCGGTGAAGAAATACCGCATGGCGACCCAGCTCGATCCCGCAGACCCTACTTACCGCACGCACTATTTCGATATCCTCTCGAAACTTGCCCAGGAAAAAGCTAAGAAGAAATGACAGGCGGTAGGGGCTGGGGACTGGGGACAAGTCTACCCAAAACGAAGACATAAGGCGAGCGAGATCATTCTGGGAAGACTACAAGGGGGGCAAGTAATCATGCGAAGAAGAAGAAACGACTACAAGGCAGACCTCCTGGCTGACCTAAGAGACCGTGATTATGCCAAGGGTTATCTTTCAGCCGCCGCCAAAGAGTCCTTTGAGACGTTGTTGCTTGCCCTTCGTGACGTCGCCGAAGCCCAGAAAGGAATGGCGAAAGTCGCCTGTGAGGCGAAAGTGAATCGAGAAAATCTTTATCGTATGCTCTCTGAAGAAGGGAACCCCCGCCTCAGCAGCCTGTATGCTGTCCTTGACGCGCTGGGATTCTTTATCGACATCGGGGTCAAAGGGACAGCCCATACATCAAGCCCTAGCCCCTCACCTCCGCTCTCTCAGTAGGCAGTAAACAGAAAGCAGGGTCAATCCAAAATCCAAAATCTAAAATCCAAAATTACTCCAGCCCCCAGCCTCCAGTCCCCTTCGTTCAGGAGGCGACTGCCTTCTGAGCGGTGGCCACTACCTCCCGGAGAGCGCCAAGTGCGCGCTCGCAGCCCGCTCGATCCACGTCAAGGTGCGTCACCATTCGGATCAGCTTCGAGTCGTAGGGGTTTGCCAGGACGTTCTTAGCCTTCAGCCGTTGCGACACCTCCGGCGCGGTCAGCCCGGCGCCGGAAACGTCGAAGAACAGGATATTGGTGACCACCTTCTCCGTTTCGATCTTGATGCCGGGAATCTCAGCCAGTCCTCGGGCCAGAAACTTCGCATTTTCGTGATCGACGTCGAGGCGCTTCGGGCCTTCTTCCAGGGCGACCAGACCCGCTGCCGCCAGGATGCCCACTTGGCGCATTCCCCCGCCCAGCATTTTTCTCGCGATCCGCGCTTCTTCGATGAACTCTCGGCTTCCCACCAGCATGGAACCGACAGGCGCACCGAGTCCCTTCGAGAGGCAGAACATCACCGAATCCGCCTTTTTCGTCAACTCCGTCACTGGACGCCCCAGCGCCACGCTGGCGTTGAAAATGCGCGCACCATCCAGATGCAGGGGTAAACCTGCGGCGTGAGCGTGGTCGGCAATATCGTCAAACACCTCGGGAGGGTAAACCGAGCCGCCGGCAATGTTGGAGGTGTTTTCCAGCTCCACCAGCCCGGTTCGAGCCCGATGATCGCCCCGCCCACGCACATGCGGGGCAATCATTTCCCATTTCAAGATTCCGTCCTCTCCCCAGATGGTCCGAGGCACCAAGCCGGCAAAGGCTGCCACGGTCCCCATCTCAAAGTTGTAAATGTGCGCTCTTGCTTCGCAAATCACTTCCTGGCCCGGCCGAGTATGGACTTTAAGGGCAATCTCGTTGCCCATGGTTCCTGAAGCAACGAAGAGCCCTGCTTCGCGTCTAAAGATTTCGGCCGCGCGTTCCTGGAGGCGGTTAACCGTGGGATCTTCACGGTAAACATCGTCCCCAACTTCCGCCTCGTACATGGCACGCCGCATGGCGGGCGAGGGCCTGCTTACGGTATCGCTGCGCAAATCAATGATGGTATTCATGTGTTCCTTTTTCTCCGTTTCGTCTGTCTGTGGTCAGTTGTCCGTCGTCCGTGGTCCGTTGTCTGTGGCCCGCTGTCAAGCGCCACTTGTTCGGAAAAAAGCTGTCAGCAAGGGCGCTTTGCCTGCTGACGGCTGATAGCTGATGACTGAAGGCTGACAACGGACAACTGACAACGGACCACGGACGTCTTTAAACTTCCACAAACTCCTGGAAAATCTCATTGGAAACCAAGTATGCCCTTTCCGCAAGCCTGATATTATCTCCGGTTGTCGTCAGCAGCCCATCTTGGATAAGGGTTTCAATTCTCCCTTGCCAGCGGCTCACCAGATCCTTTCCCCATTGTTTCCGTGCCAGCTCGAGGCTAACGCCTTCCACTTGGCGCAATCCGAGGAAGAAGAACTCCTCGAGCTGCTCTTCCGGCGAGAGTTTGCGGGCCCCCGCAATAGGCGAGCGCATGCCTGCCAGCCTGTCAATGTAAAGCTTCGCGTCGTCTTCGTTGGCCCACCGGTTCGTGCCGTCAAAAGAATGGGCTCCCGCGCCGAGTCCGACATAGGGGGCGAGTTGCCAGTATTTCAGGTTGTGGCGGGACTCATACCCCGGCAGCGCAAAATTTGATATCTCGTACTGGATGTATCCTTCCCGTCCCAACACCTCCCGCCCCACCTCGTAGGCGTCGGCCATGAACTCCTCGCCTGGAACTGCCGGGGCATGATAGCGCGTTCCGCTTTGCCGCACCTCCCTCCCCAACCGGCTTTTCTCATCGATTTCAAACAGGTAAAGGGAAATGTGTTGCGGTTCGAGTCGGAGCACGGCTTCCAGGTTGCGTCGCCACGACTCGGCGGTCTGGTGCGGCAAACCGGCCACCAGGTCAATACTGACGTTTTCGAAGCCCACGGAACGCGCGTGCCGCACCAGTTCGCGTGTGTCTGCGGCAGAATGCAGCCGCCCCACCGCGCGGAGTTCCTGGTCCTCGAACGTTTGCGCTCCAATGCTCAGACGATTCATACCCATGCTCATGGCCTGAGCCAGGAACTGCATGTCGGCCGAGCCTGGAGTGACTTCGATCGTGAATTCACAGGCAGCTTGGATTCCAAAACGGCGGTGAAGGGCACCGACGATCCTCTTCAGTCTTTCCACCCCGAGCAGCGGCGGGGTTCCTCCCCCGAAATAGACGGTGTCCACCGGGAGCGTGAGAACCTCTTCGGCCAGCCCATAAACCTCACAGCCGGCTGGCAATCCGCCGATTTCTTGTTCCACCGCGTCGCTATAACGGTCGAAGATACTGCCGGACTCGACTCGCGAACTGAAATTGCAGAAGCTACACTTCGAGGCACAAAAGGGAACTTGAACGTAGATGGCAAGAGACTGCATGATTGACGATTTCTGATTGCCGATTGAAAGGAGAGAAAGTCGCCTCGCAACTTTCTCAATCGGCCCGCCACGGCGGGACAATCAGCAATCATCAATGGGAGTTGCCAACTCTGGCCAGTGCCTCGGTCAAGGCTGGAGGCACGGGCGGGATTACGGGGACCCGCGTGACGGTCTTCTTCACCAACTCCGCCGTCCGCTGCACGTTTAGCCGTTCAAACAGGAAGGTGAACTTCTTCTCAAGGTCCTGTCCGATGCCCGAGCGAACCTCCGAAGGCAAATCCCAGAGCTTGCGTTTGAAGGGGCCAAAAGCTTTCTTGCGGGTCTTGTACAAGAACTGCGCGTCTGTGTCTGAAGCTTTGCGTTCATCGGCGCAGAGCTTGCGCAGGGTCTTGTAGATCTCTTCCTTCAATTCCTTGGGAAACGCCGGGTTCTCATAAATCATGTTCTGGAACTCGGTCGCCAGGTGAACTTCAGCGGCCTCGCACTCCACGAACTTATGGAAGGCATCGGCAGGGAGCGTGGAAGCCCCGTGCTGGACTGTGCCCGCCATTCCGTAGCGGTCCCGGGCCAGCGCCGAGAGAGCGCGCAGCGTTTCAAAGTCGATGGCCACCTGTGCGATGCTGCCGTCAGGCAGCACTACGCCGCCATCCTTTGTTCCGGTCTGGACGCTGATCTTTGCAAGCCCCTTCTTGTAACGGCTGCGCCGGGACAAGGTTTCCATGAAGCCGTCCATAAAGCTGGTCAGTTCCTCAGGAGTGGAATTCTGTTTCCCAATTTCGCCGATTTCGCCTCCCAGCGAAATGGTTATTCCCGGCGGCTCGATCGAACGAAGGTAAGCTGCCAGGTTTGCGGTGGCCTCAAAGTTGGCCCTCTGCTGTTCACGGACGCCGTGCTGCTCGAGATTCACGAGCGTTGACGCATCGATGTCAATGTTGTAATACCCCGCCGCAACGGATTCCTGGCAGAAGTCACGGATGGTCTGCAACTCAGACTCCGGATCTTTAGCGAATCTGTTGGCGTTAACCAGATAGTGATCTCCCTGGATAAAAACAGGCCCCTCGAAGCCCTCGCGGAGTGCCGCCGCAACAATGACCGCAGCATATTCCGCTGGGCGCTGGTCGGTGTAATTGCTTTCCGTACGCGTAAGTTCAAAAGAGAAGGCGCCGACTTTCAGGCGCAGCGCCGCGCGGAAAACGGCACGCGCTACATCGTAGCTCAGGCCCCGAATGTTGATGGCGGGAACGGTAAAGCCCTTGCACTCCTCCCTGCCGCGGGCCTCGTAAAGACCCTCCAGGGAGGAAGGAACGACGCCGAGTTCCAATCCGGCTCTCCGGATGATCCAACGGGCGGCGCTGCGCACCTCCTCACTTTCTCCAAAGACCGCGTTCACCACCAACACGTCAAGCGTCTGGTCCACCAACTTCTGGGGATTCTTCAGAACAATGCTCCCGCCATTCGACAACTCGAAGACCGCCTTATGCCGGGTTAGCAGATCTGAAATTGAACGTGCATTCATGGCAAGCCTCCACCTAGCCCCAGCCCCAGGGCGCAATTACTTATTATAGCAGACCAAGTCCACGCACAAATTGCGAGAGTTTCAAGTCTAACTGGCATTAGATTGCACCTCCGGCGACGCCACGGCGGGCGCGTCGCTTCCAATGACACCCTGCCTTTCCAATACCATTCCCGCATTGTGGAGATAGCCTCCTGTCTTTTCCAAAACATTCCCGCTTTCTGGGCGATTCTCCAAGCCCACCTCTTTGTTTTCATCGACATTCCCGCTTCGGTCGTTCATTTCTTGTTCGCCTTCAGCAGGGTGGGGCAAGCCCGAACCACCTGTCGCGGGACGGCTTCCCGTCCCCTCGCCGACCGCTACTGCCACATTCGAGATTGGCGGCTGGGAGGACGAGGGTCCCGGCGTCACTGGCTCCTCGGAGGGCAGGTCAAGTCCCAGCATCTCGGCGATGCCTTCTTCCAACTCCACCTCTTCCTCGGGGGGCATGGAGCGCAGGCCGGGGTCTGGGAATTCCTTTCGCATGGCCAGCAGTATCCTTACCTTGCGGTCAATCGAGCGGTCCGGCGCCGCTTCCCGCCGCAGCATCATCTGCCACTGTTCACCCGCCGGGGCCAGGCAGGTGTCCCGCTCGATGGCCACCTTCTCCTCGTGCACTTTCTGCGCATACTCGAATTCCTCCTGCACCCAGGCCATCTCCTCTTCCAGCAAGCGCAGCAACTCCTGGTATTGCGCCTCGGTCTCCTGCTGTCGGACCTCGCTTTGTTTGCTGCGGGATTCCTCAAGCTCCCCGCCTGGCGCGCTGGGCTGGACGGCCGCACCGAGGAGGCGCAGCAGCTTCGAAAGCCGCGCCTGCCGCCAGCCCCTCGGCTTCGGGTCGAGAGCTTCGAGCCAGGAAGCCTGCCTAGGCTCGAACTCGCGCTGCCTCACCTGCTCGCGAATCACCTTCAGCCAGGACAGCCGCCAGCGCAGCCGCACCCCCGCATCGCTGGGCGCCGGCCCCGCCATGTCCAGGTCCTGCGACTGGGCGGCGCCGAGCAGTTCGGGCGTAAGTTGGGCTGATCTTCGTAAAGACATGGTTCCTCCTGGGGCGGTGAGGTGATTCGAGCGGGGGAAGGACTCCCCCGCTGGTTAGATATTGCACAGGGATAGGCTACCACGGGGCGGGCCGGTTGTCAAGAGAAATCTTCACATGCCTAGCCCACGAGTTAGGCAAAACCTTTCACCACCAAGACACCAAGGCACCAAGAAATCACAAGCCTATTCGCTGCAATGGGTTCTCTTGGTGCCTTGGTGCCTTGGTGGTTCATAGGGTTGCGCGCAGGACTCCCGGGCGACAACTGGAGTGAGGGGGTCGAGTTCGTAATGCAGCTTGGGACCCCCTCACCCGGCCTGTGCCGGCCTGCGCGTAGCCTCCTCTGGCATGGAAACAAGCCAAGGCACCTCTGTGCGACAAGTACTTCTGTGCCATAGGTGGTAAGGGTCTTCGTTGATATACTCCCACCGCCGGCTGAAACCCAAGATATGTGCCGGTCATATGGGGGTGAGATCACACGCGCCCTATCAATTCAAGTCGAAGGGCCACTCGCCCCTGCTGACAGACCCGGAAAGTTGCGTTCGGGTGGGATTGCGATCCATGGAACTCGCGTTAAAGTTCGAAGGCGCCAAGTCCGATGGGACTTGCGGAGGTGCTCGTCCGCAAGAAGAGGAGTTTGTGAACAGGATTCAGTTTGTCTGGCCGCGCGCGTTGGCCTTGGCCCTTGGGTTGGCGTTGCATGCCGGATGCGGCGGCTTTATCCCGCCGGCCCCCGCCCCGCTCAGCGCCAGCAATGTCAATTTGGTTTTCGTCGTGAGCGAGGACCTGTCTTATAACGCTTCCGGGGACGTGAACCCGAATACGGCCAATCTCACCAACAAGGGTCTGCAGCGTTCGTTGCTGATGGGCTCCTTCCTGAAACAGAGCGTCTTGGGCGGCAACAATGTCACTGGCATCTACGCCCTCGAACCAATGACGCACTTGCAAACCGCAAACAATTATCCCGACCTGGTCTCCCTGGAGACGATTCAGCAGTTCGCCATGTTGAATCAGGTCAGTGTGCCGTATCAGGGCAGCCCCGGTCCTACGGCAAACAGCTTTCCGATTTTTTCGTCATACTTGCTGGGCGCCATACCGAACGATGTTGCGCCGCCGGTGTGGCACTGCCCGGGTTGCCAAGGTCTCGACTTCAAGGACGAAAACGGCGATAACGAATCCATTGTCAGCGGAATTATTGCCGCCAATAATCCGGGGTTCTACGTCTTCTCGGCGCCGTGGGAGACGATTATCGCCCTGATGACAAACATCAACCAGAGTGAAGACTATAATTTGAGGCTCCCTTTCTCGGCGCCGTGGGAGACGATTAACGCCCTGATGACAAACATTAACCAGAGTGAACACTATAATTTGAAGCTCTCTGCGGACTACGCGGGCCCGAACATGGTTTATGCCATCTCCATCGCTTCCGAGGGCGCCAGCCTGACAATGTACAACGGTGGTTTTACCCCCGCGTCTGTTTATCCCGCCCTGGCTCCATTGCAGAACTTCAGCGCGCCTTGCTCGGCGACGCCTTTCCACATCCAGGTGCAGGGCGGCAGTGGGGGAGCCGTGGTTCCCAAGAGCATCAACACGAATGAGACTGTTTACATGATTCGGCACGCGGAAGCGCATCCGGTGCCCAACTGGGACGATGGCAACTATATTGCTCCAGGGCAGTGGCGAGCGTTATTACTTCCCCAGGCGCTACAGGGCAAAGTCCATCCCACGCAGGTTTACTCCATCGATCCTGCCGTGGGCATTCATAGTGGTCTCATTGACGGCGTTATCACTTCCTCGTATGTCAGGCCTTCGCTGACCGTGGAACCGTACGCCATCGCCAATAATTTGCCCTTCAACCTGGCTGCCAGCGTCCCGGTTTTCGCCCAGAATTCGCCGCAGTTGTCCACTTACGCCAGCAACTTTTTCTTTACCCAGGGCACATTCTCCAACGAGACCTTGCTGGTTGCGTGGGAACACGACCATATCCCGCCCACCGTCAATGCGCTGCTGGCCAGCTTCGGCAGCAGCCAAGTTGCGCCCAATTGGCCGGACAACGACTATGATACGATCTGGACCATAAAACTTGACTCCCAGGGCAACCTGACCGTAGATAACGGGATGTGTGAAGGCATCGGCTCCAGTTTGCTGCCCGCTACGGCACCCCAATTCTGACGGTTAGAAGCACCTGGCCAAGGGACGCCCCGACGCGTCGGGGCGTCCCTGCGCTTCTCACAAGCCGACGAATGTGGTCGCAGAAACGCGGTCTTGGCGACAAAGATTAAGCTCGTGAACGGATCAGTCAATAAGAAAGAAGCGGGGCTTGTCGTCCCGTATCAATGGAGATGGGTGGGGCTGAACTCCCGGAAGCCTTGCTGACGGCCATCCAGGAACTGTCCCACCGGAGAGGAGTTTGCAATGTCGCGCAGTCGTTTTCTTCTAATGTTGGTATTCGCCATTCCGATGTGGGGGTCCGGTGAGGTGGGCATCCCCGTGCCGAATCCGGATATGAATGTCTATCAGGTCGTAACGATATCGGACCTGCACTTTAATCCGTTCTACGACCCGACTTTGTATCCGGCGCTGGTGGCTGCCGATGCGGGTCAGTGGGCCACCATTTTCCGGCGGTCCAAAATAACGGTTCCATCGGGCGGGGGTACGGATACGAACTATCCCTTGCTGGCGCTTACCCTCGCGAGCATGAGGCAGAAAATGGGAGCTAGTCCGGTGGTTCTTTTTACCGGCGACATGCTGGGGCATAACATACCAGCGATGTTTTATACGGCATACTACAAAAAGTCGGCCTACCCGACTCCGGACGCGGCTGCGATCGCGGCGATGCACCAGTTTATCGACAAGACGGTGGCGTTTGTGGCCGCGCAGATCCGAGAAGCGGCGGGCTTCGCCCCCGTGATTTACGCGGTGGGAAACATCGATACGTACGGAGTGGGCCTCGGACCGGATAGCACCTTTCTGACGAATAATGCGAGGACGATATACAGCCAATTTCTCGCCGACATCGCGGACGAACGGACGTTTTTCGACACGTTCACGAGTGGCGGCTATTATTCCGTGCAGCCGCCCGGATCAAACTTGCTGCTCATCGGATTGAACAGCAATTCCTTTGTGGACGGAACGCCCCTCGCCGCCGACGCGAATACGGAACTCGATTGGCTGAATTCGCAACTGGCGGCGGCGCAGGCTGCCAGGCAGAAAGTGTGGATCTTGATGCATGTGCCCCCGGGGGCCAATTCCCAAGCCACAGCGGTGAATGCGGCAAAAGCCGGTACACCGGACGAGGTTAACGAGACCACCACGTCCATGATGTGGAACTTGGGCTACCAGGCCACCTTCCTGCAAACTCTGGCCGACTATCCTGGTGTGGCGACGCTGATGCTTGCCGGTCATACGCACATGGACGAGTACCGGATTTTGCCCACGGGGAATGTCCTGGAACAATTGCCCTCCATCAGCCCGTGTTTTGGAAATAACCCCGCCTTCAAGGTTCTTACGGTTGCGAAAGATACGCTTACGGCCACAGACTACAAGTCTTTCTACTACAACCTGGCCAGCATGCCGGAGCAGTTCACCGGCCTTTATCAGCTTTCGGCCACCTATGGCGCGAGCGGTCCACTGAACTCTTCATTGCAACAGTTGTACCCGCGGTTGGTTGGGAACCCGACCCAGCGCGAGGCGTACATCTATTACTATGATTCCGGCAACACGGCCCTGAATCCGGTTACGAAGGCGCCCTGGAACCCCATCAACAGTACGAACTGGCCGATCTTCGCGTGCACGGTCAGCAAGACGGACGAACCGGATTATATCGACTGTGTGAACATTTACTGAGGCGCAAACCGAGGGGAAACACAATGCTAGAGGCTGGCCACCTGGTGGGCGGGTGAGTCAGCCTGAATTTGCGAAAGCAGGCGAGGAAGCAATTCGTAGCCGGCGCGTCCCAGAAAATAGGCCCCGCCCACCCGGCGTTCCTGCAAATCTTTTTGTGGCATGAGAAACCGCGAGAGGGACTGCGCATGCCGGGCGAGCAATTCGGAACGCGCCAAGCCGGCGCGGCTTACCTTCCCGTGGAGCCGATCTATCTGGTACTGGATTTTTTCCTGCGCATGTTGCAGCGCCTCGAGTAGCGTAGGATCAAGCCGCTCGATGTCGCCACGGAGGCGAGCAAGGAGGCTCGCCATGTCCTGTTGCGCCTGCCCGAAACGTTCCGACCATCCCTCGGAAAGCCCCACCGCGGCGATTTTCCTGCTGAGGTGTTCCTCGCCTAGCCAAACGTCTTCGACGCTCAACCGGTATTTGTCCAGCAATTTTTGAATGCGATGGTCTACAAGGGTGAAAGCGGCACGGGGGAAAAAGACCGGTTGCGGCCTGCCGAAGGTCTGGTATAAGACCTGCGCCTGCGCGAGATAGGCCAGTTCGGAGGGACCTGCAACGTAGGCAATGGTCGGCAGCAGAGTGTCCTGAACCAAAGGTCGCAACAACGCGTTGGGCGAAAAAGCCATTGGGTCGTTGGCAAGCTCGCTCCGCAACTCTTCAACGGAGGCCTTTTGTGTTCCCTCGACGAAGTAGTCGCCGTCGCGTTGGTGAATAGGGAGCCGGTTCCCTTCCCTGGTGACGAATACCAAGGTCGAATCCTCGCTCACGTTTACCTGGGCATGATAGCCGCTCCTGAGCAACGACTGGGAACGCTCCAACAACTTCGCCCGAAGGCTTGGCGCCTGCTCGAGGGCTTGTGAATAAACCTCTGCGCTCAATTGGTGAACGGCTGGGTCGAGCGGGTTTAGAAGAATCACTCCCCAGCGGCTCAGAAGACGGGCCATGAATCGCCCGAAGGCTTCAACCCAGGTGGCTCCAGGTGTGTAGGTCTCGCGCAGATCGTGCAAAAGGGCTTCACGTGGCGGCCCGGCAGGCAGACAGGCCTCGAGTCGAGCGAGGGCCTGGGTGGATTCCTGGGTCAAGCGAACATTCCCAACCGACGACCGCGGGCTGGGCGAATCGCCGTGGTCAGTCAGGGAGACGAGATTGTATTCCTCATCGAGAGTTGCTACCTCCGCCACTTCTGCCAGGTCGTGGTCCTCCGTGGCGAGCCAGAAAACAGGCACTACAGGCAAACCCTGCTCTCTAAGGTGGCTTGCCAGACGGACCGTGGTTAGGACCTTGAAGACGGTAAAAGCCGGGCCGCTAAACAAGCCCACCTGCTGGCCCGTGACCACGGCGAAGGTTCCGGGCTGCAAAAGTCTCTGCAGGTTATCAAAAGTGGCCTCGCCGCAACCAAATGCCTTGTTCTGTCGCACGAGGATTGCGCAAACTTCCCCTCGATTCCTTTCGAAACTGGGAAGTTCGGAAGCAACAGTCTTGTAACTGGAAAGTGCGTATGGAGGTGCGCTATAGAAGCCTGAAACCCGGTCAAAATGGTAGAGGTAATCCAAGAAAAGTGCGCTCGAATGTGGAACCCGTTGGTATGGAAGAGATGTGCCTGTCATCGGACGCTGTACCCTAGTCGAAAGTCAGCGATCAGCCATCCCGCCGCGGCGGGTCAGCTTTCAGCCTCTAAGAGAACGGGACCGGGGACTGGGGAAGGACAATAAGCGACAGGCAGTTAGCAATTCATAATTCACAATTCAGAATTGCCCCCAGCCCCTAGTCCCCGCTTTTCTGCCTGCTGCCGACTGCCTACTGCCTTCAGCACTGGAGCCCCGCCCGGGCCTCCTGGAGCGCTGCTGCTACCGATTCTCGTGCCGCGGGCCCCAGCGGCGCCAGCGGGGCACGTGGGAAGCCTCCGGCATAGCCACTGAGGTCGAGCGCCGCCTTTATGCCGGGAACGCCAAAAGGCAGCGCAATCTTCCCGGCAAGTGGGAGCAGCCTCTCCTGGAATTCCAGCATCGTCTTTCTCTTTCTTTGCAGGAATGCCTGGTACAAGCCCACGCATAGCTCAGGAGCAAAATTCGCCTGACTCAGCACGGCGCCTACCGCTCCGGCGCGCAAGGCCTCGTTCAGGATCACAACCGACCCAACCAGCACGCGGAAGCCCGGCCGCACCCGCCGCAGAACCGCCCGCACAAAGTGAATGTCTCCTGAACTCTCCTTCAATCCGACCACGTTGGGGATTTGCGAGAGCTTGCCGATGGTGGAAGGCTCGAGGTGAAGCCCGGTGAACTGCGGGATGGAATAGATGATGACGGGCCGTTCCACTTTGCGCGCCACGGCCCGATAGTGCGCCGCCAGCGTGTCAGCATCCATCTTGGATTTGTAATAGTTGGGTGTGAGAACCAATATGGCATCAGCCCCACGCGCTACGGCTTCCTGGCTTAGGCGCACGGTAGCCGCTGTGCTCTCGAGGCCGGCGCCTGCAATCAGAATTTCAGGCGGGCGCACCAGACCTCGCGCCACTTCTACCAACCGCAAGCGTTCGCGCTCTTCCAGGTAGGGAGCTTCTCCCGTCGAGCCCGCCACCAGCACTCCGGCCAGCCCGATTCCAGTGAGCTTTTGCAGATTCTCGCGGAATAGCACTTCGTCAATTTTCCCCCCGCGGTTGAACGGCGTAACCAGGGGAGCAAACATTCCTTCGAGACTTCGGATAATTTCCTTGCGTGTCATGATATTCCAGCCTTTAACCCGCCCCCACGGGCATTTAGATGCAGCTCCTGCAAGCTTGCCACCCACACCTGCCCTTTTCTCAATTCCCGAATCCCTGCGATCACCGCCCCGGCAGCGGACAGAGTCGTGATGCACGTCACGCCGTGTTGAACTGCGGCGCGGCGGATCACCCGGTCATCCTGGCGTGAGGAGCGGCCCAGCGGGGTGTTGATGATCAAATCAATCGCGGCGCTTTTGACGAGGTCCACAATGCTCGGGCGTCTTTCGGCCACCTTGAAAACCCTCTCCACCGGAATGCCGCAGGCGCGCAACGCCTGGGACGTGCCGAGCGTTGCGACCAGCTTGAATCCCAGCTCTGCCAGGTCGCGCGCAATCGGAATGACCAGGGACTTGTCATGATCGTTCACGGAAATGAAGATGCGCCCGGAAGTCGGTATGCGGTTTCGCGTGGCAAGCTGAGCCTTGGCAAAAGCGAGGCCAAAAGATTCGGCCACACCCATGACCTCCCCGGTGGACTTCATCTCGGGACCGAGTATGGTGTCCGCCCCGGGAAACTTCTGGAAGGGGAAGACTGGGGATTTTACAAATGAGTGGCGCACCGGCAGTTCCGGCTCGAGTCCGAAGCTCGAGAGTTTGCTGCCTACCATAAGCCGCGCGGCAATCTTCGCCAGCGGCACACCGGTGGCCTTGCTGACGTAAGGGACAGTCCTGGAAGCCCGCGGATTAACTTCCAGGACGTAAACCTGGCCATTCTGGATTGCATACTGGATGTTCATCAGTCCGACAACATTCAATTCCTTGGCCAGCTTTATAGTGTACTCACACAGCGCACGATGTTGCGGCTCGCCGATCGAAACCGCCGGGAGAACGCAGGAACTGTCTCCGGAGTGAATTCCCGCCTCTTCGATGTGCTGCATGACGCCCGCGATGACCACCTCAGTCCCGTCCGCTAGTGCGTCCACATCCACCTCCGTGGCGTTTTCCAGGAAGTGGTCCACCAGGATGGGGAAAGCGCGCTGCAATTCTTCCGCGCGGCGCACGTAATCGCGCAGCATGGCCTCGTCGTACACAATCACCATGGCGCGCCCGCCCAGCACGTAGGAGGGACGCAACAGGACGGGATATCCGATCTCGCGCGCGATCTCCACGGCCTCCTCGGCGTTCATGGCAGCGCCATTTTGAGGCTGGAGAATCTTCAGGTCGGCGAGCAGCTTCCCGAAGTGTTTGCGGTCCTCGGCCAGATCGATAGACTCCGGCGAAGTGCCAATGATGGGCACACCGGCGGCCTTAAGCTGGCGCGCCAGGTTGAGCGGTGTCTGCCCGCCGAATTGCACGATGACGCCCTCGGGCTTTTCCTCATCCACAATGGCCATCACGTCTTCAAAAGTGAGGGGCTCAAAATAGAGGCGGTCCGAGGTGTCGTAGTCAGTCGAGACGGTCTCGGGATTGCAATTCACCATGATCGTCTCGAAGCCTTCCTCTTTGAGCGCGTAGGCGGCGTGAACGCAGCAGTAATCGAATTCAATTCCCTGTCCGATGCGATTGGGACCGCTGCCCAGGATTATGATCTTGCGCCGGGCGGTGGGTTCGGCCTCGTCCTCATCTTCATAAGTCGAGTAGAGGTAAGGGGTGAAGGATTCGAACTCGGCTGCGCAGGTGTCCACCCGCTTGAACACGGGGCGCACGCCGAGGGCAAGGCGCCGCGCGCGCACGGCTTCCGCTGAGGTGCCCCACACTTCTGCAAGGTGCGCGTCCGCAACCCCGTGGCGCTTGGCCTCCCGCAGCACCGGCGCCGGCACGGTTTCCACATCGAAGCGCTTCAACTCTCCCAGCAGGCCCACAATCTGTTCGAGTTGGCGCAAAAACCACGGGTCGATGCGTGTGATTTCCGCCAGGCCTTCCACGCTGTAACCCGCTTGCAAGGCAAAGAGCAAGTGCCACAGGCGCTCGGGATGGGGGATCGTCAAGCCGCGTTCCAGTTCGGCGGGATCGTCCGGAGGGGTAGGCGATTTTCTCCCCGTCTCGAGCGACCGCATGCCTTTCAGCAGCGATTCTTTGAAGGTGCGGCCGATGGCCATCACCTCACCCACCGATTTCATCTGGGGGCCCAGGGTGTGATCGGAGTCGGGAAACTTTTCCGCCGCCCACTTCGGAATCTTCACCACCACGTAGTCGATGGTCGGCTCGAAGCAGGAGGGCGTCTTCTGCGTGATGTCGTTGGGAATCTCATCCAGGCTATAGCCTACCGCCAGCCGGGCGGCGATCTTGGCGATGGGAAAGCCGGTGGCTTTCGAGGCCAGCGCGGAACTGCGCGACACGCGGGGGTTCATTTCGATCACCACCATGCGTCCCGAGTGCGGGTCCACGGCAAACTGGATGTTCGACCCGCCCGTCTCTACCCCCACGGCGCGGATCACCTTGAAGGCCGCGTCGCGCATTATCTGGTATTCCTTGTCGGTGAGCGTCTGCGCCGGCGCCACGGTGATGGAATCCCCCGTGTGAATACCCATAGGGTCAAAGTTCTCGATGGAGCAGACGACCACGGCATTGTCCGCGTGGTCGCGCATCACCTCGAGCTCGAATTCCTTCCACCCCACCACCGACTCTTCGACCAGCGCCTCATGCACCGGGCTGATCTCCAAACCATTCCTCACCGTCTCCGACAACTCTTCCCGGTTGTAGGCCATGCCGGCCCCGGTCCCGCCCAGCGTGAAAGAGGGGCGAATAATGAGGGGGAATCCCACCTGCTGAGAAAAGTTGAGCGCGCCGTCCACGTTGTTCACCAGGACGCTCTTGGGCACATCCAGCCCCACGCGCTGCATGGCGTCTTTGAACCACAGCCGGTCCTCGGCCATCTTGATGGCATTGAGCGAGGCGCCGATTAGTTGCACGTTGTATTTTTCCAGCACGCCGCTCTCCGCGAGCTCGACGGAGAGGTTCAGTGCCGTCTGCCCGCCCACGGTCGGGAGGAGCGCGTCAGGCCGCTCCCGCGCAATGATGGCTGTCAAGTACTCGAGGTTGAGCGGCTCGACATAAGTGCGGTCGGCGAATTCGGGGTCGGTCATGATCGTGGCGGGGTTGGAATTCACCAGCACCACCTCGTAACCCTCGGCCTTCAGCGCCTTGCACGCCTGCGTGCCCGAATAGTCGAACTCGCACGCCTGGCCGATAATGATCGGCCCGGAACCGATAATCAGAATTTTGTGCAGATCAGTCCGTTTGGGCATTAGGTTCTAGATTCGATGGACTTCTTCGTGTTCTATTCGTTCTGTGTCCCGATTCAAAGCTGCGATGTCCTCCCCTGCGATGGCAATACGCGGCGACTTAAACTCAACGCCAGTAAAACCACACAACCGCTCACACGCGATGTGGGCCGCTCTCGTCAGTCCCGGAACAGAGTCCCTCAGATGGCCAAAAAGGGTCCACTCCTTCCGATTGTCAGGATGGCTAGCGGGCTCGGCGTGCCTCTCCCGCTCGGCCCTGTACTCCTCCCTTAGGGCAAAAAACTGGTCGGCCTTGCTGTAAAAATGGACGACCACCTCCAATACCTCGCCTGGAAGCTCACCGAGCCTTGGCGTGTTACCTCGATACACAGCGAACAAAGACGGTGGAATACGAACAACCTCAAGTAGCTCTCCCTTCCTGGCAATCTCCTCCAAGTAACCGCGAAGTCCGCCTACGTGATAGCGGTAGAAACCATCTATTTCAAAGAGAATTGCTGTCGCGACGGCTTTTTTCTGCCTTTCCTGTTCCTCCCGTTCGGCATCGCGCTGCGTTCTCATTTGCTCCCGCAACTGTTTCGACGAGGCACGTATCTGAATAATGACAGCGGAAAAGGCAATAATTCCTGCGGCCAGCGTCATCAAACCATCGAGCGTGAGTTTCGCCTCGAACTGCACTGGTACGTCTCCTGGGGCTGCTGGTGTCCTTCGTCAGGGCACGGTTTCAGGGGCTAAAGCCCCTTATTTTGGTTGCTGCCTCGCTACGGCGGGCCTAAAGCCCCGCCTCGTTCCGCCCTTCATGCTCGCTCGGCTCGGCGTGACATTCACCGCAAACGCACTTCGGCGAGGGCAATTCGTGATCCGAACCCAATGACAACAGCCAGGCCCTCATCGCCTCGTGCGGGATGTAGTGTCCCGCTTCCATTTCCTCGAACCCGCGCCGGATGGACTCGAGTTGCGACTGTTCTTCGTCGATGTCCATTCCCTACTCCTTAAACTCCCCGCATCATCCTCGCCAACATACTAGCAATCCCGAGGCCCATTTACCCTTTATCCTTTACCCTTTACCATTCACCATTTACTATTCACCATTCACCATTCACTATTTCTTGAACTCTTCCATCATCTTCGCGAACCTATCGAACAGGTACGCCGAATCATGCGGCCCGGGCGAAGCCTCGGGGTGATACTGCACGCTGAAAAGCGGAAGGGTCTTGTGCCGCAGGCCCTCGAGCGTCTGGTCGTTCAAGTTCATATGGGTTAACGCGACTTCGCTGGAGTTGAGCGAGTCCGGGTCCACCGCGAACCCGTGATTCTGGGCCGTGATTTCCACCTTCCGGGTTTCCAGGTTCATGACGGGCTGATTGCCGCCGTGGTGGCCGAACTTAAGCTTGTAGGTTCTCCCCCCGAGCGCCAGGCCGATGATCTGGTGGCCGAGGCAAATCCCGAAGATGGGCACCTTACCCATGAGACCTCGGACAGCCTGTGCAGCGTACTCAAGAGGTTCGGGGTCGCCCGGACCGTTGGAGAGAAATACCCCCTCGGGCTTCAATTCCAGAACCTCTTCAGCCGAAGTCGTGGCGGGCACAATAGTGACGCGGCAACCCACATCCACGAGCTTACGCAGGATGTTCTGCTTGATCCCGTAATCGTAGGCCACCACATGGAAGCGAGCCAGCCCTTCCATTTGTTTGGTTTCCTTGAAGATGTCGCGCGTCGGTTCCGTCCACTGGTAGCGCCAGAGAGTGGTGACCCGGCTGGCCAGGTCGAGCCCCACCATACTCGGAACCGCCTTGGCCTTGGCCAGCAGGCTGGCTTCATCGAAATCTTCGGTCGAAAGCACCCCTCGTTTTGTGCCATGCTGCCGCAAGTGCCGCACTAGGGCGCGCGTGTCAATGTGAGAGATCGCCGGGAGGCCGTATTCCGCCAGAAAATCCGCTGCTTCCTCGACCGACCGCCAGTTGCTGGCAAGCTCGCATAATTCACGCACCACCAGACCCTCTGCGTAGGGTCGCGCGGATTCCGAGTCCAGCGGGTTCACGCCGTAATTCCCGATGTGAGGGTAAGTCAGAATAACGATCTGACCCGCGTATGAGGGGTCCGTCAGGATTTCCTGATAGCCGGAAAGCGAAGTGTTAAAGACGACCTCACCAAAACGTTCGCCGGAGGCGCCGTAGCCGTGCCCCCGGAATATCCTTCCATCCTCTAAGGCGAGTATCGCCTCCATTTAAGCTCCCTAGAACAGTCAACAGTTGACAGTCGATAGTCGACAGTTTTGCGGCTCTTTGCGCCTTGGTCCCGCTTTTCGGGATGAGATTGTTTATTCTTTCGCACCAGCCCTGTCACCCCGCATCCGGGCAACGGACAACTGACCACTGACAACGGACGATTGTTCACTCCAGAGGTCCAAACTCGCTGAAAGGCCAATAGACGAATACGGCTTTGCCGTAAATGTATTTGCGATCGACGGTCCCCCAGACTCTGCTATCGTTGGAGGAATCCCGGTGGTCGCCCAGCACGTAGTAGTGATCCGGCTCGACATGAACGGGTGGATAGCTCTGGTGATCCAGGTAATAAGCGGGGAGGTAGGGTTCCGCGAGAGGTGCGCCGTTCACCAGCGCCCGGCCATCCTCAATCTTGACCCACTCACCCGGCAAGCCCACAACGCGTTTGATATAAGACTTCGACGGATCCAGGGGATACCAGAAGACCACGATGTCTCCCCTTTGGATGGGCTCGAAGCGGTACACAAATTTGTTGATGAAAATCCGCTCGTGGTTCTCCAGCCGCGGCATCATGCTGGTTCCCTCCACCTGCACCGGCTGGTAGAGGAAAACAATAACGATAAACGCCAGCAGGATAGAAAGGATGAGGTCCCGCAACCAATAACGCGTCTCGAAAAATCGCCGTCGCGGGCTTCGTTGGGTTTCCCGTCCGTCGGTCACTTGGGCTGGGGGTCGCTCTTGTCTGTGCATTGGCTCCTCAAAGATTTTATACCACATGCGTAACTTTGCGCACCACTTTAACACCGGGACTAGGGGCTGGGGGCTGGGGCAATCTTGGATTTTAGATTTCAGATTTTGGATTTTGGATTGACCCTGCTTACTGCCGCCTGTGTTCTGCCCTCTGCCTACTGCCCTCTGTTTTTCCCCAGCCCCTAGCCCCTGTTCCTAGAATCCAAAATCTAAGAGCCAAAATTTGTTAGAATCCCAGCCGTGTACGCCCTTATCATCCCCGCGCTTAATGAAGCCGAATCGATCGGCGTGGTTCTAAGTCGGCTCCCGAGCGGGCTCTTTTCCCAAGTCATCGTTGTGGACAATGGCAGTGATGACGGAACATCTGAAGTGGCGCAGGCGGCAGGGGCGGAGGTGGTTCAAGAACCGCGGCGGGGTTATGGGCAAGCTTGTCTGGCAGGGCTGGCGCACCTCACGCCGCAAGTCCACGCCGTTGCCTTCATGGACGCGGACCTTTCGGATGATCCCACTGACCTCGAGCGGCTTGTACGCCTATTCGAACAAGGCGAATGGGACATGGTCATTGGCTCGCGGGTCCTCGGGAGCCCCGAACCCGGCTCGTTAACTTCCCTGCAACGCTTCGGAAACTGGCTGACCACTCTGCTGATCCGCAAGCTCTGGCATGTCTCCTTCACCGACCTCGGTCCCATGCGCATTCTCAGCCGCCAAGCGCTTAATCGGCTGAACCTCCAGGATCGTGACTTCGGTTGGACCGTGGAAATGCAGGCCAAGGCTGCGCGCCTCAGACTTCGCTTGACCGAGGCCCCAGTGAAATACTTCCGGCGCCGGCTGGGAAAGTCGAAGGTCTCCGGAACCCTCCGGGGCAGCGTGTGCGCGGGAGCTAAGATCCTCTTGACTGTGTATCGCTGCTGGCGTGCTGAGCCCAAGGCCCCCAAACCACCGGAGTAGGGCCACCCATCGTGGTGACCTAGCGTAGTGTCCCACTTAATCTTTTACCGGCCCTTCGCTCTCACCACCCCCCGGCCCCCTCCTCAAAGAGGAGGGGAGTTGCTGGGCTGACTCCCCTCCTTAGTAAGGAGGGGGCAGGGGGTGGTTGTTGTAAAGAATTAGGCGGGACGGCACACTAGGCCGGGGCGAGCCCCACCCCTACCACTCTCCCGAGATTCCATAAGATGGCCACGGAAGAGCATTCTTAACCCGCGATTTCGGGTTTCAGAGCAAAATGCAGAGGGAAAAAGCAGAAAGCAGTCAGCAGCAAGTGGAAGGCAATTGGCAATAGCCGGTAAGAAATGCGGACAAGGGAGCAATTCATAATTCAGAATTGCCCTCTGACACCCGCTCTTCCCGATCTATCCGAACACGTCTTTGGCCTTCGCGGAGGCGCGGCGCTCCATGGGGTGATTTTCCACTCGCACCGCGGGGTGCAGCATCTCGAACATTCGTCGCTGCTCACGCGAGAGCCGGGTGGGAGTGACCACATATACCGATACGTACAAATCCCCTTGCCTTCGCCCGTCCACGCTGGGCATTCCACAGGTTCGCAGGCGGAACACGGTTCCGTTCTGAGTCCCCTCGGGGATTCTGAGCCTTTCCTGGCCCTTGAGTGTGGGAACTTTGATCTCCGCGCCCAGAGTCGCCTGCGTGATGGAAATGGGAATGGTGTAATAAAGGTCGTTACCCTGGCGGTCGAAATAGGGATGCTCACGGATTCGCAAAACAACATAAAGATCGCCGTGCGGCCCCCCCATCCCGCCTGCTTCACCTTCTCCGCTCACGCGCAGACGCGTTCCCTCCTCAACGCCTGCGGGAATCTTGAGGCCCAGAACTTTCTCCTGCTGAACTTGTCCCTTGCCCCCACAAGCCGGGCAAGCCTCGCGTATCACCTGCCCTATTCCCTGGCATTGCGGGCAGGTGCGCGACACGGTGAAGAAGCCCTGTTGGTGTCGAATCTGGCCTCGCCCACCGCACGCCGGACAGGTGATCGGTTCGCTGCCATGCTTCGCCCCGGTGCCCCGGCAATCGCCACAGGTTTCCGAACGGGGAATCTTTATCTTTGTTTCCAGACCTCGCGCAGCTTCCTCGAGAGAAATCTCCAAGTCGTATCGCAGGTCGGCGCCGCGGGAAGCGCGCCGGCGCTGGCGGGGGCCCCGGCCAAATCCGCCGAAACCGAAAAAGTCTCCAAAGAGGTCTTCGAAATCCGAAAAAATCGTCGAGGAGAAGTCAGGACTCCAGCCGCCTGCCGAGCTCACCCCAGCATGCCCGAACTGATCGTAGGCGGCCCGCTTTTGCGAGTCCGCGAGCACGCCGTAAGCTTCGGTAATTTCCTTGAATTTTTCTTCTGCTTCCTCTTTATTATCGGGGTTGCGGTCCGGATGGTGCTGCATGGCGAGCTTACGGTAGGCGCTCTTGACGTCCTGTTCGGACGCCTGGCGGTCAATACCCAGAACTTGGTAATAGTCTCGCTTGTTATTCAACGCTCAACTCCGCTGGACATTAAGAGCCCCGCGCGCCCGCGCTCAGTCTGCTTTCGCCATTTCTTCCGCCGCTTGGGAACCAGCGGCCTTTGGCTTCACCGCCACTTTGACGATGGCAGGACGAAGCAGGCGGTGCTTCAGCTTATAACCCCGCTGCAATTCTTCCACTATCTCATGGTCGCGCCGGCCTGCCTCCTCGACTGTCTCGATAGCCTGGTGGTAGTGCGGGTCAAACAACTGGCCGCGTGTTTCTATCGCCTCCAGACCCGCCCGTGCCAGGACGTCCAACAACTGCCGGTGGATCAATTCCATTCCCTGGTAGAAGCTTTCGGGGACTTCCGGGGCCCGCTGACTCAAAGCTCGCTCGAACCCGTCCAGGACCGGCAGCAAGTCCCGGATCAAGTCCTCGGTGGCGCGCTGGCGAAACTCTTCCTTTTCCCGCTGAGCGCGCCTGCGGAAATTCTCAAGCTCCGCCTGCTTGCGCAGCAAGCGCTCATAAAGCTCCGCCTTCTCCTCCTTCAGCTTTTCATACGCCGGCGAAGTTTCAGTGCTTGTTGCGTCCGGTGGGCCCGCGGCTGCGTCTTCGCTTACAGGCGCGACATTTTCCTTCAGATCAGATGTGTAGGATTGCCCGGCAGCTTCGGGCAGGGGTGCGGCAAGCTGTTCTTTTTCGTTCTCCATGACCTTACGATTGTATACCCTCTGGCAGCGGGTGGATTGAGTCAATGACTCATTGAATCAATGATTCAATTCCTTAGAGCCCGTTCCTGCCATTCAGTTGAAACTGAGGAGCCTGCTGCATAGGTGGGCGATATAGTCCACTGTGCTGATGGCACGGTCGTACTCCATGCGCATCGGACCGACGACCCCCAGCGCTCCCACGGCGCGATCCCGATAGTGCAACGGCGCGACAACGAGGGTGCAATTATGCATCCGAATTTCAGAATTCTCGCGCCCAATCAGGATTCGGACTCCGGCCTCCCGTGTGTTGAGGCAGGCGCTCAATATCCCCATCAGCTTGACCTTTTCTTCGAAGGTCTCCAGGAGTTCCTTGATCTTTAATATATCGTCGAACTCCACATGGTCGAGGATCTTCGCTGTGCCATCCACGAACAGGGAGCCGGGCGCTTCACTGATCAAGGCGCTCCACATGAAAAGTGTGGCCACATTCTTGAGCAAACGGTCGGCAAGGATTTTCTCTTCTTCCATCCGTTTGAAGATTTCAAGGCGAATGGCGCCCAGCGACCAGCCCCGAAACTCGGCATTCAGGAAATCGGCAGTCCGGTCGAGCTCCTGCTGCGAGAAACTTTCGTCCAGGCGAATGGCCTTGCTTTCCACCAAATCCGGCTTGCAGACGATCACCACCAGGATGCGGCGGTCCGGGAGCAGCACGAACTTGATGTGCTCGAGCACCTTTTCCTCGAGCGCCGGCGCCAGGGCCAGTCCCACGTTATGCGAAACTTCGGAAAGAACACGCGAGGCGCTGGACATCATCTGCTCCAGGGCCCCGCTTTCAGCCCGCAGGCTCTCGTGGATGTATTCTTCGGTTGCCGGAGCAAGCCGCGAAGAACTCACCGTGCGATCCACGTAATAGCGATAGGCCTTGTCCGTCGGAACGCGCCCGGCGGAAATGTGTGGCTGGGACAGGTACCCTAGTGATTCCAGGTCTGCCATCACGTTCCGGATGGTCGCGGAACTCGGGGGATCCGGCAGCTTCTCCGCCAGGGTCTTCGAGCCCACAGCGGCGCCCGTTTCAATGAACTGGCGCACAAGGGCAACCAGGATGTCACGATCGCGTCCTGCGAGCTCGCCACGGTCTCTCATCTTGAACCTAACTCACAAGGCCTCAAATGATTAGAGGCTACTATCCTCCACTTTCATTCTATCGGCCTTGCCGGAAACTGTCAAGAAACAGGGGTACTGGTGTCATTTGCAAGACACGGGCGTTACACCCCGCAGTCATTCCCGCGAAAGCGGGAATCCACTCCGCAAGCTTCATGAAACACGCAATCTACGAACTGGATTCCCGCTTTCGCGGGAATGACCGGTGCTTCGGAAGGCTTCCAGTCCCAAATGACACCAGCACCGAGACAGGCTGATGGCCGGTGCGCGTTGTGGGGGCAATCCGCCAGTTGGCGGATGGTTGCCCCAGGGCGGCCACAAGGGCCGCCCCTACGGGCCTCCGGAGGCAGGCGCGGCGACCACGCCGATCGCTCTGCTTCAGCCTCCCCGATGACGCTAGTTGATCGGAGAAGCCGTCGCGGCGGTTGCACCCTGATGGTAGTTCGGATAAGCCGGCTTGTGGTGAGTGGGAATAGGATTTTTCGCCAGATCCGACAGCACCACCTGGACGGCTCTTTCCAGTTGCGGATCGTGCCCCTCGCGCACCGCTTTGGGATCGAGTTCGACCTCCACGTCAGGCGCCACGCCGTGATTCTCCACTTCCCAGGCGTTATGGGGAGTCCAGAAACCCCGGCTGGGCGCCGTCACCACCCCTCCATCCATCAGCGACTCGCCCGGACCGAAGAATCCCACCAGCCCGCCCCAGGTGCGCTTCCCCACTAAGGTGCCAACGCGTGCTTGCCGGAAATGCCACGGCATGGCATCGCCGCCTGAGCCCGCATATTCATTGATAATCATGGCCTTGGGCCCCTGGATCAGACTCACCGGCGTGGTCATATCTTCGCCGTCGCGCGTGGTGCGGTAATTCATGAGCGTCCGCCGCAGGTAATCGAGAATATAATCCGTATTCGTGCCGCCATGATTGAATCGCTCATCCACTATCGCTCCTTGCTTCCCGGCTTGCGAAAAGAAATAGCGGTTGAAATACGTATATCCCCCACTCGCCGTATCCGGCAAATAGATGTAGGCCAGCCGCCCTTGGCTGAGCTGGTCCACCTTGCGCCGATTGCCTTCGATCCAGGCCCGGTTGCGCAGTCCCCTTTCATTCTCCACGGGAACCACGGCCACCTCGCGTGAGCCGGCGCCGCTCGGGTCCGGCCCCACCCGCAGGACCACGGACTTATTAGCCGTGGCTTCGAAGAAGCTATACACGTTGTCGCTGCCCCGCACTTCACGGCCGTTCACCGCCAGCAGGTATTCTCCCTCGGCTACATTCACGCCCGGCTGCGTCAACGGCGCGCGCAGTTGCGGATTCCAGTTTTCGCCGTCATAAATATGCGAAAAGCGGTATCGGCCGTTCTCGATTTTGTAGTCCGCGCCCAGCAGCCCGACGGGGACACTCTTCACTTCCGGCCCTTCACCACCGGACACAAACAAATGTCCCACGGTGAGTTCGCCCATCGCCTCTTTAAAGACGTAATTCAGATCGGCGCGCGACGCGACTCCCGCAAGGTAGGCCTCGTACTTTTTTTCCGTGGCCTTAAGGTCTAAGCCGTGGAAGCCAGGATCATAAAAGAAATCCCGCTCCAGCCGGAATGCTTCGTGATACATCTGCCGCCACTCCACCGGCGGATCAACGCGCACTTCCATCGCTGCGAGATTCAGGGCCTTCGCCCCGGGCGGCGTGCCGGCCGTTGGCGCAGGGGTTGCTCCCGGAGTCGGCTCCGGCGGCACGGGCGCAATGGCCCACGACTGCGGAGGAGCGGCGGCTGCACCTGGCTGCGGCGCGCCGGCCAGCCGATACAGCATCTTCTCGCCATTGGCCGAAATGTAGAACGCCAGGACGTTCTCCAGCAATTTGTCGGTCTTTCGCGTCTTCAGATCAAACCGCTGCACCGTGAGCGTGCTGGGGCCGTTCAAAGGTTCCACCAGGGGCCCTTCCAGCGCGTAGAGCACGCCCTCCTTTCCCGGCTTCAATTCCGAGTAGTTCCTTGCCGGAATCGGCAGCGCCAGAATCCGCTGGCCAATCTTTTCGAAATCCACTTTCACTGCCGGTGGCTGGTTGTCTTTTGGCGGGTTCTCTTTCCCTTGGCTCTCTGTCTTAGGAGGCTCGGGCTTCACCTCCTGCTCCTCATCACTCTCAGGAGCGAGCGGCGAAGGCAGCTCCTTGCGCAAGACGGCGACGTAGACGCTGCTGGTCACCGGCCGGTCCATGCTCAGCATCGAATCATCAAGCGTTGGGCCCGCGTCGGTGCTGGCCAGAAAATAAAGGTACTTGCCGCTCTTGTCGAAAGCCGGCGAAAACGAATCGCTCATCCCATCCGTGACGCGCCGGCTCTGGCCCGTCTCGAGAGAATACAGAAACACCGAACGCATGTGGCTCAGCTCCTGCTGCGTGTACGCCAGCCACTTGCTGTCCGGCGACCATGCCGCCCGGAAGATCTGCTGCGGCCCGGTAAACCGGTCGTGAAACACCCGCACCGGCGTCTTCTTCTCCAGATCCACGTACCAGAGGTTCAGGCGCTTGTCGGTATAGGCGAGCTTCTTGCCGTCCGGCGACCACGTCGGGAAATAAAAGAACGACCCCGGACTCCCCAGATCGATCTTCTGCGCTTCACCCAGGCCATTCTGATCCTTGATGTACAGCGCGTACTCGCCCGACTCATCGGAGAAATAGGCAATGCGGGTCCCGTTGGGCGACCACGCCGGACTTCGTTCGTCAGCCCCCGGCGTATTGGTGAGGTTACGGATATCGCCTTTCTCGGAAGGGACAGTGAGGATTTCGCCCCGTGCCTCGAACACGGCCCGTAAACCGGTGGGTGAGATGTCAGCGTCCTCGATGCGGCTTGCCACGTTGAGGTAATGCGGCCGCAACTCGGGCAGATCGCCCGTGACCTGGATATCAACCTTATGGGCTTTGCCGGACTTCAGGTCGTAAAGAAGGATGGCCCCGAACTGCTCGATGACAATCGCGCCCGGCCCCGCGCTCGCATACTTGAAATCGAGCCCATCGTTCTTGAGCGCCTGCGTGACGCGCTTCGACCTCGCGTCGTAACTGAACAGCGATATCGGCCCCAGGCGGTCCGATAGGAAGAAGATGCGCTCGTCCACCCAGAGCGGGTTGAAGTCGTTCGAATTATCGCGCGGGATCCTGACCACGCTCGAGTCCGACAACTGCGCGATCCAAATGGGCGAGGTGCGCCCGCCCCGGTAGCGCTTCCAGATCTCGAACGCGTGATCGAGCGGCACGTACGCGAGTTGGCTCCCGTCGGGCGAGTACGAACCCTCGGCGGCTATCGGCAGGGGCAACTCCGCGGGGAATCCGCCGTCACGCGAGATCGTGAACAGCCGGTTGAAGTTCTCGTAACTGTTGCGCATCGAAGCGAACAGCACCTGCTTTCCGTCGCGCGTCCACCCCATAACCCAGTCCGGCGACGGATGATAGGTCAGCCGCCGCGGCGCGCCTCCGCTCGCCGGAATGATGTAAACGTCGGAGTTCCCGTTGTAATCGCCCGTAAAGGCAATCTCGCTGCCATCCACCGAGAATGCCGGCCTGGACACAGTCCCGATCCCTGCCGTGAGCCGCTGGGCGACCCCGCCCCCTCGCGGTACGGTCCACAAATCTCCTGCATAGACGAAGGCAATCTGCGTAGCACTGAGGGTCGGATGCTGCAACAGCAGCGGCGGTGGCCCTCCGGCCCAACCGACGCTCACCGTGACGAAAGCACATAAACCGGCTGCGAAACGGAACATGTCTGTAACCTCCTGATACTAGTCTCTGGTCTGTCACGCTGAGTCCGCCGCGGCGGACGAAGCATCCCCGCATTTTTCCGCACCGTTTGACCTTACAAATGCGGGGATTCTTCTCCCGCAGGGCGGGATCAGAATGACAGGCTCTGGCGTTTTCCTCTACGAATGACGGACAATCCGCATGAGATCGTTAATGTAGCACAGGAACTTTACGGGTAGGAATTATTGCGGGGTGCAACTCTTGGCAACCGCGGGTGGCGCCGACATCCCGCCTTGCTGGACCGTTACGATGCCAGGACAGGCCACGGATAGGACGCGGTGACAGGGATCTTGGGCGTGTTGGTGGGGCGCACACATAAAGGACAATGTACGTGCCACCCGTGGTGCAGGTGTTCCAGTGCGTCATCGAAGGAGAAGCCCACGGCCACGAGTGCAGTGGCCGTCGCTACCCGCTGCGCGACCCGCAGCAGACAACGCGTCATTGCGCATCACTGATGATCTGGGTCTTGAACTGTCTGTTTTATGACTTGAATTGCGTCGATGTCGCCAAAGTTCAATAGAACACCGTCTCCGTCAAGGGGGGCGTAGTTATCCTGCTCGGATTTTCTGTAGAAGACGTTCACCAAATAGATATCCTTCTGTCTCTCTGAATCATCGACGATCGCAAACATCTTCAATTCTCCTGCATAAAAGCCACCAGTGTCTTTCATTCTCACTTGGACGAACGTAAGCTCATCTTTGCTCCTCTGCCGCAAGACCTCATACCATACTGGCTCCTCTTTCAAGAAAGAGAAGATGCCCGCTTTCGAGAGGAGGTTCCTCACCCATGCCTGACCGACTAACGATTTTCTAACCGGCTGGCTCAGCGAGACGGCTCCCCTCACAAGACCCAATAAGACACCGAATAGCAAGGCGGTCGAATAGTAGAGTAAAACTACGTAATGATGTTGCCAACCCCACCGCAGCAACTTGTTTTGCTCAACGGCATCATTAATCTCATGGAGGAAAGATGGAGAAAAAAGAGAGAAGGCGAGCCTAAAGGCTATTAACAAGAAGGCATGGGTAAAGACGCTGTTAAGAACGTAGTCGCCGGTTTCTTCGAGAACCGTCCGCAGTTGGACTGATCGAGGAGTTATGGAGTGTCGAGCTTGCTGGGCAACGAACCCTGGGACAATCGCGAGGAGGAAAATCAGTATTCCCGTAGCGTCGAACGCCATCTATGGCCTATTTCTTATTTGGAATTCTTGCCCTGACCATCACAACTTTGCGCCGGGCTCTTGCCTTGAGTAGTGCCCTGGTTTTGGGCTTGAACGAAGGGGTTCGTTGCGGGGGCCTTGGGGTCTGATGTTGACAGGACGTTTCCACCTTTTCTAAATTCGTTCCCGGACGAAGGGAGCTGAACCTGCTGCTGTATCACATGCCTTATGTTGCTACCGCTTCCCTTTGCTTTGCTCATGGATGCCTCCCACAAATCATCGTATCATAAACATGAATGACTGTCACCGGGGCGTATGCGCCACGCGACTGGAGAAGCTGAATCACGCTCACGGCAACGCGATGAAGAATGGCGCGAGCCAGTTGTCTCCGCCCGTCACTTGTCACTCGCCACCCGTCACTGCTCTCGCGGCGGCGGTTTCAATTCGTATTCCTTCGGCGGCTCCGCGCCCATCAGGTAACGAACGAAATAGTCCCACCGCCGCCGTATCATGTACGGCTCATTTCCGAATCCATGCCGACGATTGGGCAGCAGGAGCAGGTCGAAATCCTTGTTGGCCTTGATAAGCTCGTTCACCACCAGCAGCGTGTTATAGGGCGGCACGTTGTCGTCGAGCGTGCCGTGCGCCAGCAGCAGGTGGCCCTTCAGGTTCTTGGCGATATTCTGGTTGGCCTGGTCGTCGTAATTCGTAC
>Ga0326728_10006750_pt1 | contig 30495 bp, 25 predicted proteins | sample MB3enrmetagenome_FD_207602 | JGI IMG/M metagenome (GOLD analysis project Ga0326728, IMG submission 207602) | Lab enriched peat soil microbial communities from McLean, Ithaca, NY, United States - MB31MN | ecosystem: Environmental > Terrestrial > Soil > Wetlands > Peat | place: USA: New York...
GGGGCATGTGCAAGACTTCCTCGCTGAGGCTTTGCTCTATGATATAAAAAATACTTCGAGTCTACGGCTGCGAGAGCCCAATGTTCCTCAAGATGTTCTTGCCCAGATGCTAGCCGGTTCGCTTGTTCGAATCATTTTATGGTGGTTGGAAACACCAAGTGCATATTCTATAGAACAAATGTCAGAATATACGTATAAGTTATTCTATCGACGAAATCCACCAATCAACATCAATAGTCCAGTCCAATAACTGAGATTTCCTGTCTATGGATAAAGCTGGGGAGCAAGATATGGATCAGTTCGAGATGCTACGAACTACTTTAAACGGTCTCACAACCATGCCGACCTTCGAGTGGGGCTATCTCGCATCGATTCTACGCCCACTTCGAATAGAGAAGAACGGCTACCTATTACGACAAGGTGAGTTCCCCTCGACCTTGGGCTATATTGAACATGGTCTTTTTCGCGTGTTCTTTATTACCGAATCAGGAGACGAAAAAACTCACACCTTTCGCGAGGAAGGCCGATTCCTTTCGGGGCTCAGCCCCTTTCTCGAACGGAGGAGATCGCCATATTTCATACAAGCGATCGAGGATAGCGAACTTGCTTGCATCGATTTAGGCTCTATCGATGAACTGCGCGGACGACATCCATGTTGGGAAGCGGCCTATGCCAGATATGCTGAAAAGTTGTTTTTAGAGAAGGAAAGAAGAGAGAGAGAATTCCTATCCGAAAGCGCAACAACGCGGTATCGGACTTTTGTATCCGATAATCCAATGTTCGAGGCGAGGATACCTCAGTATCTCATCGCATCCTACCTGGGCATCACGCCAGTCGCGCTCAGTCGCATCCGCGCGCATCGAAATTAACATGGGTTAATGATCTCTTCCGTCGAAGCGAATATCTTCTCCTCCATATATAGGTTGGGAAGCGAAACCTATCAGAAGGAGAGATCGAATGGCACGGATTGCCTATGTAACGGGGGCCACTGGCTTTCTCGGCACAAATCTTGTCTCTGCGTTGATAGACCGTGGTTGGGATGTGGTGGCGCTCAAGCTGCCGAATGCGGACGATCGCTATATTCGGCGGCTTGGGCCGTGCATCGTTGTCGGCGATCTGACCGATGCAGACTCCATTAGGCGTTCCTTGCCTAACAATGTGGATGCCGTTTTTCATGTGGCGGCGAATACCTCGACGTGGTCAAAAAACGACAGGCAGCAATATCGCGACAATGTCGATGGAACGCGTACCCTAGTGGATATCGCCGCGGAAAAAGGCGCACGGCGCTTTATCCAGACATCATCTATTTCCTCCTTCGGATACCATTCTGGTATCCGCATCGACGAATCGACGCCTTCAAACGCGATGGCTCGCGGGAAGGGCTATCACAGAACCAAATATCTCGCCGAGGGTATTGTCAAGGACGCGGCTGCGGGAGGGCTTTCCGCGATTATACTTAATCCCTGCAACATTCTCGGGCCCTATGATGTTAATAACTGGACGCGACAATTTATACGACCGGCCTCGGAGGGGTCGCTCCGCGCGATTCCGCCTGGCCGCGCTACATGGTGCCACGTTAAGAACGTTGTCGACGCTCACCTGGCTGCCGTGGATCGAGGCGAATCGGGAAGGAATTATATTCTCGGAGGCGTCGAGGCAAGCTTCCTTGATGTTGCGAGGGAGATTCAGGCTCAGCTCGGGATCGAACAAGCGCGCCGGACCGTTCCTCCTGCAGCATTGCGACTTGCTGTCCTGGGAGGGGCTGTCGTTTCCGCTTTCACAGGGAAAGAGCCCCCATTGACGATCGAGCGCTACATGCGCGCAGTGGGGACCATCCTCTGCGATTGCTCCGCCGCGACGAAAGATCTTGAGTATCGTATATCGCCGCTCAGCGAGATAATTACGGATACTCTATCATGGCTGCGTTCGGAAAAGCTCATCTAATGGGTGAAATGAAAAGACAGATTTGGCCTTTAGACATGGAGAGAGAAGGGTGGGTTCCCGTCACAGAGGAAAAGAACCATCGCGAACTTTTCCGGAATGATCTCATCCGTGTCTATATGGCAGTTCTTCCTCCGGGCTCGCATACCGAATACCATCGCCACGACCAAGATACTCTTTACATTGTAATTGCAGGCGGCTCGAGCTCGACCGATACTGTCGAAGGTCGGGCGCCATACCGTTTTGGCCGATCGGTAGTGTTATGGCGCAAGATGGCGATGCTCTTTAGCCGCGCCTTGTGCGGTTACGTACGACTGCCTACGGGCTCCGCAATGTTTATGGCAAACCGGAGTCTGCCGATTATCCATGCGGTCAAGGCGGCCCCAGGGAATACCTCTCCCATGCTACTCATGGGAATCGAGTTTCTTTCACGAGGGCCAACATCGGCAGGGCGACCGAGAGAGTCTAGCGATAACATATCGAACATGGTTGACGTGCGCACGGTGGAACTTGCCATCGAACAGGCTTTCGTCATGCGCTACAGCGGCATCGAAGAGTTGCGTGAAATGCTTAACATGAGCGCTCGAGGGATTCTCGCAGTAGCGGTTTCGGGCATGGCCGCCGGGAATATTTTCTATGCCGGGGAAGGAGGAGGAACCGGGGCGATAGCCCAGGTTGCGACGAGCGGCTTTGTCGTAGCCTTGACCTGATTCGCAGGAGGGGCCGCATTCCGGATCACCTTGCGAGAATTGCCGCGTCATCACCGCAGAGTATGTCCGCATAGGCATCATCGAAACCCAGTATTGCCGTAATTACGGTCGGTCGTTATATTGCATTGTAAGCAACTGGCGCATACCGAAGGTGGACCACCACTGGGAAGCTTTGTTTCTCTCCCGTCGCGCGCCTGGGTGGGGGCATCTCGAACGCGGATACCGCGATCGGCTAACGCGGGCTAGACCTGCCGGCGCGGTGCAAGGAGACCCCCGATGTTGGATAATCCACTACAGACTTTGATCGAGCGGAGAGGCGCGCTCGTCGCTCCTGCTCTCGTAGCGTACACTGCCGCTCTCGAGGAGATGTCGCGCTTTGGCGCCGACATCGCGGCGTCTATAGTCGCCGAGCTCGCGACGCAGCGGAGCGCGGTGAAGCTCATCGCGAGCGAGAATTACTGCTCGCTCGCGACACAGCTCGCGATGGGCAACCTCCTCACGGACAAGTACGCTGAAGGTTTCCCTTCGCATAGGTATTATGCGGGCAATGAGAATGTCGATAGGATCGAGAATGCTTGTCGCGAGGCGGCAAAATCGCTTTTCATGGCCGAGCACGCGAATGTCCAGCCACACTGTGGAGCCGACGCGAATCTCATGGCCTACTGGGCGATTTTGCAGACGAGGGTCGAGAACCCCGAGCTCGTGCGACTCGGGAAGGAGAAGTTGATCGATCTATCTCAAGCCGAGTGGGACGAGCTGCGCACCAAGCTCGGCAACCAGCGGCTCCTCGGCTTCGACTACTTCTCAGGCGGCCACCTCACGCATGGTTACAGGCTGAACTTGTCGGCGAGAATGTTCGACGTGCACGGCTATTCGGTGGATCCCGATTCGAGGCTTCTCGACTATGACGAGATCGAGCGCCAAGCGCGAAAAATACGACCCCTCATTTTGCTAGCGGGCTACTCGGCCTATCCTCGGCGCATCGATTTCCGCCGCATGCGTGCGATAGCCGATACCGTGGGCGCTGTCCTTATGGTCGACATGGCTCACTTCGCGGGACTCGTCGCAGGCGGTGTCTTCGCGGGCGACTACTCGCCCTTCCCGCACGCCCATGTGGTGACTACGACGACGCACAAGACCCTGCGCGGGCCACGCGCGGGCATAGTGTTCTCTACGATGGAGTTCGCGGACTCACTGGACGGGGGCTGTCCTCTCGTCATGGGCGGCCCCCTGCCTCACGTGATCGCGGCGAAGACGATCGCCCTGCGCGAGGCCGCGACGCCGGCATTCGCGTGTTATGCGAACGAGATCGTCGAGAACGCCGCGGCCCTGGCCGAATCCTGCAAGAATGCAAGCCTCGAGCTCGTCTCGGGGGGAACGGACAATCATCTCCTCCTCGTCGATCTGGCCAAGACCGGCCTCACGGGGAGGCAGGCCGAGTCCTTGCTTCACGACTGCGGGATCACCCTCAACCGCAATGCCCTGCCCTTTGACCCGAACGGTCCCTGGTTCACCTCGGACCTGCGCGTCGGCACCGCGGCGGCGACAACTCTCGGGATGGGGAGGGCCGAGATGGTCGAACTCGGCTCCATTATGGGCGAGGTCATACGAGCCGCGAAACCGGCGTCGACTAAGGAAGGCAAGCCGAGCCGGGCTAAGGCAACATTAGGCGCTATAGCGCTCGACCGGGCGCGCTCCCGTGTGGCGACACTCATGGAACGCTTTCCTGTGTATCCCGAGCTCGACCTCGATTTTTTGCAGGAGGCCTTCTGCTAAGAGGCGCGTTATGTCCTACTAAGCCGGGGGCTGCCCTTTGGGACAGCCCCATATTGTGAAGATGTTTATCTACTTCGGCGAAGCGGCGGTATCCCGTGGACGCTTGACGCCCCAGATGAGCAGCCACAGTAACGTTGCGATTTCGGCTATCGCGGATATGCCAACCGCAGGTCCCATCATACCACGCGCAGATGGGGACATAATTCCTGCGACGGAATCCGCTAGATATCCAAAGCATCCAATCATTACTAGCGCTCCTAAGGTTTTCGGCATGAATCCTGATTGGAACATCAGGAATCCCAGCGGGAAAAGCCATAGCCCCCAGAATACCTCGGCGATGAGCCCCCCATTCGAAAAAGCGTCTATATACGCCATCGCTTGTGTCGGCTCTCCCTTAGCGAAGAGGGACAGCGCAGTGAGTTCATTGGCATTGTTGAGGAGCGCGATAGGCAGCGCCACTACTACAAGGGCAACCATCAGCTTGGCGACAGTTTGCCTGACGTCCTTCAGCAAGTTGTATAACGACAAACTTAACAGAAGGAATGCAACAAGAAAGACAGTATCGCCCAAGACACTAGCCCGGAATAGCGATTCGTTGCTCAAGACATTGCTGGAAGTTCGCGCGATGTCGCCGAAGACGAACAGGCGGTTTCGGAGCATCTCGGGGAACAGGGCCATCGCCAGCACTCCATACCATAGGCCGGCGATTCTGGCGTTTTTTTTGCGCCGCCTATACAAGGTTTCTTCATTCACGGTAGCTTCCTCGAAGTTGGATTTCACTCGATATCTTCATTGGGGACGCTTTTCCTTCATCTCCCGCGGATCGTAGCTGAACACCTCATCGATCCGCACTCCAAAGGCAGACGCGATACGAAAGGACAGCTCCAGGGAGGGGTTGTACTTACCATTCTCGATCATGATGATGGTCTGCCTCGATACACCGACTTTCTCCGCCAACTCGGCCTGGGTCATCTCCTCGGCTTCGAAGCGGAGCCGACGAATTACGTTCTGAATATGGGGGCTTCCCATTTCAGACTCCGCGCCGATACAGAACGATCTTGCGCGCATCTCCGAGGATCCCATACGCCATCATCGCCACGCCCAGCCCCAGGAAAAACACTTGGAGCGGCATGCCGATGGCCTGCGTGACTAGCGAGAGAACTAGGCAGATCATGAAAGCGGTGAAGGAAGTATGGCTTGCCTTTAGGTCGACCATGTCGTCCATCTCGTCGTCGACATCCACGGTATCCTCATCGGTGGCCCTCTTGTGGATGATGGCGAAGACAATGATGACAATGAGCCGCACGCTGATCTGCGAGCCTAGAAGAACTAATAGCAGCGTGGCCATAACGACCCGCTCTTTGGAAGGCTGCGGCTCGCTACCGTGAGCTGGGAGAAAGCATAGTGAGACGAAGGCAATGCAGACGAGGATGTTTGTAAGTAAGAAGACTAAGCCGCGTTTCTCTTGATATTGCATACGACCTTCTTTTAGCTGAAAGTAATGTATGACGTACTATTAGTACTGCATACATTGCATACAGTCAATACTATATTTCATAAAACGAGCCTCTCTTTCGACTTCGCCCTTAAACGCCCAGAATAAGTGCTCCACATCCCGGACAATATGTCTGGCACTGCCTCAGCTGCATGTGGGAAATAGCCATCGTCGCGTGGGGGGGGGCGCTCCATGGCTATATTGACGAAGCATACTTATTGGCCAAATGAGGAATCTCTGCTATATTATTGCAGTCATCAATGAAAGCAGTCGTCTGCACTCGCTATGGTCCGCCGGAGGTCCTTCGGCTCGAGGAACTCACAGCTCCCGTTCCTCGGAAGAACGAAGTGTGTATCCGCATCTTGGCAACCGCCGTGACGTCGAGCGACTGTTATGTTCGAGGGCTCAGGCTGTCTCCCTCTTACCGTATCATGGCACGACTCGCTCTCGGTTGGAACGGCCCCAGGCGATCGGTGCTCGGTATGGTGCTTTCGGGGGAAGTGGATTCGGTCGGGTCCAGCATTGGATCGCTCAAACCGGGGGACCGTGTTTTTGGTTTCAACCAGCACCTCTTCGGAACCTATGCACAGTACGTTTGCTGGCCTGAAGGCCGAGGACTTCTGGCGACGCGACCGGTCAACCTCACCGACGAGGAGGCAGCAGCCATTCCGTATGGCGGCCTCCTCGCTCTCCACTTCCTGCGCAAGGCTGGCGCTAGTGCGGGGCAAAGAATCCTCGTCTTTGGGGCATCGGGGGCAGTGGGGACATCAGCTGTGCAGCTTGCCAAGCACCTTGGCGCGGAGGTGACAGGTATTTGCAGCGCTGCGAATATGGAACTTGTGACATCTCTAGGTGCTGCGAGGGTGATCGACTACACCGTCGAGGACTTCACTGACAGGCCAGAGCGTTACGACCTGATCTTCGATGCCGTAGGGAAGCGCAAAAGCGCCAGTGTCCTTCGACTGTGCCGGAAAGTGCTCGCTCCTGGCGGAGCCTGTGTCTCGGTAGACGATGGGGCCCCGAACCTTCGTCGTGAAGACTTGATCTTGCTCGGCGAGTTGGCTGCGTGTGGTGAGATCAGACCGGTTGTTGATCGAACCTATGCTCTGGACGACATCGTCGAAGCGCACAGATATGTTGACACTGGACACAAGCGCGGTAACGTGGTCATCACCGTGGCCTAGCAGGCAAGGCTGTGTGATTGCCCGGATTTTTCTTAAAGCCTTTATCGAATTTGATCAATAGTATTGCTCGCAACCTCATCACTGATGAATAAAGACACCGCTTTGAATAAATTACTAGTGATGTTAGAATAGGATGACCCATCCCATGCTTATTCGGTTGCGTGACCAATAGAGCATGTTTTCATTCATGGGTCTTAGACCGGGCAGAAACTTGAAATATATAAAATAAATAAATTCTCAGTAAGTATTTCGAAATCCAGAAGTTGAAAATTCGGAATTTACTTACTGAGAATTCGTCGTCAGTTATTGTTCAGTCCGGGTCGTGATAGAGGAAGCAAGCCACCTTGTGGCCGGGCCCGACCTCCTTGAGCTTCGGAACACACTGCGCGCACTTGTCCATGCGCTTCCAGCAGCGATCGTAGAAGTAGCAGCCCGTCCTCTCCTTGTCCGGAGAGGGTACGTCGCCCGTGAGGATGATGCGCTTGCGCTTCTTTTCAATCGCGGGATCGGGTATGGGCGCCGCCGAGAGCAGAGCCTGGGTATAGGGATGCAAGGGGTTCTTGTAGAGATCGGCCGAGCCCGAAATTTCGGCGATGATGCCCAGGTACATCACCGCGACGCGGGTCGAAATGTACTGGATGACGGCGAGATCATGGGCGATGAAGAGATAGGTGAGGCCGAACTCTTCCTGCAGGTCCTTGAAGAGGTTGAGTATCTGCGCCTGTATCGAGACGTCGAGGGCCGAGACCGGTTCGTCGCAGAGCATGAGACTGGGCCTGAGCGCGAGGGCGCGCGCAATGCCGATGCGCTGCCTTTGCCCTCCCGAGAACTCGTGGGGATAGCGGTTCTTGAAGAAGCGGGAGAGCCCCACCTTCTCCATGAGAAGCTCGACGCGCTCGTCGGTTTCCTTGCGCGACATCTGCAATAGGCCGCGTGCCATGTAGATGCGTAGCGGCTCGGCGATGATGTCGCCCGCGGTCATGCGCGGGTTGAGACTGGCGTAGGGGTCCTGGAAGACCATCTGCATGTTCTTGCGCGCCTCGATGAGCTTCCTCGGAGAGAGCTTGGTGAGGTCCTCGCCGTTCAAGACGACCTCGCCGGAGGTGGGCTTGTAGAGCTGCGCTATCGCGCGCGCAGTGGTGGACTTGCCGCAGCCGGATTCGCCGACTATGCCGAGGGTCTCGCCGCTGTTTATCGCGAAGTCGACTCCGTCGACTGCGTGAATGACGCCCTTCTGGCCGCCCAAGAGACCGCCCCCGAAGGGAAAGTGCATCTTGAGGGCGCGAACGTCGAGGAGCACATTGGAATCGCTCATGCTACTTTGCCTCCGAATAGAGCCAGCAGGCGGCCGAGTGGTCGTTCCCGAAGTCGCGGCGCTCGGGGTATTTCTTCTTGCAGACGTCCATCGCCTGGTCGCAGCGTGGATAGAAGGGGCAACACTCCGGCAGGTCTATGACATTGGGCGGCTGGCCCCGTATCGAGGAGAGTCTGCCTTCGGAGGCTATATCGAGCCTCGGTACCGACTTGATGAGACCCCGCGTGTAGGGATGCTTGGGGGAGGCGAAGATGTCCTCGGTGTCTCCGCGCTCGACGACACGGCCCGCGTACATGACGCAGAGCGTGTCGCAGGTGCCGGCCACGACGCCCAGGGAGTGGGTGATCAGGATAACGGCCGTGCCGAGGCGCGCGGTGAGGTCCTTCATGAGGTCGAGAATCTGCGCCTGGATCGTAACGTCAAGAGCGCTCGTCGGCTCGTCGGCGATGAGTATTTCTGGGTTGCAGGAGAGGCTCATTGCGATCATGACGCGCTGCCTCATGCCGCCCGAGAACTGGTGCGGGTAGCAATCGATGCGCTTCTGGGGAGCCGGGATGCCTGCGAGAGCGAGCATCTCGATCGCTTTTGCCTTTGCGGCCTTCTTGTCGAGGCCTTGATGGAGGATGATGGTCTCCATCATCTGCGTCGATATGCGGAGGAAGGGATTCAAGGACGTCATCGGGTCCTGAAAAATCATGGAGATCTTGTTGCCTCGGATTTCCCTGATCTCGCGCAGCGGCATCTTGAGGAGGTCCCGCTCGCCGAAGAGAACTTCTCCTCCGACTATTTTCCCTGGCGGATTCGGGATCATATTCATGATCGAGAGGTTTGTGACGGACTTGCCCGAGCCGGATTCCCCGACTATGCCAAGGGTCTCGCCCTTGTGCAGCTCGAAGCTCACGCCGTCGACCGCCTTCACGACGCCTTCGTCAGTATTGAAATATGTTCGTAGGTCCTTGACCCGCAGTATGGCTTCGTCAGTCATCGTTGTTTCTCCATAGGGCGTTAGGCTCTGTTCTTGCTTTGAGGATCGAGTGCGTCGCGCAGGCCGTCGCCCAGGAAGTTCATCGCGAAGAGAAAGAGCGTCATTGAGATCGCGGGCACGAGGAGCTGCCAGGGGTAGAGCTCCATCGTCGCGGTGCCTTCGGACACGAGGCTTCCCCACGAGGCCAGGGGTGCCGAGACGCCGAGGCCGAGGAAGGAGAGGAAAGACTCGCTCATGATGAAGTCGGGAACGAGGAGCGTCGCGAAGACCACTATTACGCCCAACGTGTTCGGCGTGAGGTGGCGGAAGACTATTCTCGCGGGGCTCGCGCCCATCGAGCGGGCCGCCTCGATGAACTCGGCGTTTTTGAGGCTCATGACCTGGCCGCGCACTACGCGCGCTAAGGTGAGCCAGGAGACCAGAGCGATCGCCACGAAGAGGTTGATGACGTTTTTGCCGAAGATGGCCATCATGATGATGACCACGAGCATGTAGGGAAGACCGTAGAGGATATCCACGAAGCGCATGATGAAGTTATCGATCTTGCCGCCCGTGTAGCCCGCGATGCTGCCGAGCAAGATGCCGACTAGCGTCGCTGTGATCGTGCCTACCAGTCCTATCATGATCGAGATGCGGCCGCCATAAATGGTGCGCGAGAGTAGGTCGCGGCCGAGGTTGTCCGTGCCCATCACGTAGACGCGCTTGTGGTCAGGATTGACCTTGATGTCAGCCTTCATTGCCTCGATATCGGCTTCTTCCTTCGCGTTGAAGGAGGTTCTTGACTCGGCCTTCATCATCTTGCGCATGTAGGCCACACGCGTCTCGAGCATCACCTCGCCGGCGGGGCGCAGGGAGGGAGGGAGGTTCGCGTGCGAGATGACCTGATCCTCGTAATGGTAGATGGGGAGGATCGGGGCGAGGAGGACGGCCGCGACGTAGAATGCGACAATGAAAAGGCCCGCGAGGGCCATCTTGTTCTTTCGGAGCCTTCTCCAGGCGTCGGCCCAGAGCGAGACGGGTTTCATGGATTGCGCGAATTCGTTGAGCTCTGCGTCGGCCTTGCCGCCGATCCGAAGACTGCGGACCTTGGGGAATTTCATCGTCCGCTCCTTCACTTGTACGAGATGCGGGGGTCGAGGAAGCCGTAGATGACGTCGACGACGAAGTTCATGAGTACGAGGATGACGGAGAACACGATGACATCGCCCATGATGAGTGTGTAGTCGCGATTCGTCGCAGCCTGGACGTAGAACCTTCCCATGCCGGGGATCGTGAAGATCGTCTCGACGACGACCGTCCCCGTGATGATGCCGGCGAAGGCTGGCCCGAGATAGGAGATGACGGGGAGCATCGCGCCCTTGAGCACATGCTTGAAGATGACCGTGCTCTCCTTGAGGCCTTTGGCCCTCGCGGTACGTATATAGTCTGAGCGCAGGACCTCGAGGACGGAGGCCCTCGAAAGCCGCGCTATACTGGCAAAGTAGGGGAAAGAGAGGGTGATGACGGGCATGATGAGGACGATCCAGCCGTTGCGGCCGTCGATCCAGCCCGAGGTCGGCAGCCATTTGAGCTGCAGGGCGAGGACCATCTTGATGACCGGCCCTATGACGAAAAGGGGCACCGATATGCCGATGACCGCCAGGGACATGGTGGCGTAGTCGACCCAAGAGTTTTGCCTGAGGGCGGCTATGATGCCCGTCCCAAGTCCGAGCACGACCGCTACTATGAGGGCAAGGGCGCCCAAGAGCATCGAGACGGGAAGGGCCTGAGCGATGAGCTGGTTGACCGTGAAGTCCTTGTATCGGAAGGAAGGGCCGAGGTCGCCGCGGAGAATGTCGCCGAGATAGCGGGTGAACTGCTGGGGCCAGGGTTCGTCGAGGTGATACTTGGCTAGCATGTTGGCCATGATCTCGGGTGGGAGCTTTTTCTCGCTCGAGAAGGGGCCGCCGGGCGCGAGGCGCTCGATGGCGAAGGCGAAGACAATGATCAAGAAAAGCGTCGGGATCAGGCTCAGAAAGCGCCTGATAATGTAACGGGTCATAAGAGCCCCTCGGGAATAGATTAAGTAACGTGAAGGCCGGAGCGCCCTTATGGGACGGCTCCGGCCCGCCTTTGGGGCCGCTCGGAGGCGGCCTCTTAGCGCTTACTTCTTCGCGATCCACTTCGTGGGGTGGATGTCCATCGCGTTGCTATAGACACCGGTCCACTTGTTGAGATCGATAAGGCTCTTATTTGCGTAAAAGAAGAAGGGCGAAACGGCCTGGTCCTGGGTGATCAGGATGTCCTCGGCCTGCTCGAGCATCTTGTTGCGCTCGTCTCCGGCGGCGAGGGTCGAAGCCTTGGCCAGGAGCTCGTCGTACTTCGGATTCGAGTAGAAGCCGTCGTTGTTTCCCGAGCCGGTCTTGAACATGTCGAGGTAGTTACCCGGATCGAGGTAATCGGCGAGCCAGCCGGCGCGCGCGATCTGGAAATCGTGCGTCTTCTGGCGGGTATCGAGGAAGGTGGCCCACTCGAGGTTCTGGAGCTGGACGTTGATCCCGAGGTTCGCCTTCCAAGCCTGCTGGATGTACTCGGCGATGGTCTTGTGGCGGGCGTTGGTGTTGTAGATCAGCGTCACCTTCGGGAAGCCCTTGCCGTTCGGGTAGCCGGCCTCGGCGAGGAGTTTCTTGGCGTTTTCGACGTTGAACTCGTTGCCCTTGGCGGTAACGAAGCCGGCCATGGCGGGCACGAGACCGGCGCTGGCAATGTCGCCGCCTTTGAGGACGTCGTTCACGATCGCGTTACGGTCGACCGCCTCGGAGAAGGCCTTGCGGACGCGAGCGTCGGTGAAGGGCTTCTTCGTGGTATTGAAGATGTAGTAGTAGACCGAGGAGCCTGCGGTGGCCTGGTAGTCGGGGCGGAGCTTGATCTCGTCGATCTTGGCGGTGGGCACGGTGTCGTCCGCGAGCCAGTCGATCTCGCCGGCCTTGAACTTGTCGTAGGCGACGTTCGCGTCCTCGATGGCGAGGTAGGTGAGTGTCTTGAGCTTCACGTTCTTCGCGTCCCAGTACTTGGGGTTCTTCGCGACGACGATCTTGTCCTGGGGTTTCCACTCCTTGAGGACGAAGGGGCCCGAGCCGACGAAGTTCGCGGGTTTGACCCAGTCGGCGCCGTACTTGGCGATGGCGTGGGTCGGCGTGACGACGTAGGCGTTGTGGGTGAGCATGTCGAGGGCGTAGGGAAGCGGGCCGACGAAAGTCACCTCGAGAGTATTCTCGTCGACGGCCTTGATCTTTACGTTCTCCTTGGGACCCTTGCCGGCGTTGTAGTCGGCGGCGCCGGCGACATTATCGCCGATGATGTAGGCGTACGCGGCGGCGGTCTTCGGATCGAGGACGCGGAGCCAAGAATCGACGAAATCCTGGGCGGTGATTTTCTTGCCGTCGGAGAACTTCGCGTTGCGGAGTTTGAAGGTATAGGTCGTTTTATCATCGCTGATCTTCCAGCTTTCGGCGATGCCGGGTACGGCTTTCGATGTCTGGGGATCGTTGACTACGAGGCCTTCGAAGAGTGAGTAACAGAGCCTGGCCTCTGGGACGCCCGAGGTGAGCGCGGGGTCGAGCGACTGGGGCTCGGAGGCATTGTTGAAGATCAAGTCGGCGCCGGAACTACCACTGCCCCCGCACGAGGCGAGGACAAGCATACCGACTACCGCGACAGTCGCAAGCGCGGTTAGATGTTTGAGCATAGAACCCTCCTAATAAACTACATTAGTCCAGTTTCGGTATACAGCTAGAATACTATGTAAGGCAATACTGGCTTATGCCCTTGAACGGCCGATGATGGCGGCCGCCTCGACGGCTGTGTCCTCAAGCAGCCTCTCTCCCTCGTCGAGGGCGAGAAAGATGGACTCGGTTACGATACCGCTCTGCCTCGCGGCTATGCACGCGGCTTCTAGGGCGCCCGCCGCGGCACCTACGGGATTCGCGCAGAGCGATAGGGCCGAGCCCTTGAGCGCATGGCTTTGCTTCTGGAGCGCCTCGAGATTGCGTTCCTCCTTGGCTGCTTCGAAGGACGCCAGGCGACCCGGGGCCTCCTCGACGAAGATGCCCAAGAGTTCGAGCATGAAGGCTTCGTCCTGATCGAGCCGCTCGAGGAGTGCGCTCACGTTGACCAGGGGCGTGCCCGGCGTTTCGGGGCGCGGCGCCTTGCTCCTCTCCGCGACGGAGACCCCGGGAGCCTGGACAGTCGCCGCAGCACGCGGGCCGAGCTGTCGGACCTTGGCGCCGATGCGTTTGAGGAGTTCGTCGAGGGCGGAAAGTTCCAAAGGTTTTGGAAGGCAGGTTATCATGCCAACGGCCGCGCAGGCGGCGCGAACTCCGCTCTCGACCCGCGCAGTCATCGCAGCGACGGGCAGTTCTCCGTCTGGCCGCGCCGAAGTGGCCATGCGTATGCGCCTACAAGCCTCGTAGCCGTCCATGTCGGTGAGCCCGAGATCAATGAGGGCGATGTCGAAGTCGCCAGTCGCGGCGAGGTCGACAGCCTCCTTGCCGGTGGTGGCGCAGACGACTTCGTGGCCCGACTTTTCGATGTAGCGCTTCGCGACCGCATTGTTGATGGGGTCGTCGTCGACGACGAGGACGCGCAGCTTTTCGGGGCGGACGGGATCAAGGCCGGTTTCCTGCGAGGCCTCGACCGTCTGCCCCGGTTCGAAGCGTGCAGTGAAGGAGAAGGTGCTGCCCGAGCCTTCGATGGACGAGACCTCGATCTCGCCGCCGAAGAGCTCGACGAGCTTCTTGCAGATGGATAGGCCGAGGCCGGTGCCGCCGAAGCGCCGCGAGACGCTCGGGTCCGCCTGCGTGAACTCGCGGAAGAGGAGAGGCTGCTTGTCCTTCGCTATGCCCATGCCGGTGTCACGGACTGAAGAGAGTATCGCGATCGTGCGCGAATCGCCTTCACCCGCTCCCTCCGGAAGGGCGGCAGGAGCGATGTCCACGGTGACCGCTCCATGCTCGGTGAACTTGACTGCGTTGCTCACGAGGTTCATGAGGACTTGGCCGTAACGCAGAGGGTCGCCCTTCACGTAGCGTGGCGTACCTTCCTCGATGACCAAGTCGAGGAAGATGCCCTTTTTCTCGGCCGTGGGCCTGAAGGCACGGAGCACCGAGACGGTTTTCTCGTGGATGTCGAAGTCGATGCTTTCAATGTCCATCTTTCCCGCTTCAATCTTCGATAGATCGAGGAGATCGTTCACGAGGCCGAGGAGGATGTTCCCCGAGGAGAGCATCACCTCGAAGTCCTCGCGGATCTCGCTCGGGAGCGAGGCGCGCAGGTTAATTTCGGCCAGGCCTATGATGGCGTTGAGCGGGTTGCGCAGCTCGTGGCTTACGGTCGCGACGAAGGCGCTTTTGGCCTGGTTGGCGGCGTCTGCCCTGTCACGGGCCGCCTCGAGCTCCCTCTGTGTCTTGGCGAGCGCACTCACGTCGCGGAATAGAAAGATGCTCCCTTGTCCGAACTTCTTTCCGGCCTTGATCGTGTAGCAGCTGATCAGATAGTCGATCCCGCCGAAGGCCCAGTTCCTCAGGACGCGGTTCGAGACTGCCCCGGCGAGCTCGGGGACGATCTCGGAGATCGGACGGCCGTCGATCGCGTCGGAATTAGGGAACAGTAGCTTCGCCTCTTCGTTGGTCCCGATGACCAGGCCCTCCGAGTCGACGACGACAATAGGCGTATCGATCGACTCGAGCACCACGTTTTTGGCGTAGGGTATGGTGTCGAACAGGTCGAACCTGCGAAGCGTCCAGGCCAGGAACAGGTTCGAAATCGAGAATGCGATAAGAGTCGGATCGAAGCTCGCGCGGTCGAGGAGAAAGATGTAGTAAATGGCGTTCGAGACGAACGATAGGCCGAAGATTGCCGTAACCATCCACATCATGCGCGCGAAGAGGCCCCGGGATCGGTGTGCCACTTTCACGAGCTTGACGAAGGCGACTGTCAAATGAATGTACGCGTACGCTAGGAAGACCCAGAAAGCCCAGCCCGCGCCGTAGGCGTCGGTGTCGCTGAACCTGAGGCTGTCTCGCCAAAAGAAATGATGAATATCGTTGGTGAAGACCAGCGCGAGGATCGCAATGCCCGGCGAGAGAGTAAGGAGTATCTTGAGCCCCCGGACCGGCTTCTTCTCGAGGGACCGCGCAATCATATAGAAGGCCCCTGGGATGAAGGCGATGCCGATGAACGCGAGCTGAAGCGCATCGCGCTTGGCCTTGAACGAAGTCACTTCCAAGTAAACGATCTCGAAAGCGATCCAAATGAATATCAAGGCTTGGAAGAGGGCGAAGCTGTGGGCCAAGTCCCGCCTCGTTCCGTACCAGGCGCGGGCGCATAGAAACATGGCTACGACGGCGCATATGAAGAGCGCTGCGGTATACGGATGCAGGAAAAGACCAGATAACATAATATGATTATTCTGGAAAACCCAGGTAGAAACTAGGTCTTTACCCACGTTTTCTTTACTATTCCGCCTACGTAACGATTTTAAGCGTCGAGCCCGCGCGGCCTTTCGTCACCTCGATGCGCGAGGGAATCCTTGAGCGAAGCTCCGCGACGTGGGACACGATGCCGATGGTCCGCTCTCCCCGCGCCTCGTCGAGGACTGATATCGCGCGGTCGAGCGTCTCGTCGTCCAGGGAGCCGAAGCCCTCGTCGATGAAGATGGCGTCGAGCGAGGCGCCTCCCGAGCGTTCGCGGATCGTGTCCGCAAGGCCGAGGGCGAGGGCGAGGCTGGACATGAAACGTTCGCCTCCGGAGAGGGTTCCCGCGGGCCGTGACTGTCCGGTATGCGAGTCGCGCACGAGGAGGTCGAGACCGACGTAGCCTCTGCCCGACCCCTCGTCCGAGACGAGGGCATAACGCCCGTCCGACATCTGGGCAAGACGTATCGAGGCGCGCTCCACGACGACGCGGAAGTAGTCGGCGAGCGCGTAGTTCTTGAAGGGCAGCCTGCGCCCCGGCATCTCCCCGTTTAGAAGGGCCGAGAGTCCTCCCAGCTTCGACCAGGCCGAGTCGAGTGCCGCCCGCTCGGCGCCGAGCCGCCGACGTTCTTCGCGCTCGCGTTCGAGTTCTTGGGCGCGAGCTTGCGCTTCGTCGAGCGCGGCTTGCGAGCAGTCGCGCGCCTCGCGCTCCGCCTGGACGGAATCTTCCAAGGCCGCTTCGTCGGCCTCCTCCATATAGGGGGCAGCCGACTTCGATGCCTCTCGCTCGGTAGCGATGGCGAGGACTTCCGCGCGCGAGGCGGCGAGAAAGCTCGCGTATGCGGAGGCCTCCGCCTCGAGTTTAGCGAGCTCGCCCTGTTCGACGAATGCTGTCCGGGCGGATTCGAGGTTCTCGAAGCCGGAGCTTTTCAGTGCGGCCATTTCACGGTTTTCGGCTTCCCTCAGCTTGAGTTCGAGCGTGCCGCTTCGAGCCGTGAACTCTGCCTCGAGCGCCTCGGCTTCGCGCCTTCCTGTCGCATAGGAGGAGAGCGCGGCTTCGAGGGCGGAACGTTCGCGCACTGCCTTCTCTCGCCTCGAGCGAGCCGCGGCAGCGAGCGGCGTGGGATCTTCCGCTCCGGCGCCTGCCTGGGCCGCGGCGAGCGTCGCCTCAAGGCGCGCCTCGAGTCTCGCTACTTCGAGCGCGGCTTTCTGCATGGCGCCTTCCGCCTCGGCCTTGCGCGCTCTCGCGGCCTCGAAGGCCGAGGCCGCGAGAAGTGCGGCCCTGCGCCGATCCTCGAGCTCGCGTCTTCTTTGGGCGGAGACCTTAAGCGCCTCGGTGATACGATCAGCCTCGGCCTTCGCTTCGCCGAGGGATTGTGCATAACACGCCTGGGGGACGGCCTCTCCCGGATCCGGGGCGTCGGGATCTAGAGCCCTCAGCTCTCGCGTCGCATCGGCTGCATTTGCGTCGGCAGCCTCGGCTAAGGCCGCAAAGGTCGCTGCCGACGCGGAGGCTTCGTCTTTCGCTCTTGCGCGGGCTATGCTTTCCATTGAGACCTTCGCGGCCTGGTCAGCCATTGCTTCCGCGTCGATGGCTGCGTGCGCGGGTGCGGGGTGCTCCAGGGATCCGCAAACTGGGCAGGGCGATCCAGGGACGAGGCCTAAGGCTAAGCGTAGCGCCATGTCCTCGGACTCAGCGGCTTCTTTTTCGGCTTCGATCGCTTCGAGGGCAGCTTCGGCCGCTACCCGCCGAGCCTGGGCTCCCTTCGCTGCTGCCCGAGCTCGTTCCGCGGCGAGGCGGAGCTTTTCGGCTTTGGAGGCCTGCGTCGCTATTCTCTCGGCTTCCCTGAGCGAGTCCTGGGCTGCCCGCGATGCCGCGTTATCGGCGTCGAATGCGTCGCGGATGGCCTTCTCTTCGTCTGCTCCGACTGCGGCCGCCTCGTTCGCGGCGACCGCGGTCGCTTCGGCCTCGGTTGCTGCGTCGAGGACGGATGCCTTGCCTGCCGCTTCCGCGCGCGCGTTTTCGAGCGCGGCCTTGGCCTGGGCTGCTTTCGCCCATGCGTCTTGCGCAGCGGCGAGAGAACCGAGCTCATGATCGATGATCGCCAAATCTTCCGCAAGACGCCGCACCTCAGCCTTGGACTTCTCTATCTCGGGTTCTTGCTCGACGAAGAGCGCTACCTGATCTCGGCGAGAGGCGAGGCTGGAAGCGACGGAGTCGAGCTCCGAGGCGAGTTCGGCTCGCTCGCGCGAGATAGGGGCGACGATGTGGGCTTTTTTACCGGCCGCGATCCGCTCATCGCGGCCAGCCGCGGCACCCGCCTGGGCCTCTAGCTCGGCAAGCCGTTCGCGCGCTGCCTTCTCCCTTTCCGCCCTGCCGGCAGCCTCTCTCGCGCGCGACAGGGCTAGCTCGGCAGCGGAGAGCCTGGCGATAGCGGCCTCTCTCTCGCCGCGGAGAACTTCGAGTCTCGCTTCGAGCTCGCCGAGTTCGGCTTCCGCTGCCTTGGCTTGTTCCGGCCCGCCGAGCCGCTCGAGCTCGGCGTCGACGCGCTGCACCGCCGCGAGGGCCTCGCGTGATCGCTCCTTGGCCAGGCTCGAGACCGCATCGTGGAGGGCCACGGGGAAAAGTTTCTCGAGCACTTCGACTCGGTCCGAGGACTTCATCTCGAGGAAACGCTGGAACTCGCCCTGAGGCAGGAGGATGATCTTCGAGAACTCGTCCGAGGAGAGGCCCATCCTCTCCTCGATGGCCGCGTCGACTTCCGTTTTGGAGCTTGCAAGGAGTTTCCATTCGCCACCCATCGCTGTCGTCTCGCGGCGGAAGAAGGCGGCCGTCGACTCGACCTCGACGAACTCGGCCTTGCCCCGCTTGGCGGGCCTGCGATAGGGCGGATTGCGAACCGCCCTGTACTTGGAGCCGCCCAGGTAGAATTCGAACTCGACCAGGGGCGCCTCGCCCGGCCTCGCGTGCTGGGACCATAGCTGGCGCTCGAGGGCGCCGCGCGCGCCCGGGGCGGTGCCGTATAACGCGTAGGTCATCGCGTCGAAGATGCTGGTCTTCCCTGAGCCGGTTTTGCCGCACACAAGAAAGACCGGCCCGAGAAGCGAGAAGTCGACCTCCGCGCGCTCGCGGTAGGGCCCGAAGTTTTCGAGAACGAGCTTAGAGGGACGCACTGCTCGCCTCCTTCACCAGCTGGGCGAAGAGGCGGGAACTCTCTTCGTCCGGAGGGGCGCCCGACTTCATCAATGCGTGGAAAGCCGCGAACTCTTCCTGTATCGAGGGAGGGCTCGATCCGTTTAAGTCCGCGGCGCTAGCGGTATCGCCGGATGCTCCCGAGGAGGCGAGTTCGAAGGCGGCCTGCCGAACCGAGAGGAGATTGGGGAAGTTCGCGCGCAGGGGATCCGCGGGGTTGAGGACGGGCTCGGGATCTGTGAGCCTGGCCTCGACGAAGTCGTCGCGGTACTCGGGGAAGGCGCCCGGAGCGGCGAGTACCGAGAAGGGGCCCTCGATCCTGCGCATGGCGCGCAGGGGGCGGACGGGAAGGAGCTCTGCCTCGAAGCCTCCGGCCTTGAGCTCCACAAGCACGAAGCCTTTGTCATCCCCGCCCTCGGCGAATGAGTAGGCGAGGGGGGAACCGGAATAACGGCCCTTCGATCCTGCCTTCTGGAAGCGGTGCAGATGCCCGAGGGCCGCATAATCGAAGGGGTCGAAGAGGGAGCTGTCGACTTCCTCGGCTTGCCCGACGAAGCCGCGCTCCGACTCGGAAGCCGAGCCGCCCGTGGCGAAGCAGTGGGCCACGAGAACGTTATACGCGTCAGGAAGGAGATTGGGTCGGATACGGCGCAGGGCCTCGGCGAAGAGTTCCGACTGTCCCCTGATCCCCGAACCCTGCTCGGCTTGGTAATCGAAGGCACCCGAGTTCAGGAAGGGCAGGGGCCAGATCGCCGCCCTCTCTCCCCCCCGCTCGATTAGGACCGGCGTGGCGCAGTCCTCCGGCGAGGTCCGGATATGCACGCCCGAGCGGCTCATGATGCGAGTGCCAAAGGAAAGGCGCGATGCGGAGTCGTGATTGCCCGGTATGGCGACGATGACGAGCTCTGGGTCAGCGAGGGCGGACCTGTTGAGAAATGAGTCGAAGAGGCGCACTGCCTCCGGTGGAGGAATGCTCCGGTCGTAGAGGTCGCCCGCGAGAAGGAGAGCGGCCGGTCTCTTCTCGGCGATGCAGGCGACGAGGTTTTCGAGCATGGCTTCCTGCTCGACGCCTATGTCGCGTTCGTGAACAGTTTTGCCGAGGTGGAGGTCCGCGGCGTGGAGAAGGAGCATCCGATGATTACCTGGCCCAATGCTCTTGATCGGCACTCTCGACTATGCAGACGCCGCCGCTGACGTCGATGATGCGTACGCGATCGCCGCGCGCGAAGGCTTGGGATGTGTCGGTCGCCCTGACTTTGATGGGCAGGTCCTGGACCTCGGGCCTGCACAGGGTGGCCCTACCCTCCAGGCCGGGCACCACCGGCTCGGTGACGACCGCCTCTTCGAGAAGGACGGCTTCGATTTTGAGCCTGGGCGCCTGCCTGCTCTTGCGGATCGCTAGCGCGGCGAGCGCGAGGCAGATGGCCAAGGCTACGATTATGGCTAAAGTGAGCGGCATCTCAACGTCAGTATACTACGCTTGCGCTTCGAGCGCCACTTTGTTCTTGAGTTCGACGAACATGCGCCGGCCGTAGAAGAGGCCTATGAGTCCCGTGATCGCGTCCGACAGAGGGCCCGACCAGAGGATACCGTCGTAGCCGAAGAATATCGGGAAGACTATCATGCCAGCCATGAAGCTGAGGCTGCGCAATATGAGGACGAGGGAGCCGGGGGCTGCCCGGCCCGTCGCCTGGAAGTAGGATACGGGACCGAGTTCGATGGGAATGAGGACGAAGGCCAGGGCGAATATACGCAGCGAATGCGCGCCGATATCGGCCAGGCGAGGATCGCTCGAGAAGAGGCCGACGAAGATGCCGGGGAAGATGATCATCGCAAGCTCGGAGACCGCCGCGAAACCGAGGGTCCAGGCCATAAGCAGCACGCTGATGCGCGCGACTCTCCGCCATTTCGCCGCGCCGTAGTTGTAGCCCCAGAGAGGCTGGCCCCCTTGAATAATACCGAAGAGGGGAAAACCGAGGAATTGCACGACGGTGACGATCACGCCGACCGCAGCCAGTCCGAGTTCGCCGCCGTAGGGTTTGACCGCTATGTTGGCGACGACGAAGACTGAGCACATTACGAGCTGCATGAGCGCGAAGGGAGCGCCGACACCGGCGAGCTCGCCGAGAGCCTTGTGTTCGGGCAGAAGGTAGCGGATCTTAGGCCTGATGGTTCCGCTCTTGTCGAAGACGTAGACGATGGTGATGATGAGGCCGATCGTCTGCGAGAAAGCGACCGCGAGCCCCGCGCCGCCGACGCCTAAATGGAAGGCAAAAATGAAGATCGGAGCGAGGGCGGCGTTGATGAGGGTGCCCGCGAGCTGCACCATGAAGCTTGCCTTGGGCCTGCCCTCGGCCGCCAGCGCCGAGCCGAGCGTCATGGCCGCGGCCTGGCCCGGCGCGCTCAATAGTATCCAACCGGTATAGGCCTTCGCCTCGACCATGACACTGCCCGTAGCGCCGAATGCCCTGAGCAGCGGCTCCGCGAAGGCCCAGATGCCGGCCGCCAATATGGCCGCGAAGACGAAGGCCGAGCCCGTCGCGCGCGACATGTACTTCTCGGCCTTTTCGAGGTCGCCCTGTCCCAAGGATACCGCGGCGAGGGTACGCGACCCGTTCTGGAAAAGGACGCCGATGCCGAGGCTCGCGATCATGATGGGCCATGCCGCGGTGACCGCCGCCATGCCGGTGACCCCCGTGCCCTGGCCTATGAAAATTCTATCGACGACATTATAGAGCGATGAGACGAGGAGTCCCCCGATGGCAGGGAGGCTGAATTCCGCGAGGAGGCGTCCTACGGGCCGGGTGGCCATCGCTTCGGTATTATCCATTAATGCTCCGTATCGCTAAGTTTATTACTATAGCACCGCGCGCCGAGGCGAAACCACACCGACCTATTGTCCTCTCAATGAACAAATGATGAAATCTTCTTTCCTCCTGGCCTGCCCGAGATACTTGCGCCTCACGGGGAAGCCGACATAGGCTCGCTTTCATGGAACTCGACTTCTCCGTACAGTGGTGGATTATTCCTTCGCACTACGGCTCCGGCCCCGCGTCCTTCGCCGCGACCGAGCTCGCAGCAGTCATCGGACGCATGGGCGGCTGTCTTGCGCCCCTTCTCGGCGACGAGAGCCGCACGGAGCGCATCATCATCCTCGATGCGGGTCCGGGCGTTCCCGCCCGGACCGCAGGCGGCGTCAGGCAGCTTTCTCGCTTCTCCTGGCGAGCCGCGGACGACCGCGTCGAGATCTATGGAGCGGACGAGGCGGCGCTCCTTCGCGGCGCTTACGATTTCCTGGGCGCCCTCGGCGCGGTCTGGGTTGAGCCGGGTCCCGGCGGCGAGCGGCTTCCCGAGGGGCCTCGCCTCTCCTTCGAGCCTAGCTCTCGCTCCTCGAGCGACGCCTCGCTTCCCGCTACGCTCATACTTGGCCACGGCTGCTTCCTCGAGCGTTGGGAGGAGTACCTCCCCTGGGCCGCCCGAGCGGGCTACTCCTCGATTTTCGTCCACACGACGCCGGATGAACTCGCTATGGGCGCCGCGCCCGAGTCCCTCTTCGAGGCCCACCGCGAGGGCATAGCGGAGGCCGGCCGACGCCTCGGCCTTATCCTCGAGCTCGGAGGGCACGGCCTTTCCTCTCTGCTTCCCCGCACTTTATATAAGGAGGATCCTGAGCTCTTTCGCGAGAAGGAAGGGGCGCGAGTCTCCGACCATAACTTCTGCCCCTCGAGCGAGAGGGCCCTCGCCCTGGTCTCCGAAGCTTTCACCGCTAGGGCTCTCGCCCATTCTGAGGTTCGAGTATTCCACGTCTGGCCCGACGACCTGCCCGGCGGCGGCTGGTGCTCCTGTCCCGCCTGCGCCTCCTTTACCGACGCGGCCCAATCATTGAAGGTCATGAAGGCCCTCGCCGCCGCTTTGGAGAGAGTCCGCCCGGACGCGGCCCTCTCTTTCCTCGCCTATCACGACACCGAGGATATCGCTGCCGCGTTGGGCGACGGAGCTTCGCTCCCCGCGAACCTAGAGCTCCTCTGGGCTCCCCGGTTTCGAAGCTGGGGCCGATCAATAGGCGATCCAGAGTCGGCTTTGAACGCGGCCTCGCTGGCGACCTTCGCGAAGAACGCTTCTGCCTGGCGCCGGGCGGGCGGCGGTAGGGTCGCAGTTTTCGAGTACTACGAGGATGCTGTCCTCTTCAAAACGGCAGTCCCGCCCCTCACCTCGGTCATGGAGGACGATTTGGCCGCCTACCGCGTTGCTGGAGCCCAGGCCGTCGGAATCCTCTGCACCGGTGGTCGATTGCCCCTTGCGTCCAGGCCCAACATAGCCCTTTTCCCGAGACTCGCAGCCGGGAACGAAAGCGATGCGCTCCTTTCCGACTGGTCTATAGCAACCTACGGCACAGCCGGCAAGGCCATGCAGAGCTACTGGCGCGAGCTCGAGGCCGCCTGGACTATTGATCTCGACCTCGAGGAGGGCGATAGCGCCATCCACATGCCTTCTTCCGCGGCGAGCTTCGCCTCTGACCCTCCCGCCGATTGGGGCGACCCATGGAAGGCCAGTCTCGAGCGCCTCGCAGCAAAGCGCGGCCGCTGCGAGGCGCTCTTCGAGCACCTACGCGCCGCGGAGGCGATCCTCGCCTCCGCTTCCTCCGACGATTCCGCGGCGCGGCGGGAGGCCTCGGAGTACGCGATCTCCGATGCCATACTCGAACTCGATTGCGCCAGGCTCGCCGTTTACCACGAGCTTGCGGGAGGGGACGCCCGGGCTGCGGCGGACATAGCGAACCTCGCGCTCTCCGCCGCAGGGGCCGCTCGGAAGGCTTATGCCCGGCTTCCGGACGCTCGCGAGCGCCGCGAGATGGGGCTCGTCATCGGCGTCTGCTACGAGCTCAAGCTTCGCGGGGTCCGTCGCGCGAACGCGCGCTCAGGCCTCAGGCGCCTTCTCGACCTCTGGTTCACGACTGCACGCTTCGGTCTCTCCGCGATGGCTCTCCGCGGCGCTTATGCGCCGAAGAATAGGCTTGCACCTGTACCCCGTAGGCATTAGCTTAAATACAGATGGAAAACGGAGTTCTCGGCAAGAAAGTCTTTTTCTTGTATCCGCCGCCAGTTTTAACTGAAGTGGTGGACGAGCTCGCCAGGCGGGAGTTCGAGGTATACCTGACGCGAGAGCACGATCGCCTGCGCCGCTATCTCGACCATGCGCCCGACTCGATCGTTTTCGCTAACCTGGATGATGGCCTGGACGAGGCGGGTTGGCTCGAATACATCCAAGGTCTCAGGAATGGGGTCCCGGCCATCGGCGTCGGCGTTATAACTCTCAATGACAACCCCGAGCTCCATGAGCACTATCTCATGAACCTGCAGGTTCAATGCGGTTTCGTCATCCTAAAGATCGGCGCGGCCAAGACCGCCGAGATTCTCACCAAGACCCTCGAAGCGAACGAGGCGCGCGGCCGACGCAAATTCGTCCGTGCCGTCTGCGTGCCGGGCACGGGGCAGTGCGCCTTGGATCACGAGGGCGCCACGCTCAGGGCAGAACTCACCGACTTGAGCTCCTCCGGCATGGCGATCCATTTCGAGGGCGGCACGAGCCTCCGGGTCGGGACCGTGCTCCGCGATATCTCGCTCACGATCAAGGGCCAGCGGCTTCTCGTCTCTGGCGTCGTCGTGGCCAAGCGAGGCGACGAGGGCGGGACCGCGTCTGCCCACGTCGTGATGTTCGATCCTGCGTCGCTCGACGAGGCGCGCAAGGAGAAGCTTAAAACCATCGTTTTCAAGGTCAACCAAGCGTCGATGGAGCTCTCCCTGTCCAAGGCTTAAAGCCTCCCCCCTCAGAAAGAAAATTCGCATAGATCATCCAGCGTCAGAGACGAGCATACTTCCGACAGTCAAGCCTCTGCGAATGGCGCGCACATCTCCCCCGCCAGGCGGAATAAAGCCTGGTAAGGGAGATGTGCGTCATTCTTCGAGGTCTGCCTATACACGTGCAGGCCCCTACGCGGTTAGCGATGGAGCTATGCGATGAGTAGCCGCTATCTATCTGATCTGATTCGCAGGCGATAATGATACTGGCGGGTGGCGGGGGAAAATCTTCCCGAAAGGCTTTATTCCGCCTGAAGGGGAGATTTTTTCCTGCCACCCGCTTTGTCGTAATCGGTGGATATTTATCGGATGCCGAACGCCTATCGTCGGCGAAAAAGCATCGCGGGACCGCGCATTAGCCCCCGAAGGCTGCCTTGCCGAGTGCGAGGAGTAGGCCGACGAGGCCGCCCACCACCGCTCCGTTCAAGCGGATGTATTGCAAGTCGCCCCAGACCGACTCTTCGATCTTTCCGACGAAGTATTTATCGTCGGTGGCGCGTAAAAGGCCTGCCACATACCCGGCCGCGCCCTCGATGAGGTGACCGCGCTCGATCACGGAGGCGATCAGAGAGGCTGCGATAGAATTGAAACTGACTCGGATTTCCTCGTCCGATGCGAGCCTTTCGGCCGCGCCGTCCTCGAGGCGGACAAGGTCGGAGAGAAAGGCGCCTGTTTCGCTTCCCATGTCCTCGCCCAGCCGCGAGAGGATGTTCTGAACGAAGGCTGCGAAGCCTTCCCGGAAACTTGGGTCCGCTAGAGCTTCGTGGAAGGCCGACCCGATGTTGTCGCGCTCAGAGGAGCCCGACGCTGAGACTTTCAGCCTGGCGGCGTAGTCGGCTATCGATGAAAGTATGAATCTCCTGGTATCGTTGGACTTGTCGGAGCGGATCTCGGAGAGCTCGTCTTCGATACCCGTTACGAAGCCGTCGATTGTGCCTGAGTTTATGAATAGGCCTTTCCATCCGGCGCTTCTCTTGACGATGGGTGTGACCAAGGCGACGATCTTCGTCCGGTTGCGCCCGATCTCGAGACGCGCGTATTCGGCGATGGCTTCGAGGGCGCGCTCGTCGTTGCGCTTTTCCCTCGCCCAGGAAAGGATTCCCGCGAGCTCTCCGGGCGCGTCGACTCGCTCGGAGGCGAAGTCGAGAATTTCACCCGTGAATCGGCGCAGGGAAGCCGATTTCCCTTCGTCGCGGCCGCCGTAGGCGGAGAGCAGGTCGGCTGCGCGCAGTTTCAGGAATCGGTGAAGGTCGTCTCGCACGCCTCCAGAGGAGAGGGCTTCGGCCGCCTTCCCCGCGAAGTCGATTTTGCGAAATTCCGCTGCCATCGCCTCCGTGCTCAGGAAACCCATGAGGAAATTCGGAATGGCATCGGCTATAGCGTCTTTGTTCTTGGCGAGGATGTTCGTATGGGGCAAGGGTAGGCCCAATGGGTCGCGAAAGAGGGCCGTGACCGCGAACCAGTCCGCGAAGGCGCCGGCCATAGACGCTTCGAAAAAGGCTTCGAAGAGGCGCTTCAGGGTAAGCGAACCGACAATCGCCACGGAATTCAGGGCAAGCCAAGGCTGGAGCTCTACAATGAGGAAACCGCAGATCGCTACGCCTAAAGAAATGCTCCCCAGCCTATTCTTTTTCACTTCTCCCATGCGCGCTCCTTCCTTCTCTACGCGAGGATACTAAGGCGCGAGCTCGCGTGACAAGCTAAAGCATCTGCACGATACTTGAGTGTAGGAGCTGCCGACGCCATGGATACCACCGCCTTCTTCGGCGACCCGGCCAGTCTCTCGAGGCTCGAGCTCGTTAGCCTCTACATCAATCGCTACTACAAGCTCGATACCGATCTGAGATCGAAGTTCGAGGCCGAGTTTCGGAAGCGAAAGCTTCCTCTTCCGCGCATGCCTATCGAGCCGCCCCCTGCGCGTGCCCGAGGGAGCGGGAAATGGGCTATGGACCGGCGCACTTTCCTATCGTATATCCTGCTCATTTATTCGGGTACCGCTTTCGTTTATTCGTGGATCTACCTAGCCGAGCGCCTAGTCAAGATGGACTTCGGCGAGAATACCAGGCACAAGCTGCTCCAGTCGGCCATCGCCCTTTTCTATGTCGTCGTCGAGATTTTACTCTATAATTATTTTACGCAACTCGGCAAATAGCCTTGCTCTGGGCGCCGGGACAAGGCATAGTCTTAATGGGGGCAGGATGACTGGCAAAGACTGCGAACCGGATATGGACGATCTCGTCCGCCTTTCAGTCTTCTCGAACATAGGCACGAGCATCGTCGGCGAAAGAAGCATATGCGGCGTCCTCGACCGGGTCATGGAGCACATCGGCTCTTTCTTCGGCCCCCTCAATTGCTCCATTCTCCTCGTCGATGCCGCCAAGGGAGAGCTCGTCTTCGCCCGTGTGGCGGGCAGCGCGGCCGAGCGGCTCTCCTCCAAACGCATACCTATAGGCGAGGGCATAGCGAGCTGGGTGGCCCTGCGCGGCGTGAACGCAATAGTGGACCGTCCTCAGACGGATCCTCGCTGGTCGGACAGTATCGACGTCCTTCTCGGTTTCAAGACCGAGTCCGTCATAGCCGTGCCGCTCCGATCCGGCGACAAGGTTTTCGGCGTCATCGAGCTCCTCAACCGACTCGACGGCAAGGCCTTCTCGGCCTATGACATGCGTGTGCTTTCCACGATAGCCGATTTTGCCGCCATCGCGGTGGAGAAGGCCTACCTGCTCGTTGAGGCGCGCCGCGTCTCAGAGCGCGATCCCCTCACCGGGGCGCTCAACCGCCGAGGTCTCTCTCGCGCGATAGACCGCGAGAGCGCGAGGCGCGCTCGCTACGGCGGGGACCTCTCCATCGTCCTTGCCGACGTCGACAAGTTCAAGTCGATCAACGACACCTATGGCCACGCGATGGGCGACGAGGTCCTAAAAGCTGTTGCGCGCACTCTTCAGGCTTCCGTTCGCGGGGCCGACTCGGTAGCCCGCTACGGCGGCGACGAGTTCCTCGTTCTTATGCCGGCCACGGGACCCGAGGATGCGGAGATAGCGCGCGAGCGATTGGGCCAGGAACTCGAGAAGACTGGCGCCGCCTACGACCCATGCTTCTCCGTGTCCCTCGGCGTCCATACCTCGGGTACCGCGGATTTCGACGAGCTCTTCCGCGAGACGGACAAGGACCTCTACCGCAGGAAGGTCGGCCCGCTCATGATCGGCGAGAATCTCCTCGCTGCCTTGGACGACGAAGGGAAGCAATAATGCACGTGGATATCTTTACCCTCTGCGATTTCGCCCAGGAGAGTGGGGGCAAGCTTACGGTCGTGGGCGCCTTCGATACTGTCTTCGCACGGCAGTTCCCCGCTGTCCATCCCTACATGTGCCTCGCCATGCGCCTGCGCTTCTATATCCACGAGGAGGGCACGCATCCTATAAGGATCGAGTTCGCGGGGGCCGACGGCTCCGAGATCTTGCGACCCATCGAGGGCGAGCTTTCGGTCTTCGACTTCACTGGCTCCTCCCGCGTGGCGCATAGCGTCTTTAACTTCGTAAGTACGCCGATCGAGCGCGAGGGAACTATCAGTATCACCCTTTCGGTGGACGGCCACGAGGCATTGACCTCGCCTCTCTACGTAAGGAAGGCCTAAGCCCGCATTTTGCTGTGAGAAATGCGGGCTAGCCTTCGATCGGGTCGCGGCGGAAGAACAGGGCGAGCTGCCGGTAAACCTCGGGATACTCGCTACGCAGGAGGGCAGGTTTCTCGTAGAAGTATTCGCAGGCGACCGCGAAGAACTCGTCGGCCGACTCGGCTGCGTAGGGGTCGATGCGGCTTCCGCGCTTCGCACGCGTCGCGTGGCCTCTCTTGGACGCGGGGCGCTCGAGGCTGGAGCGCAAATCGTCGTAGGCCTCGGCAAAGGCGGAACGCCACTCTCCGTAGTCCATGTCCCGGTGGAGCGGGGGGCAGCCGTCGAAGTTCCCGTCGCGGCCGTCGAGTTTGTGGGCCATCTCGTGGATCACCACGTTGTAGCCGTCGCCCCAGCCTGAGGCTTCCACGTCGATGCGCGAGAGCGCCACGGGGCCTAGATCGAATGCCTCTCCCGAGAACTCGTCGTCGTATTCGTGCACCACTCCGGCCTCGTCGACGTCGCGCTTCTTCACGTCGTACTCGCGGGGGGTGACGATGATCGTCGACCAATCCGAGTACCAGTCGATGCCCAGGCCGAGGAGCGGCAGGCAGGCCTGGGCGGCTATGGAGACCTTGAGTTCGTCGTCCACGGCTACGCCGTCCACGGGATCGAAGAGCTTTTCCGCCAGGAAGATCGTGGAAAGATCGCGCAAGGCGCGCTTATCCTCGTTGCCCAGCCAACGGAAGATTTTATGCTCCTTGATCGCCCAGTCCCAGAGCCCATCGTCTATCGGCGAACGTTCGAGAATGCGCTTGCGCCTCGCGGTGCGGAAGGGCAAGAAGATTCCCATGACCTTCAGGATAGTCTCGGGAACCCTTCGGAGTCGAGCCCTCGGCGCCACAGGCCGCAACTGCAACATCAAACTCTGGATTGCTCGAAAGCCTGATGCGCCCGCGGTATAATTAGCGTTGCGCGGCGCCCCGACCGGCCCCGCCAAGGAGAAGATAATGAAACGTTTCGCCCTCTGCCTCCTTCTTGGGGCTTCCTGTATCGCTGCGTCGGCCCTAGCCGCTCCCAAGATCGGCAGCGTCGATTATATCGAGGGCTCTGTCTCGATAAGCCGGAGCGGCAATGTCCTCTCGGCTCCCGAGCTCGGCGACAGCCTTTTCTCCGGCGACCTCATAAAGACACAGGCCGACGGGAAGCTCGTCGTGGCCCTAGATAAGAATACAGGCATGGGCGGAACGCTTACCATCAAGAGCCGCTCGACTCTCTACCTCAATCTCGATGAGCTCAAGGGGGAGCCTCGAACGAACATTCAGCTCCTCACCGGCGCCATCGGCTCCAAGGTGAACAAATTCGCCGGGAGCCCGACGGTCGAGGTGACCACGAGCAGCACCGTCATGGCCTTGCGCGGTACAGAGTACGAGGTCGGCGTCTCCGTCAACGCCGACGACTCGGGCGGTTCTCAGCAGGCGGTCGTCGTCGTCTGCACACAAAGCAAGGTGGCGGTCAACGACGGGCAGGGCGAGGTCGAGGTCGATGAGGGTAAGGTCCTCGAGAAGCGGCCCGGCATGCGCGTCCGGTTCATCCCGGTCGCCGTTTCCTCGGCCAAGGGCTACAGTGAGAAGTGGATAGCGGACGAGATCGTCGCATTCAGGGCTAACGCGCCCCGCGCCATCGCTTCTTACGCTAAGCGCTATGCCGATCTTTCCGCCAAATTCGAGACGGCCTACGCGCCCTTCCGGGCTTCTCCCCTGCCCAGGAAGTGGGCGGAAGAGGACCGCGCGGGAACGAAAGTGAATCCCTTAGAGCCGGAAGTCCTGCGCGAGAAGAAGGAGATGGCCGGCTATCTTCTCAATATCAAGAAAGTGCTCACGATATTCGAGCGCGTCTATTACCGGATCGACGAGCTCTCCGACCTCGTAAAGGGCACTCCCGACGAGAAGGCCATGATCGGTCCGGGCGTCACG
>Ga0326728_10006752_pt1 | contig 30490 bp, 27 predicted proteins | sample MB3enrmetagenome_FD_207602 | JGI IMG/M metagenome (GOLD analysis project Ga0326728, IMG submission 207602) | Lab enriched peat soil microbial communities from McLean, Ithaca, NY, United States - MB31MN | ecosystem: Environmental > Terrestrial > Soil > Wetlands > Peat | place: USA: New York...
GAAGATAAATTTCTTCCGGTTGCCGTATGCATGACAGCCTGAACGCATGTATGCCGACGCAACAAAAAACATTGCGGGAAAAAAGCGTAATCACGGAACAGGTCGAACTTGTTCTTTAATTTACTGGCAGAGACTATTGCTTTCCGTTGTACTCGCAGCGGAAAGCAACCGAAAGAGGGGAGATGAGGAAGGTATTTCGGAAAGACTTACCGCTGGAGGATATTATCAAAGCCAAAATTATCGCAACTATAACTACCCAATTGGTAGTACCACCACCTTTCAGATTGAACAATAAAAAAAGCCATGGGGATCCATGGCCTTAGAAAATAAGAGCTTGATTCCCCACTCGTAGATTTTCGGCAGTGCACAACGTAGGTTTCAAAACCAGCTACCTTAGGTAAAGCCTTAGGCCGACAATACCTGGTCTACCCATTGGCGTCTTTCGACATTTCCGGGCAGTAGCCTGTGTTTGTGCAAACGCCTCATGCTAACGAGGAACTGTCACATTCTATACTATAATTCTAAAATGATTGTCAACCTTCTTTTAATATTTTTTCCCTTTCCGGAATATTGCGGGAGGGAATTAGCCCGCTCACGAATCGACATCCCATCCTACCGCCTGACGAAGATCTCCCGCGCCATGTTCGTGTCAATGGCGAATTCAGAATAACCGACCCGGAAGATGTAAGAGGGGAAGGTCTGGATCAGGACGATCCGGTTGCCGGGGAGCACCCCCATTGCCATTAGCTTCTGCATTTTCTTGTTGTCTTCGGTCTGGATATAGGCGATCTCCCCTTCCTCGTTAGATTTGAGCTCGGTGAGCGGTACCACTCCGAGGTCTCCCTTCTGCCTCGCCTCGACACAACAGTCATCGGGGGGGATCGGCTTGCCGTGTGGGCAAGTGGCGGGATGATTCAACATGGTGCAAACCTTGACGTCCACCCCTTCATTGAGAAGGTGCTCGAACTGGCATGCCTTATCATTGCCGGTCTCCCCATGGATGTTGAAAACGTCCATCATGAGCCGTTCTGCCAGCCGGTGACGGCGGATGGTTCTGCGTCCCTCCTCCTTTCCCTCTTGGCGGAGATAGACCCTCCCATCCTTCACCTCGATGAAAGCAAGTGCGGTCAACTCCCGATAGGCAGGGTCGTCCGCTGCAACCTTGATCTTCTCCAGTTCCGCATATCCCTGCCCCATTTCTTCCACTACTATCCAGAGCGATTCAAGAATTTCTTCGGCCTTCTCCGATAATTTCATTTATTAACTCCTTAGATAAAGTTTCCGCTTATCAACATTAATCAAAAATTGTTACATTTCAAATTATTTTTTCATCAGTTTCTTCAACTTTTTCACTACATTCGGCTCCAACGGGTTTTCGTAGAAGCAGCGAGGACACCTCACCATATGGCATCGTTTCGGCATACCGCATCTGCCGCACCCCCTGATCCCTTCCGATTCCGGGAATTCGTATCCGCAGAAACCGCATATAATCGTTGTCATCTCAGGTAAACTCACAGATTGTGATCCATTTATCTTAGCCAATGCGTTACAAAATCCCCGTCACCAGCAAGAGCCGGTTGAGCCCCCAGCCGCTGCCAAAGGCAAGGAAACTGACGAACAGGCCGATAGCGAGCGACACCTTCAATCCCCGCTCTTTCTTCATGATAAGGAATTGGGCGACGCACGGAATGAACAGAGTCAAGGTCACGGCGGCCACGGTGAGCTGCCTGGGATTGAGCAGCCCCTTGGTCTGCAGGTCGTACAATCCGGCGGCGCCGTAATCGCGGCGGAAAAAGCCGAAGATGAAGGCAACCGCCGTTTCCCGGGGGAGACCGATAGAGGCCATCACCGGGGTCATCCAATCCACCAACGTGCCGAAGAAACGGGTGATCTTACCTAGCCACAAAAGCACCGAGGCAAGGATGAAGAGCGGCAAAATCTCCATGAAATACCACTGCATCCGTGTATAAGTCTTGGTAAAGATGTTGGAAAGCTGCGGCAGGCGCATGGGGGGAAGCTCCATGTAAAACATGGGGGTCTCTCCCGGCATCACCCTTGCTGCCAGTAAGCCGATGACGATGAAAATGAGGAGCAGGCAGATGGCCCAGACGAGAAGCGCGCCGGGCGCCTTGGAAAGGAGCGCGATGATAACCCCGAGTTGGGCCGAACAGGGGATCGCCAGGGCCAGCAGAAGCGTGGCAATGATCCGTTCCCGGGCTGTTTCCAAGGTGCGGGTTACCATCGTAGCCATGGTGTCGCAGCCGAAGCCGAGCACCATCGGGATTACCGCACGGCCGGTGAGGCCAAAATGTTTGAAGATCCGGTCCACAAGGAGCGCCAGGCGGGGAAAATAGCCGCTGTCTTCGAGGATCGAGAAAAAGAGGAAGAAGGTCGCCACTATGGGGAGGATGATCCCGACAGCGTAGCGGATCCCCAGGGTTATAACCCCGTATTCGCCAATAAAGAGTTCCTGGATCACCTCCCAAGGGAAAATTCCCTTGACGATGCCGGTAATCCAGGGATTGAAGTGCTCCTCGAATATACCTTTTTCCAGAAAATCGACCAGGGTCCCGGCGCCGAAGTCGCCTACGAACTTGTAGAGCCCGAAGTAGAGTACGATCAAAAGAAGCGGGATGCCGGTAAGGGGCCTCACCGCCCAGCGGGAAAGACGTTCGCCGAAAGTCACTCGTCGCTCTGCGGGGGCGGTAAGAGCTCCCGCCATTACACCCTTAACGATCCCCTTCCGTTCCAAGGAGAGATCGAGGTGGAACGATTCCCGGTGCGCGAATAAAATCTCTTTCACCAGCGCCGCGATGGTATCATACCGCCCCCCTTCGGTCCGACGCACGAGCGCGGCGACTTCTTCGTCTCGTTGCAGGAGCAGAAGCGCCAGGGCCTTACGGGAAAGTATATAGTCACCTTTGAGGAGATCGACAATCTCCTCGATGTCCTTTTCCAGCCGCCGGTTATAACCGAACACCGCATAATGGCCTCGGTCGTAGTGGGCTATTGCCTTGCGGATCTCCGCCAGGCCGCGCTTCTTGGCGGTCGCCGCGCCGATCACCGGGATGCCGAGCTTCTCCTCAAGGAGCGGTATATCGATAACCAGCCCCATCTGTTCCGCCTCATCCATGATGTTGACCACGAGCACCACCGGCAGCCCCGCCTCAACCAGTTGCAGGGTCATGGTCAGCATTCGCTCCAGGTTGCGCGCGTCCAAAACGTGGATCACCACGTCGGGAGTTTCATTTAGGAGTATCTCCCGCGCCACTCTTTCCTCCTCGGTGATGGGGAGGAGTGAGTACATACCCGGGGTATCGATAATCTCATACTGCTCCCCTTCGAGAATCGCGTTACCTCGGGCAACCTCAACGGATGTTCCCGGATAGTTGGAAACCGTCACATAGGCGCCGGTCAGGGCATTGAAAAGAACGCTTTTCCCGACGTTAGGGTTGCCCACCAGGGCCACTTTTTTCCCCTTGGTCGAAGCGCCGTCAACGGCTGTATGGTAGGAAGGTTTCTTCTTGAAAAAAGCCATATTATCGCTACCTCTTACTTCGTTTAATTGTAAATGACATTCACTTTCATATTTACTGGAAAAAATTTTCTCTGGCGAATCTGCCCAGAGATAGGGAATATTACGAAGGTAGCAGCAAGCGGCTAAATGCTAGTTTTTCACTTCCGGCAATTTGCGCAGATCCCGTACAGTTCCAGCTTGTGGGTCTCGATGAGAAAGCCGTAACCGCCGGCCACATCGGCCTGGAGCTTTTCAATGGTCTCGTTCTTGAACTCGATAATGGTCCCGCAGCGGGTACATACCAGGTGATCGTGATGCTCCCCCTCGGCCACGTGCTCGTAACGAGTCTGGCCGTCGCCGAACTGGATTTCACGGGCGATCCCCGATTCGGCGAAAAGCTTCAGGGTGCGATAGACCGTCGCATAACCGATCCGCGGGTTCTTGGCTCTGAGCTTCAGGTATAGCTCTTCGATGCTCATGTGGCGGTCCGAGGAGAGGAACGCGTCGAGGATCACGTCCCGCTGCCTGGTTGACTTCAACCCTTTGGTCGAGATAAACTGGCGGAAAATTTGCTTCTTGGCCCGTTTCACTTGCCCCCCAGATAATGAAAGTGATTTTCACTGTACGGAAGTTTTCCGGAGGTGTCAACTACTAATTTTGCCCGTCACTAAAATTTTCATATCACCGTTCCACAGCACAATCGTTTCATTACGCATGGGCCGTTGAGGGCGCGAGTTTATGATGAAAGTACGCGGATTCCGTGTAAAACCAGATATATCAATAAAGCAAGAAGACGCTCATCATTTTTACGGCTTCTGAGCTTTCTTGTAACGGGGCCAGATTTTGATGACCTTTTGGTATGAATTAATATATTTAAATTCTGCCGCAAAAAAAGCATGTCTTGGGGTATTATGTGTATCTTCTAAGGCCTCTTTGAGGCTACAGAATAATATTTTGATGAAAAATCAGAAGGTTTAACAATTATGCAACCCGGCATGTAAAATGCGCAATTAAAATTAAATATAATAAGCTAAAATTGATCCATCAGAAGGATTTTGAAATGAAAAAAGATTTTCCCACCATAATAGCCGCTCTTGTTGCAGTTTCTTTCACAGGCAATTTATTAGCGCTTAGATCATCAAGGCTGGCACCAATTCGGAGACAACCACTTCGAACTCTGCTGGTGAAGCGAGGGTAGTAAGAAAGGAGGTCAGAAAAACGTCAAGACGCGCAAGAAACATAAGAAAGTGTTGTAGAAACCACTCCGTATGCAAAATAACAACGGCTTCCCCTTATCTTTTAAATAGGGATGTATAATAACACTTGTGGAATTTGCGAATCTTCAGCTCGCGTTACACGAGGTATGGAGAATATACGAGAAAGATTTTGGTAACTCTTATCGTAGCAAGTCTTCTGTCAGCAACATCCGCAGCACCAGTGTTTGCCGACGATTGGTCGGATACTACCATGGAAGAGGCGGTGTATTCAATCCCTTTTGGCCAATCACCGCTGCACTGGCCATCCCTGCGGCCATCGCCGGAACCGTAGCTAGCCTTGCAGTACCAGAACCAGCGGGATACGGTTATGCTGCACCACCACCGGTACCTGTAGCACCGCAAGTGTATTCAAGGCCTGTAACATTAATACGCCCCGGGACCATATATAACTCCGAGGGGCTACTACTCACCGAGAGCGTACTATCACGCTAGAGGTTATAGGGCATATAGGAGCGGTTGGTAAATGGTACATAAACGTAGCCTGGCATAGGAACGGCTCTCTTGTTTAAGTGAGAAGTCCCCTGCCAATGTAAAAAGCCATTCGGGGACGGCATTTTGTTGACGGAGAGGCAAGATTGTAATTTATATGCCCATTGCAAACTAAACTTGCCAGCCATATAGAGATCCCCGCGGATATTTCAAATATGTTACATGTATTTTTTTGTATATATGCTATGGACAGTCGCAGAAAGTGACGACATGAGAGAAATGTTGATGCTTATCGGCATCGTGGCCGGCTGCTAATTTTTGCTGAGGTACATCCTTCCCCGTTTTGGGGTTTCCACCTGAATGGCCGGTTCAAGCACCCCCGGTGGCCGGGGGAAGAAAAAGAAGGAAATATAGTAAAGTGGTAGGAGTGTTACTCTAAGATCATCTCATTATTTGTCAGCCTTTACTCGTCAAAAGTTGCCAAGGAACTTAGCACTTTTTCGGAAGGTCAAGGCGATCAAGGGGAGACGAAAGGGCGTAGCGTCCGTCGCTACGCCGGACAAGTAATCCCGAAGATCAATTCCGAAATTTCGTAAATATGTTTGCTACTCTTACCGCGACGGCTCTTCCAGCGCCACCAGATACCCGTCCGGGTCAAAGCACCACAGTTCTTTCATGCCGAAAGGCTTCTTCTCTAACAGATGAAGTATTTCCAGCCCTTCATTATCGAGTGCATCGGCGATTTCCTCTATCTCCTCGACCCGGAAATGAAGGATCATCCCGACACCTTTCGGGTATCCGGTGAGGCGTTCCTCCAGTTCCGGCTGGAGCCGGATAACCGCATCTTCCTCGACGAATATCAACTCCCATCCCTCCTGCTTCATCACAAGGTGTTCCGGCGAACCGTGCATGGTGAAGGCACGCTGCACCGGCAATTGGAGAATACCCACGTAGAATGCCTCGGTAGTCCCCAGATCGGCAACCGTAAGCTGTAGGGTAAATATCTGGTTTTCACCTTTCATCCTTCCCTCTTCAGGCCTACCCTCCCCCGAAAAAGCTGGGAATGTAACGGCTTAGCCGCGACAGGTAGTTGCCATAGACCATAAACCCGACAATAACGAGGAAGATACCGGTAAATATCTCGAAGAGGCGAATATACTTCTTGAATCGGTTGAAAATTACCAGAAACTGGTGCATGGCCAGGGCCGCCAGAAAAAAGGGGATGGCTAGCCCCATCGAGTAGGCAAGCAAGAGCATGATGCCGCGATAGACGGTTTCCTCAATGGCCGCAACAGCCAGGATAGAGGCGAGGATCGGGCCGATACAGGGGGTCCAGCCGGCGGAAAAGGCAACACCGATCAGGAAACTCCCCACGTAGCCCGCGGGCTTGCTGTGGATGGTCACCCGCTTTTCGCCGAGCAGGAAGCGAATGGGGAAAAGACCTGTGAGATGTACCCCGAACAGGATGATCAGGACCCCGCCAATCCGACGGAGGAGCTTCATATGTTGCTGAAGAAAGCCCCCGATGAAAGTTGCCGAAGCGCCGAGAAGGACGAAGACGCAAGTGAAACCGGCAATGAAGAGAAGTGAATGGGTTATGATCTGCCGACGGACTTTATGGGTATGGTGTTCGGCCTGCAGATCGGCAAATGAGAGACCGGTGATATAAGTGATGTAGGACGGAATGAGGGGGAAAACGCAGGGAGAGAGAAACGAAAGGAGGCCCGCGATAAATGCGCCGATTATGGTGATATTGCTTGACTCCATGATTGTCCCTCAGGTTTAGGTTCGAGGTTGGTTTTTTTAACCTGAACCTGCCTCATTTCATAGTTTCATTAAGGAATTTCACGACCTCCGGGGCGCTCCAGTCCAGGGGGCCAATGACCTTTTTTATTATAACACCCTTCCGGTCGATGACAAAGGTTTCCGGCACTCCGGTTATGCCATACATTTTGCCAATGGCCCCATTGCTATCGAGGTACGCCGGCAGGGAAGTATTTGCCTGCTTGAAAAAGGCTTCGACAGCCTCTTTGCCTCCCTGATCGATGGAGATCGCCAGCATCCGGAACGGTTTACCGTCCATGAGCCTGTTCAGGGCCGCCATTGACGGGACCTCCTCACGACAGGAAGGGCACCAGGTCGCCCAGAAGTTGACGAGTAACACTTTCCCATTCAAGTCTGAAAGTCTCGTCTCTTTTCCCACAAGGTCCCGAACTGTGAAATCGGGCGCGGCTTTCCCTTCCAAGGCAAGCTGCGGCGCTTCTTTGCGGGAACAGCAGGTAAGGGCGATGATACTGAACAAAAGGACAATCTCAACAAGTCGCTTCATCTTTTCCGCTCCTCAAGGGTGATATGGTTTTTTCCATCCGGTAGATGAGAGTATGTCGCGGGATCCGCAGGGACAGTGCCGCCGCGGTCTGGTTCCAGTCGTTTCTCTCCAGCGCCTGTGTGACTATTTCTCTCTCCAGTTGTACCAGAGGGGTACCCCTCGGCGGGGAGGTTGATCATGGCGTCCGTAACTGCTTTCCTGCCGCGGATCTTATCCGGCTGATCAGCCTCCCCGATGAGGTCGCTGCTGCGCATAATGAGCAGGCGTTCAATGGTGTTTTCCAGCTCCCTGATATTAGCCGGCCAGGGATAGCGCTGCACGGCCTCAATGGTATTCGTGGCAAACCGGATCAATTGACCACCATGCTTGGCTAAAAAATGCCTTACTAGGAGCGCGATATCCTCTTTTCTCTCGCCTAAGGGAGGAAAGTGGATCGGGATGATGGCGAGACGATAATAGAGATCCTCCCGAAAACTCCCCGCCGTAATGGCCATCCCCAGATCGCTGTTGGTCGCCGCCGCGACTCGTACATCAATCTTTCTCGGGTTATCCCCTCCTACCGGCTCGACGATCCTTTCCTGCGATGCGCGCAGTAGCTTGGGTCGCAGTTCGACAGGGAGTTCTCCAACTTCGTCGAGAAACAGGGTCCCGCCGTCGGCCATCTGGAACTTGCCAGACTTGTCCCGGACCGCGCCGGTGAAAGCCCCCATTTACATGTCCAAATCAGTTCGGATTCCAGGAGGTCCCTGGGGATGGCTGCGCAGTTTATGGCTACAAAAGACGCGGCGCGGCGGGAAATCAGTGAGTGGATCGCCCTGGCCACTAGTTCCCTGCTGTTCCCTGATTCGCCAGTGATCAAGACGGTCGCCTCGGTCTCGGCCACCTTGCGTACGATATGGAATACCTGCTCCATTTGCCGAGAAATCCCGATGATGATCCAAAACTCGACTAGCTCGGTCAGTTCCTCCTTGAGGCGTTGGTTCTCCTCAGACAAACCCCGCATCTCGAGAGCCTTCTCCAGTGAAGGCCTGAGCTCGTCCCGGGTTAAACGGCTTGGTGATATAATCGTAGTCACCAAGCTTCATCGCCTCGACTGCGGTATCCACCGCGCCGAAAGCGGTAATGACGATGGCCGGTGTCTGCGGCATGCGTTCCTTGACTGCCGCCAGTATCTGGAAACCGCTTATCCCCGGCATTTTCAGATCGGTTATCACCAACGCTGGCCGCTGCTCGTCAAACAGCTTGAGCCCCGTCGCAGCGTCGGTGACGACGAGCGCCATATAACCCGCCTCCTGCAGGTTATACTCCAGCACTCGGCGTATAGAGGTATCGTCATCGATTATCAGGATCTTGCGCATATACTCATTTTTGAGTTTCATATTTCATGTTGAAAGTATAAGGGGTCTTATTCATGTTTCAAGTTTCGGGTTTTTCAGCTTGTTATGTTCCTGGGTTCGGACCTGGGCTTCCAACCTGAAAACATGTATCTCGCCTTTATTCAGGCAGCCGGACGCGTATGGTCGTCCCTTTCCCCACCGGACTTTCCACTTCGATGATCCCGCCGTGTCTTTCGATGATCTTCTTGGTAATGGAAAGCCCCAAGCCGGTTCTCCCTTTCTTGGTGGTGAAAAAAGGCTCGAAAATCATTGGCAGCGTTGGCGGGTCAATCCCCTAACTGGAATCGGCGAAACCAAGCAGGTTTTCCTGCCAGGCGCTGCAGTGAGCAGAGTTTACGTCAGATAATGGAGGAGACTGATCCCGATGATGGAGTAGGCCAGTATCGCAGCATGCAGAAGATCCGATCTCTTCATGACGACACTTTTAGCCCAGTAGTGTGTGGAAAGCAAGAAGATTATTGGTTGGAAAGGAGATGCAGTGGAGTAAGGGGAGAAATGTTCCGGGTCACGCTCCGGATTAAGAGCGGACCCCTTTACCCCTTTTAGGATTCCCCCGGAAATCGTGCATAACCTTGCGGCTGCTTATGGCAAGGGGAAGGAGCTTTTCATGCCTGGCAAGGGCCTCTTCCAGAGACGCCCCGTCATTGATAATGATGTCGTCTTCACCAAAGTGGGTTTTAGCAAAATGACGGCCATCCTCCCGACAGAAAACCATAATCTGATATCTGTCACCATGAAGCACAATTTCCGTTTTGTGAACAAGGATTTCTTCAGACATTTCCGCTCTCCATGAAAAGTGCATTTTGCATAACACTATCTCGGATGAATTATCAGCAACAATTATACCAAATGGCTAACGTAGGAGAATGGTTGATTTTATATGGAGTGGCAGAGGAAAAACTGTTATTTAGCGGGGGAATCAGGTTATTTAACACGATGCACTATGTAGTCGGCAAGATTGAGCAGCGCAGCCTTCTCGGGCGAATGATCAAAAATATCGAGGCACTTCTTGGCACGGCAGCTATATTCCTTCGCCATCTCCAGCGTATAGTCAATCCCGCCGTATTTGCCAACTATTCCAAATATCGTCTTGAAATCATCCTTAGCGATATGCTCTTTCCTTATAACATCGGCAATCTGTCCCCTTTCATCAGCCGTGCATTTTTTCAGGGCGTGGATTAGCGGCAGGGTGATCTTCCCCTCTTCCAGGTCATGGCCGATGCTCTTGCCGAACTGTTCTTCGCTGGAGCTGTAATCGAGGCTGTCGTCCACCATCTGGAAAGCGATCCCCAGTTCCATCCCGAATTCGCGCAGGGCGGTCTCGTGTGCTGGAGAGACTCCACCCATTATCGCCCCCGCCTGACAGGCAGCGGAAAGAAGGATGGCGGTCTTGCAACGCACCACATCGATATACTGATCCTCGGTAATGTCCGGGTTTTTAGTGTAAATCAGTTGCAGCACCTCTCCCTCGGCAAGGACGGTGGTGGCGTTGGCGAGAAGTTTCAGAATATTCAGGTCACCGTCCGCCACCATGAGAGCAAAAGATTTGCAATAGAGAAAATCCCCCACCAGCACCGAAGCCTGGTTGCCCCACAGGGTGTTGGCGGAGGCAAGCCCCCGGCGCAAATTAGCGTTGTCCACCACGTCATCATGGAGAAGGGTGGCCGTGTGAATGAATTCGATTACGCTGGCTATCGGCACATGCCTGTTGCCGCGATAACCACTGAGATACGCCGAAAGGATCAGTAGCATCGGCCGGATCCGTTTGCCTCCGCTGGAAATTACATATTCCGACACCTTTTGAATGAGCGGGACATCGGAATGCAGGTCCTTCTTGAACTGCAGTTCCACGTTTTTCAGGTCTTCCCCGATAAGAGCAAACACAGCTTCCATTACCAACCTCTTTGGATTAATGCGCTCATACTATAGGAACTGCAACTCCTTTGTCAAAGCATTTCTGGAAAGCCTCTTTCTACCCCCCTTTTATCCCCCCTTTGTTAAGGGGGGCCTGAAGATTGAACATATTCGATTCAAGTATATGCGTACAGTAAGGTATTTTTGCGATGTAACTTTTCAAGAAGTCTGTAATAGGCGCTTCGCTGATTTCCTTTCGGAGCCTGAAGACCGAATTAACTTCTCATTATATTTACGCAACCCGCGCCGAGGCACGCATGGATATCAATGAGTACATTGAAATGTTTTATAACAGTGACAGTCTTCACTCCTACTTGGGATACCTCTCCCCAGCTGAGTTTGAAGAGCAATACTGGAAATTCCAAAAAGCGGCTTAACCACGTTCTGTAAGGTTTAGGGGCAACCACTAAAAGACGAAGAGAGTGGGGACCAGCCCCCTTTTGACACGAATCATTATTGAGCTCTTTGCACCGTATGTCGCGTCATGCTCCCCCAAAATCAATCTTCGTCGTCTGCCAGGGGATCGTGCCACCTTTTCGATCCGCTTCAGGAGAAAACCGCTCTTCGCCGCATTTACTCCTTCCTCCCGCGGGGGCGATAAAACACAATAGGGCATATTTGCGACATCGACCGACAACCTCTACCTGCTCCAGCGGCTTGACAAGGACTGTGCGATTACACAGACTGCCGTCAACAAGAACTATCATCTTCCTTCCCATTTTACCCAGACGGTCAAGATCGCGTCTCAATCCATTGATGATCTTCAGCCCCTGATAAGAGCATGAACCTTCACAGCCTTCTTCTATGCCGATCGCTCTTCGGAGGTTACTATCTTCCCCGGCTTTTTGCCCGCCAGGCATTCCACAAAGCTGACAGGATAACCGCGAGCGTAGAAATGCCCTCCCGGCAGTGAGGGAAGATATGGGATCCATGAATGGACCAAAAACCGTACATGAAGTTGACATGGAACAGCGGCAAGAGTGAATCCCGTTTCTAAAAGGCCAATTTCATCTTACAGCGGCTCTGGGCAAGCTTGGTGTCGTCAAACGCCGCGCACACCGGTTGACCGACTGAGTTTCGCGTATGATACCCGTTCAGAACCGAAGTGGACAACCAAGCAGGGTCACATTGACTACGGGAAAACATCTGGTGGTAAGCGCCAGTTCTGATGCTGACATCCGACCGCGTAAAGGGAGAGAGAGATGGCGCGCCGCCCCAAGGCGCAAAAAATACCCCTTTGTTTCTGACCCAAAAGTCTGTGCGCAGGCAGCCTGCAAAAGAGAGTTAATCTGTTCGCATAGCTTATCTCTCACCTTGTTTTCAGTGCAAAGGTGTTTTGCCGGTACAAATGAATGATCCGCCTTCATCACTTTTTTTGAGAGAGCGGAGACTAGGGACTCCCCTTCCAGCTTTACACCTAACTTCCTTTACGTATCGGCAATTATCTGCGAAAAATGGAGTGGTTCTCCGGCAGGTGAATGTACGTTTAGCACAATATCTATTTAGTGACATACTCTGGCCACGTGGTTTCTCTACCTCAGCGCCTCCCAGAAGTCTCTTTAGTGCCTTCATTTGTGCTTCCATGGAAACGACCTTGATATCTAGCATTATGTGCCGAATATCATCTTTTTCCTTTTTGGCATCCTCCAAGAATGGATTTATACTGAGAAATATAATGTTAACATAATAGCTGTATGCATATTGAATACTCCTTGTAGTTCATACAAAAGTAGCCAAGCTCCAGCCCGCCCTTTTTTAAAGGAGGGAGTAGACCGGTGGTCGCGTTTTTGCACTCTTTTGACAGGAATGTGGAATTCATATTTATGCCCTGATCATCACGAGCAGCATCTTGAATTGCTTCGGAGCCCTCAGGGCATGGGGCTGGTTGGCGGGCATGATAATGATCTCGCCTGCCTCGACTTGATGGACGACACCGGCAATGTTTATCTCCGCCGCCCCGTCGATGATCTGGACAAAGGCGTCAAAGGGGGCCGTATGTTCACTCAGTCCCTCCCCCTCGGCAAAGGCGAAAACCGTAATCGTACCCACCTTTTTGTCGATAAGCGTGCGGCTCACTACCGCCCCTTCCTGATAGGCAATTAAAGACGCTAATTTCAGCGGACGACCGATAATGCCGCCTTTTTCCGTGGTCATGATTCGTCCCTCCTTCTGATACAACTCTACTATGCAACGGCTTTAAAGCAATTGACACATTGAAATTCTTTGGAAAAACGGTTAAGCCAAGGGGAAAATTCTCCCACTGCGAACACATGCAAATTTTCTGGTATAATTATTCCCAAGCGTAAATATTTTTGCAGGAGACCACGGCTGGAGTTATGTCAGAAAGCAGGTATGTCAGACACAAATATTTGCTCTAATATCCATGTAATATATAGAAGTATTCTGTCGAATCTCTGTTTTACTTCTGGCAAAAACAGGGAGGTGCCCCATGATTCCCCTAACCAGTGACGGCACCGAGGTGATATTCGACAGTGGAGAATGTTCAGTTATGATGAGAACCGCATAATCCGCAGGTTAATCAGCTAAGTACTCTGCAAAATGTCGCTGCATTAATGAAAAGTTCAATTAAAAGGAGACAGTATGGAAGAAAGAACCGGAATTATCACATTCAAAGGCAATCCCTTCACCCTGCTCGGACCGTCGCTCAAAGCCGGCGACAAGGCGCCCGAATTCCGGGTGGTAGATACCTCCATGACACCGGTAACGCTCGCCGATTTCAGGGGGAAAATCAAGATCATTAGCGCCGTTCCTTCTCTCGACACGCCGGTATGCGACATGGAGACCCGCAGATTCAATCAGGAAGCGACACACTTCCCCGACAAAGTAGTGATACTCACCATCAGCATGGACCTCCCCTTTGCCCAGGCACGCTGGTGCGGGGGTGCGGGTATCGACCTGGTGAAAACTCTCTCCGATTACCAGGAACGGTCCTTTGCCCTTGCTTACGGTGTCCTTATCAAGGAGTTACAACTCCTCACCCGCTCCATATTCATCTTGGACATCACCGATACCATCCGCTATATCCAGTTTGTGAGGGAAATCACGGATGAGCCAGACTATGCCGACGTGCTGGGAGCGGTAAAAAGGCTTTTATAGTCCGCTATGCCGGAGAAATCCGGCAAGCCCAGGGGAGCATCCATGCCGCGCGACATACCAGTGGGAAACGGGACTCTTCTGGTCTGTTTCGATCATAACTACGCCATCCGCGATCTCTATTTTCCCCATGTGGGGCAGGAGAACCACATGGGAGGACGACTGTCGCGCTGCGGGGTCTGGGTCGGTGGGCGCTTCGCCTGGATCGGGCCAGGGTGGGAGATAGATCTTCGCTACGAGACCGACACCCTGATTACCCGGGTGAGCCTCTTTCACCGTGATCTCGGGCTTCTACTGCTCTGCCGCGATGCGGTCGATTTTCACGAAAGCATCTACCTCCGCGAGATCACAGTGGAGAACATGCTCCCGGAAGAGCGGGAAATTCGCCTCTTCTTCGTTCAGGACTTCAGCATTTCCGGCAACAGCGTCGGCGACACGGCCGCTTTCGATCCCGAAACTGGCGGCGTGGTGCACTACAAGGGGGCTCGTTACTTCCTGGCAAATGCCTGGGTCCCCGGGATGGACGGTCTTGCCCAGTACGCAGTGGGGCAGAAAGAGGGGGCAGGTCGGGAAGGAACCTGGCGCGACGCCGAGGACGGCATCCTGTCCGGTAACCCCATCGCCCAGGGTTCGGTCGATTCGGTAATCGGACTCACCCTCTCCCTGCCAGGGGTTTCCCGCTGCACCTTATACTATTGGTTGGCGGCCGGGGAAAGCTGGGAGATGGTGCGCCGGCTCGATGCCCTGGTTAGACACAAAAAAGCTCTAGGACTGATCAAGCGCACCAGTGATTACTGGAATCTCTGGGCTCGCAAAGAGACCCCCAAGATGGAAGGGTTGCCAGCAAAAGCGGCGGAGCTCTATCGTCGCAGCCTCCTTTTACTCCATACTCAGATCGACTCTGCGGGAGGTATACTGGCGGCCAATGACTCGGACGTTGTCCAGTTCAACCGCGATACTTATTGTTATATCTGGCCGCGGGACGGCGCGCTTGTGGCCAACGCCCTCGATCTGGCGGGATATCCGGATATGCCCCGGAACTTCTACCGCTTTATCGCCGGGATCAGCAAGCCGGAAGGGTATCTCCTGCACAAGTACAACCCGGATGGCACTCCTGCTTCCTCCTGGCACCCGTGGTTCGCGGATGGGAAGCCGCAGCTGCCGATCCAGGAGGACGAGACCGCCCTGGTCCTCTGGGCACTCTGGCACCACTTCGTCATATATCGCGACATAGAATTCATCAAGCCTCTCTACAAGCCACTCATAAAGAACGCAGCGGACTTCATCTGCTGCTACCGTGATCCGGGGACTGGTCTTCCCGCCCCCTCTTATGACCTGTGGGAAGAGCGGCGCGGCATCCACTCTTTCACCGTTGGGGCGGTTTTTGGCGGATTGACCGCTGCGTCACTGTTTTGCACGGTTTTCGGTGAAACGGAGAGGGCCGAACGTTACCGCAAGGTGGCCGCGGAGATACGCGACGCGGCCACTACCTACTTATGGCGGGAGGAATCGGGGCGCTTCTGCAGGATGGTTTCATACAATGAGAAGAATGAATTGATCGTGGACGACACTTGCGATGCGAGTCTCTGGGGGCTTTACGCCTTCGGCCTTTATTCGGCCTCCGATCCTCGCATTACAGCAACTTTCGATGTGTTGCGGGAGAGACTGTGGGTCAGGACGGAGGTCGGGGGGATGGCCCGTTATGAAGGAGATTCTTTCTACCGGGTAAGCACGGATTTGCCGGGGAACCCCTGGTTTATCACCACCCTCTGGCTGGCCGATTACCTGGTGATTCGGGCAGTAAGCGAAGAGGAGCTGGCCGAGGCGATCAACATCCTCGGCTGGGCCGCCGACCACGCTCTTCCTTCCGGGGTATTGGCGGAACAGGCCGACCCCTTCACCGGCGCGCCTTTATCCGTCTCTCCCCTCACCTGGAGCCACGCGACTTTCGTCGCTACAGCCCAGCGACTTGTCCGCCGCCTAGGGAGGCTCAGGGAATGTCCCGCGTGTGGACTCCCCTTGACCTCCGAAAGCCGCCGTGAAGATTGGCTCGAAAAGATGTTCGGCGAGGCGTGTGATGCCATTCATGGCATCTGCCGGGTATAGCGGGTTATCCCGGCAAGCCGGCTTATCTTTTCTTTATCCTTTTCGGGAAGACTTGAAGAGCGGGCCGAAGTAGTGTATCTTGCCTGAAAAGCGGCAATTAGGCTCTCACGTTCGAAAATCGCAAAGGGAACCGTTTATGGATCAACCCCCGCTGATACTTCCGCAGACGGAGGAAAACCGCTCCCTGTTGGCGAATGTCCACCCGTCGGGGTGGGTGAACCCAGAACCTCTTGAGTGTTACAACCTGGTGGTAATCGGGGCGGGAACCGCCGGCCTTGTCTGCGCTGCTGGGGCCGCATCCCTCGGGGCAAAAGTGGCGCTCATCGAGCGGCATCTTTTGGGCGGCGACTGCCTCAACTACGGCTGTGTTCCCTCCAAGGGGATAATACGCACCGCCCGCGCCGCTAATGACGTGCGCAACGTCGTTGAATTCGGCGTAACTGGCACGGATAAAGCAGGTATAGACTTCGACGCAGCTATGGCGCGGGTGCGCCGGCTCCGTGCGGAGCTAAGCCCCCATGATTCGGCGCAACGCTTCCGCGATGAGCTGGGGGTGGATGTCTTCTTTGGTGTGGGGAGCTTCACCGGGCCTGACACCATCGCGGTGGAGGGGAAGCTGCTCCACTTCAAAAAGGGGGTCATCTGCACCGGGGCGCGTGCCGCGGCCCCACCCTTTCCGGGAATCGAGGAGACGGGCTACCTCACCAACGAGACAGTATTTTCTCTGACCGAGCTTCCCCGCCGAATAGCCGTCATCGGCAGCGGGCCGATCGGCTGCGAAATGGCGCAGACCTTCGCCCGGCTGGGGAGCACGGTCACCATCATTGAACGGGGAGACCACATCCTCCCCCGCGAAGACCGGCATGCCGCGGAGATAGTGGAGAAAGCTTTCCGTCGGGACGGTGTCCACATCGCCCTGGAGACAAAGACATTAGCCGCGGCCCTCAAGGGAAGCGAAAAGGTCATCATTGCCGAGCAGGGAGGAAAACGATTAGAAATCACCGTTGACGAAATCCTCGTCGGTGTCGGCCGGGCGCCGAATGTCGAGGGACTGGAGTTGGAGAAGGCGGGGATCGCCTTTGACACGCGCCAGGGAGTGAAGGTTGATGCGATGCTCCGCACCTCAAACCCGCGTGTCTTTGCATCCGGAGATATCTGCTTCCCTTACAAATTCACCCACACTGCCGACGCTCTATCCCGGATCGTCATCGCCAACGCCCTTTTTATGGGAAGGCAAAAGAGTTCCGTGCTTGTCGTCCCCTGGTGCACTTACACCGACCCGGAAGTGGCGCATGTGGGGATGTACGAAGGGGAAGCGCGGACCCGGGGGATAGAGGTGACGACCCTCACAGTGCCACTTTGCGAGGTGGACCGGGCCATTCTCGACGGCGAGACGGAAGGGTTTGCCCGGGTCCACCTGAAGAAGAATAGCGACAAGATCCTCGGCGCCACCATCGTCGCGCGCCATGCAGGCGAGATGATTGGTGAGTTATCCCTCGCCATGACCGCCGGGCTTGGGCTTTCCGCCATCGGCATGACTATCCACCCCTATCCGACCCAGGCGGAAGTAATGAAAAAGCTGGCCGACTCCTGGAACCGTACTCGGCTAAAACCACTGGTGAAGAAGGCACTGGAGATATGGCTCAAGTGGCAGAGGAATTAGTACAGTTTCTGGTTTCTGATTGAAAGTTAACTGAAAACCTGAATCCAGAAACTTGAAACAAGCAGCATTAAACTTGAAACTTGGCATTCTTAAAATCCCATGAACAAAAAAAAGCTACTCATCATTATCGTCATCGCCATCCTCGTCGCCCTATTCTTCTACTTCGATCTGGGGCGCTTTTTCACCCTGGAGGAGCTTAAGGAGCATCGAATGCAGCTCGTGGCCTTTAATGCCGCGCACCGGGTGGCAATGGTGGCGGCGTTCATGGCGCTCTACGTGGTCCAGACGGCGCTGTCGCTCCCTGGGGCGGCAATTCTCTCGCTTGCCGCAGGTGCTATTTTCGGTGCGGTCATGGGGACTGTATACGCCAACATCGCAGCAACGTTCGGCGCCACCCTGGCCTTCCTCATCACCCGCTATATCCTCCACGATGCAGTGATGCAGAAATTCGGCCTAAGACTGGAAAAGTTGAACTCTGAGCTGGAGGCGCGGGGCCTCAATTATTTACTCTTCCTACGGCTCGTACCGCTCTTCCCCTTTTTCCTAATCAACCTGGCCGCCGGGTTGACACGTATACCGCTCCGCACCTTCGTGATCGGCACCATGCTGGGGATCATCCCCGGCGGTTTTGTGTACTGCAACGCCGGGGCGAGCCTGGCCACCGTAACCACGCTCAGGGAAGTCGCCTCGCCAAGGGTCCTCGGCTCTTTTGCCCTGCTCGGGCTCTTTGCGCTCGTGCCGGTGGTTTACAGTAAAGTTAAAGGGACAAGGGCCTAGCGGTCAGCGGCTAGCTTAATCAACTAAGGAAACACATGGTAGCTGCCTTCAAAGAACGCCTTCAGGGAATCAATCCTGTCTATATCAAGTTTGACACCCTGCAGACCCTCCAGGTTAACCTTGGCAACCTTTGCAACCTCTTTTGCAGCCATTGCCATGTCGGAGCCTCCCTTAACGGGAAGATGGTCATGGAGAAAGAGGTCATGAAGAAGGTTGCCGGTTTCCTCGCCAGCCGACCCGGGTTGATCCTCGATATCACCGGCGGCTGCCCGGAGATGAATCCCCATTTCCGCTTTTTAGTCGAGGCGACCCATGGGCTTTCACAGCGCCGCATCGTCCGGAGCAACCTGACGATAATAACCGAACCTGGCATGGAATGGTTGCCGGAGTTCTATCGGGATCAGCGGCTCGTCATCACCGCTTCACTCCCCTGTTATTTGGAGGAGAACGTCGATCGGCAGCGGGGAAAAGGTGTCTACAACCGGATCATAGAGGCCCTGAAAAGGCTGAATATGCTAGGCTACGGCAAAAAGCTGGAACTTAACTTGGTCTACAATCCTATGGGGAATTATATCCCCGGCTCGCAGAAAGAGCTGGAAGCAGCCTATAAAACAGAGATGCTGGAGCGGCACGGCGTTGTTTTCAACCAACTCTATACTATCACCAATGCCCCCATTGGCCGTTTCCGCGAATACCTGGAAGCCCAAGGAGCCTATGAGCGTTACCTGAACCTGCTAGCCACGAACTTCAACCCTGACACCGCCGGCAATATCATGTGCCGCACCCTGGTGAGCGTTGATTGGATGGGGTTTCTCTATAACTGCGATTTCAACCAGGCGATCGGCCTCCCCATAACCAATAAAGAGAAGGGAATACTCAAGATTGATGACCTTGAAGCGACGGCCATAAACGGCAATGAGCTCTTCCTGGCCCAGCATTGTTACTGCTGCACAGCAGGGGAAGGGTCAAGCTGCACCGGGGCGCTCATCACTGACCTAAAAATATAGATCAAGGGCGACAGACCAACGGGACATAGACTATAGACCAAAGTCATGCGTCTAATGCCACATAGTCTTATTTAGTAGGTCTGATTTTATGATTTTTTGGAGGAATCATGGACAATATCAAACTTTGGCAGCGTTACAGGGAATACCTATGTGAATGCCCCGATCTGGGCTTAATACTTGACTTAAGCCGGATGGACTTCCCTGAAGGCTTTTTTAGGGCAATGGAGCCCGCCATGCAGACGGCCTTTGCCGAAATGGACGCCCTGGAAAAGGGGGCGATCGCCAATCCAGACGAGAACAGGATGGTCGGCCACTACTGGTTGCGCCATCCGCAGCTTGCCCCAGCCGCAATCATCTCCGCGGAGATCGAGTTCAACCTGCGGGAGATTAGGGAGTTTGCTGAGAGCGTCCATAACGGGAACATAACCGCCCCGGGAGGAAGACGCTTCACCCGTTTTCTCGTGGTGGGTATCGGCGGTTCGGCCCTGGGGCCGCAGTTCGTTGCCGATGCCCTCGGTTCCCCGGAGGACCGTCTCAAGCCGTTTTTCATCGACAATACCGACCCGGACGGCATAGATCGTGTACTGGCAGAGATCGGTGTACATCTCACGGAAACCCTGACCATTGTCATCTCTAAGAGTGGCAGCACAAAAGAGACCAAAAACGGCATGCTCGAGTTGCAACGCGCCTATGCAGGCGCGGGGCTTTCCTTCCCGCGCCAGGCGGTGGCGGTCACCGGCCGCGCCAGCGAACTTGATCGGATGGCGGTCGAGGAGGGGTGGCTCGCCCGTTTCTCCATGTTTGACTGGGTTGGGGGCCGCACCTCGGTAACTTCGGTGGTGGGGCTTCTGCCGGCAGCACTCCAGGGGATCAATATCGACAGGTTTCTGGCCGGGGCGGGCAGGTGCGACGCCATCACCCGCAATCCCGTGACCCGCAGCAATCCGGCGGCGCTTCTGGCCCTCATGTGGTACCACGCCACAGGCGGACGAGGAGAAAAGGACATGGTGGTCATTCCCTATAAGGACCGCCTCCTCCTCTTCTCCCGCTACCTCCAGCAGCTCATCATGGAATCGCTCGGCAAGGAAAAGGATCGGGACGGCAAGGTGGTCAACCAGGGTGTCAGCGTCTACGGCAACAAGGGGTCCACAGACCAGCACGCCTATGTGCAGCAGCTTCGCGAAGGGGTGCGAAACTTCTTTGTCACCTTCATCGAGGTGCTCAGGGACCGTGAGGGAGGGTCGATGAAAGTCGAGCCGGACACTACCTCTGGAGACTACCTGACCGGCTTTCTCCAAGGGACCCGCAGGGCCCTTTATGAGAATGGCCGGGAGTCCCTCACGATCACCATCGACCAGCTGGACTCCCGCAGCGTCGGAGCTCTCATCGCCCTTTTTGAGCGGGCTGTCGGCCTCTACGCCTCGCTCATCAACATCAACGCCTATCATCAGCCGGGGGTCGAGGCGGGGAAACAGGCGGCTAGCGCCGTGCTGAAACTGCAAAAGGAGATCCTCGGCTACCTGCGCGTCTGGAAAGGGGAAGCCCTGACCGCCGAGGAGATCGCCACGGCCATCGGTTTTCCGGACGAAGCTGAAGCGGTGTTCAAAATCCTTCTTCATGCCTCATCGAACATGGACCACGGCATTGCCATTAAGAGGGGAGATAACATCTGCGCTAGCTGGTTCAAATCGAGGTTGTAACCCCTGCCATATATCAAATTATAAGGGGTTCGTCATCTAATCACTGACTATTCCAGGAGGTAGGCGGGGGCTCTCTTAGAAAAAGAGGATGTAATCGAAAGATTGCAGTGTTCGAGAATATACAGCCGGTCTCTATGACCTCCTCCTTATCGGGCGTGAGGCGCCGGCGCTGACAAATTCTCCATGAGAGCCTCCTCCCCTCTCTCGGCGCATAAAAGGCATTAATGTTCCAACGTAGAATTAGTTTGCAGCGTTAATACCAAAGATCAGCCCTGACTTTTCTTTGCAAACAGCTCAATACAGAAACATCGGCTTGCCAAGCACATGCCGCACCTTGGGCCGGTATTCGTTAACATCGTACAGCTCGGACACATCCACCCTTTTTAGCCCCTGCATGATCGAGCTTAAAGGGATGTGCGTATAGGTCCCCCCCTGCAGGGAAACCATTCTCCCCGACACACCTTCGGCAATAAGAGTCATCGCCATATTGGCATAGTTGAAGGCCACCATCAGGTCGAGAGAATCCGGAGCACCTGTACGCATAAGGTATGAGAGCTGCTGATAGATGATGTGCGAGCCGGTCAGGCGTTTTATCGCCTCGCTCACCGCCATGCCGATGCCGCCGAGCTTCTTGTGACCGTAGGCGTCCTCCTGGCCATACTCGACTATCTGCCCGCCGATCATCGAAGCCCCTTCAGAGATGGTAACCATGGCGTAATTGCTGGGGTTGCTTCTTTTGTCTTCCAGGAGCATCGGCGCCAGCTTTTCCACATCGAAAGGGACTTCCGAGATCAAAGCGCGGTCCACTCCAGAAAGGTAGGCGGAGATCAGCGAGGTTTCGCCCGAGTTGCGGCCGAACAGCTCCACAATGGCGATCCGCTCATGGGAACCGGCACTGGTCCGCAGGTTGTGGATGAAGTGCACGCTGCGCGTCACCGCAGTCGAAAAGCCTATGCAGTAGTCGGTCCCGTAAACGTCGTTATCCATGGTCTTGGGGATCGCGACAACGGGAAACCCTTCCCGGTGCAGGCGTTCGCCATAACTCAGGGTATCGTCGCCACCGATGGGAATCAACGCGTCAATGCCGAGATGGGCCAGGTTGGCCAGCACATGCCCGGTAAAATCATGCTTGTCCTTTGCAGACGGGTCATAGTCGGCGCAGCGCAGGAATTCGGGCACTTCCGCATTGTTCACCTTGCCAGGATTTGTCCGGCTGGTATGGAGAAAAGTACCGCCGGTGCGATCTACCGTCCGCACCGTCTGCCGGTCCAGGGGGATGATATTCTTTTCAAACGACTGAGGATCATCACGGTTGAAGTTGAGTAGCCCCCCCCAGCCACGCCTTATGCCGAGGACTTTGTAACCGCTGTCAACCGCACGATTCACCAGTGTCTTCAGCGCCGGGTTGAGCCCCGGTACATCGCCACCGCCGGTCAAAATGCCTACTGTTTTCTCTCTATCAGCCATTGGCAACTCCTTTTTATACAAAGTGGATAAAATGGTCTTTTGTTTGATAGTATAACTTGATTTCAGGAGTAAATCAACAAAGGCGTTCCGCTGCCTGATTTGCACGGGCATCTCTTCATTCTGCCCAATAAGGGCCGGCACAGAGGGGCATACAGAAAAGCTGGGCATGGCAATAATTGGCAAAAATTGCGGACAACCCGGCGCGTGTAAAGAGCAGGCAAAAGCCCTATCCGTTTGTCTGATTAACTGGAAAAAGGATTTGAACAACCAAAACAGGCAGTTATAACCGGTTAGAATTGAGTGTTAAACAGCTGGGAAAACTTCGTCAAGCCATAATATCTATTGTATTCCATTCATAAAACTCGTATTATCCACACACAATTAAACAAAATCGGGATAGACCTTCTTGTTAGCTGAGAAGGCCGAAGACAGTTTAGTTCAACACCAGTTTATGCCGCAGCTTAGCACCGCATCAACTCATATTCGTTAAGGAAATAATATTCGCCTCTTCCACAGAATCTGTTTTTGTTTCTTATCATGCTTATAATTAGAATCCGTTTGTCAATAAAATCATATCAAGGCTTAATCTTATGACATTAGTACAAATTGCAGTTCTTGCCCTGGTTCAGGGGACTGCCGAGCTTTTACCTGTCTCAAGCTCGGCACATGTGATCGTGGCTGAAAAACTGATGGGGCTAGACCCGACCAGCCCGGAAATGACGCTTTTATTGGTTATGCTTCATACGGGGACTATGTTCGCAGTCATTTTCTTTTTCTGGAAGTCGTGGAGAGAGAGTTTCTTTTCTTCCTGCAAGGTTTTCCGGGACTCCTCAAAGCACATAATTTCAGCTACGCTTCTGACAGGTATCACAGGCTTATTACTGAAATCGCTGATAGAAAAATTCTTCATGAGGGAGATTCCGCACGCGGAGATTGAGCTCCTCTTCGGCAATCTGAATTTGATCTCAGTGGCCCTTGCGGCGGCAGGCGTGTTAATTTTATATGCTGGGATCAAAGAGCGCGGTTTGTCTCAAGAAGGGAGGAGATTGGGCTTGAGGGAGTCTTGCTGGATAGGTGCGGTACAGGGGATTTGCCTCCCATTTCGCGGGTTTTCACGTTCCGGGGCAACCATATCCACCGGGCTTCTTCTGGGCGTTTCACGAAGAAGCGCCGAGGAATTCAGTTTTGCCCTCGCGGTTGTGCTCACGCCCCCCGTAATTGTCCGGGAAGTCGTGCGCCTGTTGCGGGAACAGCACGTATCGTCAGCCGCCATGGCAGATATTGCCAGCCTTTTTCTCCCAGGCCTGGTGGGTTTGGTGCTTAGCTTCTTGGCAGGTCTTTTGGCTCTGAAATGGCTTTCCAATTGGCTGGAGATGGGGCGCTGGCATTTTTTCGGTATATATTGCCTCGCAGCAGCAATTGTTGTTTTTCTTCTCCATCTAAGCGTTGTGTAATGGATTGATTCATGTTTAATGGGCAATGTCCTACCCTTTGACAGTAACTTTGCGTCGCGAGGCGATTATGTTGAATAAATACAGCCAAGGCGTCAACACATCCGCCACAGTGAACTCAGCCAACCCAATCGGCTGCAACGGACAAGCCTTACGCCATGAACGTAATGCTCTTTCCAGTGCCTAGAATTGTTAGCGTTGGGGTGTTAATACGGACAGGTATTTTCTCCTTCATCAATATTAAAATCCGCATGCCACATTTATATTTATCATCACATCCAAGAAGACCCCAACCAAACTAAATTGGTTGCGGGTGCATTCACCGCAACTTGCAAATGTTCTGATCAAGATTTCGGCGCTTGCTCATTGATTTTCTTAAGGATGAAACATTATAAAGCCCTAAAATATTGGTTGTCCAACCATGCATAAAAAAAGGCGTGGAGTCAAGCCCCGCGCCTTTTCAAAGTTATATAGCAGCAGCTTGTGACTATGCCCCAAGCGCCGCCTTCAGGTCCGCGTCCACTGTGGTAATCGGGCCTATGTTGAAGTTCTCCACCAGGTAGTTGAGGACGTTGGGGGTGATGTAGGCCGGCAGGGACGGGCCGAGCTTGATGTTCCTGATCCCCAGGGAGAGGAGGGAGAGGAGGATCACGTGGGCCTTCTGCTCATACCAGGAGAGGATGAATGAGAGCGGCAGGTCGTTCACCCCACAGTTGAAGGCGCCGGCCAGGGCAAGGGCGATCTGAACGGCCGAGTAAGCATCGTTGCATTGCCCTATGTCTAAAAGCCGCGGAATGCCACCGATATCGCCAAAATCCTCCTTGTTGAAGCGGTACTTGCCGCAGGCCAGGGTTAGGATCACGGTATCTTTCGGTGTTTTTTCGGCAAACTCTGTATAGTAGTTCCGTCCCGATTTGGCACCGTCGCAGCCGCCGATGAGGAAGAAGTGCTTGATAGCGCCCGACTTCACCGCCTCGATCACCTTGTCCGCGACCCCCAGGACTGCATTGTGGCCAAAGCCGGTCAGTATCTCCTTGTCCGGGGCATCTGGGAGGTCCGAGGATTCTAGTGCCTTGTTGATCACCTCGCTGAAGTCCCAGCCGGTGATATGCTTGACGCCGGGCCACCCCACCTGTCCCCAGGTGAAGAGACGGTCCTTGTAAGCTTCCGCCGGGCGCTGGATACAGTTGGTGTTGAAGATGATGGCGCCGGGGAATGCGGGGAACTCCTTGTGCTGGTCCTGCCAGGCCCCACCAAAGTTGGCGTAAAGGTGTTCGTACTTCTTGAGCCCCGGATAGCCGTGGGCCGGGAGCATTTCGCCATGGGTATAAACGTCGATTCCTTTCCCTTCGGTCTGCTTGAGGAGCTCTTCCAACATCCTCAAATCATGGCCGGAGACGAGTATCCCCTTGTTCTTCCTGGTGCCGAGACGGACCTTGGTGGGGACCGGATGGCCGAAGCGCTTCACATGACCCTCGTTCAACATCCCCATCACCTTGATGTTCCATTTGCCGATCTCCATGGCAAGACCAACATAATCCATAAGCCCCTTGGTGGTGTCGGTGGTGGCCGCCAGAGTTTTGTGGTAAAAGGCGAAGAGTTCCATGTCCTTTTGTCCAAGGATGTAGGCGTGGTCCGCATAGGCAGCCATCCCCTTGAGTCCGTAAACGACGATCTCGATGGCGGAGAGGATGTCCGTATCGGTGTGCTGCCCCTTGACCCCCTGCTCCTGCCCTTGCTCGATGAGCCCCTCCAGGTTGCCGGCGATCACCCAAGCTGCCGGACCGGCGGTTATCTGCGGGGCATGGCCCCCGGTTTTCTCCCTAAAGGCGGTCTCGTATATCGCCTTTGCTTTTTCTTTGAGGTCGTAGCACTTGCGGAGCTTGGCGGCTATCTGCACCGGATCGAAATCAACGTTGGTGACAGTGGTGAAGAGCCCTTCGAAGATGAAATAGTCGATCACCTCGTCCTTCGCGCCATAGGCCCTCGCCTTGTCGGCGTAAATCGCGATCCCCTTGAGGCCGAACAGCATCAGGTCCTGGAGCGCAGCGACTTCGGGGTTTTTCCCGCAGACCCCCGAAATATCGCAAGCGACACCTTTGGCGGTCTGCTCACACTGATGGCAATACATGGATGACATAGTTTTTCCTCCTTTTTTTTCACAACGCCATGATTCGACATTAACTTCCAACCGCTAGCTGCTAATCTTGCCGCCTTGTTTTCATCTGAATTCTGACGTTGTGTGTAGTTGTAGGGAATTCCCCTTGTTTTTTCAAAATCCGCTTAAACTATAGCCGGACCTGATTGATTTTCAACCTTGCTGTAAATATAAATTACCCTGAATATGAATTCATTATCATTGACCTGGGTCAAATTATTCCATAAAAATGTAAATGTTCTTGTCCAATAGTTGTAGCTATGCCGGAAATGTATTAATCTTATTGACATCATAAGTGCCGATTTGTATCAATTTTCATCAGATATACTTCAATCAGGGGACGACGAACCATATTGAAGATCAGTTCTGATCAGGTCATCAGTTAACCGAGGAGGAAAACAGTGAAAACTATTTTGATTAAATGGATGGTATACACCATTGCGCTGTTCGTAGTGGTCAATGTCGTATCGGGGATCAGCGTTGAAAGATGGCAGACCCTGCTGGTCGGGGCATTGGTGCTGGGTCTTCTGAACGCTTTCCTGCGACCGGTCCTTCTCTTCCTTACTCTTCCTGTCAATATTCTTACTCTGGGGCTTTTCACCCTGGTGCTGAACGGCCTGATCTTCTATCTGGCCGCCTGGCTGGTGAAGGGGTTCATTGTGACCGGATTCTGGAGCTCTTTCGTGGCGGCGCTGGTCTTCAGCATTATCAGTTTTTTGCTGAACCTGTTGATCAACCCGGGGATATAGATGAAAGAAGACATGGCGAAATGGAATGACCGCTATGCCGGGGACGGGTTTTACCTGGGACCGGCCCCTTCGCGGTTTCTGGCCGAAAATATAGCCATGATCAAGGACCTCACTCCGGGAAAAAAGGCGCTCGACATCGCATGCGGCGAGGGGCGGAACAGCATCTTCCTGGCACGTCACGGCTTTAAAGTAATCGGCCTGGATATCTCCGAAGAGGGGCTGGCCAAGGCGAAAAGATTGGCGAACGTCGAGGGGCTTGCCGTTTCATTTCACTGCATGGATATGGAGTCCTATGAATTCACCGAAGCCTATGACCTGATCATCAATTTCAATTTTCTCCTGCGCGATCTGATCCCGAAGATGTGCAAGGCCCTCAATCCCGGCGGTCTGATTGTATTCGACACCATTCTCGACACCCCCACCCTGGAGGGGAGCCACAAAAAGGTTTTTCTGCTCGGACAGGGAGAACTGCGAAAGATTTTTGCCCACTTCCCCGGTCAAATCCTACGCGATGAAGAGCTTATTCTTGGGCCTATGCCAACAGCACGGCTGATTTTTCGTAAGAAACAACATTCCTAATGGAACCTGCAATAAATAAATTTTTTTATCATTCCTTTAATGCAACAATTTACATTCCCTGATATTTTGAGATAATTGTAAGTAAGCAATAACCATCCGACGATAAATGCCGGGCGTTGATGAATAGTTATATTTAAATTCATGGAGAAGCAAATGAAGAGATGGCAAAAAACGGTCCTGTGGTTTCTCGCTTTTCTTTTCCTGCTCATGGTTTTTATCGCCTTTATCCTCCCCGGCATCGTTAAAAGCCGGGCAATAAAGGGGATAGAGGCGGCAACCGGAAGGAAGGCTGCCATCGCAAGGATCGCCCTCAACCCCTTAACGTGGACGGCTCGGGTCGAAGGATTCCGTCTCATGGAGAAAAGAGAGGGGGTCACGTTCGCGGCTTTCAGTAGCGTGCAGGTATCGGTAAGTCCCAAATCAATTTTCCACTTCGCCCCCATCGTCTCAGAAGCCCGGATTGCGTCCCCCTATTTCCATATCGTCAGGACTGCCTCCAACACCTACAATTTTTCCGATCTTTTGGAAGGCAAAAAGGAGCAGAAAGAGAAGAGCAACAAAACGCCGCGCTTTTCCGTAAACAATATCACCATCCTAAACGGCTCCATAGACTTTGTCGATCAGGCGCTTCCTGCGGAGAAAAGGCACACACTACGGCGGATCGAATTGGGGATCCCTTTTATCAGCAACATCTCGTATCTTGCCGACCGTTACGTCCAGCCCCGCTTCAGCGCCCTGATCAACGGCTCGCCGCTCAACCTGGCAGGGAAGTTGAAACCGTTCGTCAAAGGGGCCGAGACCTCTTTCAGCGTTAATTTAAGAGAGCTGTCGCTCCCCTACTATTTCTCCTATTACCCCGGCACACCGCCGGTGCAGATGGATTCCGGCCGCTTGTCCACTACTCTCGAAATAGTCTACCGCATTGCCGGGGGTAAGAATCCCGAACTGGAAGTTAATGGGAATGTCATACTGGCGGATATCGCCATGCGAGATAGGAGCGGCGCCTCTTTTCTCGCTCTTGTCCGGGGTGAGGCGTGGCTCAGCAGGGGAGAGGTTATGACCAGGGAGTTCGCGCTCTCGAAACTTTCCGCCGACGGCCTGGAGATGTACCTCTCGCGCGACAAAAGCGGGGTATGGAATTATCAGCATCTAACTGAGGGGGAAAAGAGCTCCACGGAAAAGGAGCCCACCAAGAAGCCGCTTATCAGCGTAGCCGAAACCACCCTCACCAACGGTCGGCTCCACGTAAAAGACAACCTGCCTGCAGGCGGCTTCACTACCGATCTGGGGGAGATAACTTTCGGCATGCGGGGTTTTTCCACCGCAAACGGAAAGAAAGGGACATACAATCTTGCCTTTGCCAGCGCCAGGGGAGAAAAGGGAGTGATCAAAGGGGAGTTTTCCATTGATCCCCTTGCCACGGAAACGACGCTGGATTTCAAGGAAATCGCGCTGGACGCCTATTATCCTTATCTTGCGGATGAGCTTACAGCACCGGTCAAGGGAAGGCTCGATGCCGCCGCCACTATAACCCTTACCCCTGCAGACGGACTACGGCTGACAAAGCTGGACATTGAGACACGTCAGGTTACGGTCCCCTTCGGCAAGAACGAAGGTGTAAAGCTGGCGAAGGCGGTACTGAGTGGGGGAAGCGGCAGTCTCAAGGAGCGGACCTTCGAGGTGAATACGGTTGATCTGCAAAACGGCAGCATGCAATTATCCCGTGACGCCAAAGGCACCCTTTCTCCACTTGCCCTACTAAGGGAGACGAAAAAGAACAAGGCGCCAGTCAAAGCAAGCAAGGAGACCACTGCTCCATTTCGTTACCTGGTGAAAAACGTCAGCGGTTCGGGCTTGGATATCAAATTCACCGACCGGATGAAAGAGGATTCTCCCTCCTTCAATTTAAAAAAGCTTCACTTCTCCGTGGCCAACATTGCCGGCCCCCGACTTCTTCCCGTGCCATTCAGGATAGCCGCGGCGTATGGAAACAAGGGCACCCTCAGCGCCTCCGGAACCGTCAATCCCGCGCCACTCAGGCTTAAAGTGAATCTCCAGCTGCGCGGAATCCCGCTTACCGATTTCGACTCCTATCTCCCCGACAACCTGAACATAACCCTGGCGGGTGGGACCTTGGACACAAAGCTGGCGGTCAATCTGGTGCAGGCAAAGGGAAAACTGACCGGGAGCTTCCACGGCGGCATCGGTGTCCGCTCCTTCTACTCCCTTGATGCGGATAATGAAGATCTGCTCAAATGGGAAAGCCTTAATATTGACAAACTGGCCGGCACACTGACCCCGTTTTCCCTGAATATCACCGATGTCGCCCTCAGTAAATGCTATTCCCGAATCGTCGTCAACAAGGACGGCACTCTCAATCTCCAGCAGCTTCAAACACCTCCAGAGAAGGGCGAAGCGCCGCAACAGGCATCCCCATCTCCCCAAAAGCCTCTTCCGGTGCCGCCAGCGCCACCTTCCGAAACAGGGAAAATACAGATCAGCACAGTAACCATCCAGGACGGCACTATCGACTTTACTGACCATCATACGTCACCGGAATACTCATCAAAAATGGTTAACCTGGGAGGAAGGATCAGCGGGCTCTCCTCCGAGGCGAATACGCTCGCCGACGTAGACCTGCGCGGCAACCTGGAAAACCAGTCACCTCTGCGCATCACAGGCCAGATCAATCCGCTCCGGGACAATCTCTTCGTAAATCTTAAGGTCAGTTTCACCGATATAGAGCTCTCCCCCCTCACTCCCTATTCAGGTACATATCTGGGCTATTCAGTGGACAAAGGGAAACTCTTCCTCGACCTCATGTACCATATCGAGAACAAGAAACTCGATTCCGAG
>Ga0326728_10006753_pt1 | contig 30490 bp, 26 predicted proteins | sample MB3enrmetagenome_FD_207602 | JGI IMG/M metagenome (GOLD analysis project Ga0326728, IMG submission 207602) | Lab enriched peat soil microbial communities from McLean, Ithaca, NY, United States - MB31MN | ecosystem: Environmental > Terrestrial > Soil > Wetlands > Peat | place: USA: New York...
GGTCGGCCTGTCGGATCAGCCCGAGGCCAGGAGTGTGGTTGAGTACGAGGCCGGGCATTGTCCCGGAGGCCGGCTCGTGGCCTGGGATCGGGAGACCGGCAAGCCAATCGAACCGGACTTCGAGCCGTCGGTTGGATTGATCGAGGACACTGCGAAACGGGTGAGCGGTCCCATCTGGGTCCGCGGCGGAGTGCCGGTGATATCGGCCGACGGAGTGGCGTACGAGGTTCGAAACCGGGTCACGCTTTGCCGGTGCGGAGGGTCCGGCAATAAGCCTTTCTGCGACGGGTCGCACGCCGGATAATGGTGGAGGCGCGGAGCAACGGATTTTAACCGCGGGGAAATCGGGAACGGCCTGAGGGCCGGCCGGGGTTTACGCCAGAACGGGCCACCAAAAAAGGGGAAGTCGAAGCCGCCCCGATTCGCTCACCGCTCAGTTTTGGCTTGCCTCGCTTTTTCGTAAGCCTGTCCACGTGCTTTCAGGTAATGCACCGTTTGAATTGCCTTAGAAGAACTGCGCCGCGGCGGCAGATGGCAGCCCGGGGCGTGAGCTCCTTCTAAGCTATTTTAAATAAGCGACTTGAATTTCATTAACCAGTTTGGGTTACGGCGAATCAAGTACCGCCGTATACTGCTAGAGGGAATACCAGCACGTCTTCGGTTGGGTCGGGGGAGGATCCGGGATGGCCTTCATGAGCTGGCGAAGGGAAGAATATCGGGAATGACAACTCAGCCAATCGGCCTACCAATTATGGTGACCCAGGGCTTTCAGAATAAGCTGGAGTCTCTGGTTCAAGCGTTCCGGCAATCCTTCAGCCGCATGTCCGAAATCAAGAAGGAGCTCGAAGATGCGCTCTTAGTGGATATCTCGGCGATTGCCGCCTGCGTTACCAGTTGCATCGCCAAACTGCACGACGAAATCGAACGCCAGAAGCAGGAATACGAGCAAAGCATCTCGGAGCTGGCCGCCGTATTCAAAACCGAAACCATTCCGGGTTCCACGGCACAGGCTGTGGATCCGGTGACGGGACTGCCCAACCGGCCCAGCGCGGAAGCATTTCTTCGCGGCATCCTCGCCCGGCAGGATCACGCTCCCGTGTTCCTAGCCGTCGTCGTAGTGGAGCATTTGGCATCGATTAACTCCAATTACGGCTATGAGGCGGGGAATCAGGTGCTGCGGCGCTGCGCGGGGGACCTGCATCCCCAGCTTAAGCCTGGCGACAAACTGTTTCGCTGGGACGGCCCGGCCCTGGCGATCGTGCTCGAACGCCAGCACTACCAAGAGGCCGTCGACTATATCGCGGCAAAAGTCGTGAAACGATTCAGTCACTCGCTGGTCGTCGATGACAGACACGCCCAACTGTTCATCACCACGCAAACCGGGGTGTTTCCCGTCGAGGAGGCCGTGGAAAAGCTGCCGATTGCGGATATAGAAGCATTCGTGCAAGGACGTGCCGCAGCCCCGAATTATACCCAGCCACCGGCTCCGCATCCGGCGGCGGAGGAAAACGCGCCCGCACCCAAGGGTAAGAAGCCGAACCGTCCCCCTGCCGCGCGCGGGCGACGCTCGGATTGAAGCCCAGTAGGCAAGCCCAGGACGGAAGCGTCACGTTCATTCTCAAGGAATGATGGAGAACCTTCCGTCCTGTCTTATCTAAATTCGCGCTCGGAGACGGCCTGCGAATCTCCGAACGATGATCTTCCGTTTCGACATTTTGCCTCCAACCACGGTGGCACTCTTAATTCGCTATGCGGAAGGAACCACGCACGATCATTCCGAAATTTCTGGACTCCGACAATTTCGCAGCCGCACTGGATATTCCTGAACTGTTGGGACGAACCGAGGGTCGCGCATGCAGCGTTGCGTCCCACCCTTGCGCCGAGGATATCTCGCTGGGTCAAGATATTAACGCGGCGCAAGAGTGGGGCACCCATTCTCTTGGTCGGTCTGGACACCCGAACCTGGGGCACCCGGCGCACTCGTCATTTCGGCGCGGCAGGCTCCCCCGTCCTCTGCAACTGGGCGGCAATCTCCTGCTCCAGGATGTTAGCGTCGGTCAGGCCGGCATGTCTCGCACAAATGCGGCCGTCGCGGCTAACGAGGATGTTGACCGGTAACCCCAGAATCCCTCCGTATGCATCCGCCACTTGTTCGTCGCCCATGGCCACGGGGTAGTTCAGGTGGAATCTGTCATAAAATTCGCGGACCGGCTTCGGCCCATCGTCCATGGAAATGCCAACGACCTGGAAGCCCTGGGTCCCATACTGTTTCTGTAATTCCACGAAATGAGGAATTTCCGTACGGCACGGGGCACACCATGTCGCCCAGAAATCCAGCAGTACCACCTTGCCCCGGTAATTCGACAGCTCCAGCCGGCGGCCATTCAGATCCGTGAGCAAGAACGCGGGAGCCACCGGATGATTGCCGCCGCTGACGTTCGTCATGGCCGCGGGCCGCCGATGGCCGGCAAGGTAGAAAACGGCCACCAGCACGATGGCCGCCATGGCGATGGCTATAGCATTTCTTCCCGCGTCCAATGGTTGTTACTCGCCTCTGGCCGTAGGGTAGCCCTTATAGACCCAGTCCGTGCCCAAATTGTTGGCGATGTACAGGGCTTTCGCTTTCGTGAAGCCCAGCTCCGCCAGCGCCTTGTAAGCGGGAAGGATGTTGGGGCAATGGCTCCACGGACAACACCCGCAATAGATAACTATGAATTTGCCGCGGGGCAACGCTTTCACCCGGTCGCGTAGCGCCTGCAGGGACTGGGGGTTCGAACCCGGGCCGATAAATTCGGAGCCGGGAATGTGCGCCTGCGCAAAGAGCAGCCGCGGCCCCACGTTCAGAATCAGCGGCTTCTCCCCTTTGGGGGCTTGCAGGATTTTGACCAGATCCTCCGGCGTGATCAGTTGGGCGCCGGCCGGAGCCGTCACCTGCGCAATAGTGCGAACCGCGGGCGCGTTTCCGCCGGGCCGCGTTCCTGTGCCCACTTGTGCGGCCAGCATCACGCCCAATACGCCAGCCGCAATGGCAACCGCAGTAATGATTTTCCATTGAAGAAGAATGCGTTTCATATCGATCTCCGTCCACAGTATATCGCCGCTGAATAACGCCCTGTCCTGTGCGAAGCCGAAGGGGCGCAAAGCAAACCCCGCGCGGTCGCCAGCCGGTTGCTACGAACTTTTTATGAATCTTTTGCGGGAAGTTTATAGAGCCTTCCATCCAATCAATTGAGAAGGAGGCAGGTCAATGAAACACAATTCCATTTCAACTGTCGTAGCCCTGGTGCTCGGCGTTGCCTCCTGCGGCTTCGCCCAGCAACCCAAAGAGATGTCGCACTCCGGTAATTGGGCGGGAAAGACCGGTTCCCTCACCATCCATGCTCCGTTCCGGGCCGGAGACACCGTATTGCCGGCGGGCAATTACGAGGTCCGGCGTGTCAGCCAGCCGGACAGGACCTTTGTCGAGTTCACGCGAGTGATCGAGATTCCCAATCCCGCCTACAATTTTCGCCGCCCCCCGCAAGCGACTCTCATTTACGCGCGCGAGAAAGTGGCCGAGGTGAGTTGCACCCGAACTCCATTGCCGGCAAAGGCAAAAAAGACGGAGGCCGAAATTTCCAACCAGAGCGCCAGCCTTACTCGGCTTGAAATCAAGGGCGACAACGAGGCGCAGTTGTTCTGAACCAAACGCTGGCGCCCGGCAACCACCGGGCGCCAGTACATCTTTCTTGCTCTGGGCTGGTACTCAGAGGGACCGATTCTGATAGATTTCTCACCCTCACGCTACTCCCGGCATTTGCAATGTCTCGCATTCGTATTTTGCGTTTCCTTTTGAAGCATACGCATAGTATGGTGAAAGCGTGATGATTGTCCCGCAATGCATCCTCGGCCGAAGGTACGGTATGTGGCGCCAATGCCATGTACGGGACGCCGCCGCCGGGTTGCAGGGAGCAGCGAGTAATAGTAGTTAGGATTCTTCATCCTCTACCTCCTCAAACGACCCGCGGTGACCAGCACCGTGGGTCGTTTATTTTTTTCTGGCATGAGGGAAACGTGCTTGGCCGCTCCGGTCACTAGCGGACAATTGCAAGTCGCTTTGGAGAACGGGCGGGATCGGCGCGAGTCACGTGGGGAAATCTTTACAGAAACATGACAATTTGGAGCACAACGAGTTTGCTGGTAATGCGTCTAACTGGAAGCGAGGCAAAAGCGACGAGGCGCCCGGGAACCTCAGGGAGAAACACAGGATGAATCCGACCGCAGTGCTCGACGGGAACCGGAATTTTCGTATCGGGGAAAACCTTCGCATTTATCGCAACGATGGAACCAACCGGTCATATGAAGCCATTTGCACACATATAGAGCCGGGGGGAATTGCCCTGCGTACACAAGCCGTCTTCACCGTGGGAGAAGTTGTCGAATTCACCTTTGCCGACTCCGCCTGGAGGGGTAAAGACCGGCATCCGGCGCGCGTGATGTACCGCACCCTGGACCGGTACGGCCTGGGACTGCTGAACTCGGGGATCAGGAACCGTAAGCCGGCATCGCTGGCTACGGAAGATGACGATCGCCTGCAGACGGCTCGCCAGTTGTTATTTGAACTCAAGACTTCCTATGACGTTCTGCCGGCGGCCCACCGGGAGGCCGTGCGCGAGGTCATCGCCCAGGAAGTGACCGATCCCGGGGTTGCAGCTTAGACGACCTCAACCTTATTCACCACAGAGTTGCCGGCCCGCGTGGCGGGTCGATAGTGCCGGAAACTTGCGGTGCCGGTGTAGCGCCGTCTTTAGACCGGCTGTCGCGGGAGGGTTAGAGCCTGCCCTGAGCGATAGCGAAGGGTCCACGCCCGCGCAAATGCTTGCAGGGTGCGGACTGGAGTCCGCACCGACAGCCGACCTGGAGGTCGGCGCTACAAGTTTCCACAGAGCACACAGAGGAAGATTGGGAAATTGTGTAATTGAGGAATTAAGTAATTGCCAGAGGTCTATCCTTCGACTGGGATGAAATTACTCAATTGCTCACTTCACGGGATCAGTTGAAACTTCTGCAGATTTTCCAGGAGCTTAGTCTGGTCAATCGGCTTGAACAGATAGGCGTCGCAGAGTGAGCGGAATGCGGTCATGACGTTCTTGGTGTCCTGCAGCGCGGTGGTCATGATGATCCTCACCGCCTGACTCGAAGGAACGTCCATGGATTCTTCGATGTCGCGAATCCTTTCCAGCGCTTCGTGATCGTCCATTTCGGGCATCATAATATCCATGCAGATGAGGTCGTAGGGTTTACCCTCATCCTGGGCAAGGCGGAAGGCGTCCACCGCTTCCTTGCCGTTGACGGCAACACAGCACTCGCCGTAGCGGGCCAGAAATTTTTACAGGATGAAGCGGCTGCTCATATCGTCTTCGACAATCAAGGTTTTTATGGCTTGAATCCTTACACCTGTCCAGCGCCTTGCCACCCGGTCCAACCGGAGACTAATAAGGCAGCTTTGAATTCTTCAAATTCGGCTTCCACTCGCGGCAGCAGTTCGGCGCTGCGTTCCAAATCGTTGGCCGCGCTGGCCTTTTGCATTTCCGCGGCCATCTGGTGCAGAACGGAGGCGGACAAGTTGGCGGCTGCGCCTTTAAGCGCATGGGCATGAAATCGCGCGCCCTCCAGATCCTTTTGCTCCAGCTTTGTCCGCAAGCTGCTCAACCGTTGGGGAATATCCTGCACAAAAGTTTTGATCAGCTCGCCGGCAATGGCCCTATCCCCCATGAGCCTGCGCAGGAGGCTTTCTTCGTCAAAAACGATCCTGGCCACCGATGGCGCCGGGCTGGTGGTAAGTCCATCGTCCAGGGAACTCGTCCATGTCGCCAATGTCTCGCTCAGCTTTTGCATGCCAATCGGCTTCGCCAGATAATCGTTCATCCCGGCGCGCAGGCATTCTTCCCGGTCTCCCGGCATGGCATCGGCCGTAAGCGCAATGATCGCAATTGCCGGATCACGCGCGCCGGTTTCCCGCTTGCGGATCAGGCGGGTGGCCTCATAGCCATCCAACCCCGGCATCTCGCAGTCCATGAGGACCGCGGCATATTCGTGTTGCCGCAACGCATGAATCGCTTCCACGCCGTTGGCTACCGCATCGGCGTCATAGCCCAACTTCTCGAGAATCGCAACCGCAATCCTCTGGCCGGCAAGGTTGTCCTCGGCCACCAGAACCCGGAGACGGCGGGCGGCGTTTTCATTTCCCGGCAATTTCGCCGGCTCAGCCGCAAGGTCACAGGACTCCGCCGTGAGGGGCGCCGCCAGCGGCTTCCCTGCCACCACCGTGAACCAGAAGGTTGAGCCTTTCCCCTCCTGGCTCTCAACGCCGATCTGGCCTCCCATTAACTTCAGAAGCTGCCGTGAAATGGATAATCCCAAACCAGCGCCGCCGAATTTGCGGGTTGTCGATCCATCCGCTTGAACAAATGGGGAGAAGATAATCTCCTGCTGATCCGGCCGAATTCCGATGCCGGTATCGGCTACGGAAAACCGAAGCGTCAGACTGCTGCCTTGATCACGTTCGACCGCCGCGTGGATGGTGACCTCGCCCTGAGAAGTAAACTTGATGGCATTCCCCGCCAAATTTAGCAGAATTTGCGAAATTCTCCCCGCATCTCCGTGCAGCAAAGAAGGCACGTCGGGAGAAACCTGGCAGGTAAAACGCAGACCCTTCTGTTGGGCTTCCCGGCCCATCAGGTCCGCCACCTGTTGCACGGTCGTCCGGATATCAAAATCGCCCTGCTCCAGGACTACCTGGTGCGCCTTGATTTTGGAGAAATCGAGGATTTCATTGATCACCTCCAGCATGCGTTCGCCGCTGATTCGCGCAATCTCCAGGTAAGACTGCTGTGCGGGGGTCAGTTCCGTCTGCAGAAGCAGTTCGTTGGCGCCCATCACGCCATTCATGGGCGTACGAATCTCGTGGCTCATGTTGGCCAGGAATTGACTCTTGGCGCGATCGGCGGCTTCTGCCGCTTCCTTGGCCTTCAGCAATTCCGCTTCAGCGAACTTCTGCTCCGTGATGTCCTTGCTTACCCCAATAAAACGCACGGCACGGCGTTGGACGCCTTCGCCGTCGAAGTACGCCCGCCCAAATCCCGCCAGCCAGTGGACCGATTCATCCGGCCACACCACGCGGAACTCCGCGTGGTATGCGCCGTCATTCTCTCCGGCCATCGCCCGGCTGATCGCCCGGCGGACGGCCTCACGGTCCTCGTGATGAATCCGGGCAATGGATTCTTCAAAGCTGATCGGTCTGTCAGGCGTGAAGCCCAGCATGCGGCATCGGCGGGGGTCACAATATAAGTCGCCGGTATCCAGCCGGTAATCCCAGGCTCCCAGTTCCGCCGCTTCCAGGGCCAATCCACGGTGCTCGGATATTTCGCGCAGCTCCGCCGTCCTCTGCTGTACGCGCTGGTCGAGTTCGCGGTTCAGCTGCTCCAACTGGCAGACCAGTTCCCTGCGCTCCCGTAACACCTTGCCATAATCCGCCGCCCGCCGCAGGACGCTCAATACGTCATCTGCCTTAAATGGCTTGGGCAGGAAAAAGTGGATATGCCCCTGATTCACCGCCGCAATCACGATGTTGGCTTCCGCGTAACCGCTCATCATGATGCGCACGGCTTCGGGCTGTAACTCGGCGGCTTGCCCCAGAAGTTCCACTCCAGTCATGCCGGGCATGCGAAAATCGCTGATGATGATATCGATGGGGTGTTGTTTCAGAATCTCAACCGCCGTTGCGCCTTCGGCAGCGGATTCAATCTTGTAACTGTCGCCGCAAATCCCCTTGAGCAGTTCACACACTACCACATGATCATCGACAACCAGGATCGACGGACAAAAAGGCTCGGTGTGGCAGATGCCGCGAGCGCCAACACCAGTTGGCTGACTCATCAGGAACTCCTGCATGCCCCGCGTTCGCGTTCCCCCGGGGGATTACTGTTTTACATCGACGGCAGCCCGGTGAAGCATAAATGAATTATTTTTAACCATTTGCCACGCTGGAAGCGAAAAGACTTTCCGCCATCATCCGCCTATTTCTGAATTTCGGCAAAAGGGATATTCATGATCGGATATTTTCGCCACTCCCGGTAATCGAAGTGCCACCATTCGGTGGGGTATACCGTAAAGCCTTCACTCTCCATGGTATGGCGCAGAAACTCGCGATGCGCGCGCTCTTCCGCCGTACCTCCCGGGTAGTCGGGTTGCGCTCGTTCGGAGAAGTCATCATAGGTGCTGGGCATGGACACCGGCTGGCCGGTCTTCAGATCGAAGATCGTCAGATCCACAGCGCAACCGCGGTTGTGCCGGGAACCCTCCGCCGGATCGGCCAGATACGGATGCTCCTGTGGCCGCGTGGCATCCCAGAAGATCTTGGTGATGTACCAGGGGCGGTAGCCGTCGAAGATCAGCAGCCCGTAACCTTGCGCATGCAGCTTGCGGTTGGCACGCGCCACCGCCTCCGCTGCCGGACGCTCCAGAAATGCCCGCGCCTCGCCATACACCGGCACCCCGAGAAAATTGTTCGCAGAAGCGTAATGGATATCAAGCTTGAGCGTGGGATCCAGCTTGACCAGTTCCACCAGATCCGGCTTCAAAAAATCGCCGTGCTCGACCGGGGGCTGCGCTTGCAAGGCCTCGGCGCGCAATTCCGCCACCGGGCGCAATGGTTGAACTTTGAAGGTCTGCGGCACCTGCTGCCCAAGAGCTGCCGCCGAAATAAACGCGACCAGAAAAACAATCCTTCGCAACATGGCTGATAAGAATACAACAAACGAGGTTTCAGAGTTTCAAAGTTTCAAGGTTTCAAGGTTGAGGAGATTTCCAGGGTCCCGGTTCCTGACGTGAAACGTGAAACGTGGAACGTGAAACGCTTTTTGCGCCGAATTGTCTGCCGCTTTGGGACAAGTTGTCCCAAAAGTGGCCGCAACTAAAATGACGCCATTTAAAATCAATAAGTTACATCTTGGCAACTCCGGCATGGGGCGTGCAATAACCAGAGAGTCACTCAGCTACCCAGAAAGGTAGAACCATGGAACACGAACTTAGTAACCAGGCCACTGCGATCCTTGTGATGGTTTTGCTATTGGAATTCGCAGCCGCTTGCTACTCGTCGGCGGTTTGGGGCCGCTGAGCGAGTACCGGATCGCCAGAGTTGGGAGGGAACATGATCGTTAGGCAATACAAAGTGTGGCGATGCACGAGCATGGTTCTTGCATTCCTGGTATTGGCCGCCCCGGCTCTGTTCGGACATGCCCCGACAGCGGCCCCAACCGATGTTGCGAGCCCGGCCCCATGCACCGAAACCGGCCTCGTGGTTGCATCTTCTCCAACTTCCGGGCCGGAGCAAGTTCGCAGGATGCTATTGCCGGGGGACGATCCGGTATTGACACCAGAGATCATGAGCAGCCGCCCACTGGAGATCGTCCCCGAAACTCGTCTGCCCCGGAATACTCACGACATCAATGAAACCGTCGCCAGCTACCGGTGGGATAGTAGCCTATGGGGGCGGCTCGACTGTTTGAGGCAACAGCGCATACGTCAAGGGCTGTTCGGCGCCCGTGCCCAGCGGTGTTCGCTGGGGTAGCGTATCTGAAAACATGGACCTTACGCATCCAAGGCGTTGGTTCGCCGGTCATGGCGGACTCTTCCGGGCACCTGAAATGACGGGTCAAGAGCGCACAAACGCTGGTTCAGAAGCACTTAGCTAAAGGTCGGCGGCGAAATGTCCGATGATCTCTATGTGAGAGTTCGCCTATTCCTCGGCGTCGTGCTATTGCTCTGCCTGGTGCCACTGGCGCTCGCGCTGGATCCCGGCAGTCCAATCGCGCAGTATGGGCGCCGGTCATGGACACACTCGGACGGCCTACCTCACAATACGGTTCAGGCGCTGCTTCAGTCTCGTGACGGTTATCTCTGGGTCGGCACGCGCAGTGGCCTCGCGCGATTTGATGGCGTGCAGTTCGCCCTCATGCGCACGTTCAATGTGCGTTCGCTCTTCGAGAGCCGGGACGGACGCATATGGATCGGCACCAACGGAACCGGACTCTTCACTTTTCAAAATGGACTGTTCACGCAACAGCCATGGGAAGGGTTGGTTCCCTCCGCCCACCAATATGTGGATGTCAGGGCGATCTATCAGGACCATGAAGGGGCCATGTGGATCGGCACCGAAAAAGCCCTGTTTCGTTATGCAAATGGCGTCAATCAACTGATCTTCTCCGGAGATGTTCGCGCCATTGCCGAAGATTTCCGGCATCGGGTATGGATCGGCACTTATGGAGCCGGCCTGCTCTGCTGGCAAGACGGGAAGCTCCTTCCGGGAAACGAAAAACAAGCAAGCACATACATCAGTGCGCTTCTGCCGGATGGTGACAACCTATGGATCGGTTCCCTGGACGGCCTGCACCTGTTGCGCAATGGAAACCTCAGCGTGTTTACCAGAAAAGAGGGGCTCGCTGAAGAAGCGATCAGCACCCTGCACCGGGACTCGCATGGCTTCCTGTGGGTGGGGACCGCGCACGGCGGTCTGCGACGCCTGCAGTCCGACGGTCAAGTCGCGGTGTTTCGCCCGACCAACGGATTCTCTTCGGACGACATAATCGCGCTGCTGGAGGATCGGGAAGGAAACTTGTGGATCGGGACGCAGGAGGCCGGACTGGCCCAGCTCCGATCCGTTCCTTTCGAAACCTTCTCCGTTCCCGAGGGACTCTCGGCCGCATTTGTCCGGGCCATCGTTGAAGATCGGGATGGGGACTTCTGGATCGCCACCCAGGAGGGCGGCCTGAACCGCCTGCACAAGAACAAGATCACGGTGTACAACACCGGCAAGGGCCTGTCCAGCGACAAGGCCCGGGCTTTATTCGTCGACCGGGACAACTCCTTGTGGGTGGGAACCGAAGGCAAGGGACTGAATCACCTCTTCCGAAACGGAAAAGTGGATGTATATACCACGGTCCAGGGACTGGCGAACAATGTTGTCCGCACAATCTGGAGAGACCAGGACGGCACGTTGTGGATCGGCACCGATGGCGGGGTCAGCCAATATCGCGACGGAAAATTCATCAACCTGGATGTGCGCCAGGGGCTGCCTGGAAATCGAGTACTCCAGATCATACCGGCAAGCGCGGGCGGCGTATGGATTCTCAGTGACGCCGGTCTATGCCGCTTCGCCGATGGCAGAATTTACCCGGTCAAGAATGCCAGCCTTCCTTCCAATCCGCTCCGTTACGTGTACGAGGACCAGCAAGGCATACTGTGGATCGGAAGCCGCGGCGCCGGCCTGATTCGCCTGGAAAACGGGAAAGTAACGAAGTATTCCAAAACGCTGGGAATGACCGGAGAAGTTTACTCGATCGCCGAGGACGATCATCAGAATTTCTGGTTTGGCACTCATCAAGGCATTCTGCGCGTGCGCCGCCAGGAACTGGATGACGTGGCTGCCGGCCGCGCGCATACGTTAAATATCATCAGCTACGGCCTGTCCGACGGCTTGCGCAACGATCAGTGCAGCATGATCGTCCAGCCAAACCTGTGGAAGGCTTCTGACGGACGGCTCTGGTTCGCCACCGAAGATGGCGCAGCCATCATCGATCCGCGGCAGACCCGGCCCAACCGTCCCGTTAAGGCCATCTTGGCCGGGCTGCTGGTGGACAAGAAGCCGGTCGGGATGACGGACTCGGAATTGATTCTTCCCCCCGGACGCGGTGAGTTGGAGTTTCGCTACACCGCTATTGCTTTCAGCTCTCCCGAAACCGTCCGTTTCAAGTACAAGCTGGAAGGCTTTGATCCCGACTGGATTGATGCCGACACCCGGCGCGTTGCCTTTTATACCAATATTCCGCCGGGCAGATATCAGTTCCGGGTGGCGGTCCAAGGTTCAAATCTGGCCGGGAACCAGGACGGGGTGGCAGTAACTTTGCGGCTCCGGCCGCATTTCTACCAATCACTCTGGTTTTGGCTGGCCAACGCAGTACTGATCCTGGGCTTGGTTTGGGCCGCGCACCTTCTCCGCTTGCGTCAGTTGCAGACGCAAGAGCGTGAATTGACGGCGCTGGTAAATAAGCGCACCGCCGAGTTACAGTGCGAAATTGCGGACCATAAACGCGCGGAACAGGACCTGCTGGCCGCCAAGCAGGCGGCGGAACAAGCCAATCGCGCGAAAAGCGAATTCCTGGCCAACATGAGCCACGAGATCCGTACCCCCATGAATGGAATTCTGGGCATGACGGAACTGCTGGCCCTCTCCGCCAACTTGAATCCTGAGGAACGCGAGTTTCTGGCCATGGTGAAATCTTCGGCCGATTCTCTACTGGTGATCCTGAACGACATACTGGACTACTCCAAGATTGAAGCCGGCAGAATCGTGCTCGATCCGGTACGTTTGGAAGTCAGCGACTTTCTGGGCGACGTAGTCAAGAGCATGGCCTTACCGGCTCATCAGAAAGGCCTGGAGTTGGTTTTGGCGGTGGACCACGAAGTACCGTCCGCCGTCATGGGCGACCCCGTGCGTCTGCGTCAGGTCATTCTCAACCTGGTCGGCAACGCCATCAAGTTTACCCAGCAAGGCGAGGTCATCGTACACGCTGGCGTCCAGGAGGCGGACGACCGTTCCCTGTTGATGCATTTCTTTGTCCGGGACACGGGAATCGGGATCCCGCCGGAAAAGCTGGATACGATTTTTCAGGCGTTCGAACAAGCTGACTCTTCCACGACGCGTCACTACGGCGGCACCGGATTGGGATTGGCAATCTCGCTACGGATGGCGCAGTTAATGGGCGGCAAAATGTGGGTGGAAAGCCGGCCCGGCGCCGGGTCAACTTTCCATTTCACCGCCCGGTTCGCGCCCGTAAGCAATCCGATCCCGGTTGCCACGCCGGCAGCCCTGGAGAAACTGCGGGGCTTGCCGATACTGATCGTCGACGACAATGCCGCCAGCCGCCAGGCCCTGGAAAGCATCGTGAGGAACTGGGGGATGCACCCGGGCACTGCGGACAGTGGCGTTACCGCCTTGGCGGAAATCCAGATGGCAGCCACCGCCGGACGGCCCTACCGTCTGGTCCTGACCGACGATGAAATGCCGGGGATGGATGGCTTCCAATTGATCGAGCGCATGCGCAACAGTGCGGCGCCGCCGGGCGCCATCATCATGGCCATAACTTCTCCCGATCGCACGACGGCTGCGCGGCGATGCCACGAATTGGGCACACGGCGCTACCTGGTGAAGCCGATCAAACATACCGAACTCCTGGGCGAGATCTGTGGAGAATTGAGCTCCGACCTTGGCGCCGGCCTCTCCTCCCAGAGTGGCGCCGCCGGCGCGGCCGACATCGCCGGTTCCGGGCGCCCGCTTCGCATCCTGATCGCGGAAGACAATCCGGTCAACCAGAAGTTATCCTTGGCCGTCGTGGGAAACCTCGGACATCACACGGAACTGGCACGCAGCGGCATCGAGGCCTTGGCCAAGTGGAAACAGGAAGCCTTCGACCTCATCTTCATGGACGTGCAAATGCCGGAAATGGACGGATTAGAGGCCACGCAATTCATCCGGGCCGAGGAACGCTCCACGGGGATGCATGTGCCGATCATCGCGCTGACGGCCCACGCCATGAGCGGCGACCGCGAACAGTGCCTGCGGGCCGGCATGGACGACTACATTTCCAAACCGGTCAGCAGCAAGAGCATCGCCAATGCCATTACCCGCCACGTAATCCCTTCTCATCTGCCGTTTGGAAAAGCTCCCCTGCCCACCAACGCGGCGCACCATAGCTAGTGCGGCACACCATGAATCCAGGGCATGACGGGTCGCATATCCATAAAGAGAAGCACCCATACTGAAAAGAGAAGCAGCCATACCGACTGCTGAGAAGAACGAATCCCGGATAAGGGCGCGAATTTACCCGTGCCAAAAGTGGCTCCCAATCATTGGCAGCCGCTGCGGGTTGATGCCGCTGGTAGTTTCGTGTTCCGCACGCGGTGAGCCGTCAGCCTGAAAGCGGCCGATAAGCAGTTTCTTGCGACAGGCCCCTGCCCAAGCCACGTTCTACCGCACGAATCGTCGTGGCGGCCTTGGCTACTGCACAAACCTGTTTTCCCGCCCCGGGTAATCGGCCAGCGCGTCGTGGCCAATGGTTCCCGGCAGTCCCGGCGAGGATGGATAAGATTCGTAGGCTCCGCGCCCTCGATTCCCGGACCGTTGCTCCGATTGGGCAATCCTGAAGCGCCCCACCAACTGCTGCAGATCCAAAGCGAGATTGGAGAGATCCTGACAGGCGCGGGCGGACTGTTGCGCCCCGGAAGCCGACTCCTGGGTAATTCTCGTGATCTGTTCGATATTCGTGCTGATCTGTTCGGTGGTCGCCGACTGCTGGGTCGTGGCGGTGGCAATCTGCGAGATCATGTCCCCGACTTTCTCGGAGGATTCGATGATTTCCCGCAGCGAGTTGCCCGCCGCGGTCGAGCTTTCCACCCCATGCTCAACCTGGGACCGGCTGGACTCCATGGTATCTACGGTGTGACGCGTTTCCGCCTGAATGTGCGTAATCATCTCGGCGATTTCCTTCGTCGCCTTGGTAGTCCGCTCGGCCAGCTTCCGCACTTCGTCCGCCACCACGGCGAAGCCCCGGCCCTGCTCTCCAGCACGCGCCGCCTCGATCGCCGCATTCAACGCCAGCAGGTTGGTTTGGTCGGCGATCTCGTCGATGACCCCCACAATTTTCCCGATCTGGTCTGAACTTCTGCCCAGGTCATGAATCTTCTGCGAAGTGGCCACCACGGCCTCGGCGATCGAGCGCATATCGGAGAGCGATTGGTCCACAATCTCGCCGCCATGGCAGGCTGCGTCCGCGGCTTGCCGGGCGGCTTCCGCCGCGCGATTAGAGTTTTCGGAAACCTGCGCCAGACTGGAAGCCATCTCCTGGATGGCCGTGGCTACTTGCGAGACCTGGTCGGTTTGCGCATCGGTCCCGGACGAGGCATGAGCTGCGGTGGAGGAGATTTCTTCCGCGGCGGTGGCCAAAGTCTCGGCGTTCTGACCGATGCTGGCCAGCAATGCACAGAGCCGTTCCTGCATGCGATTGACGGCCCGGGTCAGATCTCCGGTCTCGTCCTGTGCCTGAGAGTCCAATGCCGCCCCGGTTAAATCACCCTCGGCAATGGCATTGGCCCGATCCGCCACCGCGCCCAGTGGGCGGGTAACACTGCGAGCCATGGCAAACGCCGTGATCCCGGCAAGCAGCATCACCACAAGCGTACCCAGAATGGCCACCATCTGCGCCGAAGAGCCGGTGGCAATCGTCGTGGCATCTTCCTGTTTGCCCATCGCCTGTACCGAATCGAGCAGTTCGCGCAGTTTGCTTTCCACCTGTTCCTGATGTTGTGTATATTCGGCCAGCGCCGCGGTTGCGGCCTGCTTGTCGCCTTTCTCGGCCGACTCCCCGATCTGGTCTCCCAACTGTCCCATGATGGGGAGTTCCTGCGCCACAAAAGCCACGCGTTCTTTATTGGCCTCACTCTTGAAGTGCGCGGACAGTTCCTGCAGTTTTGCGGCAGCCTCACGGACGCGCACCCGCGCGTCGGCGTGTTTTTCCCTGTATTTTTGGACTTCCGCAGAGTTGGTGGCCACATAGACCGCCCCGCGCATCGCAGCCAATGCCTGATTGAAAGCGTTGATGGCTTCCAGGCTCGAGGTCAGCAACGGTTCACGAACCGTGACGATCCGTTGCACCATGGCCGACATGGTGTCGATTTTGCAGTACGTAAATGATGTGCTGACTCCGACCAGTACGATGATGATGCCAAAACCCGCGAACAACTTTTTCCCGATGGTGAGCTGCATGTCGCCACTCCCTGTGATCGCCAATTCCCGACTCATTTTCCGGACTGCTGCAGAAGACCGGGGCGGCAGGTTCGTCGCGCCGTCTCTTGATCGTGCATCATGCTCATTTCATCGACGCTCTCCGTTGCAGGCATTAGCCGGTTCTGATTGATTCCGGGGAAGTTAGGAAAGATTAATTCTGGCCTTGTCGGACCTCCGAAGTGGGCCGGCTCGCGAAGTCAATTAGGCTCCGGAACAGCATCGAAGGCTGCCTCCAAACCCTTGCCGGCTAATGTTCCGCAAACAATACCCAATTCCCTGAAGGGTAGGGATCTCCCAACCCGCAATTGTGCAGGGAACGGCACTCATCTTGCTTACGATAGGTTGCGGCGCAAGGAGCTGCTTCCGATGACAACGATTGTGATAGGCGTAGGCAATCCCGTTCTGGCAGATGACAGCGTGGGCCTGAAGGTCGTGCGGCGAATCGCCGAATTGCTGCCGGCGCAAAGCGGCATCGTAGTGCGTGAGCTTCACCGGGGAGGCGTCCATCTGATGGAAGCCATGACCGGTTACGACCAGGCGATTATCGTTGACGCAATGTGCACGCCCAATGGCGTTCCCGGAACCGTGTACTTACCTGCTGTGGAAGTCGTGTTTAACACCAGGAATACGTGTCCCACCCCTGACTCCAGCCTCGCTGACGCCATTCAATTGGGTAGGGCAGCCGGTTTACATCTCCCCTCCAGGATCCGCATCTGGGCAATTGAAGCAGCAAATCTGACCTCTTTAGGTGAGGAATTATCGGAGGCAGTACAGCGCGCGGTACCACTCGTCGCGGACCATATCCTCGATGAACTAGCTGACGAACAAAGCCAGAAAGCCGAATCCGGAGAATGCGCCTGAGTAGCAAGCAGGTTTCTTCCCTTACCTAAGGACCGACCAGGCCAAACGTAGCATCCCCAAGATTAGCCTTTTCTGGTTAGTCAATAATAGAGGAAGCCAACTAGCGGCACTCTTCGCTGCACACTTCGTCATAAATAAGCTACATAAGGAGACCGTATCCCTGGAATGCGCAAGCCAAGATACCAGGTCTGTATCAACGTCATAAGGCGCTCCTGAGAAGATACTTAATAGTCCCCGCGCCAGAGCATTTAGGCGAGCTCACTGACCCATCTCACCGGCCCTTGATCTGGTATATTACTTGCAACTGTGTGTTGCTAGTGGGGGGGCAATGGACAAGATTTTGATCCTGATGGCATGCGGACGAAATGACAGAGGGAAACTCTTTCCGCGAGCCAAACGGCAACTTGAGCACCTGCAGCACCCCATCGCGAAGATTGCCGGCAACCTGGACATGCACAACTGTGCGGTATTCCACGATGGCTCGCCGGAGGCTATAGAAACAATCACCATAATGGGGATTCCCGACAATGGAGAACGGGAATTTCTGATGGCTTCGCTCAAAACCGGACCGGACGAGTACGAATTGAATAAGACTTTCCGGCTGGTGGAGGATATCGAGAAGCCGGTTATCGTCCTCGTGCTGGATCACGTCTACGCTTCGCAGTTCGCTTCCTTTTACCTGGATCGGCTGGAAAAGAGTGTGGAGGCCCATCATTTATCCGAGGGAGAAGCGGTGATCGTGGAGGCGGATGGAACTTTCCACCTCCTCTCCCCTCAGGACTAAGAGCCGCAAATGCGGACAATGTTGTAAGCGACGTCCACCTTCCGGCCGGGAAATTCACCTTCAATACCCATCTTAAGCTCAGCAAATGTGGGGGCGCCGTTGCGTCCGCTCAAGCCATGCGCGTCATCCATCAAAATCACGTGGCCGGGAATGGCATGGGAAAGAATCGCCCTTAACTCGCTGGTCAGGCGTCCGCGGTCACCCATCTGTTGGTCCCACCCATAGTAGCCGGCATCCAGCCAAAACAGGCTGGGATGGTTCACCTCTTCGAGGATCTTAGGGATCATCTCCTGGCTGTCGCCCTCGAAGACATGAACTTGAGGAGATTTCATAAAACGCCGGCGGGCGAGAGCGGCAAGGCGGTGGTCCAGTTCGATGGTATATATCTGATCGAAAGCCGCTAGGGTGGCGTGGACCATTTCGCCATAATAAGTGCCGGCCTCCACCAATGTGCGCAGGCTGAAGCGCCGGGCGTAGTCCAGCACCGTCTTCTGTTTGAACCGATGGGGCGGATGAACCGGTTTACCCCGGACGATCCACCACCAATAATCGGGGTACTGCGCCAGCGCCTTCCAGGGGGCATAAAAGCGCGTATTTCCCAATAGCCTTCTTGTGATGCGAGACATTGAGGGAATTCTATATGATTGACGTCAGGTTGAGGCCGTATCTGGTCTTGATCGGGGAGGATCTTTACAAGACGCCCATGAACAAACTGGAAGAGATTGTGGCGAAACGCAAGCAGGCCCATTCCCGGTTGTTCACCCTCAAGTCCAGGGTCTACGAAGCTTTCCTGAACATGGAGAAGGCCACGTATGGGGATGGGGCGCTGCCTCGGAAACGAAGGAACTCATCGCCGTCGGAATCTCGGTGGTAAATGACTGTGAGTCGTGCATGCAGTGGCACATCGAACAGGCAGCCGCGGCAGGCGCGTCTTACCGTGAAATTCTGGAGGCAGTTGAAGTGGCGATCGAGATGGGCGGAGGGCCGGCAACCGTATCAGCCAGGTTTGCCTTGGATGTGCTGGACAGCATAAAACCTGAGCCAGACGTGGACCCAGCGGAGGCGGCTCAGTTGGGATGCCCGACGGGAATCAAGTAAATCGGAACGCTGCTGGGAGGCAGCGAAGCCGCCTGCTGAACTTGTTTGGGCTGAATGCCGCCGACAGGAACCGCACCTAATCCCAGGGCCGTAGCCTGCAACAATACGTTTTGCGCCGCATGACCGGCTTCCAGATTCACCAGACGCTGGCCGGTTTCCGCTCCCAGTTGTTGAGTGGCGCGGTCATAGTCCCCGGCCACCAGAAGCACCACCGGAGCAGCCGCAACCGATTTTTGTGAGGAAAGCGCCGCCCGCAAGTCTTTTTCGGAAAGCTTCAGCAGTTCATGGCCGGCAGGCAGGTATTCGGAGAGTCCGGTGGCGCTTACCAGATACACATGGAGAAAGTAAGCGGCGTGTGCCGAGGGCGCCGTGCGGTGACCTTTCCCGTCGGTAATGCCCTGCGCGGCCCACAGCAACTGGGATATTTCCGGCAGAGTCAGCGGCACAGCCGTAAAAGAGCGCACCGAACGCCGATTCGCCAGGGCCTCCGTCAAAGTCATGCCCCCGGTGCGGTTCGGAGGGGGCAATTTAACGTGGTCGGTGGCTTTGCCGGCGGCGGGGGTAGCAACTGCCGTTTGCGGCGGTTCCCCAGCAAGCGCAAATGAGAACGCGACCAGGACTACCCCCAACACGGAAAAAATTTGCTTCCGCATGAATGTTCTCCTTTTTAATGCATTCGAAGGCACGCTCACCGTCGCTATTGTCGGCGACGGCAACGTTCTCCACTGACAATTATTTACTTAATTTTACGAGCTTTTTTGGGCCGGAGTGAGGCAGAATTTTGTTGTACTCTGCATATAGGACAGCTCCGGTAAGATTCCGCCGCGCCTGCACTGGGAAGTACCTTGCGAGTTTCCCCCCACGGCATCAGGCAACTCAAATCCGGGATTCGAATGGCTGTTTTTGAGGCAATGATCATGCGCACAACGCAAAGGATAATCGCAGGAATCGCTCTGTTGGCAGCAGGCATGAGCCTGGGCCACGCGCTCTCCAGCCCCGCCCAGGAGGGGTCACGACCGCCTGCGGCCAACCCTGCCAAGATGGTTGGCGTCGTCAAAGCGCTGACGGGCAATGCGATTACGCTGGCCACCGATACGGGGAGCGAAGTCACGGTATTCGTGCCCGACTCCACCCGCATGCTCCGCCTGGCTCCCGGGCAAAAGGATCTGAAGGATGCGACGCCCATTCAGTTGCAGGACATACAAGCCGGCGATCGTATCCTCGTCCGCGGAACCGCTGCCAGTGATGCGAAATCCATTCAAGCCTCCGCCCTCATACTCATGAAACAAGAGGACATCGCGGACAAACAGGAGCGGGAACGCGCGGATTGGCAACAGCACGGGGTCGGCGGTCTGGTAACTGCCGTGGATCCGGCGGCGGATACGGTCACAATTTCCAACGTGGCCGCCGGCCAAAAGAGCCTCCTCATCCGCCTGTCGAAGGATACGAAGGTCCTGCGATACGCTCCGAACTCGGTAAAATTCGACGATGCGCGGCCAGGAACGCTGGATCAAATCAGGCCCGGCGACCAACTGCGTGCCCGAGGCGCGCGCAGCACCGACGGCAATGAAGTTTCCGCCGTCGAGATCGTTTCCGGCTCGTTCCGCAATGTGGCCGGCAGAATCAATTCGCTCGACGCCAGCCAGAACACCATCGTGGTAATGGATTTGCTGACCAAGAAGCCTGTAACCGTAAGAATTGGAACGGATTCCCAAGTCAGGAAGCTGCCTCTATTCGTGGCTCAGCGAATGGCCATGCGACTGAAAGGCACGCCGTCCGAGGGCGGAGCAGTCCCAGCTGCGGCTGGCAGCCATCCCATGTCTTCGGGGCCACGGCCGGGTGGCGCCCCCGATCTTCAGCAAATCCTGAACCGTATGCCCACGGCAACCATCGCCGATATGCAGAAGGGTGATGCCGTCATGATTGTCTCCACGCAGGGCGCCAGCCCGTCCGAAGTGACAGCGATTACATTGTTGACGGGCGTGGAACCGATTTTGACGGCGTCAGGCGGGGCAGCTACGGTTCTTTCCCCCTGGAGCCTCGGACAATCGATCTCCGACGCCATGGGACAGTGAACAAAGTTGCAAGGTTTCAAAGTTTCAAGGTTTCAAAGTTGGCCGAACAAAATTCTCCACTGCTTAGAAGGTATTCGTGGTCTTAATGCGAGCAAAAGCTGAAATGCGTGAACCCTCAACAATAATTCGGAACCTTGAAACCTTGCAACCTTGCAACTTTGAAACCTTCCTTTTGCTTCTTTTGCTGTTTTTTTGCGGCAACGTTGTGCTGGCGCAGACCGGCACCGGCACGCTACGTGGGCAGGTAACCGATCCAACCGGCGCCGTGGTCACCGAAGCGACGGTTTCCGTCACGGGACCCAACGGCCAGGCGCTGACCGCCACCACTAACAATCACGGAAATTACGAAATCAAAGGCTTGATCGCCGGCAACTATGCGGTTACCGCGATGGCCAAGGGATTTTCGGTCTTCGCGCAGCAGGACGTCTCGGTAGCGGCCGGCCAGGTCCGGCAATTCGATATTGCTCTCGAGGTCGCCGTGCAGCAGGAACACGTCCAGGTCGAGGACGAGTCCACCACCCTCGATGTAGCCTCCGAAAACAATGCCAGCGCTATTGTCATTAAGGACAAAGATCTTGATGCCCTTTCCGATGACCCCGACGAACTGCAGTCGGAGTTGGAGGCGCTGGCCGGCCCGTCGGCCGGGCCGAATGGAGGCCAGATCTATATCGATGGCTTCAGCAACGGACAGCTTCCGCCCAAATCGTCGATTCGCGAAATCCGCGTGAACCAGAATCCGTTCTCGCCCGAGTTCGACAAACTGGGTTATGGCCGGGTTGAGGTTTTTACCAAGCCGGGAACCGACACCTTGCACGGCCGGTTCTTCTTCAACGATAACGAGTCCGAGCTGAATTCGCGGAACCCTTATCTGGGCGCCGCCGGGCAACCGGGGTATCACACCTACATGTACGAAGGAAATCTCGGCGGGCCGTTGAACAAGAAAGCATCCTACTACCTCAACTTCGAGCGGCGAACCATCGGCGATCTGGAAATCGTCGATGCCACGGATATGACGGGACAACCCATCAATCAAGCCGTCTCGAACCCGAAGGTGCGCACCGAGTTCAGCCCCCGGTTCGACTACCAGCTCACCCCCGGTAACACCCTGACCGTCCGTTACCAATACAACAGCACCAGCGAGGATAACGACGGCGTGGGACAGACGGCGCTGCCTACGCAGGCCTATAACCTGCGCGACCTCGGCCAGCGACTGCAGGTGAGCGACACCCAGGTCGTCAGCACCCAGACCGTCAATGAAACGCGCTTCCAGTACAGCCGCGATCACAACAGTGAACTGTCGCTGGACTCCGCTCCCACGCTGGTGCTGCCCGGGTCGTTTACCGCGGGCGGAAACGCCCTGGGAGACTTGATCGACCACAATGACCGCGCGGAATTGCAAAACTACACTTCCCGGGTGATGGGCAAACACATTCTGAAATTCGGCGGCCGCTTGCGCGTCTCCCGCGACGCGAATTATTCGTCCAATAATTTCAACGGCACCTACACCTTCCCGTCTCTCAGTCAGATTCCGCAGATTTCAACATGTACCATCGCCAGTCTCGCCAATATCGGCACGAACACGGCGCTTGCGGCTTCGTGCGGCGCAAGCCAATTAGCCATCACCTCCGGACAACAGTTGGTTCGTGAGCTTTGGACGGATGCCGGAGTGTACGTGGGAGACGACTGGCGGCCTCGTCCCAACCTCACCCTCAGCTACGGCCTGCGTTTCGAAACGCAGAGCGACATCAGCGATCATGGCGATTTTGCGCCGCGTATGGGAATGGCCTGGGGCTTGGGACGCGGCAAGAGCACTCCGAAGACTGTTTTGCGCGTTGGGTCCGGCATTTTCTACGACCGCTTCACGCAAGACCTGGTACTGCAGGCACAGCGTTTGAACGGCATCATCACCCGGCCCCAGATCACGCCGCTGGCGCCGGGCGTAACCTCGAGCGCCCTGCCCACCATCTACCAGGTCGCGCCAAAGCTCCGCGCCCCGTACACCATTCAAACGGGTGTCACCATCGAGCGGCAACTAACCAAGGTGGCCACTGCCAGCCTCACCTATTTGAATTCGCGTGGAAACCATGTGCTCGATGTCCGCAACATCAATACCCCGGAACCGGGGGTATACGTGAATGGCACCCCTGAGAACATCTATCGATACGAGTCGGAAGGCATCTTCAAGCAGAACCAACTGATCGCCAATACCACGATACGCATGGGTGCCAAGCTGTCGCTGTTCGGTTATTACACCCTTAATCACGCCCACAGCGACACCTCGGGAACCAGCACCTTTCCGTTCTATGAAAACAATCTGAGTGAAAATTACGGGCGGGCGTCGTTTGACATTCGCAATCGCGTTTTTCTGGGCGGCAGTGTCGGATTGCCCAACAATTGGCGCCTCAGTCCCTTCCTCATCGCCAGTTCCGGTGTGCCCTTCAACATCTATACCAGCACGGACCTCAATGGCGATTCGATCATCGGGAACGACCGGCCATACTTCGCGCAGGGCACGGACTCGTGCAACGGCACCCTTACCAAGGCCAACTTCAGCTCAACCCAGGTTTATGCCGGTCAACTGCCGATTCCGGTCAATTGCGGCACCGGTTCCCCCCAGTTCAGCCTTAATCTGCGCATCGCGAAGACCTTCGGCTTTGGAAAGACAGCTGGACAGACGGCAAACGTCGGCCCCGGTGGTGGCGGGGGCGGCGGGGGCCCTCGTGGCGGCGGACGCCCTCCCATGGTGGGCATGGGTGGCGGCGGGGGACCCATGAATATGGGCGGTACAACGAGTCAGCGTTACAACGTAACCTTCAGCGTTTCCGCGCGCAACTTGTTGAACTTCGTAAGCCCAGCAACGCCCGTTGGCAATATTAACTCCCCCTTGTTCGAGCAGCCTATCGCCTTGGCTGGGGGGCCTTCCGGTGGACCTTTTGGCTCGTCCGCTTCCAACCGGCGGATCGATATGCAAGTAATGTTTACATTTTAGTACACAGGAGCTAGAAGTCAGGAGTCAGGATTACAACTCCTGACTCCTGACTTCTAGCCTCCCGCTCCATTCCCGCTTTCCAAGACATTTTCCCTGGCCGCTTAACACCATTAAGTCCTCTGCTTTCAATTGCTTATTAAAATCTCATTAGACTATTACTCCCGGCTAAAGAAAGCCGCCAATTAACCGATTGAGTCCATTAGAAGCCAAGTTAACGCCCCAGACAGACCGGTGCGGGAGGACGGCACACCTTGCAGGTACTGGTTGCAGATGACGACACTACTTCACGTGAGCTCATCGGTGGATTGCTGACTCGTTGGGGCTATAAACCGGTCTTCGCCGAAAATGGCACGGAAGCTCTCAGCATTCTGGAATCTCCTGATCCTCCGCTGCTGGCCATTGTGGACTGGGTGATGCCGGAGATGGATGGCATCGATCTATGCCGGGCCGTTCGCCGCAGCCGGCAATATCCATACACGTACATCATTGTCGCCACCTCCATAACCAAAAAGCAGGACTTGCTCAGTTGTCTGGAAGCCGGCGCGGACGACTATCTCTGCAAGCCTCTGAACGCCACCGAATTCCGCGCTCGTCTTTACGTGGCCGGCCGGATTCTGAACTTGCAGCAGCAGTTGCTTACGGCCTATAACGAAGCCCAGTATGAGGCCACCCACGACTCCGTCACCGGATTGTGGAATCGCACCTCCATCCTCAAGTTCCTCGATCATTATCTCGGCCGCTGCGCCAAAAGCGCGTCCACCCTGTCCCTGATTCTGGTTGAGGTGGCTGGACTGAGGGACGTTAACAACGAATACGGCCGAACTGTGGGCGACCGTGTCCTGCGCGAAGCGGCCGACCGGCTGCGCGCCGCAGTGAAAGCCTATGACTGCATCGGGCGATATGTAGGCGGCGAGTTTTTGGTCTTGATGCCCAACTGCGCCTCCCAAAAAGCTGAACTTCTGATCGAGGAGATGCGGGCCGCCATGGCTTCGCCGGAGATCAAGGTACCCGAAGGCTCCGTGCGGCTCCACCTTAAAATCGCTGTCGTCGTATTGACAGACACCGGCCGGGAGAATATCAAGTCCCTGATGGAACGGCTGGAACGCAGCTTGGCGAAAGGTGACTGGAAACCAAAAGCCAAGGACGACCACTCGGCTCCCGCCGCCGAACCATTTGTAGCCGACCCCGCCCGTGCGGTCGTCATCCTGAGCTACGACCCGCTGGAGCGCGGGCTTCTATGCAAGAAGGTGCGGGACTTGGGCTATACCGCCGTGGACGCCTCCTCGCCAAAGGCCGCGATGGATATTCTTCATGGACCCAAAAAAGCGGGCATGTTGATCCTGGACATGCGCAGTCCCGAACCGGAAGAGCTGGACTTTATAGCCGGTTTGAGGATGGATCCGAAATTCGCGGAACTGGATATTGTGGTGGTTACCGCCTGGCCCGTGCAGAAGACCGTGAACCGGGCGCTGAGCCTCAACGTTTCCAGCTTCCTGACCAAACCCGTAGATCCCGCCAAATTGGGCCAGATTCTATCGCATTTGATGGGCATTCCAGGAGAACCACTCGCCCCGAACACAGCGGCGCCGGCCAGCAGCGCAGAGCTGCGAATGTAGTTACCACTTCTCGATTTTCACCACAGTGGCCTTTCAATTGCACTTACTTGGTGCAGGCTCCATTTATTGTTAAAAAATTCTCATGCTACGTGTCCGTGTGGCCCGGCCCCTCGGCATCAGGAGAAGCAAATGAAGAAATTGGCACTGTTCGTACAGCCCCGCAATGTCCGGCAGGCTCGCTTCATGGAGTTTTACCGGCGCGGCTTCGTCCTGCAATGGGCCAAGGATGTCGCAGAGGCCCGGCAAGTGGTCAGCAGCATCTTTGATTGGGTCATTCTGGACCTGAATCTCGAACCCGAGGACGCTCAATCGCTTTGCCTGGAGTTGAAGTCGCGCCTGAAGGGCACCAAGGTGGCGATGATCGAAGCTCCCGGCGTCAAAATTGCCTCCGACATGCAACCGGACGCACTGATTCCCCGGGGCCTCGCTACGGACGCCATGATGGATCACCTGACGGCCGAACCCGCAGCCCTGCAACCCGCAATCACGGTGAATCCACCAAAATCCGGTCAACGCGTGCAAATTGCTTGAGCAGTAACTAGTTGCTAGTAGCTGGCAGTTGGCGGCCCCCCCTTGCGCAAGGAGTTTCCCCGCAGTCGGGCGACTGGCAATAGCGGCCACCGTGTCTGGTTCGTCTGAACCCCGCCATCCTGCAAACTTCAGACTCTCAGCAAGGAAACCGCAGCCCGGCCCCTGGCTACGAGCTACTAACCGCTGACTGCTATGCCAGCCGACGCCAGAACAATACTTGCCGAAAAACAGACCTCGTGCCCGTTGTAGCGGCGCCGCAGGGCGGCGATCACTTGCGCGTCCACCACGCTCTGCCGTTCCTCCGGAACCGCCTGCAGTAGCGGCTGAAATGGGACCGTCACCGCACGAAACCACGCCCATAAGTCTTCGGGAGTGCCCGGCCAATTCCATGGCACATCCCGGACGGTTTCCCCGGATATTGGGAAACCAGCATGGCGCAAGGCGGCGGAGAGCGCGCCGGCTTCGGCAAATTTGAACATACGAAGGCCTGACTCCGGCAACTTGAGTTCCGGCAGCAGGCGAAGAATGGTTCCCAGCGTCGAATCGAAATAGGGCTGGTTTATCGCTCCCCAGGCCAGCAGGCTGACGCGGCCGCCGGGCTTCAGCACCCGGTGCATCTCGCCCAGCGCGCGCGGCAAGTCGGGGAAGAACATGACTCCCAGCCGGCAGGTCACCCGGTCAAAGGAATCGTCAGGAAACGGTAACTGCTGTACATCGGCGGCAACAAATTCGATATTGTTCAGGTCCCGCTCGCGAGCGCGCTGCTCGCCGATTTTCAGAGGTCCCGGTGAAATATCGGTGGCTACCACTCTCCCCGTCCCACGCAGCAAAGCAGCGATGGAAATCGCGGGCTCTCCGCTGCCGGAAGCAACGTCAAGCACCCGCATTCCCGCTTCGACCTGGGCGTCGGCGACAATGACATCGGTCATGGCCCGCCCCATGGCCGCCGAAGGCTGCCGCCACCGCTCGCTGGCATTCATCCGCGCCAGGCTGTTCCATGGTGAGTCCGCGTTCATCGGTAACATCCCTGTCGTTCGAGACTAAAAACTCACCTTTAATTTACCAAACCTTACATTCTCGCAGATCCCGCCTTGCTCTAATCAAGCAGAAGGACGATCGGTTCTAATCGGGCGGCAACGAATGCACTCATTGCGCAAAAGCGGAAGTCGGCGGCACACCGCAAGCGCTCGACGGTACCGGATCGGTTTCTGGCTGTTTGGCCTTTGCTGGTGGCTGATTGCACCCGCCAGATTGTGGCCGGAATCGCCGCCCGCCGCTTTGCTGGCAGACGGTTATAACGAGATGTACAATCTGAACTTCTCCGCCGCACACGACGATTTCCGGCAATGGCAGCACGCGCATCCCCAGGATCCCCTCGCGCCGGCTTCCGATGCGGCAGCGTATCTATTCTCTGAGTTGGACCGTCTTCACCTGCTGGAATCGGAACTGTTTTCCGATGATTCGGCCTTCGAGCATCGCCCCAAGCCGGTGCCGGACGAGCGGACGAAAGCGGCCTTCGAGACCGCGCTCGACCAGGCGGAACGGCTGTCGTCCGCGGCTCTCAAGCGCTCTCCGCGAGACAATGATGCGCTGTTTGCCGAGGTGCTCGCCAATGGGTTGCGCGGAAACTATCAGGCGTTGATCGAAAAACGGGATCTCGCCGCTTTGCGTTACATGAAGCGCTCCCGTTCGGTTGCGGAAGAGCTATTGGCGGCGGACCCTGCTTACTATGACGCTTACCTGGCGATGGGCGCCGAGAATTACCTGCTGGGACTTCATTCCGCTCCCGTCCGTTGGCTATTGCGCATGGGAGGCGCGGAAACCGACACCGCACGGGGTTTGACCGAGTTGCGCATGGTGGCGGAAAAGGGGCGTTATCTTGGCCCTTACGCCCGCCTGCTCCTGGTGGTCGCCGCCCTGCGCGAGAAGGATCCCGACCATGCCGCCACTTTGCTGGAAGGACTTGCCCGGGAGTTCCCGCACAACCCGCTTTACCGTAAAGAACTGGCGCGCATCAACTCGAATTGAGTAATTGAGCACTTGCACTTTAGTAACCGCGGCAAAACGCAACCATACGGCGTTACCGAAACTATCATCTCTCTGGTGGGTTTCACTCTTGCGGAGAGAGTTACCGCTGCTAAGACTTCTGCCAGGAGACCAAGGAATGCGCAAGAATCATGTGGGATGGATATTGTTTTTACTGGCCGGGCTTGTAGCCCTGGCCGCGTGCGGAGGTGGGAACGGTACAACCTCCGTGGGTCAGTCGACGCCGGCGGCCCAGGCGGGCACGGTAAGCGTTGTCCTGAGTGACGCCTCAACCGAGGACTGGTCCCTCATCGGAGTAAAGGTGTTGAGCATTGTGCTCAATCCGCAAGGCGGAGGAACCCCGGTTACGATTTATACTGCGCCCTCCCCAGTCCCTTATGTGAATCTGGTGCAACTGGATCAACTGGGCGAAATTATCGGCAACGCCCAGGTCGCCCCGGGCACCTATACCAGCGCCACCCTCACGATCAGCGCAAATCCCGGAGACGTGCTGTTGACCACCTCCGCCGATCCGGAGACGGGCTTCGACGGCGGCATCAGTCAGTCCATCCCCGCCAGCGAGATTCAGATTCAAGGCGCCACCGGAAGCACCGGCAGCAAGACGGTAGCCGTCCCCGTAAAACTTGTCTCCAGTCTGGTGGTCGCGGCAAACCAGACCAACGCCTTGGATCTGGAATTCGATCTGTCGCACCCGGCATTCATTGTGGAACATAATAATGCCGCGGGTATCTTCTGGGCCGTCAACTTCATCGGTCCGGTGCGTTATCACCCGATCTACGACGCCACCCGGCTGGTCCTGCGTCATCTGTATGCCCAGGTCAGCAGCGTGTCTTCGGACAACAGCACCATCACCGTCACCCGCCAGTTCCCCACGGAACCGCCCGTGACCCCCGAGACCGCGGTGGCCTCGTCGCAGACCCTGCCCATCCTTGCCGATTCCGCGAACGGCACCATCTATTATGACGTGGATGCCAGAACCAGCGCTACCATCACAAACTTCTCCACCATCGCCAGCACGCTGCCCACGAAGTACGTCCGTATAGCGGCCCGCTATCAGGCGAATGGAACGCTGGTAGCGGTGCGCCTCTGGGCCAGCAGCAGCTTCAACAGCGTATGGATAAGCCCCGAGGGACACGTTTTGCATGTGAACTCGACGACCGACGTGGTCACGGTTCAGAACGAATTGGGCAGTGGAGTTCCGGTAACGGTGAATAGTAACACCGAATTCTTCTTCCGGACCCCGTGGAATGCCCTGGCGGACGCGACTCCCATTGCCACCGGAACCCAGTTCCTGACGAACAATAACCTGGTGCGCGGATTCAAGATACACATCTCGGTGACCGATCCCACCGCCGCTTCCCTGACGGCCCAGACGGTGGACATCGAAATCGCCAAGTACGATGGCACCATTTCCAATGCCACCCTTACCAGTTTTGAATACACTCGCTACTTCGCCACCGCCACCGACGACTACCTCAACAAGACGCTGGATTACATCTCCAACAGCACGAAGAACGGTACCGATCCGAACAATGGAACCGCCATCAGCGGATTCAAGTGGTGGAATTTCACTTTCCCGACTCTGGTTGAGTACGGCTCCCAAGCGATTCCAAACTTTGAGGCAGCCACGAGCGGCTCGGCCAATTTGGGCGGCAGTATAGGTTCGGTGCCCGCCTATGGAGTCAGTTACTCCACTTGGAATGATCCGGCCGATGCCTCCAGCTGGTCGGCTTTGTGGGCGGTCCTGGAACCCACGCCCCTGCCCTTGGGCACGGCGGGAACCTGGGCCTCAGGCAGCAACGGCGGAACTTTCGGGTTGACCGTTCCGAAAGGCAGCAACCCGGTGACGATCACCGCCAGCACGGTCTCGGGCTCCGCTCCGGTCGTCTATCAGGTGGACCGGACCAAAGGCGTCGTAACCGTAACGCTGCAGGACATTACTACTTCGGCGGGGCTTACCACCTTCACCACCGCTCTGGCAACATTGCCGCCGGTGAAGGTCTACGGAATCCCCCAGTCCAACGGCACCATCATGTCCTATGTGATCTTCTATTACACGGGCGATACTTTGCCCACCGACTAACAACCCTGCTTCCCTCTGATCGCCGCCCCGCTCCCCGGGGCGGCTTTTTGCTTTTAACAAATGCGCGGCAGTTGCTCTCCGCTGAGCATATCCAACACGCGTGCCGTCCCAATTCGAGTATTCAGCACCACCGTGCCTGCCGGAGACTGAGTAACCTGGCCGATCCGGACCGCACCGTCCGCCACTTCGTACTGCCGCATAATTTCGAGCGCCTGGTCAGCCTGGGCCTCGGGTATAAAGGCGACAAATCGTCCTTCATTCGCCAGATACAGCGGATCGAAGCCGAGAATCTCGCAGGCTCCGCAGACATCCTCGCGCACGGCAATTGGTTCTTCCTCGACAGCCAGGTGCACGGCCGCCGTCTCCGCCAGTTCGACCAGCGCGGTCGCCAGACCGCCACGGGTGAGATCGCGCAGGCAGTGAATCTCTATGCCCGCATCCAGCAGCGCCAACACCGGGGCGGCCACGGATGCGCAATCGCTCTCAATCGCGCTCTCGAACTCGAGGCCTTCGCGCGTCGCCATGAT
>Ga0326728_10006754_pt1 | contig 30490 bp, 33 predicted proteins | sample MB3enrmetagenome_FD_207602 | JGI IMG/M metagenome (GOLD analysis project Ga0326728, IMG submission 207602) | Lab enriched peat soil microbial communities from McLean, Ithaca, NY, United States - MB31MN | ecosystem: Environmental > Terrestrial > Soil > Wetlands > Peat | place: USA: New York...
TCTTACATATTTGCAGCTTCTGCCTGACGCCAGAATGATGTGTACTCCAATCTGACACCCACCCCGCCGCTGATCCGTCGATTTTGTGCCTTAACGTACGATTTTTTCCCTTTTCTGAAGGGACCCCAGTTACAAGGCGCCCTACCCCAGCGGCGGATTAGCGCCACTTTCCATCCTACCCACTGCCTCCGGCACTTATGTCTACGTCGGCAACGGGATGGGCGGCAACGGAACGACATACAACCCGGGCAACATTACCGGGTTTGCCGTGTCAACGTCCGGCTTAACGCTGGGCAGCACCGTTGCGGCAGGAGCTCAACCCGTCAGACCGGCCGAGGACTCGACTGGTTCCTATATCTTTGAAGTGGGCTCGGCCGGAAGCCCATACTTCGACGCGTATTCCTACTCTTCCTCGACCGGCGCTTTGAACTCGCAGCTCACTTCGACCACCGGAGCCAGTTCCATTGCCATCGTCGCCGTGCCTTAGAAGAACGGGGGATGCCTTTTCAGAGGTACTTTCCCTTCAGTACAATCTAGGACGCAAAGGGTAAGTGTTGACCCACGACCGCCGCCCCTTGTTTTCAAGGGCTTGCATGGGTCAAATGTCAAGGCCATAATTAAACCATGAAATACGGCTATGCCCGCGTATCGACTGACGACCAGAGTACAGCCTTGCAGCTCGCGGCCTTGAAGCGGGTCGGATGCAAGACGTTTTTCAAGGACCAGGGCTTGTCAGGAGCCACGACCAAGCGCCCTGCCCTGCTCCGTTGCCTCAAGGCATTGCAGGACGGCGACACGCTCATCGTTTGGAAACTTGACCGCCTGGGCCGCAGCTTGCGCGACCTGATAGCCATGCTCGACGACCTCAAGGAGCGCGGCGTCAAATTCCGTTCCCTCACTGAGCAGATCGACACCGAGACGCCGACAGGCCGGGCCATGTGGCAGATGATTGGCGTACTGGCCGAGCTGGAGCGCAGCCTCATCAGCGAACGGACCCGCGCCGGAGTGAAGGCCGCGCAACGCCGGGGCGTGAAGTTTGGACGCAAGCCGAAATTGACCCCGCAGCAGATTGCCCACGCCCGGAAGCTGATAGACCAGGGCGAGGACCGGCAGAAGGTTGCCGACCTTTTCAAAGTCGGGCGGAAGACCCTATACCGGGCGCTTGCGGCGTGAGATAGCCTTGGGCTTGCTAATGCCCTCGTCTTCTTCGCTGGCATCTTGGAGATAAAATTCCTGGAGCTTCGCTTGGAGCAGTTTTTTGTCCGGCAATTTGGTCTGGTACTCCGCGATCAGAGCTGGGGAGAGGCTTCGGCTGAGCGCGTATTCGACTATCTCATCGTTTTTGCTGGCACACAGTAAGACGCCTATCGAGGGCTGTTCATGCTCTTTGCGTACATCACGGTCCAGCGCCTCCAGGTAGAAATTTAGCTTGCCAAGATACTCCGGCTCAAACTCATTTACCTTGAGTTCAAAGGCGACAAGAGCGTTAAGGCCGCGATGGAAGAAAAGCAAATCAAGTGCAAAATCCCGCCCGCCAACCTGCACGGGAAATTCAGAGCCGACATAGCAGAAGTCACGGCCCAGCTCCAGTAAAAAATCCTTCATGCGGTTGAGCAAGGCATGGTGAAGATCGTTTTCGGAGTGCTCTTGCGGCAAGCCAAGAAATTCGAGGGCGTAAGCATCCTTGAAAACATTCTGGGCGTCTGGGTGAGATTGCGGTAGTGCTGGCGACATCTTGGGCGGGCTGAGAACAACCCGCTCGAAGAGCGCCGCATTGAACTGGCGCTCCAGATCGCGCTTTGTCCACCGTTCCCTGACTGCCATGCGCAGGTAGAATTCGCGCTCTTCGGGTCGTTTGCTCTGCCCAAGGATGATGAGATTGTGCGTCCACGGCAATTGTCGCGCCAGTGGTGCGACAATTGCGTCGCTGCGGTATGTTTCATAAAACTGCTTCATTCTAAACAGGTTGGAGCGAGTGAAACCGCGCTGCCCCGGCTGCGTCTGGGCGATGTACTGGGCCAGTTGCGGGACCACGCCTTCGCCCCATTCGGCGGTTTCGATCTTGCGACTGATATACTCGCCCACCTGCCAGTAGAGGTCGATCAATGTAGTGTTGACCGCTTGAAAGGCCCGCTGTTGAGCGGCTGCAATGAGGCCGACAACCTCGGCAAAGCCCGCCTCATCCGTTACGTTTGCCTTGGTAAGAACTTTCATTCTTCAATTCTCTCTGATTTAGGCGCTGGGCCGTCAATGGATCGAAAACCCAGCTCTTGCAACTGTCTCGCAGCTCCAAGTATACTCGTATAACATTCGTAGTGTGTAGGTGTATACATGTATATCATTGCCGTCATTGCAGAAAAGGGAGGGGTGGGTAAAACGACCCTTGCCCTTGACCTCGCGGTTACCGCCAGCCAAAAGGGGCACACTGTTGCCGTTTTGGATGTGGACCCACAGGCTACCGCGTCGAAGTGGACTGACCGGCGCGACAATGAGCGCCCTTGGGTAGTTCCTACCCATGCGGCCAGACTTGCCGCCACTATTGAACAGGCAAACGGTCAAGGCGTCGATTTCATCGTGATTGATACGCCGCCTCATTCCGCCACGGATGCAGCCGAGGCAGCTCGCCGCGCCGATGTGGTTTTAACCCCGGTCGAGCCGCATTTATTTGCCTTGGAAACCGTGTCCAAGTTGGCCGATCTTTTGAAAGTGGCAGGGAATCCACCCGCGTTTTTTGTTATCAATAAAGCGCCGACGCAGGGGAGCGAAGGAGCCAACGCCGCCGAATTCATCGAGAAGCAGGGCTTTACCGTTTCCCCCGTCATTATCCATTTGCGGGCCGCACACCGCCATGCGAGTAATGTCGGGAAGGTTGCAGTCGAGTATGAGGTCGACAGCAAGGCCGCACAGGAGACACTACAGCTATACATGTATACAATGAAATTCATCAACACACAGAGGAAAACACATGCCGAAGCCGAATCCGCTCACGCAAGGGCTTAAACTGCAAATCCCCGCCCACGTTGCTACGACAACCGCGCGGCCCCAGGCAACAGCTAGGACCGCCGTTGCTTCTTCTCGCTCCGGTCGTGTACTTGTAGCCGGACATTATGCCCCAGAGGTTCAAACCGCGCTAAAAGTTATAGCGGCGGAGGAGCGTACGACTGTACAGGCTCTATTGGCCGAGGGAATTAACACAGTGTTTGCCAAGCGCCGCAAGCCGGAAATCGCGGAATTCACCGCAGGCAACTGACCGTACCTGTAGCAGTGTATAGGTGTATACATGACAAAGAAACGCGGCGACGGCGAGTTGATTAAGGTGGGCGAACTGCCCATCATAAAGCAGCTTGCCAAAAAATTCGCGCCGCCGACCAAGGCACAACAGGAATTCATAAATGCCGCCGTAGTCATTCGGACAGACCCGGACGCCGTAGAGCGGGCTTTCATGGCGCGTCAGTTGGTCCTTTGCACCCTTCCACACAGCGACCCCGGCGATGCAAACCCACGCTGGCTGAGACGGACCGGCAACAGTTCACTAATCATCCAGCCCGGTTGGGACGGGCAGGAGGATAAGTCTTTCGGCTATCCGTTTGGCAGCATCCCCAGGTTGCTTCTTTTCTGGATTACGACCGAGGTACAGCGAACGAAGAACCGCGAGGGCATGACCGACCTTGAAAAGCGCACGTTGCAGCTTGGCCGCAGCCTCAACGATTTCATGCGGGCTGTAGGGCTTAATCCGTACACCGGGGGAGGGAAACGGGGCGACGGGAAGCGCCTACACGGTCAGATGGACAGGCTTTTCAATTCTCGAATTACCTTTCAGCAGACCGCCGAGGACGTGAACATCAAAGGGCGGCACAGCCTCAATATGGAAGTGGCTCCAGAAAGTGAGTTGTGGTGGGACGTGAGACAGCCCGCGCAAGGTTCGCTTTGGAATAGCTGGATTCGCTTGGGCGAAGATTTTTACAAGGCGCTTGTCCTTTTGCCCGTGCCGGTGGACATGCGGGCTTTACGAGCCTTGAAACGTTCACCGTTGGCGCTCGATCTTTATGCGTGGATTTGTTACCGCTCTTTTGTGATCGTGCAGAAACAGCAGCCGCCGCAGTTCACCGCTTGGGAAGTCCTGATGCGCCAGCTAGGGACGGATTACACAGACCCCGACAACTTCAAGAAGAAGGCGAGTAAGGCTCTGGCAAAGGTCAAGACGATCTATCCGGGCTTGAGCATAGGCAAAGCCAAGGGCGGGTTTACAGTCCACGCTACGCGCCTGGCTGTGCCTCAAAAAACCGTCACCACGATCAGCAGCTAATCGACTGGTTTTATGCACGGTGAAACGGTACTTTTCTGAAAATTAGAGTGTTGAAAACCCTGTGATTCCTGAAAGTTATCCACGGTGAAACGGTACCCCCTTAAACGGTGAAACGGTACCGGAATTCCCGCTTTTAAGACGGTGAAACGGTACCCCTATTAATAGTTAAGATAAATAGACTTTTTAGTAGTTGCTCACCCCGAAGCTGTGGAGAACTCGAAGCATCCCCGCTGCTCCGCTTCGCTACGCAGAAAAAGGAGCGCCCTAACGGGCGGACCTGCTGCGCATACATTGGAGGGCGCTGCGCCCCTCCAAACCACCCAGCAACAAAAAGGAACGCCTCTACGAGGCGGTCAGCGAGCTTCGCTCGCATTCAGCGGGAGGGCGCTAGCGCCCCTCCCGCACCCACCCCGCACAAGTACAAAAACAAAAACCTTGCTGGGGATGGTGGGGTCGGTCCAGCCTTTGCGCCTGAGTATAGAGCTATGCGAGATCGAACAGAAAGGCCCCAGGACGAACCCGGAGCGATGTCGCCCGCCCCCAGCTATCCAAAATATGCCTGAACCGTTTTGCAATCAGCCCACGGATTATGAATCCTTGGGTCAAACTGGCCGTGTTTCTCCGCGCCAAGCTGCAACGATCCGCCCGAACTGTTCGCCGTATCCCAGCGTGTCGGGATAACGCTTCCGACCGGCAATCAAGGCAAAAACCGTGACCATATCGGCGGCGATCACCTCATCCACCGCCCAGAGATCGCTCAAGTCGAATCCGCCGCATTCGCCGGCGTTCCACCACGCTAGGAGAAAGTTCGCGACCAGGCGGCTTTGCCCGGTGTCGCCCTCTGCGATTCGGACCAGCCGTCCGAGAGCGGCCTCCTGTTGAGCAGTCATTGCAGTCTGGGGCATCTCTTCCTCTTCTATCAGGTGCTCGAATCGTTTTGTTGAGTTCGTCTCGGAGGCACAGAGCGCCGCTCGTTGCGGTTGGGATTGACCAGGTGGGTCAGAATGAACCAAAGCTGGTCATCGAATTTGCCTTGCTGGTAAAGGTTCAGGCGCTTCATGGTCTCTTCATCCGGGATGCCATCCACCAACGCCAACACGCTTCCAATAAGATGCCGCCGATACTCCAGTTCTTTGGCGGTCGGCGCTGGAGGCCGACATTCCTCTTCCGGCCAATCCTTGATTCCGTTCGCTTTCTCGTAGCCCTTTCGCATCCAGGAATGCAACGCGCAACCACGGAACCGGCGCGACAAAACTTCTTCCCGCAGATAGTCGGCAGTTATTCTCAGCCCTTGCTGATTATCTTCCGACATGAAATCCTCCTCATCGTTGGAAAGTGCGTTGCCAACTATGGTCCGAATCTCAGAATGCCGAGATTCGGACCCGTTTAAAGCATCGGGGTCGCTGCGAGGCGTAAAGGCCGCTTCGCGCCGCTATCGCGGTGGCCTATGGCCAGCCTTGACCCCTCTACGCTCCGGGTGCATCTGGCGACCCTTTGTCCCCATCCGAATGTTCCGGGGCGGAGGTGAGAGACTTTTCCTTTTCTTCTGCCTCAAGCATCTCAAGGAATTTGTTTGTTGGCCGAGGGTGGATTCCTTGTTCTTCCAAGTCCTTAAAACGTTGTTTGAAGGATTCCAGGGAAGGATCGCTCATAAACCACTCTCCAGATTCTTTTTTGTGCCTGGTTATTGCGACTGGTAATCCCGCTGAGTATCCGACTCTGGGCGTTTCACAATGAGCGAGAGTCCGTATTGAGCGGCGGCGAGTTTTTCCGGCGCATCCTTGTAAAACTCCGCAAGGAAGTCTTTGAACTTCTCCGCCGACTGTGCCGACTGCTGCGATTTCCAGATGGAGGCCACGCCGACCAGAATCTTTGCGTGATCGTCCTTTCGTTTCTGTTCCTTGATGCTCTGAGCACGAAGACGGCGCTCACTAGCCTTGATTGCGGCTGTCTTGTCCGATAGCGCTTTCTTGACGGCGGCAATATCAGCAGCGGCCTTTTCCTTGAGAACCTGTTTCTGTGCTTCGAGTTCTTCGAGTGTCTTTGCTTTCAGAGTAGCCATGCTTGAAAGAATACACCACAAGTAGTAAAAAGCAAATACAAGTGCTAAACTACAAGTGCGCGATACCTCGTTTGCTTTGCAAACGACGCGCGCCTGCGGCGGGCAGAGACAACAGCAACGGCAAAAACAACCGCAAGTGCAACGGCAACAGCAAGAACAACAGCAAGGCCCATAAAAATCTATGGCCATCGTTCACGTCGCAATGAAATCGTCCGCCAGTGCGCCGCCAGCGGCGGCGCACGCGGACTATATTTCTCGCTCTGGCCAATATGAGAAGCGCGGCGACGTGGTACACGTCGAACCCGGCAATATGCCGGAGTTCGCCGAAGCGGACCCACGCGCTTTCTGGCAAGCAGCCGACACGCATGAACGCGCCAATGGACGCGCCTATACAGAGCTGCAGATTGCGCTACCGCGCGAGCTGAACGACCAGCAGCGGATTGAGTTGGCGCAGGAGGCTGCGCGGGAGTTCATGGGGGAGCGGTTCGCGTACATTTTGGCCGTGCATAATCCCGTAGCCAAGGACAAGATCGAGCAGCCGCACATGCACATCATGTTCTCCGAGCGGGTTGTAGACGAGCGCAGCCGCGCCCTTCCGGAAGAGCAGTTTTTCAAACGCAATGGAGCCAAGAAAGACCGGGAATGGAACGATAGGGCGAAGCCCGAAGAAATCCGAGTGAAGTGGTGCGAGATGATGAACCGCGCGATGGAGCGCGAGGGGATTGAGGAGCGGGTAGACCCCCGGTCATGGAAAGCGCAGGGCCGGGAAGACCTTGCCGCTTTGCGCGAGGACAAAGAGCTACGCGGCGATGAACCGGATGCGGTCGAGCGCCGGAAAGAGATTGCGCAGTTGCGCGAGTTGCGGAAGGAGTTACCAGCGCCCGGACTGACGAAGCTGGCCGACATTCAGCAACTCGAAGCGGAGGCAGCGGCGCAGATCGCCGCCATCGAGCGGAAGCTCGAAGAAGAGACCGGAATTCTGGACAAGTTGATAGCGAAGGCCAGGGAAGCAGTTGGTCAGGTGATCGAGTGGGGCCAGAACCTTTTGGCCAGTCCCAGAGTGCCGGTATTCGCAAGGATGAGCCGCGCAATGCCGCCCGATCTGGCGCAGAGCGGACCGCTGCCACCGGCACAGACGCCGGAGACTCCTTCCGTCGCCGATGCCGCCAAGGCGCAGCCAGACCGCGGAGCGGACCGGCTGCGGGATTTTCTGGCCGGCGTGGACGACTTCCAGCTCAAGGCCGACGCGGAGATTTCCCAGAAGCAGGAGGCCGAGCGCCGGGCGGCTATGGCCAGGCCCACGATGCCGGACCGGAAGGAGCTTGACCGGCAGCTTAGAGAGATTGCGCGGACCAGGGCGCGGCATCCAGACGGGCGGATTCAGGCCGTCGAGGAGATCATGCAGTCCGAGATTACCGGGCGCGTTCTTGGCTATACCAGCGGCAGAGAGGAAGCGCTTTTCCAGCGCCTCGGCGGGGAACTGGTTCGCCTGGATATGCGCGGCAAGCCGCCCATTGAGGTTGGCAAGGAGATCGATTACAACCCCAGGAGCCAGGACATCAGCCGGGATCATGGATTGGAGCTATAGATGGACGACAACGAAGACCTCAAGGCGATCTACGCCGCAGCCCGCTCTATCCAGAGCGCGGCGGCCCAGGCCGTGGCCGAGCTGGCGCAGCTCGTGGCCGACAACCGCGCCATCCCTGGCCAGATCGCCCAGCAAGCGGGTCGGACGGCGCAGGAGGTTCCCCAGTTGGTAAAGCAGTCCGCCGACCAGGCGTTGGCCCGCATCGAGGATGGAGCCGAGAAGGCAATCCGTAAAGCGGCCGTCACCGATGTGGGGGCGAAGATCGAGGCCGCTATTACCGGGCCGATGGCGACCATCGACGAGGCTCTACGAAAGCTGAAGACTTCCGCCGACCAGGCGCAGTATGCTGCCAGCAAGTGGAAACTCTTCGCCGGGGTATTTCGCTGGCAGCAGCTCGCCATCGCCGTACTTGCCGGCGTCGTGATCGGCGGCACCGGGACGTGGTACTTCGCCTACAGGCCGCTCAAAGAGGCTGCCGACTACATCCTGTTTCTCAAGGAGAGGCCGATTTCATCGACAGATGCAGGGCATGGCGGGGCTGAGGGGCGTTCCCGTACGTCGCATGGCGCGAAGCCAAAAAGCAGTCAGGAAACTCAACCGCCAGCCGTGGACAGCCAGGAGCAGCCATAGACCTGTGGGGAGATTGACTGATGCCGCCCCCTTTGGCCCCGGCACCCCGCCCGCAACCGTGTCGGCTTTCGCCGACTATTGCCTTACCGTATGATTTTTTGCTTTGCGAACTGGACTCTACAGGGTTATGCCTTGCCCGGTCCCATCAAACAACCGAGGCGTCGAGGTGCGCTAACACCGCCGACGCCCCTAACCAATCAGCCTGTTAAGGAGGCTTCATGGCTACCCGTAATTCTATCGAACCCACACTTGTCCGCTTCGCCCGCCATCTGCACGCACGGCGCGGTCTGGCCGAGACCACCGTCAGCAACTACGTTTCCGCGATCCGGCGCCTCGCGCCCGTGATAGGTTTGCAGCCCACGCCGAAGGCGGTCGAGCAGCAGATCGAGCGGATGCACAAGGCGGGAGCCTCCTACTCCCACATCGTCAACACGTCGATTGCTCTGGAAGTCTATTGCGCCTTTATCGGACGGCCCATCAAGCTGGGCCGTCCGCAGAAACCCCATCACTTGGTGCGCGGCACGTTGTCCGAGGCGGAGGTCACGTTGCTGATTGCGGCGGCGCGTACACTGCGCGAGCGCACGATGATTGCAACACTGGCCTACGCCGGTCTGCGCAACAAGGAGCTTTGCCGACTGCGAATCCGCGATGTCGATCTGGGCGGTCAGACGCTACACATCCAGGCAACGAAGACGCAGAAGGATCGCTACACGCACATTTCCGCGCCATGTGTCAGCCTGTTGGCCGAGTATTTGCGTGAGCGCGGCGGTCAGCCCAGCGACCTGGTGTTTGTGTGCTTCCGCAGTGGGAAGCCCTACTCGCAGCAGAACTTGCGCAAGATGATTCGCACGGCGGCAAAGCGGGCGGACCTGAAGAAGCGCGTATATCCGCATCTCTTGAGGCACAGTTTAGCGACCAACCTTCTTCATCGGGGTGCGCATCTGCTGGCAATCAAGGAGCAACTCGGCCACGCCTTTGTGGAGACCACCATGATCTACGTCCACTCCAGCCCGGAGCATACCCAGCTCCAGTACCGGATGTATGCCCCGTCGTACCTGTGAACCCCAGCGGGCCGAAGGAGACTTCGGCCCGCCGCGTACGGTTATTTGCAAAGGATGATCCCCGGCCAGACTTTCACGTGCTTGTGTTGACAAGAGGGGGGGGGGTGAGATAATTCCATCGTATAAACTCAAGTAATTTTTTGTGCCTTGAATTTGCTTACCACGAAGTGGCAGGGGTGAAGAACGCTGTTTTGCCTGTCACACGGCGCAGTCACAAAACGAGTTTCCGCAGATGCAGATCGACTACGAAAGGATCAGGAAGACAATGCACAACAAGATGGCAGCAGTGGCAATCTGCATGGCGGCGTTTGCGATGAGCGCGGCGGCACAGGTGACAGGCAGCGGTACAGCAGGGACTGTTCCAGTCTTCACCGGCAGCGGCACAAGTATTGGGAATTCGAGCGCCCCGATCACCGTCAGCAGCACCGGTAACGTCGGGATCGGAAATACGAATCCAAATAATCTACTGGAACTTAGCGGCGGCGCGTTTGACTTTTATAATCCGGGCAATTGGGTAGCCGTCGGTATGGATTATGACCCCACCACTGACGCTTTACGGCTAAGAAGCAATAACGCAAGTTCAAACCTGAATCAGACTGACATATCAGTCCAAAGAGTCAGCGGCAATGTTGGCATTGGGACAACAGCGCCGACAGCTATCTTAACTATTCGTAAAGATGCGGGTACTGGCAATCCTATGTCTACCCCGGCTGCAATGATCGATTTCAAAGCATATTACACGGGCTACGACACAGAGACTGTTAAAGCGTCGATAAGGTCTGGGGTCGATGGTACTGCTGTGTGGAATACTCAAAGCGGTTTTTTGGCCTTCGATACCGCAAATACCGGGACGCTAAATGAAGCGATGCGTATAAGTGCGCTTGGCAACGTTGGCATCGGCACGACAGCACCTGCATATAACCTCGACGTCACCGGCCAGATTCGCGCTACCACCGGCTACGTTTTTCCCGACGGAACCACGCAGACCACGGCATTCATCCCCGCCAACTGCGGCGCGGACTACGCCGAGTCGGTAGGCGTGACTGGCGATCGCACGAGCTTTACTCCTGGCGACCTACTGGTGATCGATCCCAACAACCCCGGCAGCTTTCTTAAGTCCAACCAGCCGTATTCGACGCTGATTGCCGGTGTTTACTCGACCAAGCCAGGGTTCGTTGGCCGTCTTGAGCCAGCCAGCGCCAAGACCGATGCCACAGAAGTTCCCATGGCCATGGTTGGCCGCGTTCCCGCCAAGGTCAGCGCAGAAAACGGTCCCATCAAGGTCGGCGATCTGCTGGTTTCTTCGTCCACTGTCGGATACGCGATGAAGGGCACTGACCGCAGCCTGCTCACCGGCGCGGTGATCGGCAAAGCCCTCGGCTCGCTCGACTCAGGTACGGGAACGATTTTGGTCCTGGTAACATTGCAGTAGTGGCGCGGCTCTTGGACCATCGCCAACGATCTCTGTTGGACATAACCTCGCAGTTCGCGTTTGGAGGCATTCGATGAAGGTTTCGATTTGGCATACTCCCCTGGTTCTTCTTACCGCCTTTGGCTTGCTGAGCACCAACTCAATATGCTCCTATGGACAGGCTCCCACGGTCACGAATGACCCTCCTGGTCAGGCATCTAGTACAACCACAGACGGCAGTACTCCATCTATTGGCTCTTGCGCTCAACCACCTTGCTCGTTGAATACAGGCAGAAAATCTACAGCTCCGCCCGCGGGTCCCAGAGTACGCACTGCCGCCGAGTTGGAAGAGATGCGGTATTCACGGCTTTTCGGAGAGATAGATGGTCTGGAGCAAGCGGCTCAAAGAGAGGAGAAAGCAGGTCATAATGAGGTGGCTGCGTCCTATCGAGGATATTTTGCTGCCAAATCGGGTTTGACGCCAGAAGAGGCGGAGACTGTTAAAAAGATAGGGGAAAAGTATACCCAGGATTGGTGGGCTTGGCAATCAAAATACAGAGAGACAATATTGGCCGTTCGTCATGCGAATCCAGGCGTTCGTATGTCTCGTCTCAATTCTCCAGAGATCGCATCCGTTGAACAAGAGCGAGTGAGCCTTTTCACAAATATGAAGGCTGAACTCATCCAGGCATTGGGATCAAGATCCTTCACGCGTTTAGATAGTTACACGCTTCACAGCCACAACAACGCGAAAGCTCTTAGCCCAGGACAAACGCCATCAACGATTGGACAACAAAACCAGACACCGGAAACGAGTGGAGCTAAGTGATGAAGAGGATTCTGCTCGGTGTCTTTTTGATCATATGGTTTTCATCGCTTGCTGCCGAAAAAGCATCGGCCCAAGCCGAAGGCTATGCGAGCGAAGAGGAAACTTTGTACAACGGCGTCTTAAGTATCGAATATACCTGTGAAGGCTACGGATATTTTGATGACGGGAGCGGTGAGGATTATGCAGGCGTTAGCATTGGGGCCGGAGCTAACGAGGGATGCAAGATCGTCGATTCAAATGGATCTGGAACCTATCAGACTACTGGAACGTTTTATGGTAACGGTTCATCGACGCTTTACGAGCCAGTGACTGTAACTGGGAACTGGCAGTATTACGCGAGTTTCTATATCTGGATGTGGGATTGTGATCCGGACTCGGAGGACTGTCAAGGCTATCCGTATATAGATTACTGGGGCTACGCTGCCTATGCCGGTAATCCATCACAATGTCCTCTGAATGAGCTTTATATGGGTTCTGGATCAGACGATTGGTGCTACGGTCCATACTCTGGCGATACGTTGGTCACCGATTATGGCAACCTGATATATGCATACGCGGGAAGCTCGCCAGGAAATGTGGGCACCTTCTATGTGGATGCTCTGGCCATTGGTATTTCGCCATCGTCTTACACTGTAGAAAGCGGCGAAAGCGCCACGTTCACGGCGGAAGCAAGCAATACAGGAGGTTTCATACCAGCATACGAGTGGACTCTTGTGAGTGGACCAGGAGGTCCTGCGACAGCCTCCGGCGCAACCTACACGTACACCGCACCGGCTCAGGTTGAATCAGGAAATACGACGGCGACGATCAAAGGATGCATCACAAATCTGACAACAACTCCTGTGTGCCAGACGGTGACGGTGGACCTGCTTGCGGAATCGATCACTTTGGATACGCCAAGTCCGAGCATTTTGCTTGCGGATGGACAATCAACCTCGTCACTCGGTGCACAGATAACAAATAACCCGGGAAATGCCGTTGTGACTTGGACGCCCACCTGCCCGCCTAGCCCCGGCACGGCCTGCTCAATCGGTAATACATCCGCGACCTACACGGCACCTGCTTCTTCCGCCACATTGTTTCCTGGAACCGGTGCGACGCCGAATGTAGCGAGCGTATTGATTACAGGGACTATTTCAGGGACGAGTCCTGCAATAAGTAATTCAGCTAGTCTGACGCTCGTACAACCCGTCAGCATCAGCGGTGGCCTACCGACTTCCCTTACTGCCGGAACCACCACGGCTGTGACAATCACCGGTGCCGGTTTCGGAACAAGCCCGACTGTCTCAGTCAATAATCCCAACGGTGGAGCCTTTTCTGGAATCACATTCACGCCTACGGGAACCCCGACGAATACTCAAATTCAGGGGAATCTTTTCATCCCTCTAAACACTGTAAACATAGGGGCAACGCAGCCCTTCACGTTGACAGTGAGTGCGACCACGGACGGGCTGACGAGCACGGCTACGTCCAACTCAATCAACATCGTTCCGGTAGCCTATACCTACACGATTGCCCTCCAGGTGGCGAATCCATCGTTGACGTATGGCTATTCGACAACGGTGACTCCCGTAATGACCTGCAAGGTGGCGAGCACAGGTTCGGCCTGTTCGAGCACGGTGTTCAATGCCCAAACAGCACTCGCAAGTTTCAGCCTGACGCAAAACGCGGCGTACGGAAGCCTTTCAAGCTCAACCGGCTCCAATCAAAGTCCGCCGACGTTCACAGTCGCGCAACTCGGCAGTTATCCAGCGCCGACTGTCGTGGTGCAGGCGTGCGTAACGGCACCGGTTCCCACTGCGGTATGCGCTACGACAAATTTCAGTATCCCGGTAACGAGCATTACGCTCAATCCTCCGACGATGGCTGCTCCACTGGCAGGTGGAAAGACGCAGGCGTTTACAGCGTCCATCCAGAATGAAGGTACGGCCACGGGACTAACTTGGACGTTAACTCCATTCCCGACGAGCGCTGCGGCTGGGACGCTGACTTCGGCCACCACAACCATCACTGTGCAAGGTTCTCCAACTTCTGGAACAAGCTCAAACACCTACACCGCGCCAGCCACGATCACGTCGGCTGCCGCTGTTACGTTGAATGTTTGCATGACGGCGAACAAGAACATCTGCGCGACGCCGGTCACCATTCAGCTTCCGGGCTTCAGTATCACGGCAACGAATAATAATCCATCACAGACGGCCTTGTCTTTGGGCCACTCGATGAGCTACGCCATCAGCGCCTCCGCACTGGACGGATTCAATGGCACGGTAGTGTTGTCGGTGAGTGGATTGCCTGCCGGAGTGACGGCCAAACTCTCCGCCCCCTCCATTACCACATCCACTTCTGGAAGCGTGACGCTCACGCTGACTTCGGCATACAGCACCTCCACCTTCATCGGAAATTCCACCATAACCGTCACCGGAACGAGCGGAAGTATGGCAATCCCGGTGAGCTTTGCGCTAACAACCAGGCCGTTGCAGTATGCTGGACAGTGCGGTGTGCCAACAACAATTTCTCGATTTTATCCGAACCCTCTTTCGCCTTTTTAATGAAAGAGTTTGAGCGCTTGCGGCCGGTCTGAGAGCAGGTCTGGCCACAAGTGCGAGATACCGAAAGAAGAGAACGATGAAGACTCAGAGAAAGCCTTGCCGGTTTCTGTTGCCAAGCAGTGCAGCCTTCACCGTTCTACTATTTGTGACATCGTTTGGAATACTGTATGCTCAGGTGCCAGCGGGGCCGAATCGCCCCGCTGGAGTACCAGACGGATATATGATCACCCCGTCCGGATATTCTCATCCTTCCTGTCTGATTGAGTTGGCGAAGGGGGACATCTTACTGGAAGATGGACGTGGTATCCAACATGCGGATGGAGGGATCAAGAAGATCAATCCTTGTGCTTATCCAAATTACACCACCAGTGGAAGGATCATAGTTGCAGGCTCCGGAACTGAGGAACCGCCGGAGCTCAGCGGCGATCAATGGGTAGAGGACGCGAACCTCACCACGAACACCTCGTACGGCGGAATTAAGGCTACCTGGATTGTACCGCCAGCGCCTCTATCCAACGACGGCCAAACCGTACTTCTATTTCCTGCTCTGTCGGGTGCCTTGACCATTATTCAGCCCGTTCTTGGGTGGAATGCTGGTTCGGCTGCTCCACAGTGGTCTATTGCCAGTTGGAACTGCTGCTACAACGGCAATAAGGTGTACAGTGCACATTTGAATGTCAACTCAGGCGATACTATCCAGGGGACTATACAGTCCGTCTGTAGTGCTGGAACGTTATCCTGCTCAGGGTGGAACATTACCACCCTCGATGTGACTTCGGGTCAAAGCTCAGAGTTGACCAGCACATCGAGCTATGGGCAGACATTCAACGTGGCGGACTCCGGCGTATTGGAGGTCTACAATGTTGTTCAATGTAGCGATTATTCTCCGAATGGTGGAGTCAGTTTCTCGGATGTAGCGCTGTATGACTATAACTTCAACGAGATATCTAACCCGAATTGGGGAACGGGGATTGACGTAGTGGGCATGACTCCACAATGCGCCTATGGTGTGCAAGTGGCTCCGACGCAAGTGAAGCTATTTGCCGGAGCGCCTGAGGCGCTAACAGTGAACGTCAGTGGAAACGGCACAGTGACTAGTTCTCCTGCTGGCATCTGGTCTTGCCCGGGGAGTACATGTTCGTTTGTCGGCATCTCTTGCCCAGGCACTTGCTCTGCAACATTTTCTCAAGGTACGCCGGTTACACTCTCGGCCTCCCCGGCCAGCGGATACAAATTCACGGGTTGGTCAGGCGCTTGCGCTGGCACGGGAACTTGCACCGTGGAGATGGCAGCCGCCGAAAGCGTCACCGCCATATTTGCTCTCCCAACATTCAGTATCAGTCCGATCTCTACTTCGATGCCTTTGTCTTTGGGCCATACCAGGAACTATACCTTCAATGTATCAGCGCTCAACGAGTTTACCGGTACTGTTGCGCTCTCGGCAGGCGGACTGCCGACGGGAGTAACCGGCAGCTTTTCGCCTTCCTCTATCAACTTGACGTCAGCCAATGCATTCGGGACCACGACGCTGACACTCACTGCGGCGTACAGCAACTCCACATACACTGGTGGAAGTACCGGACAGACCGGCGCACAAACCGGCGTGACCGTTACCGGAACGAGCGTCAGCTCAACAGATTCCATAGTCTTTGACCTCAACACACGGCCATTGCAATATAGGGGCTACTGCGGTGTTCAATAGGGGGTACGCTGTCGTTCGGTGGGCTAACCATGAGTGGGAACAGCCATAAAAAGCGCGGACCTACTGCCTGGATGAGTTTTCCGCGGACTGTGAAGTCCTCGTTGATTTTGCGACATTTGCGGCACCGTGTGACAGGCTCAGGGTTGGCTTTTAAGCCGCGTCCTTTTGAGACTGAGGCTGTGCAGGGATTCCTTAGCTGAGCGAATGCGGGCCAGAGTGCGTCCTTTCATTAACGCCACCGAGTTGAAACCGAATCACCGATGGCCCGGTGCGTACTATGGTCAACAGGACAGACTCAACCGGAAGCGGTACCCTGATAGCGGTATCCGTAAGGGCAATTTGCGAGGAGCGGCAATGAAGATCGGTGGATGGGCTAGGCTTGTGCTGGCGGCGGCTCCGCTGTTGGCTGGTTGTGGAGATTTCTGGCAGGCAAGCACCACTGCCAGCTTCACGCTTAGCAACAGCGGCAACATGACCGTAACCCCGGCTCGACCGGCACTTCGACCATTACCGTAACGCCGGCAAGCTCGTTTACCGGGACGGTTGCATTTACCTGCTCGGTGACCACCACGCCTTCGAGCGCTACCAACCCCACCACGTGCAGCCTTTCTCCGGCTTCGGTTACCATCAGCGGTACCACAGCGCAAACGTCCACGCTGGCCGCAAGCACTCAGTCCTCGACAACCATCGGAGCATACGATATTCAGGTTACCGGCATTTCGGGCAGTCTTCCAGCCGTTACCACCACCGTTTGCGTTGAAGTGACGGCGACCTCAGGCACTTGCAGCGCCACGGCCAGCAACAGCGGCAACTTCTATATTCTGAGTAAAAACTCGATTGCCGGTTATTCCATCAGCGGCGGCACTACGCTGACATCCATCTCCGGCAGCTCTTACACGGTCTCCGGCGTGGCCTCTTCCGTCGCTATTGCACCGAGCAACGACTTCCTGTATGTAGCCTCGACCGGCGGAATCACGCTCTACACTATCAACACCAGCACCGGAGCGCTTACGCAAGGCAGCTCTGGATTTGGCGACGGTCTGGCCCAATCGATCCAGATTGATCCATCCGGCAAATGGCTGCTGGAAGCCTCGTTGGCTGGATCGCTCATTGCTTACCCGATCACCTCCACAGGCGTGGAAGACTACCCCAGCCGCTCCGTGCAGACAATGCCACTAGCTGCCGCCACGGTTAATCAGATGGCCATCTCACCGAACGGCACTCTGATCGCTGTTGCTCTGGGAGATACCGGCACTGAGGCCTTTCCTTTCACTTCGGGTAGTGCTTCGCCAATTGGAAACGCCTACTCGAAGATATTTACGCCTTACGGCGGGAGCGGTGGCTCTGCATTATCGTTGGCCATCGACCCCCAAAACAGACTCCTGTACGTTGGCGAGACGGATGCCTTCCCCAGTTCCTCGACTGACTCCGGAGGATTGCGCGTCTTTACCATTAGCTCGGGTTCGCTGAACGAACTCAGTTAGGGGTCCCTTCAGAAAAGGGAAAAAATCGTACGCTAAGGCGTAGGAAATGGTCTGAGCGGTCTGTATTTTCCGGCAGATACGCGGGCGTTGCTGCGCCAGAGGTAATCTCCGGTCAGGTTGATGTGTTCCCAGCCGAGTGGCGATAGGTATTCGAGAAGGGTTTCGTCGAGGTCTGAGCGGCGCTTACGCAGGGCATTGACTGCCCGCTCCAGATATACCGTGTTCCAGAGTACGATGGCGGCGGTGGCCAGATTGAGGCCGCTGGCGCGATAGCGCTGCTGCTCGAAGCTGCGGTCGCGGATCTCGCCCAGCCGGTTGAAGAAGATCGCTCTGGCCAGTGCATTGCGCGCTTCGCCTTTGTTCAGTCCGGCATGAACGCGGCGACGCAACTCAACATTTTGCAGCCAGTCCAGGATAAACAGCGTCCGTTCGATGCGGCCCAGTTCGCGCAAGGCCACGGCCAAACCGTTCTGGCGCGGATAGCTACCGAGCTTTCTGAGCATGAGCGAGGCCGTCACCGTGCCTTGCTTGATCGATGCGGCCAGCCGCAGAATCGCATCCCAATGAAGGCGTATCTGCTTGATGTTCAGCGGGCCGCCGATCATGGGCTTGAGAGCATCGTAGGCGGTTTTTCCTTTGAGGATGTACAGTTTGGTTTCTCCCAGATCGCGGATGCGCGGAGCGAAGCGGAAGCCGAGCAGGTGCATCAGGGCGAAGACATGATCGGTGAAACCGGCCGTGTCGGTATAGTGCTCCTCGATGCTCAGGTCGGACTCGTGATAGAGCAGACCGTCGAGCACATAGGTCGAGTCACGAAGGCCGACGTTGACCACCTTGGCATGGAATGGCGCGTACTGATCGGAGATGTGGGTATAAAACGTCCGCCCCGGATCGCTGCCGTATTTTGGGTTGATGTGGCCAGTGCTCTGAGCCTTGCTGCCAGTCTTGAAATTCTGTCCGTCAGAAGAGGAAGTTGTCCCGTCTCCCCAGAACTCTGCGAAAGGCTGCCGAAACTGAGCATTGACCAGCTCGGCCAGCGCGGCCGAATAGGTCTCATCGCGGATGTGCCAGGCTTGCAGCCAGGACAGCTTCGAGTAGGTTGTTCCTGGACAAGCCTCAGCCATTTTGGTCAGGCCAAGATTGATAGCGTCTGCGAGAATCGCCGTCAGCAGCAGGTTCTTGTCCGCGGCCACTTCGCCGTTCTTGAGATGGCTGAAGTGGCGGGTGAAGCCTGTCCATCGGTCCACTTCAAGCAGCAGTTCCGTGATCTTGACGTGCGGAAGCAGTTGCGCCGCCTGGTCGATCAGCGCCTGCGCGGCGTCGGGGACCGCCGCATCCAGAGGCGTGATCTTCAATCCCGACTCGGTGATGATGGCATCGGGCAGGTCATTGGCGAGCGCCATACGGTTGACCGTGGCTAGCCGCCCCTCCAGCATCTCCAGGCGTTCATACAGGTACTGAGCGCAGTCCGCATTCACGGCCAGCGACAATTCGCCGGCCTGCCGAAGTACCGAGAATTTCTCTGCGGGCATCAGATATTCGTCGAAGTCCTTGAACTGGCGAGAGCCCTGCACCCAAATGTCGCCGGAGCGAAGCGCGTTCTTCAATTCCGACAGCGCGCACAGCTCGTAGTAACGCCGGTCGATGCCGGCAGCGGTCATCACCAACTTCTCCCAGCGTTTGTTGATGAAGCTGGTTGGTGCGTCGGCTGGCACTTTGCGAGCATTGTCGGCGTTCATTGTGCGCAGCACTTCAATGGCGTCGAACACATTTTTGGCGGCGGGCGCCGCCCGCAATTTGAGCACGTCGAGGAACTCCGGTGCATAGCGGCGCAGCGTTGCGTAGCTTTCACCAATGCGATGCAGAAAGTCGAAGTCCTCGGGCTGGGCAAGTTTCTGCGCCTCAGTCACGCTCTCGGCAAAGGCATCCCAGGACAGCACCGCCTCGATGGCAGCAAACGGATCGCGGCCCGACTGCTTTGCTTCTAACAGTGCTTGACCGATACGTCCGTAAAGGCGGACCTTTTCGTTGATCGACTTTCCCGACGCCTGGAACTGCTCTTGATGTTTGTGCTTCGCTGCGTTGAAGAGCTTTCCGATGATGCGATCATGCAGGTCGATTACCTCGTCCGTCACGGTCGCCGTCCCCTCGACGGCCACCGCCACGAGAGTGGCGTAGCGCCGCTGCGGCTCGAATTTTGCCAGGTCCGCGGGTGTCATCTGGCCGCCCTCGCGGGCAATCTTGAGCAGACGATTTTGATGAACCTGCCGCTCGATGCCGACGGGAAGATCGAGTTCATGCCACACTTTGAGGCGTTCGATGTGTTCGAGCATATGCCGGGAGTTTGGCTTTGCCGGCGACTGGCGCAACCACGCCAAGCGAGTCATCCGGCCGTTCTCGCGCCGGCGGAGCAGGTCGTCGAGACGCTTCCGGTGTTCCGTCGAAAGCGGATCGGCCAAAGCCGCATGGATACGCCGGTTGGCGCGCGTGATCGCCTCCGAACATATGCGTTCGAGGGTGTCGATCACCGGCAAAATGACCGACTTCCGCCGCAGGTGCTCGATCAATGCGCCTGCCAGAACAATACCCTTGTCCGTCTGCATGGCCAATTCGCCGATTGCGGAAGATGCTTGCCTGTAGTGCCGCAGGCCGAACTGCTCCATGCCAAGATAGGCGCGCAACTCCAGCAAGTGATCGCGTCTGGTCTCTGCGCGCCCGGCATATTGCGGCCAACAGGCGGCATCTACTCCTGTCTGTTTGCCGATCCACTGCAATAAAAAAGATGGAACATCGGCTTCGGGCAGTAAACCCTGTCCAGGGAAGCGCAGCAGGCACATCTGAACGGCTATGCCCAGTCGATTGGAGTTGCCGCGCCGCTGCCGGATCAAAGATCGATCGGCATCACTGAGCGTGTAATGCCGAATCAGTTCCTCTTCACAATCGGGATAACTGAGCAGGCTTTGCCGCTCGGCGCTCGATAACAAGGAGCGGCGCGGCACCTCAGGCCTCCGCCTTCAGATATTGATAGACCGTCTCCCGGCTGACACCCAACTCGCGCGCCAAACCGGCCTTTTGTTCGCCACCGGCAACGCGCTGGCGCAACATTGCAACTTGTTCGGCGGACAGCGACTTCTTGCGCCCTCGATAAGCGCCACGCTGTTTGGCAAGCGCGATTCCCTCCCGCTGCCGTTCGCGAATCAAGGCCCGCTCGAACTCGGCGAACGCGCCCATGACAGAGAGCATCAGATTGGCCATCGGCGAATCTTCGCCGGTGAAGGTCAGACTTTCTTTCACGAACTCGATGCGCACGCCGCGCCTGGTCAGCTTCTGCACGATGCGGCGCATATCGTCCAGATTGCGCGCCAACCGGTCCATGCTATGCACCACCACCGTGTCGCCTTCACGCACAAAGCCCAGCAAGGCTTCCAGCTCGGGCCGCTGCATGTCCTTCCCTGATGCCTTGTCCGTGAAAATTCTATCGACGTGCGTCTGCTCAAGCTGTCGATCTGGATTTTGATCGAAGCTACTGACCCGAACATAACCAACGCGCTGGCCCTTCAATGGATGCTCCCGGCGGAATCCGTCAGGAAAAAATCTATAACCATTGCCGCCACATGTCAACAATTAAACAATTGGACCTTATTCTTACATATTTGCAGCTTCTGCCTGACGCCAGAATGATGTGTACTCCAATCTGACACCCACCCCGCCGCTGATCCGTCGATTTTGTGCCTTAACGTACGATTTTTTCCCTTTTCTGAAGGGACCCCTCGTAGCGAATCCACCATTGAGACTGGTTTGAATTCGAGCGAACGCGATGACATTCAAACCATGGATAGGCAGGTTTTTCGGGCGGCTGGCTGGATCGCCCAACCTTTTGCCAGCAACTCCAGATTGAACCGCTCGGCGTTCTGAAAAGCGGGCAGTCCGGAGTCGAGCCAAAAGTTGCGCATCTTGTCTTGGTTTGAAGCGCCGGGATAGAGCACGGACATTCTGACGGCCTGCATGAACTGGCCGTGACTGAAGAGCACAACCGTGCCGGCCTGGTCGGGCAAACTGCGCAACCTGCCCAACGCAATTTCCGCGCGTCCGAGCAGAGAGACGAAACTCTCCGCGCCTGGTCCGTCGCAATAGATCGGGTCGGCAGTGTTCCAGTAGTCCTCAATGTGGGGGAGCCGTTCGCTTCTTGCGGTTCCGTTCCACCGGCTGGGTTCCAGGTATGTGAATTCCTCGATGGGCCACTGTTGTACGGGGACGGCGGAAAATCGGTCGCGGGTCGGCTGGGCGGTTTGCAGTGCGCGGAGGTACGGGGAGACAACTATCAACGCGGGAGCTTCGGTCCATTCATCGGCGATCTGCCGCGCCTGTTCCCTTCCCTTTTCCGTCAGCTCCAACTTGGCCAGGTCGTGACATGGACTTCCGGCGTTTCCGGTGCTTTCTCCGTGGCGAACAAAAATGGCGCGCATAAATCCACTTTACGCGGCGCGGGAAAAATCCGGCCGGAAACGAAATGGAACGCCGGGTTCATAACCCGTGGGCTGATTGGAAAACGATCTCAGGCATATTTTGGATAGCCGGGGGCAGGCGGCATTGCTCCGGGTTCGTCCTGGGGCCTTTCTGTTCGATCTCGCACGGCTCTACACTCAGGCATAAAGGCTGGACCGACCCCACCATCCACAGCCAGGTTTTTGCTTTTGTACTTGCGCGGGGTGGGTGCGGGAGGGGCGCTAGCGCCCTCCCGCTGAATGCGAGCGAAGCTCGCTGACCGCCCGTTAGGGCGCTCCTTTTTCACAGGGCGGAGCGAAGCGACTATCGGCTATCTATGATTTTTTACTACAGGATAGAGGCTCCTACCGTTTCATCGTTCATTCTCCTACCGTTTCATCGTATTTGTCCCTACCGTTTCATCGTGGATAACCTGCACGATCAACAGGACATCTGTGGGAAATAAACATCCGCAGCACACTTGCGGTATGGACATTTTCGGGCAATGATTGAGGTATGGATCGAGTCGGCGACATTCCCTTGATGAAAAGCCTGGTAAGGCGTACCAGGGCAAATGTCATCACGGTCGAAAAGCAAAAGCTACTCGATGCAGCGACAGTGATTAGTCAAGCCCCTGAGGATGCGGAAGCATCATTCCTGGCTCGGCAGCTTGTACAATGCACACTGCCCCACAGCAACCCTGGCAATGTTGAGGCGTGGGAGCGCCGAAACGGCAATCTTACGTTGGTCATTCGGTCTGGATGGGACAGTGAGAAGAAAGCGCCGATTGGCTACCCTTATGGTTCCCTCCCCCGATTGCTCTTGTTTTGGGTGACCACTGAGGCAATTCGCACCAAGAACCGCCGTTTGGCTTTAGGCCATAGCCTCTCGGAGTTCATGCGGCAGTTGGGTTTGGTTCCGGCAAGTGCAGGGGGCGGCAAACGCAGTGATGCAAAGCGATTGCAAGATCAAATGCGGCGGCTATTCCGGGCGCTCATCAGTTTTGAAATCAATACCCGTACGCCAGAGCGTCACGGCACAAGCTGGCTAGATATGCAGGTTGCACCCAAAGGGGAATTTTGGTGGGACCCGAAAAGCCCTGGACAGGGCGCTCTATGGGGAAGTTGGATTGAACTAGGAGAAGATTTTTACAAGGCTATAACCGTCGCCCCTGTGCCACTCGATATGCGCGCCCTGCGGGCATTGAAGCGCTCTCCATTGGCTCTCGATCTCTATGCCCTCGCTGCATACAAGGCTTTCATGGCCAACAAAAATGGGGCGCAGTTCATCCCCTGGGATGGATTGCTCCGGCAACTCGGCGCAGATTACGACCCAGAGCGCATCGACAATTTCAAAGGCAAGGCGAAAATAACGCTGCGCAAAGTATCGGTCGTGTTTCCTGGAGGATTAAAGCATACATGGACACGAAACGGTCTTACCTTCTTGCCCGGCACCAAACTCGCCATTAACCCACGTCAGCAGACACAGCAGGTCTTAGCATCTGGCTAATAGCTGGCGGAATAGACCTCTTCCCACGACGCCATTACGTCTTGACGTAATGGCGTCAAGACGTAATGGCGCTATTCTTCTCTGAGCTGCGGAAGCCCTTTTTCGCTGAACATTCGGCTAAGCCCTCTTACCGCCAGAGATTGGATACTCGTCCCTTCCGATACGGCTAGCTGATGCAGGCGCTCCCATTCGGTCCGGTGTAGACGAACGGTAAGCGCAACTAATTCCTTTTTGCCGCGCTGCCTATCCACGCTTGAAGGTGTAGCAGCCTCTTCTGATGCTGCTATCGGTGCAGTCGCAACGCTCCTTCGAGTGAATGCTGCTAGTCCTGTTGGCTTCGAACTCATTACATCTGCTCCTTGAGCCACGCCCATAGGGCTCGTATTTCGCTTGCGGCCTTGCCGTCTTCCTCGAACTCTGTAACGGCCCTGCCTGTAGCTACTGCCCTGGAAAACGCGCGTCTATCGGTAATTTCAGATGGACACACCGGTAAGCCATACTCAGAGAGCACATTCCGCGTTTCTGCAATTTCAGGGGAACGAAAAGGGCACGCTGAAAGCACAAGTACCGCCTTCTTCTTGGCGGCTCTTACGATTCCTACAGCGTTGCTCACGGCGGCCAGGTCAAAGGCTGTAGGTCGGCATGGAATCACTACCAGATCGACCGCTTTCGCAATCTTTGCCGCATCCGGCGCGGTGTGTGGGGCTGTATCGACAATGGCTATGCTCATCCCCTCTTGGAGGGCTGCTTGGAGAACATTTTCCAGATCGCTTGCGGCTGCCGTGGCGACGATAGGCGATTCACTCTGGCGCGTCTCCCCCCACACGGTGGCCGACTTCTGGGGGTCTGTATCGATCAAAACAACACGCTCCCCGGACTCCTGAGCCGCAACCGCAGTGTGAACCGCGAGCGTCGTCTTGCCGCTACCGCCCTTCTGACTGAGAAACGCAATTGACTTCATGACGCCATGATACCATGACGTATTGACGCTTTTACGTCACAATGGAGAAGTATGTCTATTCCTTTCGTCCCGAACCCTGGCACTGTTTTGATGTGTGATTTTACGAGCTTCATTCCTCCCGAGATGACAAAGATTCGTCACGTGGTCGTTATTTCTCCGAGAGGTCGCCGGGTAAACATCCATAACGGCACGTGCCTGGTCGTTCCATTTAGCACTGAGCCTCCGGCTCATCCTGAGCCGTATCATGTGCTGATGCCCAAGGGGGTCTACCCTTTTTTCCATGCAGATAAAGAGGTCTGGGCAAAGGCTAACCTGATCACTCATGTGTCATTTGCTCGACTAGACAGGGTCTTGATTGGCGGGCGACATTCTCATGCAGAGTTGAATCCAGACGACTTAAAGCGCATTCAGGTAGCCGTAATCAACGCCATAGGACTTGGACACTTGACAGCGAGTTAGTAAGTATTGACAACAGGCAGGAATGGTGAGAGAGTAAAGAGGTCACCCGATAAATCGGGATTGTGTAACGTCAGCCCCGCCGCAAGGCGGGGCTTTTGCTGTCAGCGGCCAATAGCTGGCCCCTGACGCTGCTGGCGTACCATTCGCGGCCCCTGGCTGGCCGGATATTGAGCCGGTTGAGGTCGCGGGCGATAGCCCGCAATGTCTTCCCCTGGCTCCGCCACTCGACCATGAGCGTCAATACCTCCGGCTCTGGCCGGTGGGCATGATGCGCGGCCAGCGCCAACGTCCGCGCCGCCTCGATGCGCGGATTGCCTAGCCTGGTCCCTCGGCGCTTGGCCTCGGCCAGCGCCGCTTTCGTTCGCTGGGAAATCATCTCGCGCTCGTGCTCGGCGACGGCGGCCAGAATGTGGATGGTCAGCCGGTTGGCCTGGGGCATATCGCAGGCGATGAAGTCCGCGCCGCTCTCCATCAGATTTGCGATAAAAGCGACGTTGCGGGCCAGCCGGTCAAGGCGGGCAATCAGCAGGGTAGCGCGGCGCTTGCGGCACTCTTCAAGGGCGGCCAAGAGCTGAGGCCGGTTCGTGTGCCGGCGTCCGCTCTCGATCTCGGTGAACTCGGCCACGAGCTGGCCGCCGTTGACCTGGCGGGCGACGGCCTGACGCTGCGCGTCCAGGCCCAGCCCACTCGCGCCCTGGCGGTCGGTTGAAACACGGTAATAGGAAACGAAATCAGCCACAGCAGCGCCTCAATTGTCGCGGCGGTGCCGCGACAATTGCCCTTTGTACAAATTCTAAACGTTGGTTTTGATTTGTACAGTCGTACTGAGGAACATCGAAAAAGGTAAGGCCCGCTCAAATCATTGGGCAGGCCTTGATTTGGATAGTCATCCTCATCACGTCAATACGGGTAAAGCGGGTTCGGGTAAAACTTTGATATGGTAGTCGGCACACCGCACTTCCCTGCATACTGCAACGGCTGGGTTGTGAGGGGAATACTTGCCGGGATTACCATGCTGCCGCTCGTTCCGGTGACGGTTATTGTGGAATTTCCGATGAATGTAGACGTGCTGTACGCAGAAGTCAGTGTCAGCGTCACGCTCCCGGAAGTGGATGTGGTGATGGAGGGGGCGGAGAGTTTGGCCGTCACTCCGGCAGGCAATCCACTCACCAACAACGCTACCGTGCCATTGAATCCGTCCAGCGCGGAGGCGTTGATGGTGTAGCTCATCGAGTGCCCCAACGACAAAGCCGTCTGCGATGGATTGTTATTCGTTGCTGCAATGCTGAACCCCGGAAGCTGAATGGTGACCGGAGTCGCGCAGATGCTTGTGTTAGCCGTCATGCAAACATTCAACGTAACAGCGGCAGCCGACGTGATCGTGGCTGGAGCGGTATATGTGTTTGGACCGCTCGTTCCTGAAGTTGGGGAGCCTTGCACGGTGATGGTTGTGGTGGCAGAGGTCAGCGTACCTGGCGCTGCGCTCGATGGGGTGGGCGTTAACGTCCAAGTAAGCCCGGTGGCCGTGCCTTCATTCTGGATGGACGCGGTAAACGCCTGTGTCTTTCCTCCTGCCAGCGGAGCGGCCATCGTCGGAGGATTAAGCGTTATGGAAGTCACCGGGATGCTGAAATTCGTGCTGGCACAAACAGTGGTCGATACCGACGCGCACCCCTGCACGGTTGCATTTTGGGCCGGGTATGCAATCAGCACATTGTCAGTGAAGGATGTCGAAGCCGCATTGCTCGTATTTGAAAGAGAACCAGGCCCACTGAGAATCTTGAAATTTGCCAGCTGTGGATTTGAAACATTGCCCGCGCAAGCTGCGCCGGTGCTAGCCACCTTGCATGTAATGACGGGAGTGATCGTTGACGAATAGCCATACGTCAGGGAAGATGTGCTCGTTAAGAGGCTGATGCTGTAGGTGTAGGCAATGGGCACGATGCTGATCGTGGTGGCATACGTGAACGAGCTGGTAAGCCCGCTGGTTGTCGTGCTCACCGAAATGGTTGCACCTTGCGACGCAGGCATATTGGAAAGATTGGCGGGGATGGTGACACTGCACGGGATCGTAGTCGGAGATGCGGTTGGAGTACACGTGTAGGTCATCGAGGGCCAACTCGGGCTGCTGATCGTTACCACTGAGTTTGCGCTGAACCCGGTCCCTGTAATGGTGACCGGAATGTTGGCTGTTCCGGCTGTCCAAGACGCTGGCGACACGTTCGTAATGGTGACCGGCTCAACAAGTGTTAGCGAGGTGGCCGCGCTCACTGCGGGACTACTTCCCTGAACGGTGGAAGTAATTGTATCCGTTGCCGTATTGGAACTGGGAAATATTGTGGCTGACGCGGCTGGCGCTGTGTAGGTGGTGCTGAGGCCGGACGGTATGCTTACACCCAACGATGAGGTCCAAGTGGCCGTCGCGTTTTCTGCTCCGTTGGTTATATTCGCCTGTAGAGAGGCGGTCGAACCATTTGCGAGCAGCACGTTCGGATTCGGAGTGTCCACGCTGATCGTTTCCAAAAGCAGATCGATGGTTACGGTTTGACACACGGGAGAGGAGGTCAGGTTCGTGATACAGCCCTTGATCGTCGCCGTCGTGTTTCCCGATGTGACCTGCGAAGGAGCAGTATAAGTGTAGTTCTGGTCTGACGACCCGGAGACAGTACCGCTGCCGGGACCGCTCACGAGTGTCCACTGATAGAAAGGCAAGAAGTTCCCGGTGTTGCTTGCCCCCGCCGTGAAAGTAACCTGCTCGCCTCCGTCCAATGTGTAGTAACCAGGTGAAATATCTATGGCAAGGGCGTCAACATAGAAGGTGCCAAAGGCTCCGGTACTAGAGTCTCCCGAGTATGCGTACTCAAGACCAGAGTAATTTGTGAGATAGTAGGTGCCGTCATAATCGCCATAACAAGTATCCCCATTCAGCTCACATTGGATCGGATATCCAGCGTTTCCCAACGTGTATCCCCAATAATCATCGTAGGAATACCCTTGGCAGCCCTCTGTATCCGTATCGCATTCCCAATTCCATATCCAAAAGCTCGCCCAGTAGTCCCAGGTTCCGGAGACCGTAACTGGAAGCACTACAGTCTCCTGGAGTGGGTCTGCTGCATATGGGCCACCTGATTCCTCATGGTTTGATTGACCATTGGGATCATTCAGTTGGCAGCCGTGATATGTGGAATCGCCAATACTGACACCTGCATAATCTTGACCACTGCCATCGTCCCAGGAGCCGTAGGCATTGCATGTGATTTTGATGGCTAACCATCCACTGCTGTTTAGCGTCTCTATCTCCGACACTTGGGCCTCAGCCTGGCCCGAAGCCCTCACAGCACCGATCAAGAGACAAAATGCAAGACAAAAATAGATCGCTGGCCATTTCACTGGGGCTTCTCCGTTGTCTCAGTTGTCGCTGCTGGAATCTGGGACTGACCGTTTGCGGGTTGCCCTTGGCGGTAAAGGATCTTCGCGTTGTCATTCATGTGCCGGGTGTAGCCGTCCAGCCGGGTGAAGGATCTCGATCCCAAGGCCGTAAGCAAGTCTGCCATTGCTTTCGGAATGAGGTTATAAAGTTGTTGGCAGGTTGAGCCCTCCAAAAATTTGCGCCGGGCGTCCCGGTCTTGCCCATAGGTGTGCCGAGCGGTCAATTGGTCCGCGCGGCAGCTTTCGCCCAAATCGACTTGGTCCTTCCTGTACTGCACCCCAATTTTCTTCACAATCTCTGCCTCTTCGGGTGTTAGGCCAGATTTTCGGGCGAAATCGGCTCGCCAGGATGCGGCATTGACGGTGTCGCCCGCTGCATCAAGTCGCTGCGCCAATTTCTCGTATGCCTCAAGATCGGCGAATAGGCCAACATATCTCCTCTCCTGATCCCTTCGCTCTTGCTGTTCTGGGGTCAATGGCGGCGGCATTGGAACCTTTTTGCCGGTATTAAGTCCCGGACCGTGCGGCTCTGGATACAGGACACAGGGAGGGTTGTCACAAGCAGCAGGAGTGGACTGCACACCTGACCCGCTCTGTCCGGTCGGCGGAGCTTGCCCGTAGGCGCTTGTTGAAGGGGTGCTCGCCAATGCAAAGCAAGCAACCAATACGAGCGAAGAATATGAAATCGAAACCTTCATCGAATGCCTCCAAACGCGAACCGCGATGTTATGTCCATCAGAGATCGTTGGCGATGGCCGAAAAGCCGCGCCGCTACTGCAATGTGACCAGAACCAAAATCGTTCCCGTACCGGAATCGAGCGAGCCGAGCGCCTTGCCGATCACCGCGCCGGTGAGCAGGCTGCGATCAGTGCCCTTCATCGCGTATCCGACGGTGGACGAAGAAACCAGCAGATCGCCGACCTTGATGGGGCCATTTTCGGCGCTGACCTTGGTGGGAACGCGGCCCACCATCGCCATGGGAACTTCAGTGGCATCGGTCTTGGCGCTGGCTGGCTCAAGACGGCCCACGAATCCAGGCTTGGTCGAGTACACACCGGCAATCAGCGTCGAATACGGCTGGTTAGACTTGAGGAAGCTGCCGGGATTGCTGGGATCAATCACCAGAAGGTCGCCAGGAGTAAAGCTCGTGCGGTCGCCAGTCACGCCTACCGACTCGGCGTAGTCCGCGCCGCAATTGGCGGGGATGAAGGCCGTGGTCTGGGTGCTCCCGTCGGGAAAAACGTAGCCGGTGGTGGCGCGAATCTGGCCGGTGACGTCGAGGTTATACGCCGGTGCTGTCGTGCCAATGCCGACGGCGCCGTTTGTCGCTATTGTCATCGATGGCGTTGGACTGGAATTTATGCCGAAAGCGAGAGGATAATCAGCTTCTGTCGTAAGATAAAGCGCTCCTGTGCCACTCAAGAGAGTTGGAACCCACTTCAGCGCCCCAATGGAATCGTTCGACGCTGTCCCGTACACCCAGTAACCAGCTTGCGTACCATAATCACCTGTCGTCATATCGGTGTTTCCAACTATGACTCGTGTAATAGCATGTTGATTGGCTTGAATTTGCAACAGTCCCGTTGGCGCCGTCGTCCCAATCCCGACGTTACTGCCCGAAACCGTGATGGGCGAGTTGCCAACCGTCGAGGTTCCGGTGAAAACCGGGACCGTGTTGGTGGTGCCGCCCGAGGTCGTCACCGTGGTTTGCGCCGCCGCCGCGACGGCCATCATCGTCAATCCCAGCCAAGCCAACACGCCCTTCGTCATCGTCCAATCCCTTTCCATTTTTCATCGTTCTATACGCGCACAAGACCGCGTTCACGCGCGTTTCATCGTTCATGGCGTGAAGGGCAGAGCCGCCCCTTCAAAGCACAAATGTGGTGAAGATACCTGCAATGGTTAACGGAAAAGAGTGCATTTTTCCTTCGCGCCGCCCAAAAAAATATTGAAGGCGCCGAGCCCATTTTGAAGCACAGAAAACAGTGGATGAAGTTACGAAGCCATAGTAAACTGTGGGGGGGG
>Ga0326728_10006755_pt1 | contig 30484 bp, 25 predicted proteins | sample MB3enrmetagenome_FD_207602 | JGI IMG/M metagenome (GOLD analysis project Ga0326728, IMG submission 207602) | Lab enriched peat soil microbial communities from McLean, Ithaca, NY, United States - MB31MN | ecosystem: Environmental > Terrestrial > Soil > Wetlands > Peat | place: USA: New York...
CAGGGGGACGGCTGTTATCTGGGGATTGCCGTCGTCCGCGCCAAAGAAAAGGAATCCCTCCCCACGCTGGCGCCGGAATGGGAGCAGGCGCTGGAACCGGACCTGACCCGCGCCATCGCGCGCGCCACCGAGACGGTCTCGGAGGCGGTGTTCACGTCCCGCCCCGACCCTGCTGCCCTGGATGCGGTCAGGCGGCTGATTCCAAATGTGGATTCTGTTTCCCTGGACCAGGGCACGGAGGTGCTGCGGCAGTCCTCCCTGGCAGAGTTCAAGAAGGAGGTTCAGGAGATGCAAGCCAGGGTCAAGGCAGCCGAAGACCGTTTCCTCCAGGCGCAGGCCGATCAATCCGAGGCCGGACAGGAGGCCGCCCGAAAAGATCTCCAGCAACTCCAGGCGGAGCGTCTCGTCAGCCAGAGGCGATTAACGGCCGCGTCGCAAGCGCAGAGGATCGCGCTCCAGCAGATCAAGGAAGCGGCCCATTAAGGCGGATGGGAGAGTTTACGCGCTTGACATCCCGCCGACATTCGGGAATTGCAAAGAGTGTGAAATCGCTCCTGTTTGACGGTGTGGCCGGCCTGCTGGCGGCGGCGTGCTTCGCCGCCGGCGCGCAGAACGCGCCTCATCTGAGCATCACGCAGCCGGGCGGCATGCCCGGGTTGCCGGTGGTGACCGGGGCGACTTGGGCATCCAACGGCGTGACCATTGCTTGGGACGGCCCTCCCGGCTACTACCAACTGTTTCAAGAAAGCGGCTTGGTGCATCCCAAGTTGTCGGCTGTGGGCGGCGCCACCAATTTGACCCGGCAGGCCACGGTTAAACCCACTTCGCGCAGCGCCTTCTTTCGGGTGTCCGGCCCGTCGCCCCAGTACACGGGATCGCAGACCTGCGCGGAATGCCATTCGCCCATCCTCAACACGCTGGAGCATACCGCCCATCCGGGGGCCTTCACCAACGCGGCGTTTGCCGCCAAACACGGCCAGACCAACCTCTCCTGCCTGCCCTGCCACACCGTCGGCCAGGGCTTGCCGACCGGTTTCATCAGCCTGGCCAAGACTCCGAATTTGGCGGGCGTGCAATGCGAGAACTGCCACGGGCCGGCCGCCTATCACGCCGGCAATCCCGATGATCCCACCCAGGTGCCTCGCGTCGAAGTCGCCTCCACCTTGTGCGGCGGCTGCCATGACGTCCGGTATGCCGAATGGAAAACCAGCCAACACACCCAGGTGATTTCCAATCTGAACGCCACCACGCAGATTGGCAACTGTGGACGCTGCCACTCCGGCACAGCCCGGTGGAGCTTGATCGAGGGCCAGACACCGCTGGCGGGCGACGCCGGCCTGGGAATCCAGTGCATCCTCTGCCACGACCCGCATCAGACCAACGCTTATCCGGCGCAACTTCGCTATCCGCTGGCCTCGACCAACGATTACTCCATGCCCACCAACGGCGTGTTCAGCAGTGACTACAATGCCCGCATCAACGTCTGCGGCCAATGCCACAACGATGCGGGGGCCTCGTGGACCAATACCGCCGCCCCGCCTCATTCCTCGCCGCAATACAACATGCTGCTGGGAACGGTTGGCGAGCTGGCCACCCCGGGGCCGCATTACCAACCCGCCTCCCACGCCCTCTTGCTGGCCAACCAGTGCGTGGACTGCCACATGCAAACAGTGACCAATGGGATGCCGCTCTACACCAACATCGGCCACAGCCACACCTTCACGTTGAATACTCCCGAGAGCTATTTGTTCTGCGGCAATTGTCATGGGATCAACCCGCAGGACCCCGAATCCTTCAAGATATTTGCGCAGGAAGTCATTTCCAATCGAGTGCAAGATTTGAAGTTCGATTTGGATTTCTGGGCGACCAACAAGGCCCCCGCCGCGCTCTTTAGCAAGTACGGCAGCCGCGCCTGGGAATATACCGCGCCCGGCTCGTTGTCGCCCGGCGGCCCCGGGCCGAACGCGACCGAGCAGAAGCTCATTTCCACCAACATTCAAAAGGCCCGCTTCAACGTCTATGTGGTGTTGAGCGACGGGAGCCTGGGCATTCACAACCCATTCTATGCTCAGGACCTCCTGGATGCCGCCGAGACCTGGATCTACAACGACCTCCACCCGTAGAAAACGGATTTATGAGCAAGAGCAACCTCAGCATCCTCGCCCGGCACGCCGAACAGCATGCGCGGGCGCTGGCGCTGTCAGCCGCCGCGCTGGTCTTGGCGCTGGCCGCGATCTCGTGCGGCACGGTCAGCCAGCCGGTCGTGTTGCTGCCGGATGTTCCCGGCGCGAAGTACATCGGCTCCAAGGAATGCGAACAGTGCCACGACGAGCTCTACAGGGATTTTGCCACCGCGGACCACGCCCGGCTGATCGCCCCCGGGACCAACGCCCTCAATGCCGGATGCGAAGGGTGTCACGGGCCTTGCAGCCTTCACGCCGATTCCGGCGGCGAGACCCTGCCGCCCTACACCTTTAGACCGGGACGCCCGCAAACGGGCAGCTACGGGGCGCGTCTGGCCGTCGCGCCCGCGCGCTCCACCGAGACTATGTGCTATCAATGCCACCCCGACGTGCGCGGCCAGTTCTCCCTGCCGAGCCACCATCCGGCGCCGGAGGGAAAGCTCTCCTGCACCGACTGCCATTCGCCGCACAAGGGCGCCATCCACCTGGGCGGCGGAACCTCCATCCTGTCCGAAAATGACATGTGCCTGCGGTGCCATGCGGAGCAGCGCGGGCCTTATGTCTTCGAGCACGAGGCCCTGCGCGAAGGTTGCACCATCTGCCATGTCCCCCATGGCTCCGTCAATGCAAAATTATTAACGGTGCGCGACGCGAACCTTTGTTTGAAATGCCACTTTCAACAGCAGACCGCCGGCGGGATCACGATCGGCGGTGTCAATCACAGCGTCCAACTCAGGGAAGGAACCTGCTGGACGGCGGGATGCCACGAGGCGGTGCATGGTTCCCGCGTCAGCCCTTCCCTGCGATTCTGACCCAATGAACCCAGGCCCATGAAATCACGGCGCACATTCCGCAAGACACCAGTCCGGTGGGGTTGGTCATGGCTGCCGGCTCTATGCGCCGCCGCCTGCGCCCTGGCCGCGGCGGACACCAATGCCCCGCCGGTGACGGCGGCGGACACCAATGCCCCGCCAGTGGCGGCGACAGACACCAATGCCCCGCCGGCGATGACCCCGGAGCAAGCGTTCGAGGGCGGCACCAACTCTTACAACAATTGGATTGATTTCACGGCGGGCCAGGCCTTCGTCAGCGGCAATCGCGCCCAATTCCAGCAGCAGCATCAAATCCCCGCCGGGGCCTTCGGCGGCATCAGCGATTTCCATTTCCAAACCGGAATCGCCACCAACACCACGATGACCCTGGACGGGCGGGGGATTCTTGACAACCACGACTACAAGCTCAACCTCGGCATCGAGCGGGAGAAGATCGGCTTTTTGCGCCTGTCCTATGACCAATCGCGCACCTGGTCCGACGGGGACGGCGGCTTTTTTCCGGGATCCGGAAAATACTATTCGGCCCCGAATGACGCGCTGGCGCTGGATCGCGGCAAGTTGTCCCTGGAAGCGGGATGGACGCCGGACACGGGGCCCAAGGTCACCTTCCAGTACACCCATTCTTTCCGCGACGGCGGCGAAGGCTCCACCGAGTGGGGCTACGTCCATCCGGCGGGGAGCGTTCTGGCGCAGGGCCTCGGCCCCGCCTCCGAGCAAATCCAGGAGCGCAGCGACAGCTTTCAACTCGAGGTGAAGGATCACATCAAGGCCACGGATGCCGGCCTCGGAGTGCGCTATGAGACCGGGAAACTGGAAGACGCGCTCCAGGCCGCGCAATACCCGGGCGAGCCGGCGCAGCAAGACCTCACCTGGCGCCAGGGGACCAGCTATGACCTGTTGGACGTCCACACCTTTACGGAGACCTGGGTCAAGACCAATGTCATGGTCTCCACCGGGTTCTCCTATTCCGGCGCGGGCAACACCTTCTCCGGCAGCCAGGTTTACGGGAACGACTTCGGCGCGGGTTACTCGCCCAATTACCCCGCCAACGGGGTGGGCTATTACGACCTGGCCGGCAGTTCGCGCCTGCACGAGTATGTGTTTGACATCAACCTGTTTTACAAACCCTCGCCGCATTTCACCGTCGTGCCGTCCCTCCGCGTGGAGCGGGAGGATTGGACCGCGAACAGCTCCGGCCTGGAAACGCTTCCGGGAACCCCGGGCACGGCCTATAACTACGTTTCCGACAGCGCCCGCGGGCTGATAGACCTCCGCGAGCGCCTGGACCTGGCTTACAACGGCGTGACCAATTGGGTCTTCTATGGGCGGAGCGATCTGACCGAGGGGGACGGAGACTTGAGCCAGAATGGCGGCATGGTTCCCTACCCCGGAATCGGGAATCTGAACGCGCCGGCCGCGACGGATGACCGCCGTTTCTTCCAGAAGTACAGCGGGGGCGCCCGCTGGTATCCCGCGCGCGGGGTCGCGCTGGATGCCGGCGGCTATTACAAGATAGACCGCTACCACTATGACAACACCCTGGCCAACACGCCGTATGACGGCCTGTTTCCCTATTCGGATTACCTGGCCATGCAGGATTTGGAGACTTATGACGCGAATTGCCGGCTGACCCTGAGGCCGTGGCGGAACGTGACCGCCATCACCCGCTACGAGTTCCAGATTTCCACCATCCACACCGAGCCGGACGCGGCGTTGGGCCTCACCGAGGTCGAAGCCTCGAAGATGACCAGCCATGTCATCGGGCAGGATGTGAGTTGGATTCCGTGGAGCCGCCTCTCCCTCCAGGCCGGCTTGAATTACGTGTTGAGCGAGACGCGCACCCCGGCCTCCGACGTGGTCCAGGGCATTCTCCAGGCGCAAAACAACTATTGGACGCTCCACTTTTCCTCCGGCCTGGCGCTGGACAACAAGACCGACCTCAACCTCAGCTATTTCTATTACCTTTCCGGCGATTACAGCAACAATTCCCCGCTCGGCGTCCCCTACGGGGCGGGCAGCGAGGAGCACGCCGTCACCGCCACGCTGACCCGGCGCATCCGCGCCAACCTCCGCCTGGCCCTCAAGTACGGCTATTCCCACTACCGCGACGCGGCCTACGGCGGGAACCGGGATTTTGAGGCGAACCTTGTTTCCGCAAGCCTGCGCTACCGGTTTTGAATGACTAAACAAAAAATGCCATCTGAATCGCAAAAAATGGCTATAAAAACACAATTCGCGTGGAGACTTGAAGCTGCCCCGCAGCCATGTTGAAGGCGATGAAACAAAAACAGAAACCCGCCCGCCCAGCGCGGGCATAACCGAAAACAAAACGACAAAGTCCAAGTATGAAGACACCGAAAATACTCCTCACCACCCTGGCCCTCGCGGCCGCCGCCTCGGCCCTGCCGGCCGCCGATGTCGCGGCCAATTGGGACGCCAACTGCAAAGCGTGCCACGGCGCCGATGGCAAGGGCCAGACGCCCATGGGCAAGAAGCTGGATCTCAAGGATTTCACCGATGCCAAGTTCCAGGCCACCTTCACCGATGCCCAAGCCGCCAAGGCCATCAAGGAAGGCATCAAGGACGGCGACAAAACAAAGATGAAAGCCTACCCGGACCTGAAGGACGACGAGATCAAAGATCTGGTCGCCAAGGTCCGCGCCTACGGCAAGAAATAGTCCAGGCGCCAAGGCCCGGCACAGGGGGCGGCGGCCTCGCGCCGTTGTCCCCGGCTTCCGTGCGCGCGCGCGCGGAAGCCGGACAGAGCCGGGACAGCTCCGCCAGTTTGTGCCATGACCGCCAACGCCAGAACCGGAATCACCAGCGCCGCCGTGTGCGCGGCCTTCGCGGCCCTCGCGCTGGCCTTTCTGTCGGATTGGGGCCAAACGCGCCCGGCCCGCCCGGCCCTCGCGCTGGTGGACACAAACTTTCTGGACACCGCAACCACCCGGCGGTCCTACGCGGACTTGGTTCGGGCGGGGGCGGACCTGTCGGATTTTGACTGCTATGTTTGTCATGAGAAGAACAAGCCTCCGCCGCTGCGCCTGGACACCAACCAGAACATCATTGTCGCCACGGAACATTCCGACATTGTGATGGGGCACGGACGGCACGGCCGCAACAACAATTGTTTTAACTGCCACAACGAAACCAATCTGACCTTGCTCCAGCCCCGGGACGGGCGGGAACTGACCTTCGCGGACAGCACCCAATTGTGCGGCAGTTGTCACGGGCCGACCTATCGCGACTGGCTGGCGGGCGCGCATGGCCGGATCAGCGGTTATTGGGATCGCGGTTCCTCGCCGTTTACAGCGGAGGAGATCCGGGATTTGTCAGGGATGGTGGACCGAATGAGGAGGCAGTCCGATCCAGTCTCCGCGTTTGTGTGGCAGAAATTGTCCATCCCGCAGCAAGCATTGCTGAGGAACTACCAGCCGCCGGCATCCGCCACAAATCCGGCTCAGGGTGTTGTTCTGGACGCTCTGAACAAGATCATTGGAGAACCGTCCATTTACGAACCCGGGCGATTCAAAGGGATCCCGCTGGCCATCGCGACGGCCACCCTGCTGGAGCAAAGCCCGAAAGGCGACAACTTGATTTACCTCAACCGCTTGCTGCTGCAAGACGCGTATCCGCTGGAATTGTCGAGAAGCCAGCGCAAAGACTGCGTGAACTGCCACAACCCTCATTCGCCCCCTTTTCCTTCGCGCCCGCCCGCGCCCGGCCCGCATCCCTTGAGGGAGATCGGCCCCCTGGCCGGCCCGCAGACCGCCCAGGAGTAATATGAACATACCGCCGCCATCTCCAGCCAATCCTCCAGCGCCGGCCAACGCCATGGGGCGCCGCAGCTTCCTGCGCACTTCCGCCGTGCTGACGACCGGGCTGGCCGCGCTGGCCGCCAGCCTCAAGCCGCTGCTGGACATGAATGATTTTCCCACCATGGAGCGGTTCCTCCAGAAGTATTACAAGGAGATGACGCCGCAGGACATGGCCCGGGTTTTGAAGCGAATCGAGGACGAAGTGGAACAGCAGTACGGCTTGCGTCCGCATGTGCGGGATTTGAAACCGATGGACGGCGTCGAATACGTCTATTGCCTGAACCTGACCCGCTGCATCGGTTGCCGCAAATGCGTCCACGCCTGCGTGGCGGAGAACAACGAATCGCGCGATCCGGAAATCCAATACATCCGCGTTCTCCGCCTGCCCGACGGCTCGCTGGGCACCGACAAAGCGGACCACTTCTATGCGTCCAAATCCGTGCCGGAAAAGGGCTTCTTCTACATGCCCGTGCAGTGCCAGCAATGCAAGAACCCGCCGTGCGTCAAAGTGTGCCCCGTTCACGCGACCTGGCAGGAAGCCGACGGGATCACCGTCGTTGATTATGATTGGTGCATTGGCTGCCGCTATTGCGAAGCGGCCTGCCCCTACTGGGCGCGGCGATTTAACTTCACCAAGCCGTCCATCCCAAAGGACCGCCTCAACCCCGACATGGCTTATCTGGGCAACCGCCCGCGGCGCCAGGGGGTCATGGAAAAATGCCACTTCTGCATCCAGCGCTCGCGAGCGGGCCGCTATCCGGCGTGCCTGGAAGTCTGCCCCGCCGGGGCGCGCAAGTTCGGCAACATTCTCGACCCCAACAGCGAGGTTTCCTATATCCTCAAGAGCAAACGTGTCTTCATTCAGCTCAAGGAGGAAATGGGCACCTCGCCGCGGTTCTTTTACTACTTCGACGTATGAGGCGCGCGATTCGGAATTATTCTGTTTTTCTCGGCCGTTGCGCCCGCATCGCCCTGGAGGGCGACTGGCGTTATCAGGCCTGGATGGGCCTGCTCACCGTGATCTGCCTGCTCGGCCTCAACGCCTATTGCCGGCAGTTTGCGCATGGCTTGGTCGTCACCGGGATGAGCGACGAAGTGTCTTGGGGCGTTTACATCGCCAACTTCACTTTCCTGGTGGGCGTGGCGGCGGCGGCCGTCATGATGGTCATCCCGGTTTATATCTATAAGAACGAGGACCTGCATGACCTGGTCATCTTTGGAGAACTGCTGGCGGTGGCGGCGATCCTGATGTGCCTGGCTTTCGTGACCGTGGACCTGGGGCGGCCGGATCGTTTCTGGCATTTGATCCCGGGCATCGGCCAATTCAACTTTCCCAAATCCATGCTCAGTTGGGACGTCATTGTGCTCAACGGCTACCTTTTGCTCAATGTCCATATTTGCGGCTACCTGCTCTACTGCCGCTATCGAAAGACCAAACCGGGCAAATGGTTTTACATTCCCTTTGTTTTCATCGCCATCGTCTGGGCCGTCTCCATCCACACCGTCACGGCGTTTCTTTATGTGGGTCTGGGCGGGCGGCCCTTTTGGAATTCATCCATCGTGGGACCCCGTTTCCTGGCCTCCGCATTTACGGCGGGTCCCGCTCTGATCATTCTCGCCATGCAGGTCGTTCGGCGCGTCACCTCCTCCTCTTCTCCGGGCGCTGGATTGCCCGGCGCGGCCGGTCCGCCCGCGGAACGATCCAAACGCCGCCCTGCCACCCTGGAGGACCTGGCCCTTTTGTCGGGCCGTCTTCCCGAAATGGCGTCGGTGCCGGGCGAGATCCGCCAGCGGGTTCTGCCGACGGCGGAAGTCCTGGAGGTTCCGCCTGGGGACGCTCTCTTGCGCCAGGGAGAAACCGGGGACACGGCCTTTTTCATCCTGCGCGGCTCCGTGGTGGTGGTCCGGGAGGAGGGAGGGCGTTTCCGGGTGACGCGCACGGCGGGGCCCGGGGAACAGGTGGGAGAAATCTCCGCTCTCCATGCCACGCCGCGCGTGGCCACTGCCATGGCCGAAGAACCCAGCCTGGTTCTCAGCCTTTCGGCGGACGCCTTGCGGCTTCTGATGAAATCTCCCCAAGTCAACAAGATTGTCCGGTCCAGAATGTCCGAGCGGCTCCTCATCACCGATCGCGCCCTGATGACCCTTCGCAGCATCGTGCAAGTTTCCATGCTCATCAATGTGTTCCTGCTCGTCAACGAGGTCTTCAAGGAGTTCTATTCCGGCAACCTGCATGACGCCTCGTCGAAATACCTCTTCGTCGGCCTGGACCATCATCACGCCCTGGTGCCCTGGATTTGGACCGCCATCGCCTTCAACCTGGTGGCCATGGTCTTGCTGGTGCTGCCTGTCAGCCGCAGCCTCAAGTGGCTCAACCTGACCTGCGTCCTTTGCATTGTGGGCATCTGGATCGAAAAAGGAATGGGGCTGGTGATCCCCGGCTTTATTCCAACGCCCCTGGGCGAAATGATGGAATACCGGCCTTCCCTCAATGAGACGCTGGTTTGCTTTGGCATCTGGGCCTTCGGACTGCTCTGCTACACGGTTTTTCTCCGGATGTCCGTGCCCATTCTGCAGGGGCGATTGTCCAAGGAGAACGAAGGACCGCCGGAGCCGCCGGCCCATTCCGCCGCTCCCGCCCCGCTGCGGGTTTAACCGCCGCTCCGATGTCCACTCGACTTACAGCCGATGACGCCAGGCAATCGCTGGGCGAGCATCTGGCGGCCAGGGGCGCCGAGATCCAGGAGAAGTACGGCCCCGGCATCGGCTGGACCCAATTGCTCCTCATTCTCCAGGACCGCGCCTGTGTCCGATACCCCTGCCAGATCGCCTTCGACGCCGCCCCGCTCCTGCCGGGGGAGTGCGCCTGGGCCAAACCCAACAGCGACCGGCCCGAAGACGGATTTGTCCTGCACATCCATCCGCTGTTCCTGGCGCGGATGGACCGGGTGGCGCACCTGGCGCTCTATCAGTTGGTCGTTGTCAACTATGGGCAGTTCGCATCGTCCGATGACGCGGAGGTTTTTGGGGCCGCCGCGCTGGGAATTTCCAGGGACCAATACTATCAGGCACTTTGCGAAATGGCCGATTGGCTCGAAGGCCGGTAGCGCCTTCAGTGGTTGGCAGTCGTGCCTGTCACCTGCACCACCGTGTCGAAGCCCGCAGGAAAACCCGCCGGCAGGAGGACGCCGCCGGGGCGAATCCAGGTGAGATTGCCGGTCGGGGCGCTGCCGGCCAAATTGATCCATCCTTCCAGCAGGCCGCCGTTGGTGTAGAGGTTGACGTACAGAGGCGCGTTCCCATCCTTGGAAATTGGCACGGTTTGCGAAATGGCCGCGGCGTCCCCCAAGGCGCCGGAGAGGGAAAGGACGCTGTTGAGAACGAGGCCGGCCGCCGCGCCGCAATTGGCTGGAGAATTGGCGGACGATCCAGGAGACATCAAAAGACTGACCCCGGCAAGCTGCGGGAAGGCGTTCGTTGCCAGATCGCCGACCAAAGGCGCGATCCAGGCGTTGCCAGCAGTCGTGCTCGAAACAGTGCCGGTCACTTGCCGCGTGCCGTTGATCAAATCCAGGCGCAAAACGACCGTTAAATTCGGCAAACCCGCGCCGGCGCGGGAAATCGTGCCGCTGGCGTTTCCGGAAATATCAAAAACCCCCGAAAACGGGTAGGACATTCCGCCGACATAAACCTTGGCGCTGTAGGCGCCGTTGCCGGCCACCACGCAGTTGCCCAGCAACCCGGCGGTGGCCTCGGTCACGTCCGCCGTTCCATCGGCGTTGGTTTGGAAGAACAAGCCGTTATAGGCCCCGGCGGCGGTCGCTATCGTATTGGTGGGAAGGACCGTCAGCGTGGCCACAGAGCTGGTGGCCGCGCCCGCGCCATTGGACACTTTGAGGCAGTAATTGTCCGCATTCAAAGCCCCGACACTGGCCCAGGCCAGGACGCTGTTGGTGGCTCCCGAGATGGCCTTGCTTCCGCAGTACCATTGCAGCGTCAACGGCGCAGTGCCGGTCGCGGCGGCCGAGAACGACGCCGCAGTCGTGGCAATCACCGTTTGCGACTGAGGCTGGGTGAGGATCGCCGGGGGAACGAGCACCGTCAGCGTGGCGACACTGCTGGTTGCGCTGCCCCACGGATTGGAGACAATGACGGTGTACTTGCCCGCGTTGGCAGTGCCGATCTGGGGCCAACTGAGGACCGGCAGGGTGGCGCCGGGAATTGGCGCCAGCCTGTTCACCCACTGAAAACTCAGGGGCGGATCGCCGGCGGCGCTGACCGCAAGGGTTGCGGACGCGCCGGCGATGGCCGTTTGGGTCAACGGCTGCGCGGTAATCTGCGGAGGCATTGGCAGCCTGTTGGTGACCTCGTCTGAAAACACACTCTCGTCGCCATTGATGTCGTAGGCCGTCACGGCGAAATAATACACCAGCCCTGGCGTCAATCCGACAACCGTCGCGGCCAAATTCGTCTGCGCGTCCACGCTCGCCGTGTAAGCGCCGCTGCTCAACCCGTAGTAGAGATGATACCCGGAGGCGCGCCCGTCAGAACTCGGGTCCCAGGCCAATCCCACATCGCCTCCGCGCGCCTGGGCGGGGCAAAAAAAGGACAAGGCGAAGGCGCAAGTCAGGATGAACCTGACGCTTAAATAATTTGTCATAAGTTCACCTGCGGAATCGAAAACTCCACCAGGGTTCATCTTTATTCGCCTGGCCGGGGCCGGAATGGCGCGGGCGCATCCAATATCCATTATAAATAACCCCGCCGGGACTGGTGGTCAAGCCCGAATGCGCGCCGGCAACGATACCAAGAAGCTACACAAATCTTGCTCTTTTAAAGACAATGCATGGCGGGCATCACTGCCCATGCGCCTGGAAACATCCCCCGCAACGCAATGCCGCCAGACTTCATCAATTCATGCCCGCTCAGGGAAACACCTCCGAGCCTGTCCTATTATCACTAACAATCCATTCTGTTGTAAAGCATTTTCCATTCCGTGCATTCCTGCGAATCCGCCCCGTCCGGCATCAGTTTTCCGCCGCAAGGCCAATTGGCGATGCGCGGAACCAATGAAGCGCGCAATCCGGGCCGTCAACATGTTGCAACAATGCCTCCATTTCCAGGGAGGTATCGGCCGCCGCCGCATTGGCCCGGCAACGGCCGCGGCGCCGGAAGAGGAGGGCGCTCCCGAAGGCCGGCCCGTCTCGCGCGGGGTTTGACGGATCAACCTCACAAAAAATGTCGTGTAAATGACAAATCATGCAAAGCGGAATCCGCGCCGCCTTGCCATGCTGTGGGTGTGAAAACGAACCGCAGATTTATGGCCGCCGGAAACTCCGGCGATGCTTGAGGACGGAACCGAATGCCGCGATTGCTCAAAATGCCGCCGCAAATCGTCCGCCTGGTGCTGCTGACCATCGGGATCCTTTGCGTTTATTTCACGGCGCGCTTCTTCCTGACGCCCCCCTCCTTTGGGCTGCACGGCCACTACCGGTTTGACGCCTTGCACGACATGGCTTCGCGGGAACCCTATTGGGCCGGAAAAGCGGCCTGCGTGGAATGCCATACCGACCACGCGGCGAAACTGGCCAAGGGCGAACACAAAACCCTTTCCTGCGAAACTTGCCACGGCCCCGGCCGGGCGCATGTGGAGGATTGGGCCGTGAAACTGCCCAAGCTCAACATGAGCCTGTGCGTGCGGTGCCATGAGGCCAGCCCCTCGCGTCCCCAATGGCTCCATCAAATCAACGTGCATGATCATTACACGGGAAATCTTTGCACCGAGTGCCATGTTCCCCACCAACCCAATGAGGTTCCATGAGTGAGAATATCACCCGGCGCGCCGTCCTGAAGAATCTGGCTGCCATCGCCGGAGGCATTCTGGCCATGCCCGCCGCGCGCACCTGCAAGGCGGGCGTGCAAAATGTTCTGGCCTCCTCCAACGCCCCGGCGGGCTACGATCCGTTCCAACACAAATGGCTGATGGCCTTCGACGTGGACCGTTGCATCGGATGCGGCCTTTGCGTGGAAGCCTGCTGCGAGGAGAACGCCGTGCCCGAAGGCCACTGGCGCACCTGGATTGAGCGGTACGTGATCAAGAAGCCCGAGGCGGGTTCCGGCAAAACCCGCGGCGAAACCGTGGTGGACTCGCCGGACGGCGGGAAGGAGGGCTTCCCGCGCTTGTTGATTCCGAAGGAGGAGATTCTCAAGTCGTTCTTTGTCCCGAAGATGTGCAATCTTTGCGAGCACTCGCCCTGCACGCAGGTCTGCCCGGTCGGGGCTACCTTTGACGCCCCGGACGGCGCGGTGCTGGTGGACAAGAGTTATTGCATCGGCTGCGGTTTTTGCATCCAGGCCTGTCCGTACGGCTGCCGCTTTTTGAATCCGGAAACCCACACCGCCGACAAGTGCAGCCTGTGCTACCATCGGATAACCCGCGGTCTCAAGCCCGCCTGCGTGGAGATTTGTCCCTCGCAGGCGCGGATTTTCGGGGATTTGAAAAACCCCGCGCCGGGCCTGGAGAACGATCCGCTGCAACAATTCATCGCCAAAAACAAGGTGGAGGAACTGAAACCGAGTCTGGGCACAGGGCCGCGTTTGGCCTATGCGGGCTTGGATGAGGTGGTTCGATAATGAGTGCCAACATTCTCACCAACGTCGTGGACGCGCTCCCGCAATTCGACGGTTACGTCTATCCCAATGAAAGGACGCTGCATCCCCTGTGGAGCGTGCTCATCGTGGTCTATCCCTACATCACCGGTTTGGTGGCGGGCGCTTTCATCATGGCCTCGCTGGTGCGGGTTTTCAAAGTCAAGGCGCTGGAACCGATTTACCGGCTGGCGCTGCTGACGGCGCTGGCCTTCCTGCTCTGCGCCACCCTGCCCTTGCTGTTTCATCTCGGCCATCCGGAACGCTGCTTTGAAATCATGATGACGCCGCACTTCAGTTCGCCCATGGCCATGTTTGGCTTTGTCTATGCCTGGTACCTGATGGCCGTGCTGCTGCTGGAGCTTTGGTTTGACTACCGCCGCGACTTTGTCGAATGGTCGAAAACGCAAACCGGCCTGCGCGGCATCATCTACCGCGCCTTCACCCTGGGTGTCACCGACATTTCCGGGCCGGCACTGAGTCTGGATGCGAAAATGGGGCGGATCATTTCCATCGTCGGCATTCCGTCGGCGATTCTGTTGCACGGATATGTCGGGTTCATTTTTGGCTCGATCAAGGCCAATCCGTGGTGGGGCAACGCGCTCATGCCGGTCATTTTCATTCTTTCGGCGGTGGTGTCGGGAATGGCGCTCTGCGTCTTCGCCTACATGTTCCTCTGCTGGGCGCGCCGGATCACGGCGGACATGCGGTGTTTGGATTTGATGATCAGTTTTCTCTTCTACGCCCTGGTGCTGGATGCGGCCATTGAAGGGCTGGACTGGCTGCACCGGCTCTATTCGGCGGAGGAGGGGATTGATGTGCTGAAGTACGTGGCGGCCAGCAAGCTGTTTTACACGCTGCTGATCGGGCAGGCCTGCCTGGGCACGCTGGTGCCGTTCTTGTTGCTGGGAACCATGCAACTCATCCGCAAGAAAGTCGGCGAATTGAACCGCCGCCGCGTTTATTTTTCCAGCACGGCGCTGATCCTGATCGGGGTGCTGGCCATGCGGTGGAATGTGGTCATCGGCGGCCAGCTTTTTTCCAAGAGCCTGCGCGGTTTCATGAGCTACAAGATGGAGTTCGCCGGCCACGAAGGCTGGTGGCTTTCCCTGGCGCTGCTGATTCTGCCCTTTCTCATTTTGACGGCGTTCATAAAGTATTTTCTGGCCACGGACCTGCCGACCCTGGAAAATGTGGTCCCGGGCGCGCCGCCGCCGGCCGGTTCGCGCCCGGCGCAGGCTTGAGATTGGGCCGCGATGCGCGCGGCCGCCGTTTTCCCGGCGGGATGGAGTTCGCCGCCGGGAAACACGCAAAAAACCCGAACTCACGGAGGAAGCATGAAAAGAAGCATGATAGTTGCAGCCGCCATCTGTATGATGGCGGCAGGAGTGGCCTCCGCCCAGGACAGCAAGGCGCTTTATGAGAAAAGCTGCCTCAGATGCCATGGCGCGGACGGCAAGGGCGACACTACGATGGGCAAGCGGCTGGGGACGAAGGATTACACCGACGCCAAGGTTCAGGACGCATTGAAGGACGATGTGGCCTTTAAATCCATCAAGGAAGGGCTGAAGAAGGATGACAAGACGTTGATGCAGCCCACTGCGGGCCTCACTGACGACCAAATCAAGGGGCTTGTCACCTATATGCGCACCTTCAAGAAGAAATAAGGACGCCCAGGGAGTGGTTGAGTGGCAGGGCGCGCACACCGTGCGCGCCGCGGCGGGCAGGGGACTGCCCGCCCTGCCTCCCTGGGAACAACCCGCATTGACAGGCTACACTCCCCCCCCACTGATGAACCCGCCCGCCCCAACTGGATCGGTCCGCCCCGCTTCCCTGTTCCGCAACTGGGTTTCCCTGGCGGGGCTGGTGCTCATGGCTTCGAGCATTTTCGCCTTTGTCCTGCTGTTCTTCCTGGACATGATGGCGTTCTCGTCCAATCCCTACGTGGGCATCCTGACGTTTCTGGTTGCCCCGGCGTTTTTTTTCGCGGGGCTGCTGCTCCTGCTTTTTGGAGCGTGGCGCTGGCGCCGGAAGATGGCCAAAACCCCTGGCGGCGCGGGCGCGTTGCAAATCAACATTGACCTCTCCCGCGAGCATGACCGCCGGGTGCTGGCCTTCTTTGTTCCCGCCAGCGCGGCCTTTCTGCTCCTGACGGCCATGGGCAGTTATCACACCTATCATTTCACCGAGTCGGTCCAGTTTTGCGGCGAGTCCTGCCACACGGTGATGAAGCCGGAGCTGACCACTTACCTCCATTCGCCGCACGCGCGGGTGGCGTGCGCGGAATGCCACATCGGCAAGGGGGCCACCTGGTACGTGCGCTCCAAATTGTCCGGCACCTACCAGGTTTATGCGACCCTGGCCCGCAAATACCCGACTCCCATTCCCACCCCGGTCAGGAATCTCCGGCCCGCCCAGGAAACGTGCGAACAATGCCATTGGCCCAAGAAGTTTGTCGGCAATCTGGACCGCACCCTCTCTTATTATCTCCCGGACCAATCCAATTCCCTCTACTCCGTCCGCCTCCTGCTCAAAGTCGGCGGCGGCGATCCGACTCATGGCCCGGTGGGCGGCATTCATTGGCACATGAACGTGGCCAACAAAATCGAATACATCGCCACCGACGAGGCCCGCCAAAAAATCCCCTGGGTGCGCATGACCGATCCCCAGGGCGTCGTCACCGAATACCGCGTCAAGGAATTCACCAATGACGTCAGCCGGATGCCCGTGCGCCGGATGGACTGTATGGATTGCCATAACCGCCCGGCGCACAAGTTTCAGTCGCCGGAAAGCGCGGTCAATCTGGCCATGTCGCTGACCAACATTGATATTTCCCTGCCCTACATCAAGACCAACGCCGTCGGGGCTCTCTGCCGTGCCTACACCAACCAGACCCAGGCGCTGGAAGGCATCGCCACCGCCCTGTCGCAGCAGTTCCCCAAGGATGCGCGCATCCGCGGCGCGATTGCGGCGGTGCAGGAGATCTACACCAACAATTTCTTCCCGGAAATGAAGGCCAGTTGGCGCGACTACCCGGACAACATCGGGCACAAGGACTTTCCCGGCTGCTTCCGCTGCCATGATGGCAAACACATTGCCAGCGCCGGCCAGGACATGATTAAGGCCAACGACTGCAACGCCTGCCATCTCATTCTGGCCCAAGGGAGCGGCGCACAATTGAACCAACTCAATGCCCAGGGCCAGAAATTCGCCCACCCGGGCGACGAATATGATCCAGCTTACCAATGCACGGACTGCCATAACGGCGGGTTGTAGGCGCGGGGCCATTTGGACGCTCGCAATCCTATGTTGGACACAGGCTGGCCGCCTGGCGGCGGACACCATTTCCAACCAGGATTGCCTGGACTGCCATACCGACCCCGCCACCTCCCGTGTGGTCGCCGGCAAATCCGTTCCGCTGGCGGTCTTCGCCACCAATGCCTTTCAAAACTCCGTTCACAGCCGGCTCAATTGCACCGACTGCCATAACACCGTCAAAGACTTGGTGCATCCGGCCGGTCTGCCCCCGGCCCAATGCGCCTCGTGCCACACCAATGAGGCCGCCCAATACGCGGGCAGCATCCACGGCATGAGCAGGGCCAGGGGGGCGTCGGCGGCCGCCGGGTGCGCCGATTGCCACGGCGCGCATGACATCGTTTCTGTCAAGAACTTGGACTCGCCCGTTTTCAAGCTCAACCTCCCCGTCACCTGCGGCAAATGCCACAGCAATCCCGGCCTGACCCGCGAGTACCGCATGAAGTATCCGCTGGTGGCCAGCCAGTACACCGACAGCATCCACGGCCAGGCGCTGTTGAAAATGGGATTGATCGTCGCCCCTTCCTGCAACGATTGCCACGGCACCCACAACATCGGACGGAGCGTGGACCGCAGTTCGCCCATCAACCACGCCAACGTCGCCGCCACCTGCGGCAAATGCCACCTCGGCATCGAGAGAACCTACAACGCCAGCGTCCACGGCCGCCTTCTGGCCAGGGGCGGCCAAAACGGCCCTGTCTGCGTGGATTGCCATTCGGCGCATGAAATCGCCGAGCCGGACGGCAGCAATTTCAAGGCCGCCAGCGACGAGAAATGCGGCAGTTGCCACCAGGACCGCCTGGCTCATTATCGCGACACCTACCACGGCAAGGCGATGCTGCTGGGCAAGCCCAATGTCGCCCCCGAAGTGGCGGCCTGCTACGACTGCCACGGCCACCACGACGTGCTGCCGCAATCCGATCCCGCCTCCCATCTTTCCAAGGCCAACATCGTCGCCACCTGCCAAAAGTGCCATCCGGGCGCCAACGCGAATTTTGCCAAATACATCCCGCACGCCAATCCGCTCGACGCCACCCATTATCCCCAACTGCATTACACCTTCGTGGCGATGACCGCCCTGCTGATCGGCGTCTTCGTCTTCTTCGGCGCCCACACCGGCTTGTGGCTCCTGCGCTCCGGCTACCTCTGGCAGCACGACACGAAAACGTTCCGCGAAGCCAAGATCGAAACCCAGCAAGGCGACGATTGGTTCACGCGCTTTCCGCCCTTTGAGCGCTTCCTGCATTTCCTGGTGGTCACCAGCTTTCTGCTCCTGGTGCTGACCGGAATGCCGCTCAAGTTTTACTATACCAGTTGGGCCAAAGTCATCTTCGGCCTGCTGGGCGGCACGGAAACGGCCCGCACCCTCCATCACTTTGGCGCCCTCATCACCTTCCTCTATTTCGGCCTGCACCTCTCCCGGCTGCTCATCAAAACCTGGCAGTCTCGCGCCCAATTCCACGGGGGCGACTTGCGTTCCAAGTGGACTCGCCTCAATGGGGTGCTCTTCGGCCCCGACTCCATGATTCCGACCTGGCAGGACGCCAAGGACTTCGTGGCGCACCAGAAATGGTTTTTCGGCCGGGGGCCAAAGCCGCAGTTCGACCGGTGGACTTACTGGGAGAAATTCGATTACTTCGCCGTGTTCTGGGGCGTCTTTGCCATTGGCCTGTCGGGGCTGGTCATGTGGTTTCCAGGGTTCTTTACCCGTTTTCTGCCCGGCTGGTGGATTAACCTGGCGCTCATCATTCATTCCGACGAAGCCCTTTTGGCGGCCGGCTTCATCTTTACGATTCACTTCTTCAACACGCATTTCCGATTGGAGAAATTTCCCATGGACACCGTGATCTTTTCCGGCCGGGTTTCCAAAACCGAGCTGATGCACGAGCGGCGGCGCTGGTACGAGCGTCTGCTGGCCGGGGGCAAGCTGGACGATCTGCGCGTCAAAGACGAATGGGAACGCTGGAAAACCATCGCCCGCTCCTTTGGGTACCTCTTTTTCGGCCTGGGCATCATTTTGCTCATTCTGATCATCTACGCCATGGCCTCCCGTCTGGCCCGCTGACCGGTTGATCCGCGGGCAAAGGCATTTCCTCCGCGCCGGGAGCGGCACTTCTCTCAAAGGTGATATTGGGCGCGGGAATCACCCGGCGCGCCGATGGCAATAATGATTGACTGGGAATGCCAAAATATGCCGTGTCGCCGAAAATGCCGTTGCATTCCGGGGCCGGACTTGTAATTTGTGGCGGGATGTCGCGCGAATAAACGCATTGAGACATTGCCGACATGCGACAATTTATCGCCATAGCCGCCAACGCCTTCATGGAACTGATCCGGCAGCCGATTTTTCTGCTGCTGATGACGGCCTCGGCTTTGTTCGAGGTGGGGCTGTCGTGTGTCAGTTATTTTGGTTTTGGCGATGAGCCGAAGATGGTCAAGGTCAGCGTGCTGGCGGTCATGCTGCTGGCCGGCCTGTTCAGCGCCGTGATGAGCGCCTCGGCCTCGGTGGCGCGGGAGATTCACAGCGGCACGGCCCTGGCGGTGCTGGCCAAGCCGGTCAGCCGCGCGCAGTTTCTCCTGGCCAAATATGTCGGGCTGGCCCTTTCGCTGGTGGTGCTGACCTACGTCAATTGCGTGGCCGCCCTGCTGGCCACGCGGATGACGTTTGATGCTTACGGGGATGCGGATCTTGCCGGCCTGGCGGTTTTTTGCGGAGCGCTGGCGGCGGCCTACGCCATTGGCGGGCTGACCAATTATTTCATGCGCCGGCCCTTTGTTTCGGACGCGGTGCTGGCGGTGGCGTTGATGGTGACGGTGGCGTTCATCGTGCTGCAGTTCATCCCGGGCCCCGCGGAGCGGGCGGCGAACGAGTTTGTGGGCCTGGATTGGCGGATGGCGCCGGCCTCGGCGCTGATCCTGATGGCGCTGCTGGTTTTGGCCGCGCTGGCCCTGGCCTGCTCGACGCGGCTGGAGGTCATTCCGACCTTGAGCGTCTGTTCGGCCTTGTTTTTGTTGGGCATGGTGTCGGATTATTTCTGGGGGACTCGCGCCGTGCATGGGAACGCATGGGCCAATGTGCTTTACACCGTGACCCCCAATTGGCAATTGTTCTGGGTGTCGGACTTGCTGGAAGGCAAAGGCCCCATCCCGGCGAGTTACCTGGGCAAGGCGCTGGGTTACACGGCGGGATACGTGGGGGCGGTGCTGGCCCTGGCGCTGGCGCTGTTTGAGGATCGCGAATTGAGTTGAGGTGCTGGATGGATCGAAGCGTGAAAAGAATAGGATTGACCAATGGGATGGCGCTGCTGGCCGCCACGGCCGGCATGCTGCTCATCGCCCGTTTCGTCAACTCGGCCGCCGGGTTGATGGGGGCGATTCTGGCCGGCCTGGGCCTGCTGGTCGCCCTGTTGAGTTATTGCCAGATGAGCCTGGAGGGGCGGGAACAGTTGGAGAAACTGGAGATGGATGAGTTGAGCCGGAGCCGGGGGGCCGCCTCCCTTTTCGCCGCGGCGGGGGAAGACACGTTCCCGGCGCGGCGTTCGCGCGAGCAATTTGAGCGGTATTTCGTTCCGGCGCTGACGGTGTTGTTGCTGGCGGTCGAAGCGGCGGCGGCGTATTTTCCGTGGGAGTACTTCCGCGCCTCTGTCGGCGTGGTTTCGGGGCGCGCGCCGCTGGCCCTGGCCTTGTTCGGCTTGCTGGGGCTGATTCTGTTTATTTTGGGCAAGTATTCCAGCGGGCTGGCCCGCCTGCAAAAGCAGCGCTTGCTGCGTCCGGGCGCGGCCTATTTGCTGTTGAGCGCCTACGCCTGCTGGACGGCGGCCGCGGCCCTGGTGGCCGTCTATTTCAATTTCCCAAGAGTGGATTTTTATGTGGGGCGCGCCCTCTGCGCCGTGGCCGGCTTGATCGCTCTGGAAACCCTGGCGGGACTGGTGCTGGAGATTTACCGGGTGCGCCTGAAGGGCAAGGATGGGCGGCTGCTTTACGACAGCCGGCTGGTCGGATTGATGGGCCAGCCGGAGGCGTTGTTCACCACCGCGGCGCACGCCTTGGATTATCAGTTTGGATTCAAGGTCTCCGAGACTTGGTTTTATCGTTTTCTGGAAAGGGCGCTCGCCTGGCTGGTGCTGGCGCAGCTTGGCATTTTGGTCCTTTCCTCCTGCATCGCGGTTATTCCCCCCGGCGAGCAGGCGCTGCTGGAGCGCATGGGCAGGCCCGTTTCCGGACGCGGGGTCATTGGGCCGGGATTGCACTTCAAGCTGCCGTGGCCCATGGACCAGGTTTACCGCTATCGCACCGAACAGATTCAGAGCTTCATTGTGGGGGCGGAGCCGGAGACGCTGAAGACCATTCAATGGACCGTTCCCCACGCCAAGGAGGATAATTTTTTGGTGGCCAACCGGAGCAGCGATTTGGGGGCCGACACCAATAATCCGGCGGCCTCCACCAATCAAACGGGCGGACACCCCACGCCGCCGGTCAGCCTGCTCTCGGTCAGCATTCCCGTGCAGTTTCAAATCACCAACCTGGTGGACTGGGCTTATGTCAACCAGGATCCCCCCGCTCTGCTCCAGGAGCTCTCCCGGCGGGTGGTGTCGCGTTTCCTGGCGGGGGCGGAGATGGACATTCTGATGTCAAGCGGACGCGGCCAGGCGGCGGAGACGGTGCGCCAGGCCATTCAGGCGCAGAGCAACGAGCGCCGGCTCGGGGTGAACATCACCTTTGTCGGTTTGCAGGATATTCATCCCCCGCAAAAGGTGGCGGGCGATTACGAAAGGGTCGTCAGCGAACGGGAAAGAGCGGAAGTCAAAATCCTGGAGGCCCAGGCCCACGGCATCCTGACCAACGCCCTGGCCCGGGGCGCCTCGCACAAACGGCTGGCCGAGGCGCAAGCGGACCGGGCCAACGCGGTGACCAACGCGGTGGCGCGGGCCGATTTGTTCGCCAAACAGTCGCTGGCGTACGCCGCCGCTCCGGGCCGGGACGGAGTCTATGAGCACCGGGCCTATTTGGACGTGCTGGCCAAATCCACCCGCGGCGCGGAAAAGAAAATCCTCAACGCCAGCGGCGGCACCAACCTGATTTACGAGATCAATGAAGAACCCAAAATCCGCAGCTTGGGAGAAGGCCTGATTGTTCCCAAAGACAACAAGTAGTATGAAACGAAGCCCCCTGACCATCGTCGTCGCACTTCTGCTCATTGCCATTTTTGGCCTGATGCTGTTTGTGTTCCAGGTGCGCCAATCCGAGGTCGCCGTCGTCACCCTCTTCGAGAAAATGGAAACGGACAACACGCGAACCAACCCCGGGCCGCACCTGCAATGGCCCTGGCCCATCGAGCGGGTCTATAAGCTGGATCAGCGCGCGCATAGTTTGGAAGACAAATTGGAATCCGTCAAGTTGCCCGATCAAAACATCATTATGTTGATGACCTACGTCGGCTGGCGGATTTCCGACCCGGCCAGGTTTTTCCCCAAATTTGAGAACGGCTCCGTCCCCGCCGCCGAAAGCCAGTTGGAGGGCATGGTGCGCTCGGCCAAGCTGGAGGTCGCCGGCCATCACACCTTTTCGGATTTTCTTTCCGCCGATCAAGGCCAGATCAAGCTGGACCAAATCGAAAATGAAATCCTGGCCATCGCCCGCCAAAAGGCCGCCGCCGGCAACTACGGCGTGGAAATCCAATTTGTCCAAATCAAAAGCATCGAACTGCCTGCCACCGTTTCCCAGGCCGTCTTCGACCGCATGAAGGCGGAGCGTTCCAAGCTGGTCAACGCCATTCAGGCCGACGCGCAGCAGCGGTCCATTGAAATCCGCTCCGACGCCGACAGCCAGGCCTCCACCATCCTGGCCGAGGCCGATGCCGGGGCCAAGAAGATTCGCGGCGAAGGCGAACAGGCCATGATCCAATCGCTGCAAGTCATGGGCCAGAACCCCCAATTCGCCCGGTTCCTCATGGACCTGAGCATGATGGAGGAATTGAGCAAGGACAAGACCACCTGGATTCTGGATTCCCACACCACCGGCCTGGAGCTGCTGCAAGCCGCCAAGCCGCCCGGAGCCGCCACCAATGCCCCCGCCCATAACTAATGTCGCGGCCATGAAATTTATTTATACATTTGACAATTCTTGCGGGAGCGCGGGCGTCCCCGCCCGCCGCGCCCGGCGTCCCGCCGGGCGCATCCCCTGGAATTTCGGGGCCGCCGGGATGGAAAATCTCCGCCCCCCGGGCCAATCGTATTGACATAATGAGCGAACCCGAATCCAACGAGTTGAAGCCGCCGGCCGGACCGCCCGCGCCGGAGCCGCCGGCCGCCGAGGATGCGGGGACGCAGGCGCTTTCGGAGGCCTTGCGCAGCAGCTTTTTCATCATCCAGATTATCATGGTTCTGCTGGTGGCGCTGTTCTTCGGGTCGGGCTTTTTCACCGTCAAGGAGCAGAACCGGGCGATCATTCTTCGCATGGGCCGGCCGGTGGGGCAGGGGGAGGGGGTCTTGCTGGGGCCGGGCGCGCATTTCGCCTTTCCGCGGCCGATTGACGAGGTGACGAACATCCCCTTCAGCTCCTTGCAGCGGGCCGATTCGACCGTGGGCTGGTATCAAACGGCGGCGGAGCGCGCCGCCAACGTGCCGGAGCCGCAGGTCGCGGCCTCGCTGGACCCGGCCTCCACCGCCAGCTACATGCTGACCGCCGACACCAACATCATCCATGTGGCTGCCTTCGTCACCTACCGGATTACCCAGCCCATCCCCTATTATTTTAACTTTGCCGACGCGCCGAGCTTCATCACCAACGACCTGAATAATGCGTTGCTGTTCGCGGCCAGCCGCTTCACCGTGGACGACATTCTTTCTTTGCAGCCGGCCGCCTTCCGGGACGCGGTGGAGGGGCGGATGCGCGCCTTGGCGGACCAGCAGGGCCTGGGGATTACCGTGGACAGGGTGGATTGCCAGTCCTCGCCGCCCCGGTTGCTGTTGAACGATTTCAACAGAGTCGTCCAGGCCAGCGCCGAACATGACACCACTCTGAGCCAGGCCGATATTTACAGAAGCCAGACCCTGGGGAACGCCCGCGGCGAAAAGGAGTCCCGCCTCAGAACCGCCGACGCCGACAAAGCCCGCGCGGTCGGACTGATCGGCGCCGAGGCGACGAATTTCTCCCGGCTGCTGGATTATTACCAGCGCAACCCGGCGCTGGTGACCAGCCTTCTCCAGGCCGACACCCTCAACCGGGTTTGGGCCAATGCCCAGTCCACCGTCGTCCTGCCCGACCTGAGCGGCGGCGCCCAGTTGCGCTTTCATCTGGGCGAGCCGCTGCCGCCTTTGATCCTTTCGACCAATGAATCCAACCCTTGAGCGGCCAACCAGCCTGGCGGACGCGGCCACCCGGTCCCTGGCTGGGAATCCTGCGAACTTGAGCTACCATTAACTTATGCAAGTCACTTCATTGTTGAGCCGGGAAGAACAGGACCACGGCCATTCGTGCGCGGATTGCGGCCGCGACCACGATCCCGACCACAGCCACGCCGCGCTGCCCCTGGCGCAGACGCTGATCGGGCTGCTTTTCGTGATCAACTCTTTTGCGGTCAACTGGATGTCCGGTTTTTTCAAGGGCCTCTCCGAGCCGGTCGCGGCGGCCAGCGCCATGATCGGAGCGATGATCCTGGGCTATCCCATTCTGCTCACCGCCTTTGTGGATTTGCGGCGCGGCCTCCTCACCACCAATGAACTGGTGGCCCTGGCGGTCACCATCTCCTTTGGTTCAGGCCATTATCAGGAAGCCGGCGTGGTTGCCTTCTTCATGCTTTTGGGCCAGATCATCGAAACCCGCACGGCCGAAGGCGCCCGCGCTTCCATCGAATCGCTCATCAAATTGACCCCTCCCAAAGCCCGGCGCATCACCCAGCAAGGCGAGGAGGAAGTGGACACCAAACTTCTCGCCATCGGCGATCTCATCCGCGTGCGGCCCGGCGACAACGTGGCGGCGGACGGGGTCATCGTCAGCGGCCAGGGTTCCTTCAACCAGGCGAACATCACCGGGGAATCGTTGCCCGTGGACAAAAAGCCCGGGGACGAAGTTTTCGCCGGCACGCAAAATCTGACGGGCGCGCTGGAGATCCGGGTGACGCGGGCGGGGCAGGACACGACGCTGGGCAAAGTGCGCGACCTGATCCTGGCGGCGGAAAAGACCAAGCTGCCCATCATGCGGCTGATGGATCAATACATGGGCTTCTACACCCCGCTGGTGCTGGTGATTGGCGCGCTGGTTTGGGCCTTCACCCACGATCTCAGCCGGGTCATCGCCATTTTCATCGTCTCCTGCCCGTGCGCCTTCATCCTGGCCACGCCCAGCGCCATGGTGGCCGCGCTCTCGGCGGCGGCCCGCCTGGGGATTCTCATCAAGAATGTGGGCGACATCGAACTGGCCGCCCGCATCAATGCGTTTGTATTTGACAAGACGGGCACTCTCACCACCGGCAAGCTGGCCGTCAGCCGCCTGGCCCCGCTGCCCGGCACGACGCCCGCCGCGCTCTTGCGCCTGGCCGCCTCGGCGGAAAAATACAGCAACCATCCCGCCGCCCGGGCGCTGGCCCAATTGGCCGGCGAGGCGGGCGTTCCGCTGCTCGAACCGAAGGATTTTTCCGAAGCCGCCGGGCGGGGCGTCAGCGCGCAAATTGACGGGGCGAAAATCCTGGTGGGCCGCGCCCAATGGCTCCAGGAACAAGGCGTGAGGGAGGATTTTCCCGGCTCGGTGGATTTGAAGGAAACGGAGGGTTTCAGCCTGATCTTCATCGCCCGCAACGGCCAGTGCGTCGGGTGGGTGGGATTGCAGGACCAAACCCGCGCCGAGGCCCGCGAAGCGCTGGCCGAATTAAAGAACATCGGCGTGCGCCGCGTGGCCATGGTTTCCGGAGACCGCCAGCCGGTGGCGGCGCGCGTGGCGGGGGAAATCGGCTGCACGGAAGTCGCCGCCGAATGCCTGCCGCAAAACAAAGTGGAGTTTGTCCGCCAGATCAAAGCCAGGGGCTATCGCGTGGCCGTGGTCGGGGACGGAGTCAACGACGCACCGGCCCTGGCGGCCGGCGATCTGGGCATCGCCATGGGCGCGGCCGGGAGCGAGGTGGCCATTCACAGCGCCACCATTGCCCTGATGAACAACGACCTGCGCCGCCTGCCCTTCCTGGTCAAACTCTCCCGCCAGACCCGCGCCGTCATCAACCAGAATTTTATGATCGGCATCCTGTTCGTCATCGGCGGCCTGGTCCTGGCGGCCATGAGCTACATCACCCCGATTGTGGCCGCGTTCATGCATGTGGGCGGCTCGCTCCTGGTGGTTTTCAACAGCGCCCGCCTGGTGCGCGAGGGCGAGGACTTGGAACCGCACCTGACGGCGTCCTCGGAACCGCCCGCCCAGCCGCCGCCCGCCGCCCGTCCGCAACTTTCCACCGCGCCCGCATAGCCGCGCCATGCCCGCTACCGTGGAAAATCCGCAATCCGCCATCGCATGAAAGAGGGTGAACAGAAGCAAACAAAGATAACCAAGGAAGAGAAGTTCCCCTCTTCGTTGTCTTCTGTTCAAAATCCGCAATCCGCAATCCGCAATCCGCAATCGGAAAACCCGCCATTCGCGGGCGAGGTGGTGGTTTCCGTCCGCGGCCTGACCAAAGTCTTCAAGGATTTCTGGGGCCGGCCCAAGGCGCGGGCGGTGGACAACGTGGATTTTGAAGTGCGCCGCGGCGAAGTTTTCGGGCTGCTCGGCCCCAACGGCTCCGGGAAATCCACCACGGTGAAAATGTTGCTCGGGCTGCTCTATCCGACCCGCGGCCACATCGAAGTTTTCGGCCACTCGCCCCGCCATGTGGGCACCAAGTCGCTCATCGGCTACCTGCCGGAGGAGTCGTATCTCTACCGCTTTCTGGACTCGCGCGAAACCCTGGGGTTTTTTGGAAATCTATTTGACTTGCCCCCCGCCCAGCGGCGGCGGCGCACGGAGGAGCTTCTGGAAATGGTCGGCTTGAGCGCGGTCCGCACCCGCGTGGTCGGCGAGTTTTCCAAGGGCATGCAGCGCCGCATCGGCCTGGCCCAGGCCCTGATCAACGATCCGGAATTGGTGATCCTGGACGAGCCAACCGCCGGCCTGGACCCCATCGGCTGCCGCGAGGTCAAGGACTTGATCCTGACCCTGGCCCGCCGGGGCAAGACCGTTCTTTTGAGCAGTCATTTGCTTTCCGACGTGGAGGAGGTGTGCGACCGCGTGGTCATTTACTACGGGGGCAGAATCCAGGCCATGGGCGCGCTCAAGGAATTGCTGGCCAAACCCGACTCGGTTTGCGTCACCATGCCGCCGGTTTCGCGCGAGACGATGCGGCAGGTGCTGGAACTGATCGGGCGCGACGCCGCCCCGGGCCGGGTCGAGGTGGGCACGCCGACGCAGAACCTGGAAAGCTACTTCCTGGAAGTGGTGCGCAAAGCCCGGGATGGCATGTCCGAAACTTCCGGCGCCACTTCCGGCAGCCATGTGGCCGCCTATCTCCGCGGCGACGCCGAATCGGCCCCGGCGGCGGATAAAATTCTCGAACGCCTCACCGCTCCAACCGCGTCCGAAGCCGCCGCGCCCGCCGCGCCCGCCGCGCCCGCCCCGCGCATTGACGAGGCCAAACTGGCCAGTTTGGCCAAACCCGCCGAGGCAAGCCCGCCCCCGCCCGCGCCCCCGCCCGCGCCCGCGCCCGCTCCGGCCCCGCCTGTTGACCTGGGCAAAGCCAATGAAAAGCTGTCCGCCCTGCTGGGAAAAAAAGATGAACCAAAATAAGACATGCAGCGCATCCTTGCCATTGCCCGCCTGACCTGGAAGTCGGCTTTTCGTTACCGGCTTTTCTGGGTGATGGCCGCGTTGCTGGTGGCGGCGGTGGCGGGCCTGCCGTTGGTCCTCAAAGACGACGGCACGGCGGAGGGGTTGACCCAGATTCTGCTCACTTACACCTTGAGCGCCATCACGGTCCTGCTGGGCATCGCCACGCTTTGGCTCTCCTGTGGCACGCTGGCCCGGGATATCGAGGACTGCCAGATTCAAGTGGTCTGCACCAAACCGATTGCCCGCTGGCAAATCTGGCTGGGCAAGTTTGCGGGAATTCTCGCGCTCAACGCCCTGTTGCTCGCCCTCTCCGGCGCCGCTGTTTATATGCTGCTGCAATGGCGCTCGCAGCGGCTTCCCGCCGAACAGCAGGCAAAACTCCGCAGCGAAATTTTTGTGGCGCGCGCCGCCGCCAGGGAAAGGCCGGTGGATATCAACGCCATCGCCAAACAAATGGCGGCCCAATGGCTCCGCAACTGGCAGACCAATCATCCCTCGGAATCCTTCACCAACGAGGAGGAAATCCGGCAGGTCAGCAGCCAAATCCTGGCGCAGGTTCGTTCCGACGTGGAAGAAGTCCCCTCGCAGCGCGCGAGGATGTGGCAGATTGATCTGGGCAGCCTGCCGGCGCGCGCGCGCGCGCAACCCATGCAACTGCGCGTCAAGTTTAATGTGGCCGATCCCAGGGCGGCCTACCTGGACCCGGAGAAGACCTACCATCTGCTCTGGCGGATTGGAGCCACCAACTCGCCGGCCCCCCAAAACCTGGATGAGTATCTGCCGGCCAATTCGTTTCAGGAAGTTGACATCCCCGCCCTGCTGGATGCCAACGGCCTGCTCACGGTGATCTGCTTCAACCTCACCGCCGACTCGTTGTTCTTCCCGATGGAGGATGGCTTTGAGGTCCTCTACCGGGAGAGCACCTTTGACGTCAACTTCGCCCGCGGCCTGGCGGTCATCCTGTGCTGGCTGGCTTTGCTTTCCGCCATCGGCCTGGCTTCCGCCAGTTTTCTTTCCTTCCCGGTGGCGGCGTTCTGTTCGCTGGCGGTTTTGCTGGTGGGCCTTTCCAGCGGCGTCTTGAGCGACGTGAAGGAACAGAAGAGCATTTTTGGCTACTCCCAGGAGAAGCCCGGCGCGCTGCGAAAAATTATTGACACTATGACTGTGCCCGTCTTCAGCGCCGTCCTCAAGGTCGTCAGCCTGGTGCAGAGCTTTTCGCCGGTGGACGATTTGAGCACCGGCCACAGCATCACCTGGGGGCAACTGGCCCGGGCGGCGGGGCAGATCGTGCTCTTGATGGGCGGCATTTTCGCCGTCGCCGGCATCCTTCTGTTCAACCGCCGCGAACTGGCGGCCGTCCAGCCCAACTCCTGAGCTTGCGCCATGGACCGCATTGCCATTGAGGATTTGACCGTCTTTTTCCATGTCGGCGTTCCGGACGCGGAGCGGGCCAGTCCCCAGCGCCTGGCCCTGACGGTGGAAATGGACCATGACTTTTCCCTTGTCGGCGACGCCCTGGACCGGACGGTGGATTACCAGGCCGTCAGCCAGCGGTTGCTGGATTTTGGCCGCGGGCGAAGCTGGAAACTCATCGAAACCCTGGCCGTGGAACTGGCCGAAATGATTCTGCGCGAGTTCCAGCCGTCCCGCGTCACGGTGGAGGTCAAGAAATTCATCCTGCCCCAGGCGCGCCATGTTTCCGCTCGCGTGACCCGTCCAAGAGACTGTAGCGGCGCTCTGTGAGCGCCGCATTCCGGCCAAGAAACCTTGCCAGCCGCCGCCCAGGCCCTATACTGCGCCCATGACGCCAACTTTTAGGCTTGCCTTTTTTGGGGCCGGCCAGTCTATTCTCCGCCTTTTATGGAAACTGATCCAACAGTAGCGCTTTATGATTTTTACGGCTGGCTGCACACCAACCGGAAACGGGTTCTGGCGGGCGCAGTCGTGGTGGCGGTCATCGCGGCCATCGTGGGTTTTGTGATGTGGAGCAACAGCCAGAAGGAAGCCAGCGCCGACCAGGCCTTGCTGGCCGCTCCGTCAATCCTCGGCATGGCGGCTCCCGGGGATCCTTCCGCGGCCAGGGCGCTGCTGACCGTCAGCCAGGATTACAGCGGCACCAGCGCCGGCGCCGCCGCGCAGATGCTGGCCGCCAGGGAACTGTACCTGGGCGGCAAGTATGCCGAGGCGCAGGAGGAATTCACCAAGTTTATCGCCGCCCATCCCGGCCATCCGCTGGTGGCGCAGGCCAATGTCGGCATCGCCGCCTGCCTGGAGGCCCGGGACAAGATCCCCGACGCCGTGCAACAATATAAAAAAATCACCTCCCTTTATTCCACCAGCCCCAACATCATCATTCCCATCAAATTGACCCTGGGCCGCTTGAGTGAGGCCGATAATAAGCCGGATCAGGCGGTCCAGAATTACAAGGATTTGGTCATGCTCCAGGACCCTAACGATCCGTGGGTGGCCGAAGCCTCGGAGCGGCTCCGTCTTCTGGTGGCCAAGCATCCTGAACTCAACCCATTCCCGCAGCAGCCCGGCGCCGCCGCCGCTTCGCCCGTGCTGAATCCGACCGAGGCGGAGATGCAACTTCTGGCCCCGCCGGGAAGCGCGGCCCCCGGTTCCCAACCGGCCGCCCCGGCGCCAAACACAACCCCCGCGCCCCCGCCTGCCGCTGCGCCCCAGGCGTCCGCTCCTCCGGCAGTCAATCAAAATCTTCAAATGATCCCGCCGGCCACCAATGCCACACCGGCCGGCAACCCATGAACCTCAAACTCCGCAACCTAACCCGGACATTTCATAGTCTGGTAGGGCGAAGCTGCTGCTTCGCCCTGGTTCAGGG
>Ga0326728_10006757_pt1 | contig 30478 bp, 33 predicted proteins | sample MB3enrmetagenome_FD_207602 | JGI IMG/M metagenome (GOLD analysis project Ga0326728, IMG submission 207602) | Lab enriched peat soil microbial communities from McLean, Ithaca, NY, United States - MB31MN | ecosystem: Environmental > Terrestrial > Soil > Wetlands > Peat | place: USA: New York...
TTAATATCGCAATGCGGATTGTCAGCAGCCTCATCGGGATCGCGATGATCTTGATAGGCGTGGTTTGGATACTGCAAGGACTCAACCTCGCTTTTCGCGTCGGATTCATGGTCGGCAACAACTTTCTCCAGCACCTGCTCGCAGTCCCGCAGAATGCGCGGTGCCGCCAGCTTCTCGTGCCAGGCGGTCGGCACTAGTTACCGGCTGTTCAATTTGTGACGAGAGTCACATTCAGAATCCGCCTGCTGCGACCCAGTTGTCGATTAACGTTTCTTTTCACTCCGTGGTCTCCCGAGTCAGTGGAATGTTTGATAGCGTGCACAATGAAGTCTGTGCCGTGAACTGTGCTGCATCACTGGGTGAGACAGATTGCGATGACCAGTGGAATGAAGGTGTTCAGCGTCGAGACGCATATGGAGTCCATTCGTTGATGCTGCCGTTTTTCAACGCACGCGAGGCCGCCGAAGTAGGGACGGCGTTAGCGGACCTTTATGCGTCGAACCGCACCGCACGCGGCAGAAGGAGCCCACATATTGAACAGGCAAAATCCCTAAAGGAATTGCTGCGCCGTGCCGCGAGTGACGTGCGCACCGCACGCTTGAACATTTTCAAGAGAGCGAAGCTCGCGCATTGCTTCAAGTGGCGATTGCTCGAAAAAGGCGTTGATGGAGCGACTGCCGATGCGGTGACTCAAATGCTGTTACTGCACCTCGCCCCTGAATAAGTCTAGCGCCGTGCCGGACTGCGGTCCGGCCGCGGCGCCGACGGGTCGCCCCGACTCCGTCAAGAAACGGCAACTTTTTGCGCAAGGAAATGAATACTTCTCTCAGGGTGCTTATGCCGAGAGCGTCGCCGTATATGAGGAGTTGGTCCGGCGTTATCCCCGTTATGTCGATGCGCTCCACAATCTCGGGGCGGCTCTCACCAAGCTCGGTCGCTATAAGGAGGCACAGGTTTTATTTCGTCAGGTAGTCGCGATAAATCCAGGCCATGCACAGGGACATTGCAATCTTGGAACGGTACTTCGCTGGTTGGGTGATATCGCCGAATCGGAAAGTTCGTTGCGCTGCGCCCTCAGGTTAAACCCGACTTACGCTGCTGCGCGGACCAGTCTCGGGGAGACTCTCGTTTTCCGTGGGCGCTTGCGCGACGCGAAGACCCAGTTTGCGAAAGTGTTGAAGGCGGCGCCTCGTGATGTCGACGCGTTGTTTGGCATCGGACAAGTCGCCCGGCTCGAAGGTCGTTTCGACGAGGCGAGGGCCATGTACGAGCGCGCTCTGGCGGTCAATCCGACGATGCCACATGTCTTGGCGGCCATGGCCGGCCTACGAAGGATGACCGCCTCGGACGGCGCCTGGCTGCAAGGCGCGGAGGAGATTGCGGCAAGCGGGCTTCCGCCGTTGGAGGAGGCCGGCTTGCGCTTTGCGATCGGAAAATATTCCGATGATGTTGGAACCTTCGAACGGGCCTTTCAAAATTATCAGTGCGCCAACCAGCTATGGAAGACGGTCGCCGAGAAGTATGACCGGGAGGCGCGAACACGTTACGTTGATGACCTGATCAGCGGCTATAGCCGCAAGTTGACCTTTAGTGTCGTCGGGGGTGATTCCGGCTCTACGAGGCCAGTTTTCTTGGTTGGCATGATGCGTTCGGGGACGTCGCTGGCCGAACAAATCATCGCTTCGCATCCGGAGGTGTGTGGCGCCGGAGAGCTGGGGTTCTGGAGCGATGCGGTGCGCAGACACGAAGCATCCATTCGACGAGGGCTGCTCGACGAGCCGACGCGGCAGAAACTGGCTAAGGAATATTTGCGAGTCCTAACGGAGCACTCCGCCCATGCGCGGCGCGTCGTTGATAAGGCACCCGTCAACAGCGATTATCTGGGGGTGATTTACTCGGTATTTCCGAACGCTCGAATCATCTACATGCGACGCGACCCAATCGACAGCTGCCTGTCGTGTTATTTCCAGCAATTCTCCCCAGGGTTGAACTTCACCATGGATTTGTCGGACCTGGCGCACTACTACCGCGAACATAACCGGCTCATGGCGCACTGGCGTGCCGTACTTCCGCCTGGAACCATTCTCGATGTGCCTTACGCGGGGCTGGTTGCCGACCCGGAGACATGGACGCGCAAAATGCTGAAGTTCCTCGGTCTCGAGTGGGATGAGCGGTGCCGGGATTTTGATAAGACCCAACGTGCGGTAGTGACTGCCAGCTGTTGGCAGGTGCGGCAAAAGATTTACAAGGATTCCGTTGGGCGGTGGCGCAACTACCGGAACTTCATCGGCCCGTTACTGGACCTGAAAGACCTCGATAATTGAGCTGGCCAAAGTGCCATGATGCGGTGCAGTATTTACAGATATTCTAGAACGGAATGTCGTCGTCAAAATCCTCTTTGCCACCGGCCGGCGCGGGTGCTTGATCATAATCGTCCCGCGGGGGTGCACTGGCGCCGGCGCGCTCACCGCCGCCCGTGCCGCCGGCGCCGCCGGCGCCGCCGCCTCGGCCTCCCAACATCTGCATATTGTCGGCAACGATTTCGGTGGTAAACCGGTCGTTTCCTTGCTTGTCCTGCCACTTCCGGGTGCGCAGCTTGCCCTCGACGAATACCTGCGAGCCCTTGCGCAGGTACTCGGCCGCGATTTCTCCTAGGCGGCCAAACAGCGCGATGCTGTGCCACTCGGTGCGCTCCTGCTGCGCACCGGATGCCTTGTCCTTCCAAGATTCGCTGGTTGCGATCCGGATATTGGTTACCGTCATCCCGCTCGGCATCGACCGGGTCTCCGGGTCTGCACCGAGATTTCCGACCAAAATGACCTTGTTGACACCGCGCGCCATAACCTACCCCTCGAGACTTGCGAAGACGGATATTGTACACGCGCAGGCCGGCCGCACGGGGCGTCTGGCTCTGTCTTCATCCAGAAATTCATGACCGGCGAGGTGTGCGGAACCAGCCCAGCGTGACCGTCGAAACGTGCCCGGCCGCGCTCAACCGTCCGCACCTTGGGTCCGGGCAGAGGAGACTCGGCCTAAGGGCTTGACGCCGGGCGTATAGTATCTGGTTACATGCAAAATATTCGCATCCGGGGCGCCCGGACTCACAATCTGAAGAACATCGACCTCGACCTGCCGCGCGATCAGCTGATCGTCTTCACCGGGCTCTCGGGTTCGGGCAAGTCCTCGCTCGCCTTCGACACGATTTACGCGGAAGGCCAGCGACGCTATGTCGAGTCGCTGTCGACCTATGCGCGGCAGTTCTTGTCGATGATGGAGAAACCGGATATCGACACGATCGAGGGGCTGTCGCCGGCCATTTCGATCGAGCAAAAATCGACGTCTCACAATCCACGATCCACCGTGGGCACGGTCACTGAGATCTATGACTACCTTCGCCTCCTGTATGCGCGGGCCGGAACACCTCGTTGCCCCGATCACCACATCGACCTGGCCGCGCAAACCGTGAGCCAAATGGTCGATGCGGTGCTTCAGCAGCCTGAAGGGACGGCGATGATGCTGCTCGCGCCCGCGATCGCGGAGCGCAAAGGTGAGCACGCCGAGTTGATCGATGAATTGCAAGCCGGCGGGTTCGTGCGCGCCCGCATCGACGGCAAGGTCGTGGAACTCGACCAGGCTCCCAAACTCGATGTCCGCCGCAAACACACCGTCGAAGCCGTCGTCGACCGCTTCAAAGTGCGGCCCGACTTGGGTCAACGCCTCGCCGAATCCTTCGAGACGGCGCTGCGCGTGGGTCAGGGAGTTGCGAAGGTAGCGTACATGGACGATCCAGAGCGTCCCGAACTCATTTTTTCCAACAAATTCGCCTGTCCCATTTGTAATTACTCCTTGAGCGAACTAGAGCCGCGGTTGTTTTCCTTCAACAGTCCGATCGGTGCTTGTCCAAGCTGCGACGGTCTCGGCACACAAGAGTTTTTCGACCCGGAAAAAATCGTCGCCAATCCGCATTTATCACTGGCGGGCGGCGCAGTGCGCGGCTGGGATCGACGCAATGCCTACTATTTTCAGTTGATCCAATCCCTCGCGCGGCATACCAAGTTCGACATCGAGGCGCCGTTCGAAAGCTTGCCGCAAAGGATCAAGGACCTGGTGCTGTTCGGCAGCGCTGATGAGCAGATCGAATTCAAGTACCTCGACGGCAAGGGCGGAACGCTCAAGCGCAAGCACACTTTCGAGGGCATCGTGAAAAACCTGGAACGCCGCTACAAGGAAACGGAGTCGGCCACGGTGCGCGAAGAATTGACGAAGTACCGCTCTGCACGCGCCTGCCCCGAGTGCGGTGGTACGAGGCTGAACCGAGCGGCGCGCAATGTCTTCGTCGGCGGCAAGAGCGCTCCCGAAGTCTCATCGCTCTCGGTCGAACGTGCCATCGAATTTTTTTCGAAGCTCACGCTCCCGGGCTGGCGCGGTGAAATTGCAGTCAAGATCATCAAGGAGATCGGCGATCGTCTCGGCTTCCTCGGCAACGTGGGCTTGGGCTATCTGACGCTGAATCGCAGCGCCGACACCTTGTCCGGAGGGGAGGCACAGCGCATCCGGCTGGCAAGCCAGATCGGCTCGGGGCTGGTCGGCGTCATGTACATCCTCGACGAACCCTCCATCGGCCTGCACCAGCGCGACAACCAACGGTTGCTCGACACGCTCGTAAACCTGCGCGATCTCGGCAATACGGTCATCGTGGTAGAGCACGACGAAGATGCGATTCGGCAGGCCGACTATGTGGTGGATCTCGGCCCGGGGGCCGGCGTCCATGGCGGCACGGTCGTGGCTCAGGGCACGGCCGCCGAAGTCATCGCGCATCCTGATTCCATTACCGGGCAGTACTTGAGCGGCCGAAAGCGCATCGAAATACCGCGCAGCCGACGCGCTCCGGATCCGAAGCGTATGCTGCGCGTCACGGGTGCAACGGGCAACAACCTCAAGAACGTCACCGCCGAGTTTCCGCTGGGATTGATGACCTGCGTCACCGGCGTATCGGGCTCGGGCAAGTCGACCTTGATCAACGACACGCTCTATCGCGGCGTCGCAACCCAACTCAACCACGCTTCGGCCGGCACCGCGCATTTCGAGCGCATCGAAGGGCTCGATTACATAGATCGCGTAATCGAGATCGATCAGACCCCGATCGGCCGCACGCCCCGGTCCAATCCCGCAACGTATACCGGCCTATTCGCGCCCATCCGCGAAATTTTCGCCGCCGTTCCGGAGTCCCGCGCACGCGGGTATGAAGCCGGACGCTTCAGCTTCAACGTCAAAGGCGGACGCTGCGAGGCCTGCCAGGGCGACGGAGTGATCAAGGTGGAGATGCACTTCCTCGCCGACGTGTATGTTCCCTGCGATGTCTGCAAGGGCAAGCGCTATAACCGCGAGACCCTGGAGATCCGCTTCAAGGGTAAGAACATCCAGGAGGTTCTCGACATGACGGTCGAGGATGCGCTGCCGTTCTTCGCCGCCGTTCCGACGGTGCAGCCAAAATTGCAGACGCTGCTCGACGTCGGTCTATCGTACATTCGCTTGGGTCAGAGCGCGACCACGCTGTCGGGCGGCGAAGCGCAGCGCGTCAAGCTATCCAAGGAACTCTCGAAGCGTGCCACCGGACGCACCCTTTACATACTCGACGAACCCACCACCGGGCTGCACTTCGCCGATATATCTCAGTTATTGGCGGTGCTGCATCGCCTGCGCGACGAGGGCAATACCATCATCGTCATCGAGCACAATCTCGATGTCATCAAGACCGCGGATTGGGTGGTGGATTTGGGACCGGAGGGCGGCGACGGCGGCGGCAAAATCATCGCGGTCGGGACGCCGGAGCAAATCGCGGCAAACAGCGCCTCCTACACCGGTCATTATTTGCAAGCCACGCTGGGGCAGCCGCACGCACTCGCACAGCCTGCGAGGCGAAAGCGCGCATGAGCACTCCGTGGCGCCTGTTCGTAGCGGCGCTGCACTTCGGCACGGGCGGGTCGGTCCCGCCCCGCGCAGCAGCCCGCCTCGTGCCCCTGGCAGGTATCGTCATAGGGGCGGCCGGCGCCGGCGTCTACTGGCTAGGGGCCCAATTGTGGCCGACCAGCATCGCGGTCGTGCTCGCCATGCTCGCCACCGTCTCAATTGCAATGCCCGACGCCTCTGCAGGCAACGGTGGCATCTACCGCGTGTTCTTGCTGCTCATCAAGTACAACGCATTGATGGCCCTATCGTCGGCCAAGGTGCCGTTCGCGTTGCCGGAATATTTGACGTTGGGATTAATCATGGTTGCCGGACAGGCCGCGAGTCGCGCGCTGGCGCTTTCCGCCATGGCAACCGACGTTCCTGCCGAACTGCGCGTAACCGCAGGTGATCTCACGGTGGCCATGATTATAGGCTTGGCGCCGGCCGCGCTGCTCGGCATACCAGGCCTGATCGGCCTCGCAGCAGCGATTGCCATGCGTTTGGCGCAGAGCGCGCACGTCTTTCAGATACGCACGTTGGAGGTCGCGGCGCGGCTCGATATCACTCGGCAACTGACCGAGATCTGTTTCTATTTGGGCGCGCTCGCGACGTGGAAGTACATTTAGGACCGCGGCCGGTCAATGCGGCAGGTTTTCGATTCCGTTCATGCGCTCCCCAACGCGTTATGGTAATTTCGGCCGCCGCGGCCATTCTCGCGTAATTTACGCGTTCTTCGCCAACGATGTGTCATTCGAACAAGGGCTATCATGAATAAATCCGTATTCTTTTCACTGGTGCTTTTTTTGGCTGGCGCGTCGTCGCAGTGCATCGCCGGGCCAAAGGCCGACATTCGCCAGCTCGAACAGGAGTCGAATGCCGCCTATGCCGCCAACGATCTAGAAAAATACTTCGGCTATTACACGGACGACGCCATCTTTTGGTTCCCCGAAGGCCGCACCGACGTGCCGAGCTACAAGAAGGAGTGGAGCGATTTCCTCAAGAGCGGCGGCGGCATCAAGGCCGGCACAACCTCGGACATGCACATCCGCTTCAGTCCGCACGGCGATGCAGCCGTCGCCAGCTACCTATTGCGCCTCACCACGCAGGATGCCGACAAGAAGGTGCATACGGAGGATTATCAGGAGACCGATGTTTGGTTCAAGACCGAGGGCGGTTGGAAAATAGCGCATGTACACTATTCCGAGGTGCCGAAGCCAACCAAGCATTGAGAGAGGGTAAAAACGTGCAGCACATCCTCGTCTATTCGGATTCTCTTTCGTGGGGCATCATCCCGATGACGCGCCGGCGCCTGCCGTTCGAAGCCCGCTGGCCGGCTGTCATGGAACTCGCTCTCACACAACCGGGTAAGCCCGTACGCGTCGTCGAAGATTGCCTGAACGGCCGCCGCACCGTGTTTGATGACCCCTTCAAGCCGGGGCGCAATGGTCTCTCCGGGCTTGCGCAGCGCATCGAGATTCATTCACCGCTGGCGCTGGTCATTCTGATGCTCGGCACCAACGACTTCCAATCCGTACACCCGCATACCGCGCTGCATGCCGCACAGGGAATCGCCACGCTGGTCAATGCGATTCGCCAGGCACCCATCGAACCGGGTATGCCGGTGCCACCCGTCTTAGTCGTGGCTCCCCCGCCCATCGGTACGCCGCGGGGTCCGGTTGCCGTCAAATTCGCGGATGCGGCGGCGAAATCCGCAGGTCTTGCCGACGCCTACAAGGACATCACGGCGGATCTCGGCTGTTACTTCTTCAATGCCGGCACGGTCACCCCTGCGAGTGCCGTCGATGGCATTCATCTCGATGCCGACCAACACGAACGCCTGGGAAGGAACCTCGCCGACTTTATCGCGACCCTGTCCGTCCTCTGATGAGACGGCGGGTCGCATCGGTCGTCGCACGCGGCTCCCTGCCGATACTTGCGCGACTCGACCCGGAGCGTGCGCATGATTTAGGTCTCGCCGGGTTGCGGTTGCTGCAGCCCTTATGGCCCGCCATTCGAGTGCCCGCGCAACTGGCGGTGCGCTGCCTGGGATTGAATTTTGCGCATCCGCTCGGGCTCGCCGCGGGATTCGACAAGAACGGCGATTACTTGGACGCCCTCGGCGCCTTGGGCTTCAGTCACATCGAGTTGGGCACGGTGACGCCGCGGCCGCAGCCGGGCAACCCCAAGCCGCGAATGTTCAGACTTGCGGCGACCGGCGCACTGGTGAACCGCATGGGGTTCAATAACAAGGGCGTCGACCATCTGCTCGCCCAACTGGCGCGCAGCCGCTATGCGGGAATTCGCGGAATCAGTATCGGCAAGAATTTCGATACGCCGATCGAGGGCGCCGAGGCCGATTACGTCGCCTGCCTGCGCAAGGTATATGCACAAGCCGATTACATCGCCGTCAACGTCTCGTCGCCCAATACGGCGAGACTGCGAGAACTGCAAGGCCGGGACGGTTTGGAGCGTATCGTCGGCGCATTGCAGCAAGAACGCGTGCCGCTCGAGACCCGTCATGGCAAGCATGTCCCGCTGCTGGTCAAAATAGCGCCGGATCTCAATCCCAAACAGATCGCGTCGCTCGCCGCCACACTGCGTTCACTCGGCGTGGAAGGCGTCATCGCGACCAACACCTCGAACGATTTGACCAGCCTCGGCCCGTGGCCCGAGGCGCATCGCGGGGGATTGAGCGGGGCTCCGCTGCATGCGTTGTCGGTCAGAGTCATCCGTCAGCTACGTGCCGAATTGGGGCCGAGCTTTCCCATCATCGGAGTCGGCGGTATCGTAAGCGCAGATCATGCATTGGCAACTTTGCGCGCCGGCGCAAATCTCATCCAAATTTATACCGGCTTTGCCTACCGAGGGTACCGCCTGGTGGAAGAAATACTCGATGCCTTGGTCGGACTGCACCCCGCGTAATGCGTCCCGGTGCGCGGAGATCCTGCGATGATTTCGAATGACGACGTCGTCCAATTTCAACGCGACGGTGCACTCTGCATCCGGCAATTGTTCAACGCGCAAGAACTCGAGGAACTGCGCGCCGGCATTGATTTGAACCTTGCCTCTCTCAGTCCCCGTGCCAAGGTCGCGAGCGGCGCCGACGACCCCGGACGTTTCATCGAAGACTTTTGCAACTGGCAGGACAATCCACACTACCGCCGCTTCATTGCCGAAACGGCCCTCGCCGAGACGGCGGGACGCTTGATGCAAAGCTCTACCGCGCGTCTTTATCACGACCACATGCTCACCAAGGAGCCCGGCACGCGGCAACCGACGCCTTGGCATCAAGATCAGCCGTATTACAATATCGAAGGCCGGCAAAACGTCAGTTTTTGGATTCCCGCCGATCCCGTCAGCCGCGCGTCCACTTTGGAGTTCATCGCGGGCTCGCACCGGGGTCCTTGGCTCATGCCGCGGTCATTCATGGATTCTCAGGCCAAGTGGTTTCCCGAGGGCAGTCTCGCGGACCTGCCCGACATCGAGGCCCACCGCAGCGACTTTCCGATTCTCGGCTGGCAACTCCAACCCGGCGACTTGGTGTGTTTTCATATGCTCACGCTGCACGCAGCTCAGGGAGTCGGCCCCCAGCGCAGACGAGTGTTTTCCGTGCGCTTCCTGGGCGATGACATTACGCATGCGCCGCGGCGCTGGAAAACGTCTCCCGATTTTCCGGGTCTGGCGGATGAACTGCCCGTTGGCGCACCGATGGATCACCCCTTGTTTCCGATACTGTGGCGGGCTTGCGGATCGCCGCTTCATCCGCCGACGTGAAAGAACGCCCGCAGCGCTCGCAGTGTCTCGGCGGGCTGTTCCTCCGGGATGAAATGCCCGCAGTCGATTGGCTCGCCCATGGGCGAGGCAACGAGATCGCGCCACGTTTCAAGCGGCTGGAACAACTTCCCGACCACGCTGCGCGCCCCCCATAGGATCAGCGTCGGACAGTCGATTTTCCGCCCGGCGCTCACATCCGAGCGGTCGTTGGCGAGGTCGATGCCGGCGCCGGCACGGTAGTCTTCGCACACTGCGTGGATGCCTTCGGGCGTTCCAAAGGTACGCAGGTACTCGGCCATGATCGCGTCGCTGAAGGTGGACGGGTTCGCCGCAAGCTTGGCTATCACCATGCCCAACCAAAATTCAGGGTCGCTGCCGATCAGCCTTTCCGGAAGCGGCCGCGGCTGAATCAGGAAGTACCAATGGTAATACGCGGTCGCGAGCGCCATGTCCGCCTGCTCGTAGACCGCCTTCGTCGACACGATGTCGAGGAGCGCGAGCCGTGTCACGGCAGCGGGGTGATCGAGTGCGAGTCGGTAGGCGACGCGTCCGCCGCGATCGTGTCCGGCGATCATGAACTCGCGATGGCCGAGAGCGGCCATGACCTCGATCATGTCGCGGGCCATCGCGCGCTTCGAGTAGTTGCCGTGATCGGCAGTGCCTTCGGGCTTGCTGCTGTCGCCATAGCCGCGAAGGTCCGCGCATACCACCGAAAACCCCTCGGCCAGCGCCGGTGCGACCTTGCGCCACATGCGGTGCGTCTCGGGATAGCCGTGCAGGAGCAATAGGGGTGCGCCGTCGCCGTGGGTCGCGATGTTGATCGTAGCGCCGCTGGTCGCGATCCGCCGGTACTCGAAACCGGCCAACTCCGTATCAGCGAGCATCGCGACCGAACCCCAAAGGTTACTTTTTCAATACCGCGGTGAGCGTGATCTCGGGTACGCTCGCGAGCGCCTTCGATAACGGACACCCCTGCTTTGCGCCGGCGGCCAGCTTCTGAAACGTGGCCTCATCGATGCCCGGCACGCTGGCCTCCAGCTTGAGCGCGATATGCTCGATCAGAAACCCGCCGCCCTTCGCGACCAGCCGCACGCTGGCTTGTGTGTCGACCGCCGCCGTGGCAAACCCGGCCGCGTCGCAGGCAAAGGAGAATGCCATCGTAAAGCACGCCGCATGCGCGGCGGCCAACAACTCTTCCGGATTAGTGCCGCGCCGATCATCCTCGAAACGGCTGCCGAACCCGTAGGGATATGCCTTCAAAGCATCGGTCTGTGTGGTGATCTTGCCGACGCCCTTCTTGCCTTGACCTTCCCAATGAACCGTCGCCGTCTTGTCAGCCATAAATCACTCCTTAAGATATGATTGAATTAACGCATTCCGGCAAGTACCCTGCGCCGCAGACCGCGCAGCTTTGCCGGCTTCTCACGGCGCGTCAATATCGTAGCCTTTCGCGCGCAGCTCATCGAGAAGGCCGCCTTTTTCCAGCCACATGTCGAGGTTGACGACGGCGACCGTGACTGCGCTCCCCTGCAAGTATTTCTCCATGCTATCGCGCCACGTCCGCCGCACGAGGTTGATGAGCTCGCTCGCGCCAGTTCCCTCGTCCAAGGCCGCGCGGCAGGCGTCTACTTCGGGCGGCTCGTGCAGCTTTTCGATGCGTTCGACGTTGCCGCTGGCCCACGCCTGCGCACGTTCAACCAAGCGAGGCAAATCCTTCTCGACCGTTGCCAGCGAAGCCGCGACGCAGGCGTTCTCGGTCGCCGGCGGCATGGTCTTCAGCGCATCCAGAAAATCGCGCACGCCGGCAATCTTCAGCTCTTCCACCCGCACGCCGTGCTTGCTCGCGAGCGTACGGACCGCGGCACCCAGATCCAGCCGAGTGGACAATCCGACCTGGTGGAAGGCAGCTTGCTGCAGAAACGCGGTCGCGATAATAGGACGATACCGCTCCCACTTGTCGGAATCCGCCGTGTACTTCGTGCGTTGTACCTTGAAACGCGCGTAAAGGTCGGGCGGCATGACGTCCTTGAGCCGCTTGCCGCCGCGCACCATCAAGAGGTCGCGTTGCGTGATGAGCAACCATAGAATCCGCGCAATGCCGATATCGAAAGGCTTGGGAACCACCACTTGACTCGTGGTGGCGAGCAACTGCTCGAACTGTTTCGAGCGCCAAGTGATCCCCTTGGGCAAGGGCGACATGCTGCCCAAAATCCATAGATTTGCCGCGCCATGATGCACGTGCCACATGCCCGGTCCCGTGCGTTCGCCGGTGACGACGACCTCGTCCATCAGAGGCGGCGGCGGTTCGTCGGCCCGGCACGCTGCTGATGATAGAACTCCGGCGAGCCAGGCTGCCGCGAGAAGCGCCTCTGTCCGCGAGCGTATCCGAGAACTCATGGCGGCAGGCGAACGTTATCGCATCGGCTACACGCCTCGCGTGCGTCACCGTCCCTCATGTCTTGCGCGTCGTCAGCTTTTTCAGGAACTCGTAATAGAACTCGACGCCCGTGTAATAGGACGCCACCGGCACACGCTCGTCCTTGCCGTGCATGCGAACGTCGTCATGATCGATCGCGACGCCGCAGATACCATAGCTCGGAATTCCCGCCATCATCGTGTAAATGCTGTCCGAGGCGCCCGTCTCCATGATCGGAATCACGGGCGCGCCCGGCCACAACTTGCCGGCTACGCTGCGCAGCGACTCCATGACGTCGGGCCGCGGCGGCGGCGGCGCCATGGCCTTGCGGTCCGAGCCGCGATCTGAAACGTCGCCCGCATCGCTTCGATAGCGGACGGTCAGTTTCGGATCGTTGAACAACTTGACCAGCTCCAAGCGAATCTCTTCCTGGGAATGCCCGGGAAAGATACGGCAGTTGACGTTGGCTTCCGCCCTCTGCGGCAACGCATTCGGCGCATGGCCGGCGCTCATCATGGTCGCGACGCAGGTCGTGCGCATGGTGGAGTTGTAGCGCGCGTCCTGAGACAGGCGATCGATAGCCGCTTGGTCCGGCGGCGTCCTGAGAATGGCGCGAAAATCAGCGGCCGGCTGACCCTTGCCGACAGCCGCCATCTGCGAGAAATATTCCCGAGTGACATTATTCAACTCGAACGGAAACGGCGATTTTTCCAACACCGCGAGCGCATCGGCGACGTGGTAGATGGCATTGTCCGGCGTCGGCAGCGAACTATGCCCGCCCGGGTTGGTCGCCGAAACGGCATAATCGGCATACAGCTTCTCGGCGGCCTCGAACTCCACGGTCATCGGTTTGCCATGGTCGGTGACCACGCCGCCCGAGTCCGGATTCAGCGCAAACTCGGCGTCGATCAGCTCGCGGTGGTTCTTCAGCAACCAATCGACGCCGTTCGACTTGCCGCCCTCCTCATCGGCGGTGAGCGCTAATACGATGTCGCGGTCCGGGACGAATCCTTCCTGCCTTAGGCGGATGAAATCGGTAACCACGATCGCATCGCTGCCCTTCATATCCTGGGTGCCACGCCCATAGTAGTAGCCGTCCTGCTCGACGAATTGGAATGGATCGGTGGTCCAGTCCTCGCGCCGCGCTTCCACCACGTCGAGGTGCCCGATGATGAGGACGGGTCGCAGCTTCGAACCGCGCTTTCCCCGGTACCGCGCTACCATGTTGCCCTTGCGGTCATTCGGTCCCAGCACCGTGACGTCGGCCGCAGGAAACCCGGCATCCAGCAGCCTTTTCGCCATCGCCTGCGCAGCCACCGTGGTACTTCCGGTAGAATCCGTGGTATTGATTTCGATCAATTGTTTGAAGATATCGTGCGCCATCGTCCGGACGGCTTGGTCGCTTGGTGCGGCGGACCAGGCGGACTGTAGAGACGCCGTGCAGATGACGAGTGCGATCGATCTCCAACAAGTGCGATATTTCAAAAAGATCTCCCACGAGCAAAAAATCAGGATGTCGCCAATGCGCGCCCGAGTCAATCCGACTGCAGCTGTCCCGGCGGGGATTATCGTGTTCGCCTGCCTCTTGAGCATGGCCCTTGCGCTGCCCGCAAGAGGCGCGGAGCCGGCTCAGCTGGTGTTGATCCACGGCCGGATCCTGACCGTCGACCCGAGCGACAGCATCGTCGAAGCACTCGCGGTTCGCGACGGGAAAATCATTGCCCGTGGGCTCGATCGCGACATCTTGCGCCTCGCCGGCCCCGCGACCCGGCGCATCGATTTGCACGGCCGAACCGCCACTCCGGGCCTCATCGACAGTCATGCGCATATTGCCGACGGTGGGGTCGAAGACCTCTATCACGTACAGTTGAGCGATGTGTCGACCGTCGCCGAAGCGGTGGCCCGCGTCCGCGCGGGGATCGCGAAGCTGAAGCCGGGTGAATGGCTGCAGGGCAACGGCTGGGATGAAGGCAAGCTTGCCGAGCGGCGGTATTTGCTGGCATCGGATGTCGATGCCGTATCGCCCGACAATCCGGTGTGGTTGATGCACACCAGCGGCCACTATGGCGTCGCCAACTCGGTCGCGCTGCGCCTGGCAAAAATCGACGCGGGCACGGCGAATCCGACCGCCGGCACCATCGATCGGGACGCCCACGGAGCACCGACGGGGGTGCTCAAGGAATCGGCGAAGAATGCAGTGATCGACCTCATCCCGCCGCCGACCGCCGAACAGCAGCGCGCCGGCATCTTGAAGATCATCGACGATCTGCATCGCGAGGGCATGACGGCCGTCAAGGACCCGGCCATCTCGCAGCCCGTCTGGGATGCATACGTGGAGCTGTTGAACGAGGGAAAACTGACGGAACATGTCTGCGTGCTCTGGTACGCGGGTTCCACGCTGGACTCGGCTCGCGAGGCCCTCAAGGCAATCTCAGCCCAGCCCAAGCCGCCTCGGTCGCTGGGCAACGGCAGGCTGCTCTCCTGCGGAGCCAAGATCTTCATGGACGGCAGCGGCGGCGCACGAACCGCCTGGGTTTATCAAGATTGGAACAAAAACTCGGTTGAAAAAGACGCCGGGAATACCGGTTACCCGTCCACCGATCCTCAAGTGTATCGCCAGATGGTACGTCTCTTTCATCAAGCCGGGGTGCACGTGGGAACGCACGCGATCGGCGATCGCGCCATCGATTGGGTAGTGGACACCTATGCTCAACTGCTTGCCGAGATGCCCACCAAGGGTCTTCGCCACAGCATCATTCACGCCAATATTCCAAGCGACCATGCGATCCGGACCATCGCGATTTTGCAGGCGAAGTACGACGCCGCTTACCCGGAAGTGCAGGCGCCTTTCACTTGGTGGATCGGCGACACCTATGCCGCCAACTTCGGTCCCGAAAGGTCGCAGCGCCTGGTGCCGCTGCAGACGTTCCTCAAAAATGGCATCCAATGGGGCGGCGGATCGGACTACTCGGTCACGCCGCTCGCGGCGCGCTACGGACTATGGGCTTCGGTCGAACGCGAAACCTTGAAGGGAACCTACGGAGCGCATCCGTTCGGCACCGCCGAGGCCGTGGACATTCACACGGCGCTTCGCTCGTACACCATCTGGGCGGCGCATCAGTTGTTCTTGGAAAAGCAAATTGGTTCGCTCGAGGTCGGCAAGGACGCCGACATAGCGGTCTGGGACCGGAATATGTTCAGCATACCGTCGCAGCAACTAAAGGACCTGAAATGCGAGCTGACGCTCGTGCACGGCGAGGTGGTTTACGACGCAACTACACCGCGAACGGCGCTGCGGGCCGGCCGCCGTCACCGGTCACAAGTGCTATTGTAGAGGCATAATTTGAAACAGAATTTCCCTGGGAATGCCGCTATGGCCGAAGAGAAGATGGGCGCGGTGACGCGAGAAGCTGCGGAAACGGCCGTGAGAACTTTGCTCCGTTGGGCGGGAGATGACCCGGATCGTGAAGGGCTGCGTGAGACGCCGAAACGCGTGGTCGACGCCTATGGCGACTGGTTCTCGGGATATTCCAGCGATCCCGGCGAATATCTGCTGCGCACGTTCGAAGAAGTCGAAGGCTACGACGAAATGGTGATCCTGCGCGATATCGCGTTCGAATCGTTCTGCGAACATCATATGGCGCCCATCATCGGCCGCGCTCACGTGGGGTATTTACCGACGGACCGGGTCGTCGGCATCAGCAAGCTGGCGCGGGTGGTGGACGGCTTCGCGCGGCGCTTTCAAGTACAGGAAAAGCTGACCGCGCAGATCGCCGGCTGCATCGACGAGACATTGAAGCCGCGTGGCGTGGGCGTCGTCATCGACGCCGTGCATCAATGCATGACCACCCGCGGCGTGCACAAACTGGGCGTGTCGATGATTACCAGCAAAATGCTCGGCACATTCCGCAAGGATCCCAGCACCCGGTCGGAATTTCTGCGCCTCATCGACATAGAAGGCATCCAGCGCCGCTGACGAGCCTGCCTGCCTAGTTCCGTCTGCGCTCCACTGCGAGTCCGCGCGCCGGAATCAAATCGACCGAAAAGCTGTACTTATGGCGTTCGCCAGGCTGCAGCGCGCCGACTCCGACGACCTGGCGCGCCACTTTCTCGCCCCGCTCATTGGTAATCGAGACGACCACGCAGTATTCGCATTGCTCGTCGCGCACCGCATGATGGATCGTACCCTCGATCCGCATGGCCGGAATGCCCTGAGCGTCGGGCTCCGCGCTTCCGGCATTGAACTTCAGATGATGCTGGCAGCCGGGGCAGATACTGGCGCTTTGCAGAACCGTCGCCTTGCAATGCGGACATACTCGCGTAGCGCCCAGCGTGCCCGGACGAACTGCACTCATTGCTTGGAGCCTAGTTCTTGCCGCCCGCCACGCTTGCCGCGGTGGTGGGCACGCCTGTGGCCGTTCCCGTGGCCGCAGTCACACCGGTGGCGCCTTTCGAGGCCTTCTCCTCGGCCCAGCCGAATTCGACATGTCCGCGCATGCGCGAGCCGGCCGCAACGGTGATCGAACCGGCCTTGACGTCGCCTACGATGATCCCGCCTTCCAGGACATCCACTCGCTTGGCGGACTCGATGTTGCCCTGCAATTCGCCGCCGACGACTACGATGCCGGCCAATACCTGTCCGGTGAGATGAGCGCCCGGCTCGATGCTGAAATTGCCGTCGATGCGCACGTCCCCTTTGAATCGGCCGGCCATTTTGACGTTGCCGGTTCCCTCGATCTTGCCTTCGATCGAAAGATTTGCGGCGATCACCGATTCACCGCCCTCGACCCGCGGGGCCGGGGAGGCAGCGGGCCGGCGCGGCGCTACTGCCAAGGCCGGATCAATCGTAGTCCGCGGCTCGGCGCGCTCGGTCGCAGTGCGATCCGGCGGCTGGGGGATAGGCGCAGGGCCCGCCGCGGCGGGCGTGGGGGTTTCTTTCCAAAGTGCCATGACATGTGTCTCCCGCTGGTAATGTTTTTGAAGCCTACACGCTAACGCTTGGAAATGTCATCGTGCGACTGTCTTTTAATGGAGACGCTTCGGTCGTCGCGGGCCTTTTCCAGAGAGGCGCAAACCTCTTGCACCCCCTCGAGAATGCGCGGCGCCATTCTGCCGATTAGCGAAGGGTTCACGGTGAAAATATGGCGTTTTTTTACGGCCTGCAAACTCGGAAATCGATTCCATTCCGCCGCTTGGCGCACGCCTTCCGCGCCGGATGCGCCGATCAAGATCACGTCCGGGTCGCGTGTGAGCACCGCCTCGCGGTCAACGGCGGGAGCGAGGGTGGAGAGTTGCTCAAAAACGTTGTCGCCGCCGCACAGGGAGATGACCTCGCTCACGACATGATCGCCGGAAAGCGTGTACACAGGCCGGTCCCACACCTGGTAGAACACTCTCAGCCGCGGCCGGCCCGCATAGCGGGCGCGCAGCCCGGCAAGGTCGGCTCGATACCGGCGCGCTGCCTCGGCGGCGGTCGATTCCGTGCCGGCGAGTCGGCCGAAATCCACCAATGCGCTACCGATATCCTCCAGGTGCCGCTGCTCCGTCACGACCACGTGCAAATTCAGGCGCTCGAGTTCGACCCGACGCCGCGGAGGAGTTCCGGTATCCCAGACGATGACCAGGGTCGGCTTTAAGCTCAGCAGCTTCTCGATGTCCAGTGTGGCTGCTTCGCCCAGTTTAGGTATGTGCAATGCGGCAGCCGGGTAGTCGCTCGAGTCATCCACGCCCACGATTTGGGCTCCGGCGCCGGCCGCAAACAACAGCTCGGTAATATGCGGGCTCAAACTGACGATCCGCGGCGCCGGTGGCGCTGCCCTGCCGGATGCGGCCAAGGACACGACCAGCGCTATGCAAGTCGCGATGCGAAAAGAGCATATGCGGCCAATCCCCCTCATGCATTGCACTATAATGGCAACCTAAACAAAACGGGGTGTCAACTCGTGTTCCAACACATCAGCCGTCTAGATCCCGACGCCATCCTGGGATTGATGGCAAAGTACCGCGCTGATTCATCCCCCCAAAAAGTCGATCTTGGCGTCGGCGTATTTCGGGATCTCACCGGCAACACCCCCATTCTCGAATGTGTGCGCCGCGCTGAGCAAACGGTCCTGGCATCCCAGTCGACGAAAACCTACGTCAGCGCCGCCGGACGGGAGGAGTTCAACACGGCCGTCGAAGAGCTCGTGCTTGGAACCTCGCATACCGCTCGCCGCGAGCGGCGCGCACGAACCGTGCAAGCGCCGGGTGGCTGCGGCGCCTTGCGAGTGGGCGCGGAACTCATTCGCGCGGCCGCGCCGTCGGCAACGGTATATGTCAGCGATCCCACCTGGGGTAATCACATGCCGTTGCTCGGGAGTTCGGGTCTGCGGCTGGAGCGGTATCCCTACTACGATGCCGTGGCGCATGAGCTGCGGTTTGAAGCGATGTTGCAACGCTTGGATCGAGCCGCCGCCGGCGACGTGGTCCTGGTCCATGCCTGCTGCCACAACCCATCGGGCGCTGATCTTGCCCCCGACCAATGGCGAGAACTCATCGAGCTGCTGCAGCGCCGTCGCCTCGTGCCGTTCCTGGACCTCGCCTATCAGGGATTCGGCGACGACTTGACCTCCGATGTGGCCGGTCTGCGTCAGGCCGCCGAGGAATTGCCTGAAGCGCTGATCGCGACCTCCTATTCGAAGAACTTAGGCCTGTATCGCGAGCGCGTCGGTGCCTTGATCGTCGTCAGCGAAAATGAATCGCGCGCCGATGCCGTGCAGAGCCACGTGTTGCAAATTGCCCGCAGCATTTATTCGATGCCGCCCGATCATGGCGCTGCCATAGCGGCTTGTATTTTCGCCGATGCGAACTTGCGCCAATCCTGGATTACCGAATTGGCGGCCATGCGAAATCGCATCAAGGATATGCGCGTGTTATTGGCGCAACGGCTGCGCGCGGTCACCGGCGATGAGTCGTTCGACTTCATTGAGGCGCAACGCGGTATGTTTTCGCTTTTGGGGGTCTCCAAGGCCGTCGTCGATCGCTTGCGCGACCATCATCACATTTATATGACCGGCGATAGCCGCATGAATCTCGCCGGAATCATGCCGCACAACGCCGCTTACGTGGCGGAGGCGATCGTCGCAGCGCGAACGGCTGAAATGCAGCCGGCGTAACCGGTTCGAAGCGCCTGGGAAGCTTGCTTTAATGCTCGCGCAGCGAGCAGTTATAGGACGGCGTCGCATCGACGCCGTTAAATCCGCGCGTAGCGCTCAACTTAAGTGCCGAGGGCATCGCTCAGAGCGGCTATTTCGGCCGCACATTCTTGCATGACTACCCGGGTCCTCTGTTCGTCAAGGCCGAGACGATGCGTCGCCGGCAAGTCGCGCAGGATCTGTTCGAGGGGTTCCGGGTTCGCGGAATGCGGTGCCATGACGATGGCAATCGAGATGACATCGCGCAAATCCGGCTCGGCCCGCTCATCTCTGCTGTGATCATCCTGGCCGCCGACCGCCTCCGACATTTCCTCGGAAAAATCCCAGTTCTCGAGAATGGCCTTGCCGATGGATGCGTGCCAATCGCCGATGATGCCATCCAACATCTCGCGGTCGGCGAACAGCTCCGGATGCCTCACGGCGCGCGTGAGCACATAGAGTTTGCCGATGCCGTGCATCATGCCGCCCAGCATCGCCTCATCGGGATTGACTCGGGTGGCCGTACGCGCCAAGACGTACGCGAACGCCGCCACCGTCATGCTTCGCTGCCATAAATCATTTAGATAGTGTTCGAGCCCCGCCAGTTTGTTGGCGCTGCGGATCTGCGACATGGCAAAGGCGATCGCGGCGCTGCGCACCATGTTGTAGCCAATTCGATTGATGGCGGTACGCAGATCGCCGACCTGCCGCCCGCTTCGATTGAGCGAGACCGAATTCGAGATGCGCACCAGCCGCGCGGCCAACGCGGGTTCCGAACCTACGACTCGAACGACCTGATCGATGGAGGATTTCGGATCCGACAGAACGCGTCGTACTCGAACTGCGATTTCGGGAAAGGAGGGCAGATCGACTTTTCCGGTCGACAACTCCGCGGCGAGCGATCGGACGAATTCGAATGCGATGTTTGATTCGGATTGTAGCTGCGTATTCGTCACATTCGCGTCCTCACACTCATGCATCGACCGCGCGGCGCCAGACTTGAGTTTCAGCCGCTGAATTCGTCAATACACGAGCGCGGTGCCGGGCTCGGCGGAACGCGACATAATCCCAGCGATCTCGCACCAACCTGTCGGTCGAGCGATCCCAAGCTCAGCGGCTGGCCGAAGGCCGGCTGGTAAAACGCTGATGCACCTCGCCGTTGCGGGCGCGTTCCGTGAATCGCCCCTTGCAGTATGTCGTGAGCACCCGCCGCCAGAACGCGACCGAGCCCGGGTTGCGTTGGTACTCGACGATTTCCCAATCGCCGGCGAAGCGGTCGAAAATCAGTGTCGCCGCGTCGCGGCCGATGCCCGCCCGACGGTAAGGTTGGCGGATGAAAAATTCCGACATATTGTAATCGGCTGCCGTCTCGCCGGCAGCCGGAATCCGAGGGCGGGACACGAGAGCGAACCCTACGGGATCCGATCCCTTGAGAATCACCAAGGGATGAGAGTGGTCGTTTGCGAACCAATTCGCAAAGATTTCATGCTCGCGCGGATTGTCTTCGCCCAATACCGAAAACAAGCCGGTATTGAGGTCCGACAGGGCATCGAGATATTCACCGTAGACATCTTGGATCCACTGGCGATCCTTTTTCGAGTGTCTACAATCTCGAATGCTGGCGAGCAACGACGACACTTCCTTGCGCCCCCCCAAAAAAAACACAGCCCGACCGGACGAACCTACATGCTCGTCCGACCGGGCTTGTGGATCAGCGCGAAGCGAATTACGGCTTCGGAGCTGCCGCGGCGGAAGCTGCGGATGTTGCGTCGGCAGCAGCGCTGGCAGCAGTTGCCGAATCAGCAGCGGCGGAAGCAGCAGCTTCCGGTGCGGGAGCGGCGGCGGGCGGCGGAGTGGTTTCGGTCGTGGGCGCAGGAGCCTCGGTCTTGCTGCCGCAGGCACTCAGCACCAGTGCAGCGACAAAAGCGCTTAAAGCAAGTTTGGTCTTCATCTATCGATACCCCAGAAATATTTAATGATAAAAATATAAAGGCCGAGCGTGTTTCTGGGCTTCCACCCAGACGTCGACCCAGATTTTAGATTGTTTCACCTCAATTTCATATCACTTTCGCCGTTTATGGAGCGCCTGTAACGTCAAGAATAGGCGCGGCGATTGCGCCGGGCCCCTATAGCTCCCGCGTTCACTGGTGCATACTTTGCGCGAGATTCAGGGGACATTTGTGGGGTTAGCGTGAGCGCAGCCGCGATAGATGAGCTTTATTTGTATCATTTACAAACCCTGATGGAGCGAACGGATAGGTCGCTCGCGGCCGCTGGGTTCGATGCATTGGTCATCCAGGCCGGTACCCCGCCCACCCAGTTTCTCGACGACCAAGACTATCCGTACAAGGTAAATCCGCACTTCAAGGCCTGGGTACCCGTCGTCGACAATCCAAGCTGCTACCTGGTTTACAGGCCGGGCTCGCGGCCGCAGCTATTGTTCAATCAACCTAACGACTACTGGCACCAGCCGGCGAGCTTGCCCGATGAGCATTGGACGAGCGCCGTGGACGTGATCGCCATGCCGGATCCGTCGAAAGCCTCCCCTCATTGGGCCAATGCCGGCCGGGTGGCTTTCATAGGTCCCGGTGACCGCTTCGATGCCGCTGAATCGGGATCCGTCAATAATCCAGAGTTGCTGACGCGGCTGCACTACGACCGGGCCGTGAAGACACCCTACGAGCTCGAGTGCATGCGCCGGGCCAGCTCGCTTGGGGTCCTCGGTCATCGAGCCGCGCTCGCCGCGTTTCGCAGCGGCGCCTCCGAGTATGAAGCGCATATGCGGTATTTGGAGGGATGCGTGCAGCGTGAAGAGGAGATGCCCTACAACAATATCGTGGCTTACAACGAAAATGCCGCCGTACTGCACTATCAGCATCTTGCACGCCGGGCGCCGAAGCCGCTGCGCTCGTTCTTGATCGACGCGGGCGCCCAATACCGCGGTTATGCATGCGATATCACGCGCACGTACGCGGCCTCTTCCGGCCGGTTTTCCGACCTAATCGACGCCACCAACCGCGCGCAATTGCGTCTCTGCGACGAAATCGTTGCGGGACGGGACTACCGCGACGTGCACTTATCGGCGCATCGCGCCCTCGGCGATGTGATGCACGAGATCGGACTCATCAAGGTGAATGGGGAAGAGGCGCTCGATGCGGGCCTCACCAGCGTTTTTTTTCCGCATGGGATAGGGCATTTACTCGGATTGCAGGTGCATGACGTCGGCGGCGTAATGGGCGATCTCAAGGGCGGCGTCCGCGAGCGGCCCGCGGGTCATCCGTACCTGCGTCTGACCCGGATGCTCGAACCCGGCGTGGTCGTCACGGTCGAGCCGGGAGTCTACTTCATCGACTCACTGTTGACCGCGGCACATGACGACGCCAAGCGCGCGCCGTTGATAGATTGGGCCGTGATCGACGAGTTGCGCCCGTTTGGCGGGATACGAATTGAAGACAACGTCGCCACCACGGCATCGAAGCCGGAAAATATGACCCGCGATGCTTTTCGTGCGCTACGCGCAAACTCTTAACGGGGCCGTTCCGGCCCCGACCTTGAAGGACGGGGTCGCGTGCCCGTAGGGGCGACCCCGTAGATTCGGCGCGAAGCGCCTGAGAATACTAAGCGGCGGCCTTCTTGCGGCGTTTCGGCGCAGCGGCTCCGGCGCCGGTCGCATCATCCTCGGCGGCGTTCTTTTTGGGCGACTTGGCGCTCTTGCCGGCATCCTCAGCCTTGTCCGCCGACACAGGGGCCAGGTCGACCAATTGCATCAACGCCATGTCGGCCGAGTCGCCGGGACGTGGTTCCATCTTCAGAATCCGCGTGTAGCCGCCGGCGCGCGCCTTGAAGCGCGGACCCAAATCGGCGAACAACTTTTCCACCACGGCCACATCGCGCAGCCGCGCCAACGCCAGTCGGCGCTTGCCCAGAGAATCGACTTTGGCCAGCGTGATCAAAGGCTCGACCACGCGCCGCAGTTCCTTGGCCTTCGGCACCGTGGTGCGAATGGTCTCGTGACGCAGCAGCGAGGTGGCCATGTTGCGCATCAGCGCATGGCGGTGAGAGGCATTCCGCGATAGCTGTCGACCGCTGTTTCTGTGACGCATTTTCTAGATCCCGTCGCGTTCGTCGTCGCGCTTCAAGCCCGGGGGCGGCCAATTGTCGATACGCATGCCGAGAGTCAAACCGTGGCTCTCCAGCACTTCCTTGATTTCGGTCAGCGATTTCTTGCCGAGGTTGGGAGTGCGGAGCAGCTCCACTTCGGTTCGCTGCACTAGATCGCCGATGTAGTGAATGTTCTCTGCCTTGAGGCAGTTGGCGCTGCGAACGGTGAGTTCCAACTCGTCGACCGGACGCAGTAAAATCGGATCGAATTGAGTTTCCGTAGCCTTCGCGGTCGACTCATCCTGACCTTGCAGGTCAACGAACACCGATAGCTGATCCTTGAGGATCCCGCCGGCGCGGCGAATGGCCTCTTCCGGATCGATGGTGCCATTGGTCTCAATATCCAGAATCAGCTTGTCGAGGTCGGTGCGCTGTTCGACACGCGCGCTCTCGACGTTGTAGGTCACTTTACGCACCGGGCTGAAGGAAGCGTCGAGTTGCAGGCGACCGATGGCGCGGGTCTGCTCCTCGAATGCCATGCGCTGCGCCGCCGGGCGATATCCGCGGCCCCGCTCGACCTTGAGCGACATCGACAATTCACCGGCTTTCGTCAGGTTGGCGATCACGAGGTCGGGATTCAGGATCTCGATGTCATGGTCGCCGGAAATGTCGCCGGCCGTGACGGGCCCGGGACCCTTCTTGTGCAATCGCACTTCGGTCACGTCGCGCGTGTGCATGCGAATCGCAACCGACTTGAGATTCAAGAGGATGTCGACGACATCCTCTTGGACGCCTTCGATGGCGGTGTACTCGTGCAACACGCCCTCGATCTCGATTTCCGTGATTGCAGCGCCCGGTAGAGAGGACAGCAAGACTCGGCGCAGGGCATTGCCCAGCGTGTGACCAAAGCCGCGTTCGAACGGTTCGATCACGATACGCGCATGGCGCGGCGACACGGGTTGTACCTTGACGACCCGGGGCTTCAAGAATTCATTGATCGATCCCTGCATGGAATATCCTCGTTAACTAACCGCGGACACGTCGCAAGCTAAAAGCTGCGGCGCGCTACTTGGAATACAACTCGACGACCAAGCTCTCGTTGATATCGGGCAGAATTTCCTGCCGATCGGGAACCGACTTCAGGATTCCCGAGAACTTCTTGTCGTCCACTTCCACCCAATCAGGAAAACCGACTTGTGCGGCAATCGTGAGGGCAGCCTGAATTCGCGTCTGCTTCTTCGCCTTCTCGCGCAGACTCACCACATCGCCGGCCTTGCACTGGTAAGACGCAATATTGACCAGCTTGTCATTGACCGAAACCGCCTTGTGGCTCACCAATTGACGCGCTTCCGCGCGGGTGGATGCGAAACCCATTCGGTAGACAACATTGTCGAGACGGCATTCCAAAAATTGCAGCAAAGTTTCACCGGTGGCGCCGGGGCGCCCCGCGGCCTTCTGATAGTAGTTGCGGAACTGCCGCTCGAGCACGCCGTACATCCGGCGCAGCTTCTGCTTCTCCCGCAACTGCAAGCCGTATTCCGACAGCCGCTGCTTGCGCTCGCTCTTGACGCCGCCTGGCGGCACTTCGAGCTTGCACTTCGACTCCAGAGGCTTCACACCGCTCTTGAGGAACAGATCCGTTCCCTCGCGACGCGACAGCTTGCATTTTGGACCGGTGTACTTTGCCATTACAAACCCTTGAGCTATATCGGAACTACAGGCGCGGAAACTGCAGGCGCAAACCTAGACGCGACGCTTTTTCGGCGGACGACACCCGTTATGGGGAATCGGCGTTACATCTTCAATGTTGGTGATCTTAAGACCACACCCGTTCAGCGCGCGGACGGCCGATTCCCGCCCCGGGCCAGGACCCATGACCCGTACCTCGACGTTCTTCACACCGTGTTCCTGCGCCGCGTTGCCCGCGCGCTCGGCCGCCACCTGGGCCGCGAACGGCGTCGACTTGCGCGATCCGCGAAAGCCGCAGCCGCCCGAAGTCGCCCAGGACAGCGTATTGCCCTGACGGTCGGTGATCGTGATGATGGTGTTGTTGAAAGATGCATGCACGTGCGCGATCGCGTCGAGCACGTTCTTGCGAACTTTCTTGCGGGCGGGCTTGTTTCCCTGCCCGCCCGCGCCTTGCGCCGCATTCTGTTTTGGATCCGCCATGATTTCCTAGGCGCGTCGCGCCAACTATTAACGGGGCCGAAACGGCCCCGTCCGTTAAATACTCAAACCTTGCCCGGAGGCGCGTTCATCTTGACGGCCTGTTTGCGCGGACCCTTTCGAGTGCGAGCATTGGTGCGGGTACGCTGACCCCGCATCGGCAAGCCTTTACGATGACGGATGCCGCGGTAGCAGCCCAAGTCCATCAGACGCTTGATATTCATCGATACTTCGCGCCGCAGGTCGCCCTCGACCGCGAACTTGGCAACCTGAGACCTGAGCGATGCCACTTCGGCGTCGGTCAAATCCTTCACCTTGACGCTGTGCTTCACGCCAGCGGCATCGCAAATGCGGGCCGCGCGGCTGTTGCCAATGCCAAAAATGTGGGTCAGTCCGATGACGACATGCTTGTTCATCGGTATGTTGATGCCGGCGATACGCGCCATCTACTTCTCCACCCGCGCCCTCGAAAAAAAGCGCATTAGTATATTAGAAAAACGTCTAGAGATCAATTCACTAGCCCTGGCGCTGCTTATGCCGGGCGTCCGACGAACAAATGATGTAAACGATGCCGCGCCGCCGCACGACTTTGCAGTTTTTACAAATCTTCTTCACCGAAGGACGAACTTTCATTTCTTACTCCCGATGCCCCGCAGGCTGGCCTTTTTCATCAGGCCCTCATATTGGTGCGACATCATGTGCGAAGACGCCTGCGCGACGAAATCCATGACACCGACCACGATAATCAACAACGATGTGCCCCCGAACTGAAAGGGAATGCTCGGGTTCACCATACGAATGATTTCCGGCAACAAACACACCGCCATGATGTACAGGCCGCCCCACAACGTCAGGCGGGTGAGAACCTTGTCCAGGTAATCGCCGGTCTGCTGCCCCGGACGAATGCCGGGAATGAAGGCACCGGCCTTCTTGAGGTTCTCGGCCGTATCGCGCGCATCGTAGACCAGCGCCACATAGAAAAACGCAAAACCAAGGATGAGCACGGCGAATAGCACGACGTGCAGCGGTTGGCCGTAATTCAGGATCTGCGCGATCTTCTGCAGAGTCCTTTGAATGGCGTTGGGATTCGGGCTGTTGCCGAAGAACTGAGCGATCGTGGCCGGGAACACCAGCAAGCTGGACGCGAAGATCGGCGGAATGACGCCGGCCATGTTCAGTTTGAACGGCAAATGCGTGGTCTGGCCCTGCATCATGCGCCGGCCCACCTGCCGTTTCGCGTAATTCACTTGAATCTTGCGTTGCGCCCGCTCGACGAATACGCAGAACAACGTGACGAGAATGACCACCACCAAAATCAAGAGCACCACCATCGGATTCATTTCACCCGAGCGCACCATTTCCAATGTATTGCCGATGGCCCGCGGCAGTCCGGCGACGATGCCGGCCACGATGATCATGGTGATGCCGTTGCCGATTCCGCGTTCAGTGATCTGCTCGCCCAACCACATGACGAACATGGTCCCGGTGGTGATCGAGACGGTCGCAATGAACAAGAACTGCGGACCTGGATTCGGCACCAGATTGCCACCCGAGTTCTGGATCGCCAAGGCGGCGCCAAACCCTTGAAACCCCGCAAGAAACACGGTGCCATAGCGGGTATATTGCATCAGCTTGCGTCGCCCCGACTCGCCGTCCTTGCGGATCTGGGCCCACGGCGGATACACCATCGATGCCATCTGAATGATGATCGAGGCCGTGATATAGGGCATCACGTTCAACGCGAAAATGCTGAACCGCTGCAGCGCGCCGCCGGAGAACATGTTGAACATGCCGAGCAGTGTTCCCTGCTGGGTCGAGAAGAATGCCGCAAAGCGCGCCGCATCGATGCCCGGCACCGGAATGAACGTGCCGACGCGGTACACGACCAACGCACCCAATAGGAACCACAGACGCTTGCGCATTTCGGCGAAGCGCGTCATGTCTCCTAGTGCTGCGGCATTGGTGCTGGAAGTCGCCACGGGGGTTCTCTTACTCTGGCCCTTATTCCGAGAAACTGCCGCCCGCGGACAGCACGGCGCTCTTGGCGCCCTTGGTCGCGGTAATGGCCTTATCTTTGACGACGAAGGCCTTGGTGACGGCGCCCGATAGGATGATCTTCACGAGTTTGGTGGCCTCGGGGACCAGATTCGCCTCGATCAATCCCTCGAGGGTGACGTCGGTGCCGGACACGCGCATCAAATCGTCGAGCGTCAATTCAGCCCGCGATGCCTGCATAGCGGAACGAAAGCCGCTTTTCGGCAAGCGCCGCTGCAACGGCATCTGGCCGCCTTCGAAGCCGACCTTGTGATAGCCGCCCTTGCGGGCGCGCTGCCCCTTGACGCCGCGGCCGCAGGTCTTGCCTTGGCCCGCGGAGGCGCCGCGGCCGACGCGCAAACGCGTGCGCTTCGAACCGGCGCGCGGCTTAATGGTATTTAAACGCATTTTCAGACCTTCCTAAGAACCCAATGCAGGTTCGATTTTGAGCATGTGGCTCGCCGCATTCATCATGCCGCGATTCGACGGCGTATCCACCACCACGACGCTATGCCCGATCCGCCGCAGTCCCAAGCCGCGAGCCGAATTGCGAATGCTGGCCAACTGACCATGCAGGCTCTTGATCAAAGTAACTTTGAATGTCTTGTCGGTCATGACGTTCAGCCCACGATTTCCGCGACGCTCTTGCCGCGTTTGGCGGCAATGTCGTCCGGCGTCCGCAACTTGCCCAAGGCATCCATGGTCGCGCGCACCACGTTGATCGGATTGCGCGAGCCGTAGCTCTTGGCGAGTACGTTGCGCACCCCGGCGCACTCGAACACCGCGCGCATGCCGCCGCCGGCAATCACGCCCGTCCCGTCCGCCGCCGGTTGCATGTATACGCGCGTCGTGCCATGCCGGCCTTTGACCGCATAAAACAGGGTGTCGTTCTTCAAAGATACCGTGACCAGGCTCTTGCGGGCCTGCATCATCGCCTTCGAAATCGCGACCGGCACCTCGCGCGCCTTGCCGTAACCAAAACCGACTCGGCCGGCGCCGTCGCCGACCACGGTCAGCGCGGTGAAGCCGAATTGCTTGCCGCCCTTGACCACCTTGGCCACGCGGTTCACTGCGACCAGCTTTTCGAGCAGGTCGTCGCCGGACATTGGTTTTTCTACTCTCGCCATAGTGCCCTCAGACCTTTAGTTAGAACTCGAGACCCGCTTCGCGTGCGGCCTCAGCCAGCGCTTTGACGCGCCCGTGATACATAAAGCCGGAACGGTCGAAAGCGACCTTTTTGATGCCCTTGGCTGCAGCGCGCTCCGCAATGGCGCGGCCCACCGCTTTGGCAGCCTCGATGTTGCCGGTCGTCTTCAATTCGCCGCGCACGTCCTTTTGCAAGGTCGATGCAGCGACCAGAACCGTGTCGCCCTCAGGGTGGAAGATCTGCGCATAGATGTGCTGCGGCGTCCGATGCACCGACAGGCGCATGGCGGCAAGCTCTTTGATCTTCTCGCGTCCCCTGCGCGCACGGCGCAGGCGGGTGTCTTGTTTGGTCAATTTCATGTGCTTACTTCTTCTTCGCTTCTTTCAGCGAAATCTTCTCGTCCGAATACTTCACGCCCTTGCCCTTGTAGGGTTCCGGCGGCCGAAAGCTCCGAATCTCAGCGGCGGTCTGGCCGATCCGCTGGCGGTCGATACCCTTCACGAGAATCTCCGTCTGCGTCGGGGTCTCGATGGTGACGCCGTCGGGAATCGCATAGTTGATGAGATGCGAGTAGCCCAGCGTCAACGTAAGGTTCTTCGCCTGCACGGCGGCACGGTAGCCCACACCGACCAACTCGAGCTTCTTTTCATAGCCCTTCGTCACTCCCGTGACCATGTTCGCAAGATGAGCGCGCGTCGAGCCCGCGATGGCGTCCAACCCTTCGGCAGCCGTCGTGGCCTCGACCGCGAGATGCTTGTCCTGCTGCACCACCTTGATGCCGCTCTTCAGAGCAAGCGTCAACGAACCCTTGGCGCCCTTGACCGTGACGGCGTCGGCGCCGATGGCGACGCTAACGCCCTGCGGGAGATCGACCGGCTTTTTTGCAACTCGAGACATAGCTTGAACCCTAAGTAAATGCCTGGAACTCTATTGAACGACGAAGAGCACTTCGCCGCCGGTGCCGGCAGCGCGCGCCTGCTTGTCGGACATGATGCCCTTCGGTGTCGACACCACCGCGACTCCCAACCCGCCCAATACCTTGGGCAGCTCGTCCTTGCCGCGATAGATGCGCAAGCCCGGACGGCTGATGCGTTCGATGCGATCGATGACCGGCCTGCCGTCGTGATACTTCAGCTCGATGGACAGCGTGCTCTTCGCACCCGCCACATCGACGCTATAGCCGCCGATATAGCCCTCTTCCTTCAAGACCTTGAGGATGGCCAGCTTCAGTTTGGACGCACCCACGCCCACCGTGGGCTTGCCCGCGGATTGCGCATTGCGGATGCGGGTCAGAAGATCGGCGATGGGATCAGTCATGCTCATTGTGCGCGCCTCACCAGCTGGCCTTGGATAGGCCGGGAATTTCCCCACGATTGGCCGCTTCGCGCAGCTTGGTGCGCGCCAATCCAAACTTGCGGTAGACACCGCGCGAACGCCCGGTGATCGAGCAACGATTGCGCTGCCGGCTCGCGGCGGCATCCCGCGGCTGCTCCTGCAGCTCCACCTGCGCGGCAGCGCGCTCCTCCGCTCCCGTCTTCGGATCGCGGATCAGCTCTTTGAGCTCAGCGCGCCGGGAGGCGTACTTTTTCGCGACCTTCAGGCGGCGCTTCTCGCGCATGAGCATGTTCGTTTTGGCCATGGGCGTAACCTACTTGCGGAACGGAAAGTTGAAGGCTTCTAACAGCGCGCGTCCATGCTTGTCGTCCGCCGCCGACGTGG
>Ga0326728_10006758_pt1 | contig 30473 bp, 26 predicted proteins | sample MB3enrmetagenome_FD_207602 | JGI IMG/M metagenome (GOLD analysis project Ga0326728, IMG submission 207602) | Lab enriched peat soil microbial communities from McLean, Ithaca, NY, United States - MB31MN | ecosystem: Environmental > Terrestrial > Soil > Wetlands > Peat | place: USA: New York...
GTGGCGGGTACGAACGTGGTTGATACAGCAGTGGCTGTGGTAACCGGTACTGCCGTGGTTGGTTCGGTCGTCGGAACCGGGGTCGTCTGCGGGGCTGTGGTTTGTGTACAGCCGGCAACGAGAAGCAGAAGCATCAGGAATGCAATGCCGCCAAGGAGGACTTTCATATTCATGTAGGAGATTTCGACCTGCAAGATATTGAGGATTGTGTCTTTCGGATACCGTCTGCAAAAAGTAATCTGCCTCATTATCTGACCGCAGGAGCAATGCCGGCCCTCCGGAGCAGGGCAATCCACGCGTCATGACTCGTAGTTTACGTAAGAATTGAGGGGAAAAAGGATGAATATGTTATGGCACCCGTAGAGCCGGCCTCACTCGCGCCTGCCCTGTGCCGGTTCGATCCCGGTGGGCTGGCCACGGATCGTGCGCTCCTTCATGATTGTGTAGACCTCTTCTGCACAGTCGCGGGGTACTTCTACAAAGGAGTAGGTATCGAGGATCCGGATCGCTCCGATGGATTTGCCGGCTATGCCGGTTTCACCGGCAATGGCGCCCACGATGTCCTTGGGAGCGACATTGTGGTCGCGGCCAAGGCCTAAGAAGAACCTCACCATGCCGGCCTCAGCCCCGGTGTCTCCGAAATCTGTCGGGGCAGCGCGCTCCTTGTGGGAATCTGCACCCTGCTCCATGCGCATTTTCAGGAGTGCGGCGGCGATCTCAAGCGTGGTGAGATCCCCTTCACTCTCCTGTTCGACCATACGGGCATACGGCTCGGTACCACCATTTTGTATGGTCTCGCGCACCTCTTCGAGTATTGTCTTCGTTTTTGACTCGACCACATCGCTCGCCGTTGGCAGAGGTTTTCTTGGGATCTGGACTTTTATGTATTTCTGGATCTCGCGGAGCTTGGTGAAGTCCCGGGGCGTGACAAAGGTGATTGCCCGGCCGCTTTTCCCTGCCCGTCCCGTTCGGCCGATACGATGGACGTAGTATTCAACGTCCTGCGGGACATCGTAGTTGATCACTATATCCACATCCTCAACGTCAATACCGCGTGCGGCAACATCGGTGGCTATCAGGATGTCGATGGCGCCTTTCCGGAAACTACTCATGACCCGGTCGCGCTGGGACTGTTTCAGATCTCCATGGAGTTCCTCGGCGCGGTATCCCCGTGCCCGGATGCGGCCGGCAAGATCTTCTGCGCCCCGTTTTGTGTTGCAGAAGATGATGGCAAGCTGCGGGTCAACGACATCGATCACCCGGCAGAGAGAGTCGAGCTTGTCCCGGTCCCTGACCTCGATATAGGACTGCTCGATAGCGGGAACGGTAAGTTCCTGGTACTCGACCCGGACAAACTCGGGCCTGTTCTGGAACCGCTTTGAAATCTCAATGATGGGCTGGGGCATCGTTGCAGAGAAAAGGAGCGTCTGTCTCTTCTGGGGCACACGTTTCAGGATACGCTCGATGTCGTCCCGGAAACCCATATCGAGCATCTGGTCGGCCTCGTCGAGCACTACGATGGAGACGTTGTCGAGCGAGAGTGTGCGGCGCTTGAGGTGGTCCATCACGCGCCCGGGAGTACCTATCACGATGTGGACGCCATGAGCAAGGGCCTTGAGCTGGCGTTCTATGGGCTGGCCGCCATAGACCGGGAGGACGGAAATTTTTGGGAGGTGGGCGAGAAGGTGGGAGAACTCCTCGGCGATCTGGATGGCGAGTTCCCGGGTCGGGCACAGGACGATGGCCTGAACGACCCGTTGTGATGCGTCGATACTTTCGATGACAGGGATACCAAATGCCGAGGTCTTTCCGGTGCCGGTCTGTGCCTGTGCGGTCACGTCCCGGCCGGCCTGTATGAGGGGAATGGCGAGTGCCTGGATAGGGGTGGGCTCTTCAAAGCCCATAGTTTCTATGGCTTTCGCGATCTCTTTTGAGAGAGAGAGATCGGAAAACTGCAACCTTGAGTTCATATCGCACGACTATTTGGCGCGTGGGTTCTTAACATGTACCCCAGAAACCGCGTGAAAACGCCAAACGCCGACGCTTCCCTGCACCTTAATCATGTCCCTTGGATATGTCCACAGTTCCGGTGTCCCCCGGAATACTGACATGATTATGTGCATGGCGATGCCATAGGGATTTATTACCGGAGAAAAAGACCATGAAAGTCGTCGCATTCAACGGAAGTGCACGCAAGGACGGGAATACTGCGATCCTCGTACGGGCACTGTTCAAGGAACTCGAAAAGGTGGGAATCAGGACCGAGCTTGTGCAACTCTCAGGAAAGAAGGTGCACGGGTGCACCGCCTGTATGAAATGCAGGGAGAAGAAGGACCGCCGCTGCGTGATCGATGATTTTGCAAATGAGTGTATCGCAAAGATGGACGAGGCGGACGGGATCATCCTTGCCTCGCCGACCTATTTCTCTGATGTGAGTGCTGAAATGAAAGCCTTGATCGACCGGTCGGGTTTTGTTGCCATGGGTAACGACAGCATGTTCCGGCGCAAGGTTGGGGCAGCAGTTGTGGCTGTGCGTCGTGGTGGTGCGATCCACACGTTCGATACGATCAACCATTTCTTCTTCATCAACCAGATGGTGGTCCCGGGCTCGTGCTACTGGAACGTGGGGATCGGGCTTGCGCCGGGCGATGTGGAAAACGACGATGAAGGGCTCAACACCATGAAGGTGCTGGGTGAGAACATGGCGTGGGTCCTGAAGAAACTCAAAAAGTAACTTTTTTCGCATTGCAGCACCAGGGATGTTTCCCGGGTTCTCATCATTTCCAGCATTCGAGCGCGCTTGTATCATCGTTGATCCTGCTGTGGTGCCGGCTGTAGAGGATATAGATCACAAGGCCGACGGCAAGCCAGAGAACAAAGCGCAGGTGTGTTACCAGCGGGAGTGCGAGGATCAGAAGGCCGCAGGAGAGGATGCAGAGGATTGGGACAAGGGGGACCAGCGGGCACCGGAAGGGCCGGGGCAGCGACGGCTGCGTGTAACGAAGCACGATCACGCCCAGCGAGACGATAATAAATGCGGCCAGCGTCCCGATGTTGACGAGCTCGGCGATGGTGGTGAGCGGGAGAACCCCGGCGAGGACGGCAGTGACGGTTCCAACAAGGATGGTGACTTTGACCGGGGTCCGGTACACAGGATGGATCTGCCGGAAGAGGCCGGGGAGCAGGCCGTCGCGTGACATGGCATAGAAGATGCGGGTCTGCCCATACAGGAGGACGATGATAACCGAGGTGATCCCGCAGATTGCCCCGACTGAGATGAGCGCGGATCCCCACGAGATCCCGATCTGTTCAAGGGCGAAAGCGACCGGGGCGCTTGTCCCGGCAAAGAGCGAGTAGGGTACGATCCCGGTAAGCACTGCCGAGACCGCAATATAGAGGACGGTGGCAATGGCAAGCGAGGAGAGGATGCCGATAGGCACATCCCGCTTTGGGTTTTTAACCTCTTCCGCAGCGGTTGAGACGGCGTCGAATCCGATATAAGCAAAAAAGACGATTGCGGCCCCGGTGATGACCCCGCTCCAGCCAAACGGCATGAATGGCACCCAGTTGGTCGGCTGGATGTGTCCGAATGCCAGGTACAGGAAAAGAAGGATTACACCAAGTTTTATAGCAACGATTACCGTGTTCACCCGGGCACTCTCATGTACCCCGATGATGAGCAGAAGTGTTACAAGGCCGATGATCACCATCGCCGGGATATTGATCAGTCCCCCGCTTGTCCCGGGTGGGTTGACAAACGCAGCGGGTATCGTGATCCCGGCACCCGCGGCAAGGCTTGCGACGTAGCCCGACCAGCCGACCGCGACCGCCGCAATGGAGACGGCGTATTCGAGGATCAGGTCCCACCCGATGATCCAGGCCCAGATCTCGCCAAGCGACGCGTAGCTGTACGTGTACGCGCTCCCGGCAACCGGGACCATCGCGGCAAACTCCGCGTATGCAAGGGCAGCAAAGGCACAGACGATGCCGGCGATCGCAAACGAGACCACAAGCGCGGGCCCGGAATAGTTGGCTGCGACCAGGCCGGTAATAACGAAGATGCCAGTGCCGATGATGGCACCTATGCCCATGAGCGTGAGGTCGAGCGGGGAGAGCACTTTCCTGAGCGAGTGTTCGCCACCGGTGCACTCCATGAGCTTGTCGATGGTCTTGGTCCTGAATGCCTGTGTATCCTTCGGGATCAGCGCTCGGAGGTCCATGGATATACCAAAGTGATCTGCGTCCCGGTTAATAGAGGAAACGGAGTGTGGCCGGGGCCGGCAGATTTTACCTGAATTATGGCATCTGGATTTGCAGCATGGAAAAACGGTTGATGTGTTGCATTACCAAAATTAAAAAGAGCGGGATATCCCCGATATTTCATCCCCGTGACCGGGCAGGGTGGTTTTTCCATCCTTCGATTCATCCCTCTGCCTGGCACGGTCGATCGCTGCAGTGACCCCGGGGTTTTACCTCCCGTGAGCGCCTCCGCCGCCGAAACCTCCTCCTCCCCCGAAACCTCCGCCACGGAAGCCGCCTCCCCCTCGCCCGCCGCCGAAACCTCCGCCACGCGGCATAGGGGTGAACATCATAATCGGGATAAATGCATAACTCATGCCGATAACGCCAATCGGCACACCGGTCTCTGCGATGTGGATATTGAGCGACTTCATTGCATTTTCAACTTTTTCACCGACACCAAGGGCCGTGCCATACACCAGCCAGTCACCCCACATGGAGAGATCGGAGGGAGCATATTTTTGTATCATCGCCATATCCGAGAGAAAATGGGCAAAAGAATCCCATTCGAGCTTTTCCTTGTAATGATCATCAGTCCAGTGTCCGAAAAGAGCCGGTGGCGTCGAGAACGCAAGAAATGCCTGTACGGCCACGATGCCCCAGAGCACGACCGCGGGGTAAAGGATGGAAGACTGCATGGATGCCACGAGCGCGATGATAACCGTGATCCCGAACGCTACGACACTGGTAAAAAGCAGTGGCAGGATATGATCCCTTCCGTCCACGACATACCGGAAGGGAAGGGCGGCATCGGCCCGGCTGGTAATATCCGCAAGATTTGCCTGGAATCTCAGCGCCTTTTCTTGTGACGCATACCCAGACTGGGCCTGTGCTGTCAGTTCCCCGAATTTTGCCGTATCGAGGACGCCATTTTCGGAAAGCTGGTCGATAAAGGCCAGCACCCGCAGCTCGTACGGATCCGTGGTTGCGGCCGAAAGTTTCCGGATTTCGATGCTTTTTCCTCCCCCCTGCTCCGTGATCGCGATAATTTTTCTCCGGTGCAGGTCCAGCAGGGTGGCATAAAAGCCGTCCTTGTCAAACTCCATTGCATCGCCCTTGAAGAGCAGGTTCACCTGCCAGGGTTTCTTCAACGGGTCCGGGATGGTGCTGAGGTATGCAGGGACGACAAAGGTCTTCTCCCGCCCATACCGCTGGTAGATAAGGAGAAGGACAAACGGCGTGAGGATCACTGCCGCCATTCCCAGGTATAAGAGGAACCACGCAACATAGTAGGGCAGGTCGTACCAGAAGCTTCCTGAAGCCGTGCTTCCCGCGAGACCCTCCACATTACTCCTGAACCCGGGGATCTGTCCGAGTCCGCCGGGGGTCGTAAGAACCTCCACCGCGACGTTCTCATCAGCTGCAGCACTTCCGGAAAGCGTGTACGTATCACCGGTCTTTTCTGTCGTCAGGCTTGGGGGATATGCGTATACCTGCGTGACACCGGTGGCAGGGATCGTGATCTGGACGGATTGGTACGGGATATGGCTCCCGCCCGCAAGCAGGAGGTTCAGGTGGTCGTTTGCGGAATCATATTCAATCGGGGGATGGATCGTGTAGGTGTACCCGACCATATACGTCCCCGCTGCAAAATAATCCGGGTCATAGATCCCGACTTCATCGGTATCTGCGAGATACCCGACCTGGTCGGAAACGGATGAACTCTGCCCCGTGGTTGAAAGATAGACATTTCCTGAATAATCCTTCGCGTACCCGATTGTCCCGGCCGGCGCATCTATTGCGACCAGCTGAATGGATGACTGGTTGGCAGCCGTGAATGTCAGCGGCGCCTCCCAGCTCCGGTAGAGCATCCGGTACTCGCCGGATGTATCGACCGTGTAGGTATACTGCTCGTGAAGCGTGCCGTTCGGATAGAGAACCGCCCCGTATGAACTGGCAACAAGGTCGCCCTGGAGCAACGGGGGGATGGTGAGTACGGCCGCAAGGCCGATTATCCCGATAAGAAGAGTGGCGATGACGAGCACGGCCACCTGTTTTATTTCGCTCATGGTACTTTTCCTTTCAGAACTCGATCTTCGGGGGTGTCTTTATCTCTTCTTCGAACTGGAGGTACTCAAGTTTCGACAGGTGGGCCAGGTGCCCGATGAAGCTGGAGGGTATCGTATCCATCATCGTGTTGAACTCCTGTGAGATATTGTTGTAGGTATACCGGTGACGGGCGATCTCGTCCTCGAGGCTTTTGACCGAGTCCATGAGCGAGATGACACTCTGGGAGGTCTTTAAATCCGGATAGTTTTCAGCTACGGCAAGCAGGCGCCCGAAGATCGAGCGGGACTCTGCCTCAACCTTGTTTAAATCCCCCGGTCCTGCGGTTGCAACAGCAGCCCGCATGGCAGTGACCCTGGTAAAGGTCTCCTGCTCGAACTTTGCATAGCTTTTCACCGCACCGAGAAGCTGCTCGATCATGTCCAGCCTTTTTTTCATCGCAACCCGGATCTGGCCAAGTGTCGCCTCGGACGAATTTTTCAGGATGTAGAAATGGTTGTATATGCCGATTGTCCGTGCAACCAGCCAGATGATAAGAATGATGATGACCAGGATGACAATTCCCAGTATAATCCATCCAAGAATATCCCCAAACATGGTTTCTCAGTGTACTGATAACCCTACCACTACATAAGATATGATGAACTAGAATAATCCCCCGGGGTCTGGCAAACACTTTTATTGCAAAATTCCCTCGTGCTGCCTGTCTCCACGTGCGGGGCATGTCATCGCGCCTGAAGGGACCCTCACTAGGCGGATCGATTTGTGACTTCTTTTTTCCGGAGGTTAGATCTTTTGCGTTTTCCTAAAGGATATTCCCCTCACACATCTACCATCATCCCGTCTTCTGATACGATAATTCCCGGGCAGATCCCTTCAAACTGCCCTTTCAGGGCCCGGCGTTCCTCAAGGGTACGGTACACTTCCGCACCGAAATGCATCAACGCGAGGCGTTTTGCCTTTGCTGCCTTTGCGATATGGATCGCATCTTCGGGGTTCAGGTGCGGCCAGTCGGGGCTCTTCTGCCCGGGCTTTAATCCGCACTCGGTGATGAGAAGGTCGGCGCCGCGTGCGAGTGTGATCGCGTTGTCGCAGACGCCCGTGTCAGTACAATAGGTGATGACCTTCCCGTCAATTTCTAACCTGAATCCCCGGCAGGGAACGGGGTGGACAAGCGGCAGGCACGTTACCTTGAACGGGAGTTCGTGCATTCCGTCTTCAAGTTCGGTCACAGTGACCGCGAAAGGGACCTTGTCAAGCGGCACCGTATAGGGTTCGCGGACGAGCCCGGCAATGTCTGATTTCGTGCCGATCTGTCCGCAGATGGCAAGGCCCTTCCTGAACCGAAACTTCACCAGCGTATGGAGCCCTTCGGTATGGTCGAGATGGAAATGGCTGATGAACAGAAAGACCGGCTTATCCTGAGAAATATACCGGTCAGCCTTTGCGATACCGTTTCCCGCATCGAGAATGATATCGTAGTCCCGTGCCGTAATCAGCGCCGAGACCGTGTTTCCCGTGGGGGAATCGTACCAGCCGTTTGTCCCAAGAAAGGTGACCTGCATACCCGGAGATTGGCAGTCTTTCATCATCAAGATGCAGGTACCGGTGTCCGGCCAACCAGATATGCGGGATTGTTATGATACCGGGTCGATCAAGCCATGATGATATAAACATCTGATGTTTCCGCCATGAAAAAAATTCGCGCTCTTTTTTTGTATGCAGTCCTGCCGTTTTCAGCACTCTGTACCCTTGGCCTTGGTATTGCCGTCATTGCCGCGCACCGGCGCAGGGCCTAACCCTTTCTTTTACTGTTCACGTGGGATCGATCGCAACCTCCATGAACCGGTTCGCCGCAATGGTGATCAGGTATGATATTCTTCGCAGAGGAGTACGATCACCCATGGCTCAGGTAAAGGTTGGCGTGCATGTCTCGATCGCCGGCTCACTCGATCTCGCGGTTGACCGGGCCATGGACGCCGGCTGTGATGTCTTCCAGATGTTTTCGCGTAACCCCCGGGGGTGGGGGTTTAAGCCCCTGAACGATGCTGACTGCACCCTTTTTCAGCAGAAAATTGCAACAACCGGCATTCTTCCGGTAGACCACATGCCTTACCTCCCCAATCTTGCGTCCCCCAAGGCCGAGATCTGGGAGAAGTCTGTCCAGACGCTTCAGGATGAGCTCGACCGGTGCGGGCGGCTTGGCATACCTTATCTTGTCACCCATCTTGGCCATCACCTCGGGGACGGGATAGCGGGAGGCAGAGCCCGGGTGATAAAAGCAGTGAATATGGCGCTTGAATCGTCCGATACGAACGTCATGCTGCTGCTGGAAAATACTGCCGGCGAGAAGAACAGTGTGGGCAGCAGTTTTGAGCACATCCAGGGGATCATCAGCGGGATCGAAAAAACCGACCGGATCGGTATATGCTTCGATACCTGCCACGCGTTTGCCGCGGGATACGAGATGCGCACCGAGGCCGGCCTTGCAGCCACACTCGCACAGCTGGATGAGACCGTCGGTATCGACCGGCTCAAAGTGGTCCATGCCAACGACACCAAGGGCGATCTCGGGAGCGGTCTTGACCGTCACGAGCATATCGGCATGGGGTTTATCGGGGAGGACGGCTTCCGGCGCATCCTCCATCACCCGGCCTTTGCCCGCCTGCCGCTCATTTGCGAGACACCGGTGGACAACCGGAGGGATGACCGAGGCAACATCCAGGCCGTGCGGGACCTTGCCCGGTAATCTCTTTTTAGTATCGCCGGATACGGGTAAAATGCTCTTCACGCACCGGTTGTTCGTAGTATGCCGGTGAATAAGTCCGCTCTTCCACAACTCCTGCGGCCTTCTCCAGGTTTTTGGTCATCGCAAGACAGTCAGCCCCGTGAGCCCCGTTCACTTTGACCTGTATTCTGCCTTCCTTATCTATCGTGATCTCCATTTCCTGCATTTCCATAATTTTTCCTCCTGTCGTCAGGTCAGCCTGTGTACCGGTGCATCCTTTTTCACGAGCGTACCGGTTACAAGGTCGCGTGCCGTGACACGCAGTTGTTTTTCCCGGTCGAGCATGAATGTCAGCTCGAACCGCGGTTCGCCTTTCAGTGCCGGCGGATCAGCGGCAAGCAGTGTGGATGTCCGTTCGTTTGCCAGATGCGGTCTGCCTCCTGCACCGGAATCTTCCTGTGGTCCGGTGAGACGGATCCCCCCGGCAGGATCCGAGACCAGCTCAAGGGCAGGCGCGTGCGCATCCGGCGAAGTGCTGATCTCGAACAGGGGGATGCCGAGACGAGTCTGGCCATCGTACGCGGCACTGATGGTGATGCGGGCCACCTGGCCGGCGCTCGGGTACCTGGCCCCGCTGCGCACGAGGAACCGGTACCGGTACTCCCGGCTTTTTGGGTCCCAGTACCGGAGCGCATAGTCGTTTTTGATCCGGTCAGGCTGGTTTTCAGGGGGAAGAAGGAGGGCAGCCCCGCGAGCAACGGCATCGACCGAGTGATTGGACAGGATCGGTACTCCTACAAAACGCTTTTTCATGAGATCCTGAACGGCAGGCATCGTACACCCCCGGCCGATCATCAGGATTGTGGCGGGCTGCATCGCTTTGCACCCGCGGGAGCTGGCAGCCGACCGTGCACGGCCGATTGTACGGTCAAGGACTGACGGGAACCCGTGCGCCGTCAGGATCCGGTCGATATCATCCCGGGATACCCGGGCAGGGACGGTTGTTCCGGAAAGCGGATCTTCGATCCCGATCATGGCCTCGTCCGCTGCTGCCAGCTGTCCGTACAGCTCCCCGATCCTTCTGGTGATTCCCTCGTGTATCCTCTGCGCTTTTGCTCCCGTGTACATCATGTGGTTCCGGGCGAGTACATCCTGTGCAATCCAGCCATCGATCGCCTTACATCCTATATCATCGCAGGCAGTACCGGTCACCTGCGATCCCCCGGCAGGACAATGATCCGATGCTTCTTCAGACAGGACAAAGGACACCGTGAAATCTGTTTCATCCAAGCGGATGATCAGATACACCTGCCCCGGTTCCGGGGCCAGCCCGTACCCGGCAACAACTGCAGCCGGTTCTGCGAGCGTGTGCCAGGATCTGATGCCTGCAGCATGGGCAATGCTCCCAAGCCATCCGGTATACCATTCCGGCACATCCGGGGGGATGGTAAAGATAACCGAAGAGCACCCGGGGTGCTCCCGTGTCACACGGGTAAGGACGGCGGCGAGTAAATCCGTTGCCGCATCGCGGAATGTGATACGGCGATCCGGACCGGCCGGGATCCGCACCGGGCTTTCCTCCAGCAGGTATTTCCGGATCCATCGCGCCGTTGCGGGATGATCGGAATCACCCGCTCGTACCACTTCGTCGCCAATGGTCCGGTTCCCGTCCTGATCGTAATGGATCAACACCGGTACTGCGTGGACCGGTCCGCCGGCTCCCGTGCCGGGCATTTCCTGCGACCAGCCGGGGAACGCGAGCGTACGGTACCCACTGCCATCCTGTCCCGTGATGCCAATGACAAGCGTTCCGGTTCCGAAGTCTACTCCGAGACGAACTGTCGGTTGGAGGGCATGTGCGTACCTGTCCATGGGAATCACCCGACAATCTGGATATCATAGATTCCGGCATCGCGGTATGTCGGGCAGAGTTCGATCTCGTTCTGGAACCGGATGGACAGCAGGTGGCAGAGAAACCTCCACTGTTCAGCCATGGCATCCGTACCTGTGGCCGTCTCCTGTTCCCGTGCGAAAGCAAGGTCTGCAAGGGTGGTTTGTGACAGGGGCAGCATAAAAGGGACCCGGAAGATGTGGATCATCCCGTCGGTACCGCTGGTAATGATGCAGTCTTCACCTCTTATGGCAACGATCCCGGTGACTGCGCCCGCATGTGCGGGCAGGGTCCGGATCAGGGAGTGCCCATGGAGTGCATAGAACGCGAGGGTGCCATGGTCATATCCAGCCGCGATCGCGAGCCCGTCATCGGTGAACACAAGCGCCGTTGGTTTCCCCGTGATCTGCGGGATCGTCCCGGCAGCAGTCCCCTCCGGTAGATGGTACAGCCGGATCACCGGGTCAGTGCCTGCCGCGGCAAGGAGGGCGCCATCCGGGGAGATCGCGCAGGCACTCACCTCATGCGTTGCCTCCCTGAGAACGATATTCTTCTTTTCACCGTTCCGCTGCCAGATCCGGAGGGTCGTGTCATTACTACCGGTGACAAAAAGGCGTTCTTTTGGGTCAACACAGCAGCAGGTGATGATACTCGAATGCCCGGCCAGTGTCCCTGACGCTTTCCCACTCGGTACATCCCAGACCCTCACCACCCCATCCCAGCCGCAGGAGATGCATGCGGCTGTATCCGGCAGGAAGGCGAGGCACCGGACGGTGGTTTTGAGAGTTTCGCACGTGGCAAGAAGACCCCCCTTTGCAAAGTCCCAGATGCGTAGGCTTGTGTCTTTCCCGGCACAGGCAAGGTATGTCCCGTCAAGGCTTACCGCAAGAGCTCTGACCGATGGTGTGTACATGTCGATGGATCTGACAAGCGTGCCATCTTCCCGGGAGAAGATGAGGACCCTTCCGTCAGAAGTCCCGGCAACTATCCCGGTGCCACCTGCGCCGGAGGTGAGGACAAGCGCGGTTACTGCACCGGCCGGGTGCTGGAGTGTCCGGAGGAGTTCCCCGGAGGGAATGCCCCGGAGTGTGACGGTGCCATCCCCTCCCGCGGTAGCAAGAACGTTGCCGTCCGGAGAGATAGCACAGGCAGTGACTGCCTGCCTGTACCCCCGGAATTCTTTTATCTGCTGCCCTTCGGGAACACTGAAAAAGTATATCGTGCCCTCGTTGCAGCCGACAGCAGCCAGGGTGCCGTCAGGTGTCAGGGCACAGCATGTCGGGAGGCGGTTGTAAAAGGGAATTTCTGCCGTCGGGTTCCTCTCCTGCCAGTTCCAGAGCCGGAGTACGCGATCATCGCTGCCGATCGCGGTCAAAGGGTTTTTTGCTGATATCGCGTGGCAGGTGGGATGACCGGAGAACCCGGTATATGTCCGCACGGGCACCCCGGTGCTCCCGTCCCTGAGTGACGGGAGGGAACGTTCATAGACCACGAACAGCTGATCGGCTTGTCCCATGCATGCAAGAGCCCTGATCGCGTCACCGGTGCCCGGCACGGACCATATCTCCGCCCCGGTCCCGTTGTCCCGACAGCAGATGGTCCCGTCGGCATGGCCAAAAGCGGTGCTCTTCGCGCCAGGAGCAGGGGAAATGGCAGTGACCTCGGACAGGTGCCCCTGTACCGCGAGCAGGGTTTTACCGGTCCGGCACCCGATGCGGATCATCCCTCCGCTATCATCCCCGGCAAGTATCTCTTCTCCATTTCCTGACATCGCAACGCAGGAAACCGGGTGGCTTTTGTCCGCGTACGACCAGACTGTGTTTCCCAAAGGAATGCCAGAGCAGGTAAGCGTCCCCTTGTTCCCTGCCGAGATCAGGTATGAGTTGTCCGGTGTGAATGCAAGGAAGTCGATGGATCCGGCATTTGTTGTAAGGGTTGTAATAAGCCGGGCTGAGGAGATCTGCCAGATTGCAATCCTCCCGTCGCAGTTGCTGGTGGCCAGAAGTGTTCCGTCGCGGGAAAATGCAATCCTCAGGCACTGGCTGTCCTGGTTCCCCATGGAGATGAGAGGTTTTTCAGGTGCCGGGTGGGCCCATGCTTCCGGCAGCTCGCGGATCAGTTCACGAAAGACCTGTGCCCCGTCACCACCCGGTCTCCAGCCGGCTACCTTCATGGCGTTTAGGGCCGTAACCGCGAGTGATGGAGGTGCAAAAACGACCAGCAGCCACAGCACGTCCCACGCCCCCTCTTGGGTCAGGCCGGAGATGACCCCCTCCCACTCGCCATACGTCCATGTCCCGGCAGCGTGTACCGGGTCCGTTCCAATCAGTGCATGTGCAAGAATCCGGCCCATGCAGGTATCGGAAGCACTGTGAAGCGCCCGGGTTTTGACCCCGTCCGGTGCCACAGCATAGCCGCGGGCTAAGATGGGGTGATGGGCGGCCGGATCAAACCGGCACAATGCCTCTTCCTGCCCGGTGATATACAGGAAGAGCGCCGCGAAGCCCGGTTCCGAGGGAAGATATCTCCTGCTGGTGGCAATTTTTTCAAGTACCGGGTCTTCTTGGAGCAGTACCTCATCGCAGAATACATCGATAGCGTCCTGCGATGGAAGGGAGCCTAGGGCATCGAGCGCGATCGCCCGGGCAGGCTCATCCGGGGCCGCTCTGGCAATGGCGCTCAGTTCGCGAACTGCCTGCAGGTCGCCGCTCTTCACCTCACCGGCAATCACACCGACAGAACGCCGGTAGAACAGGGGGCCGATGACCGGAAATGTAGGGGCGATCTTCATAGAGGCTCACGGGCACCCTGTGTCGAAGGTCTCCAGCACAATCGTTCTCCCGTTCCCTGAAGGTGGCGTGGCTGCCCGCGATGCGGACTGCGCCCGTCCTTCTGCAAGCCAGGCCCGGAGTGCCGCCACCGTCTCCCGCTGCGAGACAGAGAGGGGGACCTGCGTCTTCATGCAGAAAAGGATGTCAGCGGTCGTGACCCGGCGCATGTTCTCGCTGAACGCCCGGTACATCGCATCAATGATCGTCTGCTCGATCTCGGCGCCCACATAGCCCTCGCTCTTCTGTGCAAGGGTGTCGAGATCGAACTCCACCGGGATACACTTGCGCTTCTTGAGGTGCACGGTGAAGATCTCGCGCCGCTCTTCGATGGTGGGCAGGTCGAGGAAGAAGATCTCGTCGAAACGGCCCTTCCGCAGCAGTTCCGGCGGGAGGGCAGCGATGTTGTTAGCGGTTGCCACCACAAAACAGGGGGAGGTCTTGTCCTGCATCCAGGTGAGGAGGTGGGCAAAGACCCGCTGGCTCGTGCCGGCATCCCCGCTGCCGAACGCAAAAGCCTTCTCGATCTCGTCCACCCAGAGGATGCACGGGCTGATCGTCTCGGCAAGCGAGAGCGCGCGGCGCGTCCTCTCCTCGGATTCTCCGACAAGGCTGCCGAAGAGAGCCCCTACATCCAGCCTGAGCAGAGGAAGGTGCCAGAGGTCGGCGATCATCTTTGCCGTCAGACTCTTGCCCGTGCCCGGGATGCCGATCAATGCGATGCCTTTCGGTGCCGGGAGGCCGAAGTCGCGTGCATCCTGCGTGAACGCACGCTCGCGCAAGGAGAGCCAATCCTTGAGGACCGCGAGGCCCCCGACGTTCTCCGGGGCCTCGGTATAACTGTAAAACTCCAGCGCGTCGGAAGCGCTCAGGATGTCTTTTTTGTCTGCAATGATCGCATCGATATCCCGGTCATCAAGCGTGCCATGGGTGACGATCGCTTTCGAGAATGCCCGGCGTGCCTGGTTGAGGGTCATACCAATGGCGGCCTGGATGATCTTCTCCCTGCCGCCGGGGGAAAGCGAACAGGAGATGCCGCTTGTGGCAAGCAGGGTGTCGAGATCGGCAGAGAGCTCGGCTGCCGAAGGTGGTGGAAAATGCACGATTACTGCCTCGTCGCGGATCTCATCAGGTACCTTGGGTGTCGGAGTCACGATCACGATCGTGCGCCGGTTGTACCGGAATGCCTGCGAGGAGTTGCGGATCCGTCGTTTCACCTGTGGGTTGTTCCAGTACTCGTGGAAGTCCTTGAGGATGATGACGGCATCCTCCCCGGTTTTCGCTATGTCGTCGAGTGCCGTGAGCGGGTCCCGCGACTGGTTCAGGAAATCTTTGTTGCCGACGATGACGGAAAAACCGTCCACACTGTCCCACGCAATGCACTGGCGGGGAGGGTCCCACCTCTCGCAGACATCCTGGATCTGCGACACCACCCGCTCTTCTTCCGGGGTAATCACGACAATCAGGGTGACCCGGGCCCGAAGCGAAACATTGAGCCTGCGGGAGAAATCGGGTTCAGCAAGTTGCATGGCCTACTTCCACCTCCTGACAACAATCCGTACAGTCCCGTCGTTCTCTTCGGTCTCCGAGATAAGGTCAAAACCGTCTGCGGCTGTCTGTTCGAGCACTATTTTTTTTGCATATCCTTTCTGGATGGTTTCTGCCTGCTGTTTCAGTTCTTCGGCGATCTTCTTCTCGCCTTTTCCTGAAATGCCCCACCAGTCCGCTATCATGTCGTACGTGCCATCCGGGTTCTTCACAAAGCCGAGACCGTACTCCCCGGATTTTTTCACGGCAATATCCACATTGTGCTGACCGTGGTACCCCCTGATTGTCGTATCAATCTCGACCGTACAGCCAAGCTCCTGCATGCACTGGATCAGAGCCTCGCGGTGCCGGAAGGTTGTCCTGATACGGCTGAAATGCGACATGGTATCACTCTCCCCGGCAGTGGGCGGCGATCTGCCGGACCATATCTTCCCGGGGAAAACCGGTTGTCGTGACAATCCCGTCGGGAGCAATGGAAAATTCAACGATCTCACCGTGAGCCTGTCCGTTCGGGGCATCTGTACTGACCCTTCCGGTCAGGGAGATGAGTTGCTGGTTCGATGACCCGATGTACGGTTTGTTGCAGGTCAGGGTTCCTATGTACGGGCCGGCGATGAGGAGGTCTGTGACCCCCAGGAGGCGGTTCCAGGCAGGATCAGTACTGGAGGTGAGTTGTTCGTACGTGTAGCCCGTATATGTCACAACTGTATGCCCCGCTTTCTGAACCTGTTCTCCCACAGATGCAAGTGCATCTGCCTGCGCAAAGGGCTCTCCTCCGGAGAAGGTAACCCCGTCAATACCCTTGGTGGCAAGGATCCGTCCGGCAAGCTCGTCTACAGAAACCTTTTTGACCGAAGAAAAGGACCAGAATTTCGGATTAAAACACTCCTTACACCGAATCGGGCAACCCTGCACCCAGATGACGGCCCGGATGCCGGGACCGTTTGCGGCTGACCTTGCGAGAAAACCCGCGAGGTTGAGCACACTCCTGCGTCGGCATCCGTGGTCGCTCGTCTGATGCACCATCATTTTTCCGCCACTACGTATTGGCTGCTGAAATGATTCCGGTGTGGGTGATCGATGTACCTTATAGTATTACCCAAATATTCCCGGAATGAAAACCATCCTCGGGGACGTGCAAATAAGCATACTTATGAGATACAATCTGACTATACAGGTTCGATTTTTACCTTTTAATAGGCATTGTTCCGGCATTTTGCAATTCATAAGGATTTCGATCAGGAGTTGCAGGGACGCGCACAGGATCAGGGTCCGTTTTCCCGCGCTCTTATATCACTTCGGCAACAATAGATCCGGTAGTGAAGGCGACATTTGACGGCACTTCGGTGCTGACCGGCAGGGACGGGCGGGTGCTGTATGACCAGAGCGGGTATGGGCGTCCCGAAGGCGATGGAATACGCCTTGCTCCGCAGGAAGCCCTGTACCTGCTCCACCGCCAGAAAATCGAGGTCCCGGGCTACACGTTTGATACGCTCCTTGCCGAGTACGCCGACCAGCGCAACTTCCTGCGCAGTTTTCTTGTGTACCGCGACCTGCGCGAACGCGGGTATGTTGTCCAGACCGGCCCCCACGATTACCGGGTATTCCGGCGCGGAGAAAAGCCGGGGACCGGGGAGTCGCTTTACCTCGTCCGAGTCCTCTCGGAACGCGACCCGATCCGGTTTACCAAACTGATTGAGGAAGTGGTCACCGCACGGAACATGCGCAAGCAGTACGTCCTTGCGGTTGTTGACGATGAGGAGGAACTGACCCATTACGAGATCAAGCTCCAGAAACTGACCGGTGCCTGTGCCCCCTCTCCCGAAATCGGTACCTGCGATGCAGTGCTAGTGGGCAAATCGGCGATGATCCGGGTATCTCCGCAGTCTGATCTGGAGAAGGCCGGCTTCGGGAAACGGTTCGACGAAGAACGGCTGATGATCTCGCCGGTCGAACTCCTGTACCTGATGGGTCAGGGAACGGTCCGGGTCTCAAGAGACGGCACCCCACTGACCCCCGGGGAGTTTTTCACATTCGCAAGCGAGAGCGACCAGGATCTTGCCGCAAAAGACAAGGTCTATACCGAGCTGCGCCGGCATGATTTTATTCCCCGGACCGGTTATAAATTCGGCCATCACTACCGCGTTTACTGCGGAAAGAATGTGCACTCCGATATGCTCGTGCATGCGATAGAAAAAGAGGCGGTCCTGCCCATGAGTGTCATCTCCCGGTCGGTCAGGATGGCGCACAGTGTCAAAAAGAAGATGTTGTTTGGCTGCGTACATACTACCGGAATCCAGTTCGTCGAATTCGGCCGGATAAAACTCTGAAATGAACACCTCAAACATTTCCCTGAAACGGTTCCTGTGAGTGTACCTGGTATGCCAGAATCACCAATCAATCCCTGGTCAAGCACCCCCTCGCTCGATGTCGAGAAGATGTTTGCCGAGTTCGGCATCGATCCGATCGCCCCGGTGCTGCCCGAGCTGCCTGAGATCCCGTACTTCATGCGCCGTGGCATCGTGGTCGGACAGCGCGACTACCTCCCGATCGCCCGCGCGATCCGAAACCATACGCCGTTTCATCTGCTGACCGGGTTCATGCCGAGCGGCCACCCTCACCTCGGCCACCTGATGCTCATGAGGGAAATCGTCTGGCACGTGCAGCAGGGTGCCAACGGGTACGTGACAATAGCCGACCGGGAAGCCTACGCAGTCCGGGGTCTCTCCTGGGAGAAATGTCGGGAATACGGGAAGGAGTACCTCTCCTGCCTGTTTGCCCTGGGCTTTGAGGGAGAGACCTATTTCCAGAGCAAAAACGAGCGGCTCAAGGACCTCGCGTTCGAAGCGGCAACTAAGGTGAACTTCTCCGAACTTACCGCGATCTATGGTTTTTCTCCCGAGACCGCGCTCGCCCATGCGGACAGCGTGATCACGCAGGTCGCCGATATCCTGTACCCGCAGGTCGTGCGCGAGCCAGCTCCGACGCTGGTGCCGGTGGGGATTGACCAGGACCCCCATATCAGGCTTACCCGGGGTATCGCCCACAAGTTCCGGATGTTCACGGTTGAGGAGCGCGAAGGGTACATCAGCGTGCGCTCGAAGAACGCCCCTGATGCAGCGCTTGATGCCGTGAAAAAAGCGTTCCCGCACGCGAAGAAATATGAGGGCCACGTGGATATCAAAGATGCAGCGTGCGCCGATGTGAGCGTAAAAGTCCGGGAGATCGAGCGGGCCTGCGGGGGATATGCGTTCTATACGCCCTCATCCACGTACCACATCTTCCTGCCCGGCCTCACCGGTGGCAAGATGTCGTCGAGCATTCCCGAGAGCATCATTTCGTTCTACGAACCCGAGGCGACGGTGCGAAAGAAGGTGATGAGCGGTCTTACCGGCGGCAGGATGACCCTTGAGGAGCAGCGGCGGCTCGGTGGGGAACCTGAAAAGTGCACGCTCTATCTCCTCAACATGTTCCACATGATCACCGACGATGCAAAACTGGCGGAACTTCACCGAAAGTGCAGGTCGGGCGAGATCACCTGCGGGCAGTGCAAGAAGGAGACTGCAGAGCGTGTCGTGGCATTTTTAAAGGATTTCCGGGAGAAGATGGACGTGGCAGCAGAGACGATCGAGGTGTGAGTGGCGATGGCGGAACTGACCTTAAACGAGAAACGGCTGCTTGCTGCGCTGGCAAAGGAGAAAAAGGCCGATGCAGAACACCTCGCGTCTATCCTGGATGCAACCCCGGAAGCAGTTGTGCAGTGGGCGCATCTTGCCGAAGACAAGGGGCTTGCAAAAGTCGAGCGGATTGTTGAAAAAGCGTTCGAGTACACTGATGATGGAAAATCCTATTTGCAGAATGGGTTACCAGAGACGCAAATTCTCAAAATTATCAAACCGGGCACCACACTTGCCGATCTTCGGGGTCATCCTGAAATTGAAGAATCTACCTTCAAAATTGGTTTTGGTCAATTGCGGAAAAAAGGGCTTATTAAAATCAATGGAACATCCATCGAAAAAGTCGTGCTCTCTATTTCTGACAAAGGCTCTTTGAAAGTGGGCTCAGATCTTCCTCTAGGAACGGATTATGGAACATCAGAAGCCTCGACGGCCGCAGATGAGGCTGCGCTCAGGCACCCCTCATCCGATGATCCGAAGTCCAAGGAATTCATCAAGCGTGGGATTCTAAAGGAGTCGGAGACAGTAAAGTATGCCATTTCCATCACCCCCGCTGGAATCGCTCTTGTAACTCAGGGCCTTGACCTCAAAGAAGAGATCGGCACGCTCACCCGCGATCAGATCCTCTCCGGCGCATGGAGGACCGCAAACCTGCGCAGGTACGATGTCAAAAAACTGCCAAAGACTGTGTACCCGGGCAAGTCCCACCCGTACCAGCGGCTCATCGATGAGATGCGTATGATTCTTCTCGAAATGGGCTTTACCGAGATGCACGGGGAGATCGTCCAGAGCGCCTTCTGGAACTTCGATGCGCTCTTCCAGCCGCAGGATCACCCGGCCCGGGAGATGCAGGATACGTTCTATCTCAAAGAGGAAGCACCGCTTCCTGAAGGATGGGAATGCCTCCGCGACATGCACGAGCACGGCGGGGATACCTCGTCGACCGGCTGGGGCGGGAAGTGGAACCCCAAAAAGGCGCAGCAGTGCGTGCTTCGCACCCACACGACGAGCCTTTCGATCCAGTACCTTGCCACCCACCCGGAACCGCCGGTCAAGGCGTTCTGCATCGGCAGGGTCTACCGGCGCGAGGCGATCGATCCCACCCACACTCCCGAATTCGAGCAGCTTGAAGGGATCGTGATGGATAAGGGCGTCACCTTCCGCCACCTGCTCGGCTTTTTGAAAGAGTTCTACCAGCGGATGGGCTTTTCTGATGTACGGTTCCGCCCGGGCTTTTTCCCGTACACGGAACCCTCGGTCGAGCCCGAGATCTGGGTTGACGGTCTTGGCTGGGTCGAGATGGGCGGTGCCGGCGTCTTCCGGCAGGAGGTCACCGCACCGTGGGGCGTGCAGTGCCCTGTGCTTGCGTGGGGTCTTGGGGTGAGCCGGGTTGCCATGTTGCGGATGGGCTTAAAGGACCTGCGGCAGCTGTACCAGAGCGATCTTGAATGGATCAGAAACAGCCCCGTGCATGCCCCGACAGTGACCGGGAGGAAGGCGTAATATGGCGATTATCGGCCTGTCCTACAAGTATCTCGAACGGCTGACCGGCACCGACCGGGAGACGATCCTCAAACGCCTCCCTATGATCGGCTCCGAGATTGAACGTCTGGAAGAGGACCACGCGGATGTCGAGTTCTTCCCCAACCGCCCTGACCTCTTCTCGGTCGAAGGAGCGGCCCGGGCCATGCGGGGATTTCTGGGAATCGAGACCGGCCTGCCTCAATATTCGGTCAGCCCCTCCGGGATTCGATTCACCATCGATTCGAAGCTGGACGCGATCCGGCCCTGCCTTGCGTCTGCCGTTATCCGGAATGTCGCTTTCGACGATGAGTCCATCCTCTCGGTCATGGCCCTCCAGGAAGCCCTGCACTGGGCAGTGGGAAGGGGCCGTAGCAAGGTCGCCATCGGCATCCACGACCTCGACACTGTCACCCCGCCGTTCCATTATGTGGCCTCGCCCCGGAGCAGGACGTTTGTCCCGCTCGATTTTACCGAAGATCTCACCCTTGACGGTATTCTCGAAAAGCACCCGAAGGGCAGGGACTATGCAAAGATCGTCAGGGACTTTCCGCTCTTTCCCCTGATCGTTGATAACGAGGATCGTGTCTGCTCGTTCCCGCCGATCATCAATGGCGAACGGACCCGGGTGACGACTGCGACAAAAAACATTCTCCTCGATGTGACCGGTACTGACCAGCGTGCGGTCAATGTTGCAGCCAATATCATCTGCACCGCCATGGCCGAGGCCGGCGCAACCATCGAGAGCGTGGAGATCAACGGTACTGCCTTCCCTGATCTCGCACCTACGGAACGCACGGTCAGCGTCAGGGAGTGCTGCGACCTCATCGGGATCGAACTGACCGCCCCGCAGATGGCAGAGTTACTCGAAAAGATGCGGTTTGGTGCACAGCCGGCCGGGCCCGACCGGGTCCGGGTACAGGTGCCCTGCTACCGGGCGGACATTATGCATGACTGGGATCTCTTCGAGGATGTCGCGATTTCCTACGGATACGAGAACTTCGCAGTGGAGTTACCTCCTACGTTCTCACTCGGGACGGAACATCCGGCAAATGCGATCGCAACCCAGGTGCGCATGATCCTTGCCGGGCTCGGGTACCTGGAGATGATGCCCTTTACACTCACCAACGAACGGGTGCTCTGCGACCAGCTGCAGCGCCCCCGCTCCTCTTCCACTCTCCACCTTATGCACCCGATAAGCGAGGAGTACACCGTGGTGAGAACGGAGATTTTGCCGCTTCTTCTCGAGATGCTGCAGGTCAACCGGCACCGGGAACTCCCGCAGCGGCTCTTTGCAACCGGTGACGTGCTTTCTGATCTCCGCACAACCCAGCGGCTTTCTTTTGTCAGCACCCATTCGACCGCGGATTTCTCGGAAGCCTACGCCCATGCCGACGCCGTGCTCCGCGAGATGGGGATCGCGTACAGCGCGGAAGTGTCTGCAGATGCAGCCTTCATTGAGGGAAGACGGGTGGATATTGTTGTCGATGGGAAAAGAGTGGGCGTATTTGGCGAGATCCATCCTTCCGTGCTCACCGCATTCGAGCTGGAGCAGCCGGTTGCAGCATTCGAGCTCGATCTCAGAGCCGTACCGGGATACCCCTTCCGGTAAGGTACTTTTTTACGTCGTGAACGGTAAATTCGCCGTAATGGAAGACGCTTGCCGCAAGGCAGGCATCCGCTTTTCCCCGGGTAAACCCATCGTAAAAATGTTCGAGCGTCCCGACCCCGCCGCTTGCGATCACCGGGATATTTGCCGCTTCTGAGATTGCCCGGGTGATCGCAATATCGAACCCGTTCTTCGTGCCGTCAGTCTCCATGCTGGTCAAAAGAATCTCGCCGGCACCCCGCTCCTCGGCCTCTTTTGCCCAGCGCACCGCGTCTATCCCGGTCGGTTTGCTCCCGCCATAGATGACCACCTCGTACCAGCAGGTACTGCCATCGCACAGCACGACCGGCACTGCTGCCGGGTTCGGCGTGAAATTCCGGCGGACATCCATAGCGACCACGATGCACTGCGTTCCGAAGGATTCAGCGCCTCTGGTGATGAGTGTGGGATCGTGCACGGCGCTCGTATTCAGGCTCACCTTGTCGGCGCCGGCCCGGAGGATCTGCTGGATATCGTCGAGCGACCTCAAGCCCCCCCCGACAGTGAGTGGCAGGAAGAGCCGGTCGGCTGCACGCTGGATGAGCTCAATGATAATGCCACGTTTTTCCTTGGACGCAGTAATATCAAGAAATACCACTTCATCGGCTCCCTGCTCGTTGTAACGCCCGGCAAGCTCCACCGGATCCCCGGCGTCCCTGAGGCCAAGGAAATTCGTCCCTTTTACGACCCGGCCGTCCTTTAAGTCAAGACAGGGAATGATCCGTCGCGTGAGCACCATTTCATTCTTGTTTTCTCCCGCAAGTGCTATTTACCTATCTGCCAGCACCTCCCCTTCGAGGGGAAGTTTATGTGCATTCATCACCTTATGTACCGGGTACGTTATCGGGCGGTACCTGCCTCATGCGGGGTACTGCGCAGGTGTTTTTCATGAGTACCGGGAAGCTGAAGATTGACTGGGCGGCACAGTACATGCCCGTGCTTGCCTCCATCAGAAAACAGTTTGAGAAGGATAAGCCCTTCAAGGGAATGACGATCGGCATGGCCCTCCATGTGGAGGCCAAGACCGCAAACCTTGTCCAGACGCTTGCCGCGGGCGGTGCAAAGGTCTACATCACCGGCTGTAACCCGCTCTCGACGCAGGACGATGTGGCAGACGCATTAAACGAGGTAAAAAACGTCCACTGCTATGCAAAGCGCGGGTGCACCGTCGAGGAGTACTATGCGGCGATCGAACAGGTACTCGATGCCGCGCCGTCCATCACCATCGACGACGGGATGGATCTCATCCACTACCTGCACACAAAACGCCGTGAACTGCTCAAGAAGGTGATCGGTGGTTGTGAGGAAACCACGACCGGTATCCACCGGCTCCGGGCAATGGCGGCCGAGAAGAAACTTGAGTTCCCCGTTGTCGCGGTCAACGATACCCCGATGAAGCGGTTCTTTGACAACGTGCACGGGACCGGGGAGAGTGCGCTCTCCTCGATCATGATCACGACAAACACCCTTATCGCCGGAAAATACTTTGTTATCGCCGGCTACGGGTACTGCGGCCGTGGCCTTGCACAGAAAGCCCACGGCTTGGGCGCAAAAGTCGTGGTCACCGAAGTCGATCCCCGCCGGGCGCTTGAGGCACACATGGATGGATACCATGTCATGACTATGGACCAGGCGGCAGAGATCGGCGACATCTTTGTCACGACCACCGGTAACACCAGCGTGATCGGCAAGAACCACTTCGGGAAACTTAAACCGGGTGCGATCCTTGCAAACGCCGGCCACTTCAACGTCGAGATCGACATTGCGTGGCTGGCAAAACACGCGGACTCGACGGTTGAGCGCGACGGGATTATCACCTATATCCTCAAAGGAAAACCAGTCCACGTGCTCGCCGAAGGCCGGCTCGTGAATCTCGCCACACCCAAGGGCATGGGCCACCCGATTGAGGTTATGGACCTCAGTTTCGCCCTGCAGGCGCTCTGTGCCCGGTATATTGCGGAGCGCGGTGACTCCCTCAAAGGCGGGGTCTACGAGGTGCCTCAGGAGATCGATGAAATGGTCGCCCGGCTCAAGCTCGCATCACTGGGCCTTTCGATCGATGAGCTCTCCACGGCCCAGAAAAAATACCAGTGCAGCTGGGATATCGGGACGTAAAAGCGGCTGGTCGTCCCACCCGACCTTTTTTGCCTCGTTTCATCCGCTTCCGGTTTATCTGTATCCTGTTCTCTCCAAGAGGTTTCCTGCCGTTTCATCCCCGGCGCCGACAGGGTACCCCAGCTTCCATTGTTCATGAATAACGATCAGTGCACCTGCGGCAAAGAGGGGAATGGCAAGCCAGAACTGGCTGCCGAGAGGGTCAGAAAAGATGAAAAGCGATGCAATGCAGCCAATGAACGGCGCCGCCGCGTAAATCGCACCCGCCCGTGCTGCACCCATGTCCCGCAGGGCCACGATAAACAGGATGAGGCCAAACCCGAAGGAGAAGAACCCGGTGAGGAGGGCAAGGCCGATCAGATCTGCGCCCGGCAGTGGTTCACCGAGCACGATCACGAGTACCGCGGCGATGCTCCCGCCAAAGATCACCTTGTACAGCCCGATCAGCTCAGGGGGATAGGCAGTGATATGTGCCATGCAGTTGTTGTCTATGCCCCAGAAAAATCCTGACAGGATAATCCCCAGCGCCCCCAGGGAAATGCCAAGAGCGCTCTCGCCGTTCCAGCCAAGAAGGATACTGCCGGCAAAGATGAGAATGAGGGCAAGCCCCATCATTTTGTCGGCTGGTTCATGGAAGACCCAGAACGCGAGCAGGACGGTTGCGACGATCTCGAAGTTGAGAAGAAGTGCCGCAGTTGCTGCCGGGGTGACCGTGAGGGCGAAGCACTGGGTGACAGGAGCCACAAAACCACCGATGATCACGGTTCCCGCAAGAAGGAACTGCTCCCTCCTGCCGGTACGGGGTTGCCCGGTAGTGAAACGGGAACCGCCGCTTACCATCCGCCAGCACAGGACGCCCGTGCCTGACCCGAGGGCAAGGAAGGCGATAAGGAGCAGGGGTGCCATCCCGTCGACCAGAATCTTCAAAAGTGGCGTTGCCGTCCCGAAGAGTATGGTTGCACCTGCGATCGCCATGACCGGTTTTGGTAGTTTGTGAATAGGGAAACAATCCATGGATATCAGGATCTCAGGGAAAACGTGTGCGGGATGCGGCCCGGGTTTTGACATGTATGGGATGACTCAGGTCTTTCAAACCTTCCCGCGCAGCGTAGATATATTCCTGCGCAATCCCGCAGTACATGCCGAAATGCTTTCGGGCAAAGGCGCGTATCGTGTCGTACTCCCTCCCGGTCAGGGTCGTATCCTGCGGGAGTTCCGGAAGGTAGTGCGCCCGCATTATCCTCCGGATCCAGACATCAACCGGAAATGCCTCGAACTTCTGGAAGGCAAAGAGCAGGACGCAGTCAGCAGCTTTGGGGCCGATACCGGGGAACTTCATAAGCTCGCGGCGTGCCTCCCCGTATGGCAGTGCAGCGATAGTCTCTTCCCACCCTTTTTGTGCGGAAACCTCACATGCTGTTTTGAACACATAGGGCATGCGGTAGCCGAGCCGGCACTCCGCAAGAGAGGATGAATCTCCGGTGCAGGAGATCCGTGCGGGATCGGGAAAAGAAAAGGACGTTGCATCCCCCGTTCCCGTCTCATCCCCGAACTGCTGCGCAATGGCCGCTATCCGGCGCCGGATCATGGGGATGTTGGAATTTGTGGAACAGATATACGAACAGAGGCACTCCCATGGAGGCTGCCGCACAAGGCGCAGGCCCCGGCAACGTTCGATCGCATCGTGAATGAACGGGTCGCGGTCAATCGATTCAAGGATTGCGGGGAGGTCGAGGTCAAGGGAGAAATAGTGACGGATAAAGGGCGCATCGGCTCCCGTAAAAGAGAGCGTTGAACCGTTCTGCCGGCACCGGATCACCTGGTCGCCTACGACACCGTACCAGCTGCCATCCGGCATTCGGTCCCAGCGAAAGACCTGCCCGCACCCGAGCGTCTGATCAAGGGAGAACGGCTGGTTCCAGTGAAGTGCGATCCGTGGCATGGGGGAACAGTCCTTGTCAGATATCTGCGTTTAACCTTTTTAGACTATACCGGGGATGGGGAGGACTTTTTCAGGACACCGGTAGCTGATAAGGACAGGCGCGCGGCTTTTTTATTTTCACGATGGAACGGATAGTCTTTAATATATCGGCTAACAGTTCTTTTCATGGAATTAACAGAAACCCTCAAGGCCTTTATCGAGGAAGGCGCTGATTGGGAGCGTAAGCAGACCACGCTTGCCGGGGTCTCCATCATACGGCTTCCCGCAACAAAAAACCGCCCGGCATCCCTTGCAATCGATATCAACCCGCTTGGTGAGAACGGGCTGCCGATGAAGAAGAAGGGGATCATGATTATGAACAGGGCAGAACTTGCAGCCTTCCGGGCGGTCTTTAATAATGAAAAGGCAGACAGCCTCATAAATGCCCTTGAGGAAGTCCTTCCCGAGCGCAAATCGGCAGGGAAAGCCAAAAAGGCAGATGTCCTTCAGTTATAATCAACAACAGCAAAATCCTGAGAAACCTGTCGGAGTGATGCGCATGAGAGCAACCCCCGTCATCCTGCTTTGTATTCTCGTTCTCGTACTTATGGGTGCCGGGTGTCTTGGGACCAAGGCGATCCCGGTCAACAAGACTACACCTCCTTCGATCCTTGTCGACTACCACCGGACCGGGGGTACTGCGGGCGCGAACGATCGCCTGGTGATCTTCAACAACGGGGTTGCGGTAATCTCCGGGGGGTCAGCCAATACCGAGATCTCGTTAAACGACACTGATCTTACGTTCATCTCCACGCTGTTCAACGAGTCAGATTTCTCACAGCTCCAGGCCAATTACCCGGCCCCTCAACAGAGCCCGGAGCTTATGACCTATACGGTGACGTATCTGGGTAAAACGGTGACCGCCCAGGAGACAGATATCCCCCCATCGCTTGAGACAATTATCGGAGCACTGGACAGTATCCTTAAGAGCGCCGGCCCGCAGAAGTCTGCCTACCCGACTCTCGGGATCACATCCTAGTATCCTGCCAGAACAGGGAGCGGTACTTTTTTGGAATGTGATTCCTTTCCCTTCGGCCATATTTCCCGGCCGAGGGGGGAGGGGGTACCCCCTGTTGATCCGGCACGTGGGTGGGGGATCACCCCCCTCCCCCCTTTTGCTAAACCACCACTATCCGGTCATGGAGTGCATGACTGTCAGCCGGCCGCAGAAAAGCACGTGGCACCGTAAAAATCACCGGTCCTTGTCGGCCAGGTAAGACATGGCAGAGAAGTTATGCCGGGAAAAAGAGATGGGGATTATTTGGTCTCGTACATGCACGACTGCACATCGTGGCCGAGCTTGCCGATCGCATCTGCACGGCAGCGCTGGCAGTGCCGCATCTGCTTGACATACTTTGAGCAGGCGTCCTGCATCTTCCGTTTCATCTCTGGCGTTGGCGGGGCAATGTCGGCGAACTTGTACTGGGCGATCAGCGGGATGAGGTTGAAGGTATAGACCCCCATCTCCCCGACCTTCTTTGCAATGTCCACAATATGATCCTCATTGATGCCCGGGATATAGACCGTATTGACCTTCACGATCATATGGCGGGCCACGGCCATCTCGATGCCCTTCATTTGCTGCGAGAGGAGCAGTTTTGCCGCTTCGAGACCTGTATACCGCTTTCCGTGATAATCGATGAACTGGTAGATCTTTGCCCCGATCTCCGGGTCGATCGCATTGAGCGTGACGGTGATGTTGCCCACGTCATACTTCTGGAGCAGGTCGATCTTTTCTGGCAGGAGCAGGCCGTTGGTGCTGATGCACTTGATAACCCCGGGGTACTGCTCGTGGAGCCTGCGGAGCGTCTCGAAGGTCTCTTCGTTTGCCAGCGGATCCCCGGGGCCTGCGATACCTATGACCTTGATATAGTCGTATTTATCAACGACCTTTTTTACCATGTCCATGGCTTCGTCAGGATTAAGAACGCGGGTGGTCACACCGGGCCTGCTCTCGTTGACGCAGTCAAAATCCCGGATACAGTAGTTGCACTGGATATTGCACTTCGGTGCCACGGGAATGTGACAGCGCCCGAAGGCGTGGCACGCCTTCTCGGAAAAACAGGGGTGCTCCTGGATCTTTCGCATCTGTGCAGGATCCCACTGAACCTTCTTTCCCGCCACCTCTGCGGTCTTTATTTCGTCGGACATAGGCACTACGTTTTACATGAGTTTTCCATCTATAAATAAAGTTCAATCGGGGTAGTTTTTCCTCGTGTTTTACCCTTTTGCCGGGGAAAAGATCGCACATCTGTGGCTGTCGGGGTCTCAGTTGCGGGACTTCTTTTTATCCCGGGAAACCTCGGGTGAGAATACCCAGGAAAAATCGGGGTTGACGATATAGACCGGAAACGTACCGAAAAGTGTCTTTTGTTCGACCTGGTAGATCTGCGCTTCGAGCAGGAGTTCGGCGGCCCTGCACAAGGCAGACACCCCGGGAGCAGCCGCAGGCCGGCCGCTGTCCCTGGTAACCTCGATCTGGTGAAAGAGGCACTCAGTCTTGTCATGGGAGAACCGTGTGAGCAGGTCGCGGCTGGTAACACCGTGGATATAGCGCGTAATGAAATAGAGAGCGACAATGACCACGCCGATAGCAAGGAAAAAGTGGCCGAATTCCCGGAACGCCGAGACCGAGAGGACATTGTTGAAGGTCATGCCCGGGAGAAGGATGATGGTCGAGACAATCCCGATGAGGGCAAGCGCCGCACCCAGAAGGAAAAGTAACGAGACCACCGGCTCGGGGATATTCTTTCTGATAAGGTGTTCCTTCACGCCGGAAACGTCGGAAAAGAACTCTATGGTGTAGGGCTCCAGTCTCCAGACGAGGAAATAGAAGAGGATAATGGCAGCTGACTGGAAGAGGATGATCCCGGAATGGGAGGGTGTAAGAACACCGCTCACGGCCAATTCGATTACAAGGATGATGTCGATGGTAAAGATCAGAGCAAACCCGTAAAAAAGAGGGCGACAGTTGATAAAAAAGGCATTGAGGAAGACGCGGGTGAACCGTTTTGTGCTCACGATGATGCCGGTCTCACGGAGCCCGGCGAGGTACCGGGAGATATCGGTCTGTGGCAGAGGTGACTGTCGCAGGTTGTGAGGTATGAGCAGGGTAATAAAATAGAACATAAAAAGGAAGAAACTGGCGGAAATAAAGAGCAGGGGGTACATGGGGTTGTCGAAGAAAAAAAAGATATTGACAAGAATGGCCACTCCAAGAATGATCAGGGTGACTCTGCCCGGGGTACCCGATGCATACAGGCGCCGGTGCTGCTCCCGCTCCTTGTGGATCTCTGCCCAGAGTGTCTCGTGCAGGGCTGACATGGTCCCTGAAATTTTTACGGGATCTTTTTGTTTCATGGCAGTCTCCTGAAGTGGCCGGATCGGGTGCTGATTTCCAGTGCGGTTCTTACCTACCTATCTGAGAAGCAAGGGTATATTGTTTACCGGCGAATTCTAGATACGAGTATCATGAAGAAGTCAGAAAAACTCAAAGGCAAGGAGAAGGTAGCTGCACGGAAGCAGCAGTATAAAACGGCAGGGATCGTGGTAGCGGTCGTAGCGATCATCCTTGCAGGTATCGCCGCGTATTTCGTGCTGATTGTTCCTCCGGTGGTTGTGGCGGTCGGGGATACCGTGGGCGTCACTTATACCGGTATGTTGGATAACGGAACCATCTTCGATTCGAATGCCAATAAATCCCCGCTGACCTTTACGGTCGGGGGCGGCCAGATGATCCCCGGGTTTGATGCCGCGGTGCGGGGAATGAAGGTAAACGAGGAAAAGACTGTGACCATCCCCTCCGATCAGGCTTACGGTGCCTATAACCCGGCGCTCGTGCAGATCATCAACCAAAGCAAGTTCCCGGCAAACCAGACACTCTACCCGGGTGAACCATTAGAGTTCCAAAGCTCGGTTGATGGCAGCACACATATTGTCTACGTGGTCAATGTCACCGCTGCCGGGGTGGCCGTGGATGGGAATTCCCCCCTTGTCGGCCAGAACCTCACCTTTGACATTAAGATCGATACTATTCAGAAGGCAAGTTCCGGAAGCACTGCAACGGGAACCTCCTGAAACTTTTTTTTCATCTATCAGTAACCAACCCGGTTTTTCCGGAATTCTCAGCTCGTGACCTGATCTTTTTTGGAAATCCTCAGCTGCTGAGTCGAACATTTCCCGGAATCTTTCACTCGGGACCCGGACTTTTCCGGAAATCTGTGGATCTTA
>Ga0326728_10006759_pt1 | contig 30458 bp, 24 predicted proteins | sample MB3enrmetagenome_FD_207602 | JGI IMG/M metagenome (GOLD analysis project Ga0326728, IMG submission 207602) | Lab enriched peat soil microbial communities from McLean, Ithaca, NY, United States - MB31MN | ecosystem: Environmental > Terrestrial > Soil > Wetlands > Peat | place: USA: New York...
ACTTGCCGCCGACTTTTTCAGTCTGCGTGAACTCGACGCCGAGGCCCAGGTGGTGCAGGAGTCGGTTGCCATTCAACAGGAGGGCCTCGATCTGGTGCAGCGCCGTCACGCCGGGGGGGTGGCGTCCGGCTTGGAGGTTGCCCAGCAGGCGAGCCTGCTGGACTCGACTAAGACGCAGTTGTCGCTGGTGCAGCAGCAGCGGGCGCAGTACGAACACGCCATCGCCGTCCTCACCGGCGCCCCGCCCTCGACTTTCAGCGTGCCGGCGGCGCCTTTGCGCGCCGCGCCTCCGGCCATCCCGCTGGGCGTGCCTTCGGACCTGCTGGAGCGGCGGCCGGATATTGCCAATGCGGAGAGACAAATGGCCGCGCAGAACGCCAAGGCCGGCGCCGCCGCCGCCGCATTCTACCCGGTGATGACCCTTGCCGGAGGCGGGGGCGCACAGAGTGTGAATATCGCGTCCCTGATTTCCGCGCCCAACGCGTTCTGGGCATTCGGCGCCGATCTGTTGCAGCCGATCTTCAATGGCGGGCGGAACCGGGCCAATCTGGCCGCCGCCAAGGCCGCTTACAACGAGTCGGTGGCCAGTTACCGGCAAGCGGTGCTGACGGCTTTTCAGCAAGTGGAAGATGGGCTATCCGGGCTGAACAGCCTGGCCGCGGCCGCCGCCACCCAAGAGGCGGCCGTGGACGACGCGCGCCGCGCCCTGGCATTGGCCACCAACCGCTACGTTGGCGGACTCACCACGTACCTGGATGTGATCACCGCGCAGAGCACCTTGCTGGCCAGCGAGCGCCTCGCCACTCAGTTGCTCGGCCAACGCATAGTCACTTCGGTGTACCTGATCAAGGCGCTGGGCGGAGGCTGGGAGGCAGCGCAACTGCAGGAGGAAAAGGTCCATCCGCGGGCCGCGCAAGCGGTGCAGCCATAGCGCGGTCCGGTTCCCCAGCGTCCCACGCGGCGAGGCTACGCCGGCGGGCCCGGATCGGAAATATCGAAACCCCGGGCGTTGTCGGTCTGGGGCTCGGTGTGGATCAGGACGCGGTACATTTCGGGGACCTCTTGTTTGAAGCGGATTTCCATGGCAGTGGAAAGGTCATGGACGCGGGCGAGGGGCAGCGCGTCGCGCATGGTCGAGTGGCAGGCGACGTAGACTTTGCCGTGCACGCGCTTGACCCGGACCTCATGGACATCGAGCACGTCCGGGTAAAACTCCTGAGCGATCTTCTGCAGGCGGTGCTCCAGCGCCAAATCGCGCTCCACATTCTCGACGCTCTCGATGGTGGCCGGCTCGCTCTCGATGTGGGTCAGGATGGAGGTAATTTCCGGGAGACCGCTGCGGATTTCCGCCTCCAGCTCGGTCACCACATCGTGAGCGCTCTTGAGGCTCATATCTTCGGCCAGCTCAAGGTGCTGTTCGACATGGAGCCGGCCGCGTCCCAGGTCCTGCACGCTGATGTCGTGGACATTCAGATTGCTGCGGGTGGCGATGCCGCGCACGCGGTCGAAGATGTTCTCGCCGCGGGTGGCGCGCGAGGCGGTATGCACCACCACGTCGGCTTTCGGCAGCACCCGCTGCACGGCCTGGGTCACCTCGGCGGCCACTTGCTCGGCGCGCTGAAAAGTAACGCTGCGCGCCAGGCCGATGCCGAGGTCCACGAAATAGCGGTTCCCGCCGCGGCGGATGCGCACCCGCTCGACTTCGAGCACGCCCCGAACGCCCATCACCACGGCCATGATGTTTACCCGGGCGCCGGCAGGAGCGGCATCCAGCAGCGCATCGATGGTCTGGCGCGCCAGACGGGAACTCACATAGACGATCACGCCGGCAACGCAGACGGCCGCAATGGGATCGGCAGCCCGCAACCACAGGAGGTGCAGCCGCTGGGAGACCGCAATCAGAACCAGACCGGCGATGACTACGGCGCTGGACCAGATGTCGGTGGAGAAATGCAGGGCGTCGGCCGCCAGCGCCTGGGAATCGTATTTGACCGCAATTCTGTTCAAGGCGCGCGAACGCCACCAGTCCGTGCCCATGGAAAACAGCATCACCAGAAACGCGGCCAGGCTGGCTTCCACCTCGGGGCCCTTGTGGAAAAACAACCGGCGCGCGGCTTCGTACAAAATCCAGACGCAGGTAAGCAAGAGCAGAGTGGTTTCCAGAAAAGCGGAGAAATTTTCGAACTTGCCATGGCCGTATTGATGATCGGCATCGGCGGGCTTATCGGAAACCCGCACGGAAAACATGGTGATCACGGCGGCGACCAGGTCCAGGGCGGAATGCGCGGCCTCCGAAAGAATTCCCAGGGAGCGCGTGGAGATGCCCACGAGCAACTTGAGAACGGTAATCGCGATAGCCGCCAGGACCGAGTTCTGCGCTACCGCGCGCTTTTCCGCCCGCATGCGCCCGGCGCTAAACAGTTCGCCTTCGGCCATATCCGAATTATAACCAGCGCCCCGGCGGCCAGCTTCCGGCCGGAGGCGATGCGCCCGAACCCGGCACCGAGCAAACAGCTATTCAACCCGAGCTTCGGCTGTGTTAGGATTACGTTTTATCCCTAAACGACATGGAGGAGGGCTGGTGAACAGACACTTTTTGGCCCTGATAGTGCTATTTCCGTTTCTGGCGTTGGCGCAGAACGCGCCAGCCACGAAATCTGCCGCCGGATCCCCTGCGCCGCAAGCTACTCCCGCGGCCACCCCGGCTAAACCCCCGGCCGCAAGCCCGGCAGCCACGCCGGCTAAACCCCCGGCCGCAAAACCGGCAGCTACGCCGGAAGAGCCCAGCTTGGAGATTCCGGAAGGCGCAACGGTGCTGAAGATCCACGACTTATGCGAAACCAAAAGCAAAAGCGGCGAATGCATGACCACCATGACCCGCCTTGAGTTCGATAAGCTGGTGGACGCGCTCAGCGGCGACCGCCCCGCGCCCCCCACGCATCAGTACCGGCGGCAGGCGGCTACGGCCCTGGTCCATAACATGGTCTTCGCCAAGGCAGCGGAGAAACAAGGACTGGATAAGACTCCGGAAGCTCAGCAACTGTTCCGCTGGGTGAAGTTACAGGTGCTGGCCGAAATGGAGCGGCGTGCGTTGCAAAAGAAGGCCGAGCCTACGGATGCGGATATCGCGAAGTATTACAACGATAACCAGGACCGCTACAGCGAACTGACGTTCCAGCGCATCATGGTTCCTATTCATCCCGGGCCGGACAATAAGTCCACCGAAGCGGACATCAAGAAGCTGGCCGATGACCTGCATAAGCGGGCTATGGCCCCCGGCGCCGACTTCGACGCCTTGCAAACCGAGGCCTATGCGAAACTCGGATTGAAGAATCCCCCGAAGAGCAAAACGGTTTTTCACCCGAACGAGATTCCCAACAGCCAGCAGGCAATCAAGGAGCTCAAACCGGCGGAAATCTCCGATGTGATTCAGGATGGGACCGGGTTTTACGTTTATAAACTCGAAAGCAAGCAGGTGAAGTCGCTGGCCGACGTGAAGACAGAAATCAGCAAGACGCTGACGCCGCAGAGGTTCAAGAAGGAGGTGGACGATCTGGAAGCTTCGGCTCCTGCCGACTACAGTCAGGACTACTTCGGCCCTCCGCCCGGGCCACAAGGACATATGCCTTTCCGTCCGCCGCTACGGCCAGGATCCGACACCGGCAAGCCGCCACTAGCACCGCCAGCGGGCCAGGCCAAGGCTCCAGCTCCAGGGGCACCGGCGGCCCCGGCTCAGGCCAACGCTCCGGCTCCCGGGGCGCCAGCAGCTCCGGCTCAGCCCAAGACTGCCGCTCCGGCCACTCCGGCTGCGCCGGCGGCTCCGGCTCAGCCCAAGACTACCGCTCCGGCTGCGCCGGCAGCGCCAGCGGGGACAAGCAACTAGGGCCTGCGGAGGCAAGAATTGGCGAGGTGACACCGCTGGTGTCCCTCGCCTTTGTTGTTTGGCAGGCTTCCACCGCGATGCGGGACCGGCTCTTCCACCCTCAAATCGGAGATTACTTGTACAGCAACCAATAGCCGCATCCACACTCAGCTATTTCATGCCGCGATACAAGCCGGCAATCCCAAATGTATAGGATGTCCGGGAGGTTTGGCGGAAGCCGCAGGCGCGCAGGCGGGCGAGCATCTGATCGGGCGGAGGAAAGCGGCTCACGGAGGCCGGCAGATAGGAATACGGGCCCCGCACCCCGGAAACGAGGGCGCCCACCGCGGGCAGCACGTGGCGAAAGTAAACCCGGTACAACTTGCCCAGGACGCCGTCCGGTTCGCCGAAATCGAGGATGCCTGCCTCGCCGCCCGGCGCCAGCACACGATGGATTTCGCGCAGCCCGGCCTCGTAATTCACCAGGTTGCGGAAACCGAAGGCGCAGGTGACCACCTGAAAGCCGCCATCGGGAAAAGGCAAATGCAGGGCGTCAGCTTCGATCCAGCTAATTGCCTCCCGCGCGCCGGGCGTCCGGGCGCCGGACTTGGCGCGGGCGCGGCGCAGCATTTCGGGCGAGAAATCCACCCCGCAGATGGACGGCTTGGCATTCCCGCTCCGGGCCGCCTGGCGCAGCAGGGCAAAGGTCATGTCGCCGGTACCGCAACAGAGGTCCAGGACCCGGACACCGGGACGGGCCAGGAGAGGAGCAAACGCGCGGGCGGTGCGCCGCCACCATAGCTTGTCCACGTTGAAGGAAAGCAGGTGGTTCAAGAGGTCATAACGGTGGGCGATAGAGGTAAACATGCCGCGGACCGCCGCCGCCCGCGCCTGCTCATCCTCGGGAGTTTCCCGTTTCGGATTGATTTGAGATTTGGCTCCCATGCTTGGCGCGCAACCCGTCTTTCAGTTTCCAGTTACAAACCGGAAATTGCAAACTTCCCTCCGTGTCCTGAATATTCTGCGGGGTGAGCGGGCTAACCCTGGGACAAGCGCCGCAACTCGTCCACGGCATCGATCACCGCCTGGGGGGGCACGCCGGACACCACTTCCACCTTGCCGATGGCGGCCGGCAGGACAAAGTGGACAATGCCGTTCCTGGTCTTCTTGTCGCTGGCCAGGCGCTGGAGGATGCGCCGGGCGTGCGCCTGCACTTTGGGAAGCGGCGCATAGGCCAACACGGCAGAAATAATCCGGCGCGCCGTTTCCGCGCTGGTGCGCTGCATGGCGGCGGCGATCATAGCGGCCGCGGCCATTCCCCAGGCCACGGCCTCGCCGTGCAGGAAGTGTTGGTAGCCGGTTTCGGCCTCCAGCGCATGGCCGATGGTGTGTCCGAAGTTCAAAATGCGCCGCAGCCCGCCTTCGCGCTCGTCGGCGGCCACGACCTCCGCTTTCACCCGCACGCACCCGGTAATCAGCCATTCCAAGGCGGCAACATCGCGTTGGAGGATGCGTGCGCGCTGCGTCTCCATGAACTCGAATATTTCGGCATCGGCAATGACGCCGCATTTGAGCGCTTCAAAGAGTCCGGCGCGATATTCGCGCTCCGGCAAGGTCTTCAGCACGGCGGGATCCATGAGCACCAGGCACGGCTGATGAAAACTCCCGATCAGGTTCTTGCCGGCCCGCAGATTCACCCCCGTCTTGCCCCCGACGGAGGCATCGACCTGCGCCAGAAAGGTAGTCGGGACCTGAATAAACTTGATGCCGCGCATGTACACTGCCGCCAGAAATCCCGCCACGTCGCCGGTCACACCCCCGCCCAAGGCCAGCACCACGGAGTTGCGGTCCGCGCCGCGGCGGACCATTTGTTCGGCCAAGTCTTCCACAGTAGCGAGGGTCTTTTGCCGCTCGCCATCCTTCATTTCCAGGACTTCGTATTGCAGGCCGGCGGCAGCCAGCGAGGCCGTGAGGGCCTCGCCCCAGTGAGCGCGCACCGGCGGGACGGTAATCACGTAGAAGCGCCCGCAACCGGGCGCGGCTTCGCGGACCCGCTCGCCGGCACGGGCCAACCCTCCGGCCTCAATGTACGCCCGGTATGCGGGCTCCACCTTGATTTCGACGATGTTCACAATGGTCCATGATAGCAGTGATAGTATGCTTCTGATATGAAGAGCATCCCGGCGGAGACGGACTTTATCGTGATCGGCGCAGGCGTGGCCGGTTTGCGCGCGGCCATCGAACTGGCGGCCGCAGGGCGCGTGTTAGTCCTGGCGAAGAAGGAAGTGACCGAATCCGCCACGCAGTACGCGCAGGGCGGCATCGCCGCAGCGCTGAGCGACGAGGACGAAATCAGCTTGCACTTACAGGACACGCTGACCGCCGGCGACGGCCTGTGCAATCCGGCCGCCGCGGCCGTGCTGGTGCAGGAAGGCCCGGACCGCATCGACGAACTCATCGCCTGGGGCACAGAGTTCGACCGCACCGGTTCCAAGCTGGCCTTCACCCGCGAGGGCGCGCACAGCCGCAACCGCGTCTTGCACGCGCACGGCGACTCGACGGGACAGGAAATCGCCCGCGCGCTCTGGGAAAAGGCGCATTCCCGCAAAGCGATTACCATTTGCGAGTTCGCTTTCACCACCGGCTTGCTGGCGGAAGCCGGCCGCGTGACCGGCGTCAAGCTGATCGGCGATAACGGAAAGCGCAAAACCGTGACGGCGGCCGCCGTGCTCATGGCTACCGGCGGATTGGGCCACGTGTATCGCGACACCACGAACCCCGCCGTGGCCACCGGTGACGGCTTGGCCATGGCTCACCGCGCCGGCGCCGAACTCAGCGACATGGAATTCGTGCAGTTCCATCCCACGGCCCTCTACCTGAAGGGCGCGCCGCGATTTCTGCTTTCCGAGGCCCTGCGCGGCGAAGGCGGGTACCTGCGCAACGATCAAATGGCGCGCTTCATGCCCAAGTATCACCCGTTGGCGGAACTGGCGCCGCGCGATGTGGTGGCGCGGGCGATTGCCCACGAACTGGAAGTAAGCTCCGCCAAGGAGCCGGCGGTCTATCTCGACATGACGCACCTGGCCGGCAAGCATCTGGCCCAGCGTTTCCCGCGGATTCACGCGACCTGCCTCCAGCACAACATCGATATCAGCACCGATCTGGTTCCGGTCCGTCCGGCCGCGCATTACGCCATGGGCGGCGTGCGCACCGATCTGGAAGGCCGCACCAGCTTGCGCGGCCTCTATGCCGCAGGCGAAGTAGCCTGCACCGGGGTGCACGGCGCTAACCGCCTGGCCAGCAATTCCCTGCTCGAGGGATTGGTTTTCGGCGCCCGCGCCGGAAGGGCGATGGCACAGGAAAGCCGGCCGGGCCGAAATCATGCTCCGGCGGAAGCGGAGCACGAAGCGGCACTCCCGAATGTGGAGGACCGCGTCCCGGCGGAAGAAATGGTGCGCCAGATACAAGACGTGATGTGGCGTAACGCCGGAGTGGTCCGTACCGCGGCCGGCTTGCGCCAGGCCATCGGGCGTCTGGAAGCGCTGGGGGAGTGCCGGCAGGAAACCACGCAGCGCGCCTGGGAAGCGAGGAATCTGCGGCAGACGGGCCTGCTCATCGCGCGTTCCGCGCTGGCCCGCGAAGAAAGCCGGGGCGCTCATTACCGCACCGACTTCCCAGCGCATAACGGGCCCAAGTTCCTGAAGCATTCCGTCATTCGCGGGGAGAAAGTTTTGTTCGAATAGCCGCGGCTATTGCCGGTCGAGCAGATGGATGGTTTCCCGCACCACGCTGCCGGTAATTTCCAGGCTCCGCGGACTCAGCTTGTCGAGCGTATCTTCCCTGGTGTGCCAATAGGCGTTGCCATACCCATAATCGAAGTCGATCAAGTCGGCAACCGGCACGCCGAGCTTGGCGAAGGGAATGTGATCATCGCCGACCGGAAGAGACCGGGCAAAAAAATAGGACTGATATCCATATCGGGTGGCGGCTTGAAATATCAGGTTCTCCAGAGCGGCGGTGGAATTCTCGTCACGGTCCACATTCAAATCCTTGTCCCCAATCATGTCCACCAGCAGGAACGCTTTGATCTGTTTCAGGGTCCCATCGCTCTGCCACCTGGCGGCGAGCTGGCGGGCGCCGTAAACGCTGTCGGTGTCGGTCCATTGTTGGATTGCCTCTTCCCCATCGAGCCACACCAACCAGACGGCATAGCCATCACGCTTGCCGTTCTTCAACTGGCCGCGCAGCTCCCGGGCCAGTTCCAGCAGCAATCCGGCAGAAGAACCTCCGTCATTGGCGCCAACGAAATCGGGGCGGTTGTACAACGTGTCATAATGGCCGGCCACCACAATGATCCCTTCCCGGTTGCCGGGAAATTCGGCGATGAAGTTACGCATGGGTTTGGCGCCGGCCGGGGTCGAGGCGGTGAAGACATCCTCCACCAGCCTATCGGCGGCAAGCTGCTTCCGCAGGAACTGTTCCAGCCTTATGTGCGCCGGGCTATCCACCCAGCGGGGACCAAAGGCCACAACCTGTTTCACGTACTGCATGGCCGCCTGACCGTCGAAAGTTGGCAGGGGCCCCGTCTCAGGGACGGCGGGGACCATTGGGGAAACGCTGGCGGCCGCCGCCGGTTCCGACGCTTCCGGAGCCGCGGCCGAAGGTGCGGGCGGCCGTGAACAGCTGCTAAAACAGCCGCAGGCCAAAAGACATAAGACAAATTTCACGGTTCGTACCCGCACGCGCCGTTCAACCGGAAGATTTTCAAATTCAAATTTGTAACTTGCCATTGGCCGCCCTGGAACGGTTTCATGGTTGATGTATCCCGCCGCAAGACGCCGGCGTTTCTTGCGCCCGTCTTCCGAAAGTTATCCCTGCGCCGGGACCGGCTTCGCCTTCCGGCGCTTGGGATTGAAAAACCATACGACCCCGGCGCTGACCGCATACAGCAAAATCATGGGCGCGGCAAAGATGCACATGCTCAACACGTCGGGAGTAGGGGTCACCACCGCAGCGACAATGAAGATGGCGAGAATCGCGTAACGGAAATTCCTGATCAGAAAGCCCGGCTTCACCACTCCCATGGCGCCCAGAAACGCCGCCAGGATGGGCATTTCGAAGATCAGACCCATGCCGACGGTAATGACCAAGAACAGCTCCGTGTACTCGCCGATGGTTATCATGGGAGTCACCCGATGGGTAAACCCTATCAGAAAGTCGAGCGCCCGCGGATATACAATGCGATAGCCGCAGAACCCGCCCGCACAAAATAGCAACACCGTGGAAACCAGAAACGGCAAGATGTATCTCTTCTCATGCCGATAGAGACCAGGAGCGACAAAAGCCCAAAGCTGGTACAGGAGGAAAGGCGAGGTGAGAAAGATTCCCGCCACGATGCCTATTTTCAAATACATATTGAACGGTTCGGTGGGATTCAAGTACACCAGCTTGCCATCCAGGTTGTTCTTGCGCAAAGCGTCGAGCAAAGGCTGCTGGACCCACCCGAAGATGGCGTCAGCCTTCCAAAAGCAGGCCGCGAATCCCACGCCTATGGCGATGAGGCAGCGGATAATGCGGAGGCGCAACTCCTCGAGGTGGGCAAGGAAACTCATGCCCTCCATCTTCTCTTGGAGGCGGGAGCGGGCAATATCGATGCGGTCCGCGTCTTTGTAACCGGCGCTAGGCATGGGACCCCGGGGCAGCTTCCGCGGGGACGTTGGTTTCGCCCGGCGGGGCGGCATGGGCAGGCGGCGCCTTGGTATCCGGAGCCGCGGCGCCGGCGGCGACCGCGCCTTGGGGTGGCGGCAGAATCCGGGCTTCCTCTTCCTTCTGCTTTCTTAAAAGCTCTTCGACTTCGATCTGCCGCATCTCCGTATCCAGTTGCGCCTTGAACTCATTGCTGGCACGGCGGAATTCGGCAAGGGCCTTGCCCACCTGGCGCGCGATTTCCGGCAGTCTTCTGGGGCCGAAAATAATCAGCGCCAAAAGAAACAAGAACAGCATCTCGGAAAAAGAGCCCAGATTCATGGCACTTCCATGATAGCAGCAGTCCCCGCGCCCCCGCCGAAGCGCCGGGCGGGCTGGATTCGTGGCTCGGGCCGGCGCGGCGCCGGCCCCGGGACGGACGTGCAGGCATGCTATACTGACTTGAGTTCCGGCCACAGTCCAGAGCGTGCCGGCGCCCCAAGGAATCATAGAGAGATGCCCCGTAGTGCTCGCCGTAACCTTCTGATTGTCATTTTTGTCATCTTGCTTTGCGGAGTTTTAGGTTCCGTGTTCGGCCAGCATTTCGGCGCCGGGACGGACGCGGCGGAGCTGAATGACGGCTTGCGTACGTTTTCGCAGGTCTTCGACATGGTAGAGCAGAATTACGCCGAACCCGTGAATCCGGATAAGGCGATCTATAACGGGGCCATTCCGGGTATGTTGCGGGTGCTGGATCCGCATTCCAGTTTCTTCGACCCCAAGTCGTTTTCGTTGCTGCGCGAGGAGCAAAAGGGCAAGTACTACGGCGTAGGCATGCAGGTAGGGCCGCGCAATAATAAGGTCATCGTGATCGCTCCGTTTGCCGGCACGCCCGCCTACCGGGCCGGCATTCGCCCCGGAGACATTATCGCCGCCGTCAATGGCAAGCCTACCGACAACCTAAGCACCAGCGACGTGGCGGACATGCTGAAAGGTCCCAAAGGCACAGCGGTAAGCATCACGGTGCTGCGCGAAGGGACGGCCAAGCCGCTGACTTTCAACCTGGTGCGCGACGAGATTCCCCGCTATAGCGTGGATTTGCACTTCCTGATCCGTCCGGGCATCGGATACATGCACATTTCCGGCTTCCAGGAAACCACCGAGCACGAAGTCCAGCAAGCCTTGGACGAGATGGGCGAACTCAAGGGCCTGGTGCTCGATCTGCGGCAGAATCCCGGCGGATTGTTGAGCGAGGGCGTAGGCGTAGCTGATAAGTTTCTCAAGCGGGGCCAAGTGATCGTTTCTCACCACGGCCGCTCTTCGCCGGAAAAGATTTACCGCGCCGCCCACGGCAATGGCGGCAAGGACTATCCGCTGGTAGTGATTGTGAACCGGGGCACGGCCTCGGCCGCGGAAATTGTCGCCGGCGCCATCCAGGACCACGACCGCGGCTTGATCCTGGGCGAAACCACCTTCGGCAAAGGGCTGGTGCAGACGGTGTATCAGCTTTCGGAGAACACCGGCCTGGCGCTGACCACGGCGAAGTACTATACGCCCAGCGGCCGGTTGATCCAGCGCGATTACAGCGGCGTCTCCCTTTACGACTACTATTACAACCACGGCGACAGTGACGCGCCGGCGAACCGCGAAGTCAAGCTCACCGACAGCGGCCGCACCGTGTACGGCGGCGGCGGCATTACGCCCGACGTGAAGTTCACGGAACCCAAGGACAATAAATCGCAAGACGAATTGCTCGAACACTACGCGTTCTTCAACTTCGCCAAACATTACGTGGATACGCACAAGGCGGGCAGGAACTTCGAAGTGGACGACGCGGTGATGCGGGAGTTCCACAAATTTCTCGACGATGAAAAAATCTCTTATAGCGAAGCCGATTTGAACCCGGTGGCCGACTGGGTAAAAACGCACATCAAGAGCGAAATCTTCATCGACCTTTTTGGCCAGGAGGAAGGCCTGAAGGTGAGCGCCGAAAGCGATCCCGAAGTACTGAAAGCGCTCGACTTGCTGGGCCAAGCCAAGCAGTTGACGGAAAGCGCCAAGAAGATCATGGCCGAGCGCGCCGCCGCCCGCAATCTCAACCGGTAAGACGGATGCCGTATGGACCGAACCGCGGCACGCCCGGCCCGCCGGGTGAGGCAATTACGAGAGATTAAGTTTTCTTAGAAACCCGCCCCCCTAAGGTAATCTTTCCCGGTGGTTTATCCGATAGCCTTTACATGAGTTCCTCGCTGGCACCACTCATGGCTGGGCTCACGAAGTTTGTCGCACGACAGGCAATCCTGGACCGTTACCAAAAGGTAATTGGCTACGAACTCTTGTTCCGGTCGGGCTTCGAGAACAGCTTTCACGATGTGAATCTGGGGAGCGCCTCGCGCGCGGTAATCGATAAGTCGTTGCTGGTGGGAGTCGATGTCCTTTGCGAAGGACAAAAGGCCTTCGTCAACTGCACGGGGGATGTGCTGACCGACCAGTTACTCACCGTACTGCCGCCCTCAACCACGGTAGCCGAGATCCTGGAAGGGGTCGAGGTTACGGAAGCCGTGATGGCGGCTTGCCGGTCTTTGAAAAATTCCGGCTACATGATCGCCCTGGACGATTTCGTGCCCGGGGGCCCGCAGAAGCCGTTGCTGGATCTGGCGGACATCATAAAACTCGACGTGCAAGACACGCCGCCGGGAAAACTCCGTCCCTTCCTGCGGAAACAACTGGTGCAGGGGCGCTGGATGATAGCCGAAAAGGTGGAGACGGCGGAGTGTTTCGCGGAAGCGCGCGATGCGGGGTTTACGCACTTTCAAGGCTACTTCTTCGCCCGGCCGGTGGTGCTGGGAATGCCCGACCTGCCGGCCACCGCGCTCAATCGCCTGCGGCTGCTGCAGTGTCTGGCGGGCGAGCAGTTGAATTACCGGGAAATCGAAGCCGTGATCCAATGCGATCCCGCGCTATGTTACCGCCTGCTGCGCTATCTGAACTCCGCGCTCTTTTCGTTCCCCTGCAGCGTGAGCTCGGTGCGCCATGCCCTGAGCTTGCTGGGCGATCAGGAAATCCGGCGCTGGATCACGCTCATCGTGGCCATTTCCGCGGTGCAAGACAAGCCCGTGGCGTTGCTGCGGCTGGCGCTGTTGCGGGCGAAGTTTTGCGGCGCCATGGGAAAGCTTTTGCACTGGCGCGGCAGCGACCTGTTTCTGCTGGGCTTGTTCTCCCTCATGGACACCATCCTGGACATCCCCATGTCCGAACTGCTGTGCCGCGTGCGGCTTCCCGAACCCATCTCCGAAACTTTGCTGGGCCACGACACCAGCTTGAACCACCTGATGAAGCTGGTCTATGCGCTGGAATCCGCCGACTGGGACTGTTGCGACGAGATCGCCGGGCTGCTCGGCATACAAGAAAATACCATCTCTCAGGTATATCTTGAGTCGGTGGCGTGGACCCGAGGGTTCGTGAACCTGGCGTAAGCGGCGAGGCGGAAGCCAGCCGCTTCAGCACGAGGCGCTGGCCGATACTCCGGTTCGTTTCAGTTCATGCCAGCGCACATCGCCGCGCAGATACTCCCACATGCCGCGCAAGCGCCAGATCATGGTCAATTGCCGGTAAGGGAGGTGCTCGAACAGGCAGTAAACCAGCAGCCAGGCCACGTCGCGCCAACGGGTGTAGCGGCGATAGTTGAGCTCCTCCAGCAGCACGGAACCCACGGAAATCAGCGTGGCAAATACATAGCCGAAAAGCAGGAATTCCACGAAGAACTGGTGACTCAAACAGCCCAGGCACGCCGCCAGTATGATGGTGCTGTATCCCACGATTTCCAGCAGCGGCGCCAGGCACTCGAACAGCCACATATACGGCAGGATGAGGGAGCCGACGCGTCCGTAACGCTTCCGGAACAGCATGTCGCGGGTGGACCAGAGGGTATCCATCAGGCCCTTATGCCAGCGCGCCCTTTGGCGGGCCAGGGATTTGTAGTCCGAGGGCGCTTCCGTCCAACAGGTGGGGTCGGGAATAAAGTTGATGTGGTAGGGGGTGTCGTGATCCAGCAGATAACGGTGCAGGCGAATGATCAGGTCAAAGTCTTCGCCGACGGCAGCGGCCCGAAAGCCTTGGACCTGCAGCAGCAGGTCGCGGCGGAAGATGCCGAACGCGCCCGAAATGATGGGCAGCAGATTGAATCCCGCCCAAGCTTCCCGGCCCACCAGGAAAGCGCGCAAGTACTCGATGACTTGCAGCATTTCGATATGGGAGGAGGGCAGGTGAACTTCCCTCAGTTCGGCGCTCTCGACCGTCGATCCGTTCAGGATGCGGACAATGCCTCCCACCGCAATCACCCGCTGCGGGTCCGACATGACGCCCGCCATGATGCGGGAGAGAGAATCTTTTTCCAAAATCGAATCCGCGTCCACCACGCAGACGTAGGGGCTGGTAGCCGCATTGATGCCGGCGTTGATGGCATCGGCCTTGCTCCCGGCCGATTCCTTGTCCAGCACCAGCAAGCGGGGGTGGGCGGCGCTGCGGTAAATGGCGGTTACCGGCGCCGTGCCGATCTCCGCCACATAGACGATGGGGGCGCGGTGAAGTCCGAAGCTTTCCTGCAGCCTTTCCAACGTCCGGTCGTTGGACCCGTCGTTGACCACGACCACCTCAAGTTGCGGATAGTCCAGCCGGAGCAAGGAGTTCACGTTGGCCACGATTCCCAGCTCCTCATTGTGGGCGGGCACCAGCAGACTGATGGGCGGAGAAAAAGGGGACGCCAGATTCTCCATGCGGACGCTGGCCAGGCGGTAGCGGTGGTGCGTGTTCTTGTAAATAGCCACGATGAGCAACAGCAGGCTGATCAAGTTGGAGATCAGGTAATAGACAAACAAAGTGTCGTTCGAGATTTGCAGAAAGCGCACCATCACCGTGGTTCTTCCGGCCGGTCCGCAGCCTTGTCCAGCCCGGCGAAATATTTCTTTACGGCGGCGGCCGTGTCCTCTACCGTAGTGGCTCCGGGCACGCGCGCCACCGTGTTTCCCCGCCCCGACAAGGCCGCGTCCAGGGAACCACGCTGCTCCAGTCCGGGCAGATAGTACTGCAAGGCATAGTCGCGCGGCGGGGCGGCCCCGGACTCCACCAGGTCCTCATTCATGGCGGCAGCAACCGCGCCGGGCGCGGCAAAATGTTTGCGCACCGCGGCGGCAACATTTTCGACATCGGAGCCGGCCGCGGCACGATTGACCACCTTGCCCAGCCCTTCCAATGCCTTGTCCAGGGAATCATCCCGCTCCAGTTCCGAGAGGAAGGCCTGCAAGGCATAGTTATCCCGCGTGGCCACTACTTTTTCCAGGATTTCTTCCTTGCCATGCTGGAGGCGGGCCAGCGCCCAGGCGGCCCGCTGCCGGACGTGACGATTCAAATCGCACAAGGCGCGCAGCAGCACATAAATCTTTCCCCGGTGCTCGATGGTGCTGAGGGCAATCACCGCGCGCAGACGCACGAACCACTCCGCATCCAAGGCCAGGATCGAGAGCACGGGGAAAGAGACTTCCGGCTGGACTTTCGCCAGGGCGCGAGCCGCCGAGGCGCGCACTTCGGGAAGCGGGTCGGCCGCCAGGGTAAGGAGGTCTTCGCCGAGACTGGGATTGGCCAGCTCGCCGAGGACCCGGGCAATCAGCTCCCTTGCCTTCCCGGTGGCGGAGTTCAGGTAGGGGACAAGCACCGCGGGCGAGCGGCGGCAGCAATTCAACAGAGCATTCTTCAAGGTATGTTCGGGAACGTGCAACTGCTCGGACACGTAAAGGTCGAGCAGCGAGACTGCGGCCTGGGGCGAGGCAATCCGGCCCAGTCCGCGAACCGCCGCCACCACGGTTTCCGCCGCTGGCGACTCCAGCGCTTCCACCAATGCCGGCACGGCTTCGGGCGCGCGCGTGCGGCCCAGGGCGAGCAGCGCCGAGCGCCTCTGCCAACCGTCCGCACTCCGCGCCTCGCGGATGCGAAAGTCCAGCAATCCGCTCTGGCGCAGGCAAGCCAACAACCTGGGCAACTCCTCTTCCCCGGAAATTTCGATGCTATCCAGCAGTATGTCTTCCACAATCCGGCAGTCGAACCGGTTCAGCCGCCAAGCCGAGCCGGGTATCTTTCCGGACAGGATGTCGGGCCATTGCCCGCGCAGGGCCATGGTGCGGCGGGAGAGCCGGTTGAAGTAGCATCCCCGGGACCAGCGGCGAAACACGATGAATGCGATCAGCAGCAGAATGCCCAGGAGCGACAGGAGAATCGCTCTGGCCACCAGCCAGGCCAGGCCTAAATCGCGAAGCCAGCTAGAATCGGAAACCATAGGTCCATTCCAGGCTGATCTGTTTTTGGCCGTGCTCCCGGTCCTGTTCGGCAACCGAGCCGGTCACGTCCTGACCGGCGGCCAGGCGATATCGCAAGCCGCCGCCATAGGTGCGCGCAGACAAGCGCCCGATCTGGTCCACTTGGGCGAAATTCTCCGCCCCGACCGCAAAGAGCACATTGCCCGAAATACGCCGCGCTAAGGGAAACTCAAGCTTGGCCGATCCGGATGGGACCCAGTCCGATCCGGCGCCGGGAAACCGGGTGCGCGAGCCGGTGACGGAGAGAGTCCAGGCCCACTCCCGGGGCAGAGTCGTGATTTGCGTGGTATTCAGGGTGAGGACCTGGGCGCCGCGATACCAAAGAGAATGTTCCTGATATGAGCTTTCCAAGCCCCGGAACCAGGCATTGGCAAAGCGGAAGCCGTGCCCATATTCGATCAACGCCTCGCATTCGGGCACGACATCCTGGGGATTCGCCCCTCCCGTCATTACCCGCAGCCAACTGTTCCGGCGGAAGCGATAGGCGGCGTCGGCCCAGAGCTTCACGGCATTCTCGCCAAAAAGATGGTAGGGGCTGGCGCCAAAGGTACTGGTCCACCTCTGGTTCCAGTGCGCCGTCAGAGCCAGGGTTTCGACTTGCGCATTTTCCGTGTAGTTGAAAAGATCAGCTTCCTCGCTGATTTGAAGCTGGTACCTGGCGTTGGCCGCCAGGTCTGCCAAGCCGTCGCGCGCGGCGCGGTTGGCGGGATCGTAGCTAAGGACCGCCTGATATTGCGCCCGTGCCTCGGAGAAGCGTTGCAGCAGGGCGAGCAGCCGCGCGCGGCGCACCAGAACCTCCGGATCGCGCGGAACGGTAATTCGCGCCGCCTCCACCACGGCCAACGCTTCCGAATATTTCTGCTGCCAGAGAAGAACATCGGCGAGGCCGGTAAGCACCTCCACGTCGTTCGGGAACTGGGCAAGCACGGTGCGGTACTCGGTAGCGGCTTCCGGCCAGCGGCCGCTCCAGGCCAGCAGGCGTCCCCGCCAGGAGTGGGCTTCCATATCGCCGGGCATTTCCCGCAGACGGTGCTCCACGGCCGCCAGCGCCACCGGGATCTGGTGCTGGTCCACCGCCGTGCGCACTTGCCGCTGCCAGTCCTCCGCCGCAAACAGAAGCGGAGCCAGCAGCAATCCCCCCAGCATCGCAGCCGCGAGGCGGCGGTGGTGGAGACGGCATTTCCTGCCCAAAGTCAAAATTTTCCTCTGCGCCGGTTCCCTCATGGAACAGGGGCCGAGCCCCATGCCCGCAACCGGCAGGCAAGTCCGGGGAAAGACGTACGTATGCGCCCGCCCACACGAGAACTTGGCACTTCTTTGAACATCGGCAGGGATTGCCCCTGAGACAGGTGACGCAAGTAATCGCGAAAGCAGCCGTCAGCGTTCAGCTATCAGCCGTCAGCCAGAACAGGATTTCTTCGGTGCGGCGGCCGGCATAACAGTTTTGCATGGAATGCATTATCAGAAATAGTTGATGTGCAGGGTGAGGTGAGACTTGCCTGCCAGTTCCGGGAGAATCACGGCATGATCGGTCCACTGCATGCCCGGCATTCCGGAGGCGTTGCGAATCCGGCGGAGGGAAACCAGGGTAAGCCCGGTGATGGGAAGCTCCGAGCTGATTTCAATCTGATCGCCTCCCTTAACCGGCCGGGGAAACCAGCGCAGTTGGTCGCGCGCTTTCCAGAAGCGGGCGTAATCGGTCATGTTCCCGGCCACAATGCCGCCGGGCAGGCGAGCCAGAATGCGGCGCTCGGCTTCCAGCTTGTCGCGCGCGTCGTTGCTGTGAATCAGGATGACGGAAGGCGCTCCGTTTTCGGCGTTGGCCTCAATCGTATCCAGGACCGCGGGAATGCGGTCGAGCAGCGGGGGAGACTGTTCGTCCTCAATGGTTACGGGAAACTCGAAGATGGTAGTGGGCTCGGTAAATCCCAAATCAAGGTTCAGCTCATAGGGAAAATCGCTAAGCACATCGGGCGCGGTGAATGAGGAGTCGAATTCGTAGCCGCAGCGCGCCAGGGCCTCCGGAAGGTAGGGCGGCACGCGCAAGTGGCCGGCGCGGAAAAAGATCGTCTGATGTCCCGGCAGCTCGCCGTCCAGCAGGCTCTTGCTCACGCACACTTCTCCGAGCGCGGTAGCATCCTGTGCCGGATTGCTGCGGGTGGCGCGGGCGCGATAAGCCGGATATTTTTCGTCTCCCGTTCCCAAGGGCACCTTGTTGAACAGCATGGTATGAATCACCGTGTGGCTTTCCAGATCGGTTTTGCGGGCCCACAGATTCCGCAAGACCTCCAGCGTGTGGCCGAAAAAGAAGGCCCGGCTGGTGGCATCATCCCGGTATTTGGTCTGGACAAAGAAGGTGCTGGAGGCGCCCACGCTCTTTTCGAAATCGGCGAAGGCGAGCATCGGGTCGAAGGAATATTCCCAGTCGACATCGTGGGAGAGCAGCAAAACCGAGCGCTTGCCTTGCGGGATGGTGCCCAGGCGAAGGTCCGTATCGGAGTAGGTTTCATACCAGGCGCGCAGAATGAAAAGCCACACATCGCCGCCCGGCTCGAATCCATTCACGTAAATCCGCGCCGCCTGATAATGGCGGTTCTGCTGGCTCCTTAGGACAACATCGTCCAGGGTAAGGCCGATCAGGTACACGTGGCCTCGCCCCTGGTCGTGCCGCAGGACGGCCGCGGAACCATCTTCGAAGCGTCCCAAGACCTGGGTTCCCGCCGCTGCCTGGTAGCCATTCGTCCAGATAACCTGCTGGATCTTGGGAGAGCCCAGCGGAATTTCCTTTTCTTCCGGGCGGTTCAAGCAGCGAAATACCGGGTCGGAGGCAGCGCCATGTCCGGCGTCAAGAATGATCTTGTGGCGGGTCCGCAGCGGGAGCACGTCATCAAACCCGAACAGCGGCTTGAAGCCGGCCCAAAAAACATCCTGCGCGAAAATCACGCCGCCCTGGGCCACAAAGCCGGCAATAGCCTTGGCCTGGACCGCATCAAAGGTGGTTCCATCCACCTCGGGGTAGAGGAGAACCAGCTTATGGCGCAAGGCGGCGCGCAAGTCGCGAGTCACAAAGAACGGGATGCCCATTTCTTTCAGACATCGCACCGGCGATTCTGGGCTGCGCTCCGGCTTGGTCACCAGGATCGCCACCTGGGCGGGCGCCCGTTCCGGAAAGAGCTCGGCCAGATCGCCATGCGCCGCCGGCGGACGGCTGGCGATTTGCAGCGGGGCAGGATGAAGAGAGCCCTCCCCCGCGCCGCTCCCGCGCACGCTCCGGTAGATCGCATAGGCAGCCATGCCGGCCATGGCGAATAAAATGATTAGGCGCAGTGCCTTCACTTAATTGGATACTCGGAAGATGAGTTTAGCATAGGGACCCCAGTCACTTCTTGAGCGCGGCTTCTACCTTTGCCAGCATAAATTCCGGGGCGACGGGCTTCTCGAGAAACTCATATTTTTCGGCGGCGGGATGGCGAACCGCCTGGGGAACGGCGCCGGAAACCATCAGGACTTTGCACTCCGGGCACTGTTCCAGGAGCTGCTCCGCCAAGGCCAAGCCGTTCATTTCCGGCATCAGATAGTCGCTGAGCAACAAATCGGGTTTGAGCCCGGCGGCGGCAGCCAGCGCCTCGTGGGGCCGGGAAAAAGGCCAAGCGGTGTAATCGCGTTTGCGCAGGATAAGGGCAAGAGTTTCCGCAATCACCGCCTCGTCGTCAACTACAAAGATTACACCTTGCGGCATACTTGCCCTCGCCGTGTTGGCGCACCTCCTCCGCGGAACGGAGTTGCCGAACCTAGTGCGTAGTCCTTGGGTGACAAGTTACCGCGTCGGAGCACAACTGTCCAGTTTTTTATTGGCAGTTTTTTATTGGCAATTGGCGATTGGTCCCGCATGGCGGGAGCAATTGGCGATTGGCTCGGAAAAACATTTTTCGTCTCCCGTCCGGAACGTTGTCACGCGAGAGCCCGCTACGCGGGTTGGGGAACGATCTCTGGCTAACGGCCAAGGACCAACGACCTAGTCAGCCCTTGCTGTTGCCATCTCCGTTTCTTCCGCCAAATGCTTCTTCCGCCGAAACAAATTCTGGAAGCTTTCCATGTAGGTATAAAACACCGGCGTGATGTAGAGGGTCAGCAACTGCGAAACCAGCAAGCCGCCCACCACGGCCAAGCCGAGCGGTTGGCGCGCTTCCGAGCCGCCGCCGAATGCCAGGGCGATGGGCAGAGTACCCATCAGCGCCGCCATGGTGGTCATCATGATGGGGCGGAAGCGGATCATGGCGCCTTCAAACATGGCTTCGGCCGGCGGCTTCCCTTCCCGCCGCTGCGCTTCGAGCGCAAAGTCGATCATCATGATGGCGTTCTTCTTGACGATCCCCACCAGCATGATGACGCCTACGAAGGAGTACAGATTCAGCTCCAAATGGAAGAGCTTCAGGGTAAGCAGCGCGCCCAAGCCGGCAGCCGGCAGGCCGGAGAGAATCGTGATGGGATGAATGAAGCTTTCATAGAGAATGCCCAACACAATGTAAATAACGGCAATAGCCATCACCAGCAACAGGCCCAACCCTTTGAAGGATGACTCGAAGGCTTGCGCCGTGCCCTGAAAGCTGGTGTTGATGGTATCGGGCAGCACCTGGCGCGAGATGCGGTTGACCTCGTTCACGGCATCGCCCAGGGCGACGCCGGGGCGCAAATTGAAGGAGACGGTCACCGCCGGCAACTGCCCGAGGTGATTGATGGACATCGGCCCCACGTCCTGCGTCTGCCGCGAGACGGCATTCAGCGGCACCAGTTGGCCGGTAGTGGAGCGCACATAGAGCAGGGCCAGCGCCGCCGGGTCGCGCTGGAAGTCGGGCAAAACTTCCATCACCACCTGATAGGAATTGTTGGCGGCGTAAATGGTGGAAATCTGGCGGGTGCTATAGGCCGTGTAAAGCGCATCTTCCACCTGCGCCGCATTCAGATTGAGGGCCGCCGCCTTGTCCCGGTCGATGTCGATGTTGACCTGGGGATTCTTCATCAGCAGGTCGCTGGTGACGTCCTGGAGCAGGCTGCTCTTTCTCAACGCGGCCTCCAGTTGGGGGGCGGCGGCGTACAGTTCCTGCTTGTCCGGGCTTTGGAGCGTGTATTGATAGGTGCTCTTGGTAAGCTGTCCGCCAATGCGGATCAGCGGCGGGTTTTGCAGATAAGTGGCCATGCCCGCGACCTTGGCGACCACCGGCCGCAAGTCCTGGGCAATCTGGTCCACATGGGGCCGCCGGGAGCGCGGGATAAAGCGCATCACCATGATGCCCTGGTTATTGGTGAAGCGCGGCACCGAGGCCATGAAACTGCTGATGTATTGGCCGTCTTTCGATTGCAGAATGGCGTTGGCCACTTGCAACTGGTGGCGCACCATCTCGTCGAACGAGACGTCCTGCGCGGCTTCGGTGAAGGCAAATAGCTGTCCCTGATCTTCGCTGGCCAGAAAGCCCGTAGGCACGACCTTATAAGCGCCAACGGTGGCCACCAGCAGCAGGCCGGAGACGATCATGGTGGCCAGCCGGTGCCGCATCACCCCGCGCAGCGTGCGCTCATACAGATGGAGCATGCCGTCGAAGAAGCGCTCCATGGCCCGGTAAAAACGCCCGTGGCGGGCTTCGCTCATGGGGCGCAGAATGCGGCTGCACAGCATGGGAGTCAAGCTGAGGGAGACGAAGCCCGAAACCAGGATAGCCACCCCGATGGTCACCGCGAATTCGTGCAACAGGCGGCCGACAATCCCGCCCATAAACAGCACCGGAAGAAACACCGCGGCCAGGGAGAGCGTCATGGACACGATGGTGAAACCGATTTCCCGCGAGCCGCGCAAGGCGGCGGTCATGGCGTCTTCGCCCATCTCCATGTGGCGGACGATGTTTTCCAGCATCACGATCGCGTCATCCACCACAAAGCCCACCGAGAGCGTCAGCGCCATCAGCGAAAGATTGTCCAGCGAATAGCCCAACTCGTACATGACGGCGAAGGTGGCAATGATGGAGAAGGGCAGCGCCAAGCTGGGGATGAGGGTGGCCGACACGTTACGCAGGAAGAGAAAGATCACCATGATCACCAGGCCGAGCGCCAGGTACAAGGTGAACTTAACGTCGTTTACGGACTCGCGGATGCTCTTGGAGCGGTCATACAGCGTGTCGAGGCTGACCGAGGCGGGCATTTGCCGGCGCAGATTGGGAACCAGGGCCTGAATGCTGTCCACCACCGCGACCGTGTTCGTGCCGGGCTGGCGCTGAATGGCCAGCACGATGGCGCGGTTCAGCTTGCCATTCTCACCGGCAAACCAGGAGGCTGTCTTGTTGTTTTCGACGCTGTCGTAAACCTCTCCGATCTCGCTCAAGCGGACGGGCGAGCCGTTGCGGTAGGCGACAATCAAGGGCCGGTACTGGGCCGCGTGAAAGAGCTGGCCGTTGGCTTCCACGGTGAATGCCTGGCGCTGGCCCCACAGGGTTCCCGTCGGCAAGTTGACGTTTCCGTTGGCCACGGCGCTATTGACTTCGTCGATGCCGATTTGCCGGGAGGCCAGGGCGCGGGGATCGAGCTGCACCCGCACGGCGAACTTCTGCGCGCCGTACACACTGACCTGGGCCACTCCACTGACCATGGAAATGCGTTCCGCCAGCAGGGTTTCGGCGTACTCATCGACATCGGAAAGGCGCAGAGTCGGCGAGCTCAGGGAGAGGTAGAGAACGGGCGAATCCGCCGGATTCACCTTCTGGAACCAGGGCGGATAAGGCAGGTTTTGCGGCAGGTCCTTCGAGGCCTTGGTGATCATGGCCTGCACGTCTTGCGCGGCCGCATCGAGGTTGCGGCTGAGGGCGAACTGCAGGGTGATGGCGGTTACGCCCAGCGTGTTGGTGGAAGTCATCTGCTCGAGGCCGGCGATGGTGGAGAACTGCTTTTCCAGCGGCAGGGCCACCGACGAGGCCATGGTGTCAGGATTCGCCCCCGGCAAGCTCACGTTGACTTGAATGGTGGGAAAGTCCACGTTGGGCAAATCGCTGACGGGCAGAGCGCGATAGCCCATGATGCCAAACAGCAGCAGCGCCAGCATGACCAGCGTGGTCATCACCGGGCGTTCAATAAAGAGTTGCGCAATATTCATGGAAGCCTTGCCCGCTACCAGGCTACGGGTTGATAAACTCCACCTTGGCGCCGGGATTCAGCCGAATCTGGCCGTCGGTGACCACCACTTCCCCCGGCGCAATTCCTGTGGCCACCACGCTTTGGCCGGCAAGGGTCTGGGAAATAGAGACCAGGCGCGCTTGCGCCTTCATCTCCTTATCGATAACGAAGACAAACTGCCCCTGCTGTCCTTCTTGCACGGCCTGGGCGGGAATGACCACAGCCTTGGGCTGCACGGCGAGGACCAACGTGACGTCCACAAACTGGCCGGGCCAGAGGCGGTGGTCGCGGTTGGCGAAGGTTCCTTTCAATTTTATGGTGCCGGTCTGGCGGTCCACCTCGTTATCAATGAAGGTCAAGGTTCCTTCGGCGGGCTGCGGCTCGCCGGACAACTTGGCGGTCACTTTCAGGCTGTGTTGCGCCAGATAACGTTTCACGTTTCCCAATTGCTGTTCGGGAATCGCGAAAGTCACGTAAATGGGATCGATCTGGTTGATCGAAAGCAAGGGCAGGTCGTTGGCCTTGATCACATTGCCCAACTGAATGGTGAGGCTCCCGGTGCGTCCGCGGATGGGCGAATAGATACGGGTGTACTGCAACTGTACCTTGGCGTTCTCGACCGCCGCGCGGTCGGCGCGCACTAAAGCATCGCCGGCATCGGCCGCCGCCTGCATGTCCTCCGCCTGTTGCGAAGCGACTACGCCTTCCTTCCACAACGCCTGATAGCGGCGCGCCTCGGCGCGGGCATTCTCCGTGGTGGCAATATCACGCGCCAGGGTGGCTTCCTTGTTCCGCAGATCGGCTTCATAGGGGCTGGCGTCAATGGTAAAGAGCAAGTCGCCCTTAGCGACATCCTGGCCCTCCTTGAACTTCACCGCCGTGATCTCGCCGTTGATCATCGACTTCACCTGCACCGAGGTGATGGCCTCAACGTTGCCGATAGCGTTGATCTGGAGCGGCATGTCCTTCTGCGCCGCCGTCGCGACGGCAACGGGCACGGCCGGCGCCCGTTTCTCCGCTTGCCTGCCGGCGCAGGCCACCTGACCGGCCACCAGACAGAGCGTCCAGCCCAGCGCCGTCACCCTCCGCCGGTTTCCCTTCACCTTCATCGCTTTGCTCGCTTCCGGCCGGCGCCCGCGGCGCCGGCCAACTGCCGGCCGCCGGTTGCCGGCGGCTTCCCGCGGGGCAGCATTCCCTGCAACCATATATCGGCAATCGCGCGGCTGGCCTTATCGAGATGGAACTTCTGCACGTACTTGGCGCCGAACAACTCCTGAATCAGGAAGTGGTACCAGACCATGCCAAAAAAACTGCGGGCCGCCAGCAAGGGATCGACTTCCCGGAATTTGCCCGCCTGGATCTGTTTGCGGATGCCGCGGGCCGTGTCTTCGTAAAACTTGGCAATGTAGGTCTCAAAGAACCGGCGGGACAACTGGTGATGTTCCAGCGCGCTGAACAACAGGAGGCGCCCTAAGCTGGCGTCTTGCCGGCGGTGTTGAAGATAGGCGCGCGCCAAGCTGGCGAACGCCTCCTCGGGGGAAGTCCCGTCCGCCAGGTGCTCGTACCTTTGCCAGCGTTTGCGTCCTTCGTTGCACTTGTGTTCCAGCACCGCCCAGTACAGTTCTTCCTTGCTGGGAAAATGGCGGAAAATGATGGCTTCGTTTACCTGCGCGGCTTCCGCAATCTGGCGGGTGGTGGTGCCTTTGAAACCTTGGCGGGCAAAGATATCTGTAGCCGTCGCCAAGATTTGCCGGCGGCGGTCCTCCGCAGTACAACGGGTGCTGGTGCCGTGAGCGGTCGCCATGAAGATGTAAGTAAACACTTACTCTATGGCGAGGGCAATGTCAACCAGGGGAATCCGGCAGGCCCTAAAAGTAATCCCGCCGCTCACGGGAAATATGAAACAGCCAAACACGAGGCCAGTCCCCGGCTGCCTTATAATCAAGGTGAATTGAAACGCTTTTTGGCATTGGTTTTGCTTGTCTTTTCCGCGGCCGGCATGGCGGCGGGCCAGGGCGCTGCCCGCGCCTTGCAGACGCTGCTGATTCTGCCGTTCGAAAATTCGGCGCGCATTCCGGGACTGGAGTGGATTGGGGAGTCCTTTCCCGAGGTGATGGGCGAACGCATGGGCTCGGCAACCCTGTACGTGGTGCCCCGCGGCGACCGCGCCTACGCATTCGAGCGCGCCGGCATTCCCTTGAGCGTGCGGCCGTCGCACGCCACGCTGTTTCACATTGGGCAAGAGTTGGATGTGGATTACATGGTGTTGGGGCACTACGTTTTCGACGGGCAGTCCTTTTCCGCGGAGGCGCAAGTGCTGGACGTGAAACGGCTGCGGCTCTCGCCGCCGGTGAGCGAATCCGGGCCCTTGCCGTCGCTGATTGCCATCCAGACGGCGCTCGCCTGGGACGCGTTGCGCGCCATCGATCCCGGCTACGGGGGAGCGCGCAATGAGTTCCTGGCGGAAGCACCGCCGGTGCGCCTCGATGCCTTCGAGAATTACATTCGCGGCATCACGGCCACGACCCAGGAAGAGAAGATCCATAAGTTCCGCGAGGCCTTGCGGCTGAATCCGGACTACGTCCAGGCCATGGTGCAATTGGGAGACGCTTATTTTGCGGACCACGACTACGCGGCAGCGGCCGGCTGGTACAGCCGGGTGCCGCGCGCCGATCCGGAGGCCCGGGAAGCCAGCTTCTACGCCGGCTTGGCTTATTACTACACCGGAGATCTGGAAAAAGCGGAGAGCGCATTCAGTTACCTGGCTTCTTTGTTTCCTTTGACCGAGGTCTACAACAACCTGGGCGTGGTCGAGGCCCGCCGGGGAAAACGCACCGCGGCCGATTACTTCCAAAAGGCCGTGGAAGCCGACGAAAACGATCCGGACTATCACTTCAATCTGGCCTTGGCGCTCTGCCGGGCGGGCGACCTGGCGGCGGGCGCCCAGCAGTTGCGGGAAACGCTGCGGCTCCATCCCGGCGACAACGATGCCAAGGCATTGCTGGATGCCACCGCCGGCCCGGACGCCGGCGTGCGGCTCCAGTTACCCCCGGAACGGATCAAGCGCAACTACGACGAGAATTCTTTCCGGCAGTTGGCGCTGGAAATCGAGAACGCCAGCGAGGCCCGGCTGGCCAAGAGCGATCCTCAGACGCGCGCCGCCTATCACGAGGAGCGCGGGCGCGAAATGCTGGAGCGCAAGTTCATCGTGGAAGCCGGCAAGCAGTTTCGGGAAGCGATTGCTCTGGATCCGGGGAATGCGGCGGCGCATGCCGGCCTGGCGGCGGTGTTGGAAGCCAGCAGCGACGCCGCCGGGGCGCGCAGCGAGGCGCAGACAGCCCTGAAACTGCATCCCTCGCCGGAAGCATATCTGGTGCTGGCCCGCCTCGATTTGCACGATAATCATGCCGAAGCCGCAGCCGCCGAAGTGGATCAGGCCCTGGCCTTGGAGCCGGGAAACGCGGCCGCCGGTGCATTGAAACAGACGATCGCCGGCAAACTGGCGGAAAGGGCGCCACGACCATGAAATATATTTTCGGTCTCGCACGCCGCGGAGGCGTAAAAGCAAAGGGGCGCGGGCTGGCGGCTGCGCTGGCCCTGGCGGTGGCGCTGCTCGCGCTCCCGCCCGCCGCGGCCGCCGAAATTCTCAAGATCACGCTGGACGACACGATCAATCCCATCACCGACGAATACATCGAGCGGGCCATCACCGAGGCCGGGCGCACTCACGCCGACGCGCTGCTGATCGAGATCAACACTCCCGGCGGCCTGCTGGACTCCACCCGGCACATCATGGAAAAGATGCTGGCCTCGCCCGCGCCGGTGATCGTGTATGTAACGCCCAGCGGCAGCCGCGCCGCCTCCGCGGGCTTCTTCATCATGGAGGCGGCGGACGTGGCGGCGATGGCGCCGGGCACGAACACCGGGGCGGCCACGCCCATCGCTCTCGGCGGCGGACAGATGGACCCGGTGTTGAAGCAGAAGATCGAGAACGACGCCGCCGCTTTTCTGCGGTCCGTGGTCACCCGCCGCGGGCGCAACGTCGAGATCGCCGAAAGCGCGGTGCGGCAAGCCAAGTCGTTCACCGAGGCGGAGGCGCTGAAAGATCGCCTGATCGACGTGGTCGCCAAGGACACGCAGGACCTGTTCGCGCAACTGCAGGGACGCACCATCCAACGCTTCGACGGCAAGCAGGTGGAATTGCGCCTGGCGGGCCAGCCCATACGCGACTTTCCCATGACCCTGAAGCAACGCCTGCTGGATTACATCATGGACCCGAATGTGGCCTTCATTCTGCTGGCCATTGGGCTGATGGCGGTGTACGCCGAATTCAATCATCCCGGCGCCGTGGTGCCGGGCGTAGTGGGCGTCATCTTCGTGATTCTGGCGATCTTCGCATTCAACCTCATGCCGACACGCTACGCCGCGCTGGTACTGATTTTGGCGGCCTTCGTGCTGTTTGCTTTGGAGGCAAAATTCGGCACGCACGGCGTGCTGGCCATTGGCGGCGTGGTGAGCATGATCATGGGAGCGTTGCTGCTGGTGGACGCACCGATCCCCGAAATGCGCATCCACTTCCTCACCGCCGCGGCGGTCAGCGTGCCCATCGGGCTGATCACCGTGTTCCTGCTGGGGATTGCTTTGCGCGCACGGCGGAACAAGGTCACCACCGGGACGCAAGGTCTGGTGGGCGCCACCGGCATGGCGCGCACTCCGCTGGCCCCGGAAGGCAAGGTGTTCGTCCATGGCGAACTCTGGAACGCGGCCGCCTCCGCCCCGGTAGCCGCGGGCGAGGAGGTCCGCATCCGGCGGGTGGATGGATTGACCTTGTACGTCGATCCGGCGCCAAAAGCCTAAGCGGGGAAAAAGGCAGTTCACGCAGAGAACGCAGAGGGCGCAAGGGACGCGGAGGAATTTCAAATTTCAAATTTGTAATTTGAAATTTGAAGAGCTGTCCTCGGTGTCAGCCGCAGCTTAATTTCAAATTACCAATCGGAAGTATGTACTTTACGCAACCGCTCAAACTCCAACGGGCCAGCCCTGCCGCCCGTAAATCGGCCTACTTCGGCCAGCCCTCGGGCGGCTTCTTCCCTTGCAGCGATCTGCGCACCGCTGCCTGCCACGGCCCTTTCAGCTTGAGTACTTCAGGCTTAGGGCCGGGTGCGGATTTCAGCTTCTGTGTATTCTGTTTGAGCGTTTTCATTGCGCTGTATTGCATTGCCAAATATAGCGCGAAGAGTTCATCTCCATTTTAGCTTCGCACTTGTGCATGATCTCGCCCATCCCAATGTCCTTTGCTTCTGGCGTGTTGATTGAAATCTTCACATACCCCTCAAGTTTCCTGTCGGCGACCTTAATCATTTGAACGTCAACTGTGGTTGCACCAGTTTCTGCTTCCCGCCGTTCAGTCTCGCTAGACGAGTTTTTGAGACGATTCAAGTAAGATTCCTTGATAGTTTGTTCGCATTGTCGAATATCTTCATCGCTGAATCCAGAATTGGATGGATGCCGAAGGATAATCAGCACCCAAATCGCAATGCAGATAAAGCCAGCCAAAAGTAGCTTGTTCATTCCCTTGACCATTCATGTTCTGAAAACGGCTCGATTTCGAAAGGCCGTTTCCATTTCTGCCCTATTGTATTCCGCCCGGCTCCCGATACACGAACCCTTTCCCTCCGCCGCCTTGATCGCCAAAACTGTGCGCTCTCCGTCATTCAACTTGCGGCTTTTGCACAGGAAATCGTACTGCCAAAGATACCGGTGCAGGTACTCTTTTCTAGCGGTCCGGCTTCGGATGCCCCAGCACCTCTGTTTTCTGGGGTCCATATTTCTTGAACAGTCGTTGCAATTCTCCCAACGAGACGGGGCAGCCGTCAGCCATCGGGGTGTCCTTTGTTAGGTGAAAACTCTTGCTCCCTGGCACTACAATCGCAATCTCGATCTGATCGTTTACGGATGGTGCCTGGGCAGCCATTAGTTTTGCCTCATAAGCGTGATATACGGATTGTTTAACGCTGCGTCCCAGTACTTGCCTTCGATAATTCAGCCAGAAGTTAGCATTGTCTGCTCCGGTCCCAATGGTTGCATAACCGGGAAACTCGCACAGGTAAACCTTTTTGGGTAGCGATTGGCCATGTTCGTCGTGGTACTCCACTACGCTGTACAAGTAGGCCTGTCCTTCGTGATCGAGCGTAGCTATCAGCATCTGAATATCGAGGGTGTGCCTCTTCCATGCCTTAAAAACCTCCTCTTCCCCCGCTAGTCGCGCTGGCCCCGCGGGAGTAGAGAGGAACATTTGCGGCATCACATCCAATTGAAAATGTTGGGACCGAAGAATATGAAATGAACTGTTTATTGCCTTCACAAATCTGCCGTGCGTCATTGGCTGACCGCTTGTGTTTATTTCCTTGATCTGGCCTCCGAGAATAGAAATCAACTCGCCCCCGTATTCCAATGTTCCGGCTCCGACCGCATAAATCCGAAGATCGTCGTCAATCCACATCTTGTAAAGCTCGCTAGTCGAGTCGGTCTCGGTTGACCCCATGGTGTCCGCCATCAACACCAGGGCATCCGGGCGGGGCGTATGCGGCTTTGGCTTGCTTGAGCAAAGAACGCCAATTCCAATCGTCATGGTGTTCCTTTCTGAAAGCCGCAAGGGTTTTGGCCGTGGGATAATTGATCCGGGAAGCGGCTTCGGGGATGGGCTAATCATAGTTCACCCCCGGCCTTGTATAAAGCTGCATTGGTGCTGTTGGGTTATGCTTAGATTCTTGGCAATACTTGCTTTGTTTCTGGCCGTTGCACAGGCATTTTTTCCAGTCCCAGGGAAGGCAGTTAATGTCCATGCTGGCAAGGCCGAGAATGGCGATAATCAGCGCTCCCCCTACGGCAATCCATCCCGACCATTTATGGCCGTCAATAGCCCAGACAAGACCAAAGCCGCCGAGAGGAATGGAGCCAAGAAGAGTAACGAAAATACAGATCAATCCGTAAGAATCCGCGAACTTCCCCCCGTGTCGGTAACGAGAGACTGGGGGGATCGCGCTTATTTGTTCTTCAGCCTGCTTTTGCTCCTGGTTGGCGCATTGCAGGTAGCGCTTTTGTGGAGAACCCTCAGTGCCATAAAAACACAAGCGGACCAAATGAAGCTGCAAACCAATACTGCTATTGAAAGCTCCAGAACCGCGCAGAGAAGCGCCGAATTCGCACAATTGGCCGTCACCAATTCCGAGCGCGCAGATATTCTGCTTGAATATGTCGGTATAATTCCTTCCGCGACTAAACAATTTGATGGTGATGCGAGAATCGTTTTGAGAATGAAGAATTTCGGGCGCACTAGGGCCAATGACGTACAGTTCGGAGCCGAAATCATTATTCCCAACATG